>Ga0207797_1000832_pt1 | contig 23156 bp, 21 predicted proteins | sample PRCRCaboRojoPR_6_FD_187275 | JGI IMG/M metagenome (GOLD analysis project Ga0207797, IMG submission 187275) | Marine sediment microbial community from Cabo Rojo, Puerto Rico - PR CR 10% Liquid 1 (SPAdes) | ecosystem: Environmental > Aquatic > Marine > Coastal > Sediment | place: Cabo Rojo, Puerto...
GGAGTTGCATCATCGTGCGCTGGACCTCGGCGTCGCCGGAGGTCTTCGAGTCGGTGCGCTTGGAGGCGATGGCGTCGATCTCGTCGATAAAGATGACGGCGGGCTCCTTTTCGCGGGCGACCTGGAAGAGATCGCGAACAAGCTTGGCGCCCTCCCCGATGAACTTGTGGACGAGTTCGGAGCCGGCCATCTTGATGAACGTGGCGTCGGTCTGGTTGGCGACGGCCTTCGCCAGCATCGTCTTGCCGGTCCCGGGCGGACCGTGCAGCAGGACGCCGCTCGGCGGCTCGATGCCGACCTCGTCGAACATCTCCGGGCTGTCGAGGGGCATCTCCACCGTTTCGCGGACCTCCTGCATCTGCTCCTCGAGGCCGCCGATGTCCTGGTAGGTCACGCCGGGGCTCTCCTCGACCTGCATCACGCGAGCGCGAACGTCGGTCTCGTCGTCGAGGGGCTTGACGATAGAGAGGGAGTTGTTGACCGCCACCCGGCTGTCCGGCTCGATCTGCTCGCGCATCTCGTCGGTGACCTCCGTGATGGCCTCCTGGTTGTTCCCGTGTTGCTTGATGATGACCCCCTCGTCCGTCACCTCCTGGACGGTGGCCACGAACAGCGGCGACTGCTTGAGTTTCTTGTTCTCGTGGGTGAGCCGCTCGAGCTTCTGCTGGTACTTGTTGTTCTCGGCGTTCGCGTCGAGCAGCTTGTCCCGCATTTCCTCGTTCTGTGCCTCGAGCACTTCGAGACGCTCCTGGAGGGCTTCGATTTTCTCCTGTTGGGACGCGGCTTCGTCGTCATAAGGAAGCTCGACGTCGTCCACAGTGTCGGTCATCACCCGCCAGTATGAGATTGTTTCTTAAAAGCCTGCGGGTAGGCTCCAAATCGGGAGAATAGACAACGGTCGCGGGGGGACTCCCACGACGCGATGACCTGTCGACGAGGAGACACTGTCGGTGGCCGGCACCCGTCCGCTCGAGGACCACTTCCGTCCCGCTCGGGGAACGGATTTAAGCCCCGCCCGACTAGCCCCGGACAACCGAACCATGACGCGGGTGATCCACACGGGCGACACCCACATCGGGTATCGACAGTACCACTCGCCCGAGCGCCGGCAGGACTATCTCCGGGCGTTCCGGCAGGTGATCGACGACGCGATCGAGGACGACGTCGACGCCGTGATCCACGCCGGCGACCTCTTTCACGACCGACGGCCGGGGCTGGCCGACCTGCAGGGGACCATCTCGATCCTCCGCGACCTCCGGGCGGCCGACATCCCGTTTCTCGCCGTCGTCGGCAACCACGAGCAAAAGCGGGCCGGCCAGTGGCTCGACCTCTTCGAGGACCTCGACCTGGCCACCCGCCTGGGACGGGCGCCCTTCGAGATCGACGGGACGGCGATCTACGGTCTCGACTTCGTCCCGCGATCGAAGCGCGAGAACCTGGACTACGACTTCGAGCCGGCCGACGCCGACCACGCCCTCCTCGTGAGCCACGGGCTCTTCGAACCGTTCGCCCACGCCGACTGGGACACCGAACGCCTGCTGGCCGAGTCGACCGTCGACTTCGACGCGCTCCTCCTCGGGGACAACCACGCTCCGGGCAAGCGCCGGGTGGACGACGCCTGGGTGACCTACTGTGGTTCGACCGAGCGCACGAGCGCCAGCGAGCGCGAGGACCGCGGCTACAACATCGTGACCGCCGAGGACGGCGAGGTCGAGATCACCCGCCGGGGCCTGGACGCGACGCGGGAGTTCGTCTTCGTCGACGTGACCCTCGAACCGGGCGAAGGCGTCGAGCGGGTCCGCGAGCAGGTCCGCCAGTACGAACTGGAGGACGCCGTCGTGATCGTGACCGTCGAGGGCGAGGGCGATCCGATCGCGCCGGCGACGATCGAGGAGTTCGCCGACGACGAGGGCGCGCTGGTGGCCCGGGTCAACGACCGGCGCGAGATGGACGACGAGGCCGACGTCGAGGTCCACTTCGCCGACCCCGACGCCGCGGTCCGCGAGCGGGTCCGCGAACTCGGCCTGAGCGAGGCGGCCCGGGGCGTCGACGAGACGGTCCGCGAGAGCGGCGTCGCGAAGACCAACGTCCGCGATGCAGTGAAGGATCGGATCGGCGACCGCCTCGAGGACGATCCCGGCGCGTTCGATCGGGTGCCCGAGGAAGAATCGGGGGGAGGCGAGACGGGGGACCCCCCGGACGGGGAAGGCGCGACCGCCGACGCCGAAACCGACGGGGCCGACGCCCCGACCGGGGAAACCGATCCTAGCGAAGCGGACGAAGCCTCCGTCGACGCCGAATCCGACGAAACGGACCGGGCCTCGACCGATCCCGGCGCCACCGAAGAGGCCGACGGGGACGCCCAGCAGGCCTCCATGGAGGAGTACCTATGAGGTTCGAACGCGTTCGGCTCCGGAACTTCCGGTGTTACGGCGACGCCGACCTGACGCTCGACCGTGGCGTGACCGTCATCCACGGGCCGAACGGGAGCGGGAAGTCCTCGCTGCTCGAGGCGTGTTTCTTCGCGCTGTACGGCGCGACGGCGCTGGACGAGACGCTGGAGGACGTCGTCACCAACGGCGAGGAGGAGGCCGAGGTGGAACTCTGGTTCACCCACGCTGGCGGGGACTACCACGTCGAGCGCCGGGTCCGCCTCTCCGGTGACCGCGCGCAGACGGCGACGTGCGTCCTCGAGACCCCGAACGACGCGATCGAAGGCGCCCGGGCGGTCCGCCGGGAGGTGGCCGACCTGCTCCGGATGGACGCCGACGCCTTCGTCAACTGCGCGTACGTCCGCCAGGGCGAGGTCAACAAGCTCATCCACGCCACGCCGAGCGAGCGCCAGGACATGCTGGACGACCTCCTCCAGCTGGGCAAGCTCGAGACCTACCGGGAACGGGCCAACGAGGCCCGCCTGGGGGTCGAGGACCTGCTGGGCGAAGTTCGGGGCGAACTGTCGGGCGTCGACCGTCAGATCGAGGAGAAGGAGGCCAAGGACCTCCACGCCCGGCTGAACGACCTGGAATCGGAACTCAACGAGGTGGAAGGCGAGATCGAGCGCTTCGAGGGGAACCGTGAGGACGCCGAGGAAACCCTCGAAAACGCCCGCCAGGTGCTCGAAGAACACGAGGAAAAACGGGAGGAGCTCGCCGAGTTGCGCGACGACGTCGAGGCGCTGCAGGAGACCATCACCGAAACGGAACGCGAGCGGGAGGAGCTGAAGGCGGCCATCCGGGAGCGCCGCGAGCGCGTCGACGAACTGGAAGCCGAACGCGACGACCTGCTCGAGGAGGTGACGATCGACGACGCCGACGGGGAGGCCGTGGCCGCCGCGATCGGCGACCTGCGCGAGGAGGACGACGCGGTCCGCGAGGAGATCACCGACCTGAGCCTCGAGACCCAGGAGATCACGAGCGAGGCCGACGCCCTCGAAGACCGGGCCGACGAGCTCGATGAGCGGGCGGAATCCGAACGCGAGGAGGCCGCCGACCTGGCCGAGGATCTCGAAGCGAAACGGGCCGACCTCGAGGAGCGACGCGAGAAACTCGACGAGCTCGCCGACGAGATCGATGCCGAGCGCGACCGCTTCGCGGACGCCCCGGTCGACTTCGGCGACGCCGAGTCCTGGCTGTCGGACCTGGAGGCCGAACTCGATGACCTCCGGGAACGGGAGACCGACCTCCAGTCGAGTATCGAGACCGCCAGGGACCGGATCGAACAGGCCGAACGTCTCCAGGAGGAGGGCAAGTGCCCCGAGTGCGGCCAGCCAGTCGAGGACGCCCCGCACGTGAACCGGATCGACGAGGACCGGGAGCGCCTCCAGGAACTGGAGGCCGACCTGGAGGAGTGCCGCGAGGAGAAGGGCGAGGTGGAGGAGCGGATCGAGACCGCCGAGGCGCTCGTCGAGGCCGAGAACGACGTCGAGCGCCTCGAGGCGAACCGGGAGAACGTCCGTTCGCTCGTCGAGGACCGAGAATCGACGCTGGAAGACACCGAGGACCGGATCGAGTCGCTTCGGGAGGAAGCGGGCGATCTGGAAGCCGAGGCCGACGCGAAGCGCGAGGAAGCCGACGAACTACGGAACCGGGCGGAGGCGAAGCGCGAGGACATCGCCGATCGAAACGGGCGCCGCGAAACCCTGAAAGCGCGCATCGATCGCCTCGAACGTCTGGAATCGGTGCTCGACGAACTGGAGGACCTCCGGGGCGAAATCGAGGAGCGGCGCGAGAAGCGGGACCGGGCGGCGACGCTGAACGAGGAACGCCGCGAGCGCCTCGACGACCTGCGGGATCGACGCGACGAACTCGAGGACGCCGTCGACGAAGAGCGCGTCGAGGCGGCCCGGGAGGACGAGCGACGGGCGGCCGACTACCTCGAGAAGGTCGAAGCCAAGCTGGACGAACTGACCGACCGCGAGGCCGACCTCCGCGATCGGATCGGCGGCGTCCGGAACGAAATCGAGGAGCTCGAAGGGCTCCGTGACCGACGGGAGGCCCTCGAAACGAAACGGGATCGACTGGAGTCCGTCCACGAGGAGACCGAACGCCTCGAGGAGCTGTACGGCGACCTCCGGGCGGAACTGCGCCAGCGCAACGTCGAGACGCTGGAACGGATGCTCAACGAGACGTTCGACCTGGTCTACGAGAACGACTCGTACGCCAGGATCGAACTCGACGGCGAGTACGAACTGACGGTCTACCAGAAGGACGGCGAGACGCTCGATCCGGACCAGCTGTCCGGCGGCGAGCGCGCCCTGTTCAACCTCAGCCTGCGATGTGCGATCTACCGGCTACTCGCGGAGGGGATCGAGGGCGCGGCGCCGATGCCGCCGCTCATCCTCGACGAGCCGACCGTCTTCCTCGATTCCGGCCACGTCTCCAGGCTGGTCGACCTGATCGACCACATGCGTGACGAGGTCGGGGTCGGTCAGATCGTGGTGGTCAGCCACGACGAGGAACTGGTCGGCGCGGCCGACGACCTCGTTCGCGTCCGCAAGGACCCGACCTCGAACCGCTCGAGCGTCGAACGGGGCGCCGAACCGCTGCCGGCGGACTAGCCATCGGTGTCGTCCCGGTCACCGCCGGTGCGGAGTCTCGCGACCCCGTCGCGTGCCAGGTCGGTCGCCTCGTACCCCCGTTCCCCCTGCACGGTCGTCTCCGTCACGAGGTCGGCCGCGCGGAACTCCGCCAACTGGCCGTGCAGGTCGCTCTCGCAATACTCGTCGAGGGCCAGCAGCGTTCGGACGGCAAGCGGGCCGCTATCGACGAGGTCGATCAACAGCCCGAGCGACCGATCGTCGTGGACGGCCGTCGTGATCCGGCGGACCGGTTCCGGAACGCCCTCCGCGACGGTCTCCAGTCGGGAGGCGCCCTCGACCGGTTCGAGGCGCTCGTTGTCGACGTACCGTTCCGTCCCGGTTTCCGGATCGCGAACGAGGCTGGCGTCGGCGGACCGCTTGACGAGGAGGAACCGGTCGCCGGTCTCGTCCCGGACGGTGCGCATGGTCGCCGTAGCCGTTCGGTGCGGTTACTCTTTCGGGTCGTTTCCGAGGTCGTCCGGACCGCGACGGCGAAACCCGCGGTAGATGAGGAGGGCGTAGCCGAACGCGAGCAGTCCGCTGGCGAACAGGCCCGTCCCGAGGAGGACCCGCCCGCGGAAGTACGCCAGCAGCGGCCCGAGGGAGACCGCGAGGACGGCGTAATTCACGACGACCACCGCCTTCCAGAACGCGGTCCTGACCGCGGGTGACGGTTCGGTCCCTGATGGGGTGGACGGAGGCTCCGGCACCCTCGGCAGTTCCCGTTCGGGATCCGGCCACTTCTCCTCGGGGTCGTACTCGCGAGTGGCCTTGTCGCGACCGCGGCGGTCGTCGGACACGATTCCACTCTAGGCGGGGGAACCAAAAAGTTAGGCGGAGTCCCTGACCGGGACCGCCGAGGACGACTCCAGCCACGCAAGCGGGTTCTCGGCGTCGTAAATGACGACCCCGGTCTCCGTTTCGTAGGCCTCGACCGAGGCCACGGCGTCCGGCTCGTCCGGGGTGCGATCCACGGACCGGTCCTGCCTGCTGCCTGCGTGGTCTGACATCGGATTCACCTCGTTCCCTGCTAGGCAGTATCACGTTAAATGCCTTGTTGCCGCCGCTCGACCGGCGATCGCTGGTTGTCGATTCGCGGCCGGAGACGGGGCACCGCAGGCGGCGACTGATCGGGGACGAACGGCCGTTCCGGCGGAGCGAAAACGGCCGTAACGTGACGATAACCGATCACGAAACGCGGCCAAAAGTTTCAACATTGATAACGGAGTACGTCCAGGGAGAATGAGCACCGCGCGATCGGAAGGCGAACCCGCCTTCGATTCGGTCGACGCGCTCGGCGTCCTCGGACGAAAATACAGCATCGACATCCTCTCCGCGGCCGAGTCGGCCAGGTCGGCCCAGGAAATCAGCGAGCAGGTCGACGTCCCGATCGCGACCTGCTATCGGCGGATCGAGGAACTGGTCGAGGCCGGGCTGTTGAAGTCCGAGGGCCGACAGATGTCCCGGAAGGGGCGGCGAACGACGGTCTACCGACGAACGGTCGACGAACTCTCGGTCGATTTTACCGCCGAAGATCTCTCCGTCGACGCCACGCGTCGCTCCGAGGCGAAGACCCGCCTGCAGGACCAGATGGACTGACTCGCGTCAGGGACCCGTCCCGGTTCGAGCCCTGGCCGTCGCGTAGATCCCGGCCAGAACTACTGCGCCGCCGACGATCGTCGTCGGATCGGGGACTTCCGAGAGGAGGAAGAACGCGAGAATCGTACTGCCGACCGGTTCGCCGAGCAGTGAGACGCTGACGAGGCTGGACTCGAGGTGCTCGAGCGACCAGTTGACGACGGTGTGGCCGACGATGCCGGGACCGATCGCCATCCCGAGGAAGAGGATCCACTCCCGGGGCGGGTAGGCGAACAGGGCCCACCCCTGGACGAGCACGATGCCCAGCAGGACGACGGCGCAGGCCGCGTAGACGACGGTCACGTAGGGGAAGAGGGCGATTCGCTGGCGGAGCGAGCGCCCGGAGAGGACGTAGGCGGCGGCCATGACGGCGCCGAACAGGGCGAGGGCGTTGCCGAGCGGCGGGTTCAGCGCCGCCTGCGCCGTGCCGGTCGGCTGACCGAACGACATCACCGCGACGCCGACCACGGCGATCGCGATCCCGACGACGGTCAGTCGGGTAACGCGTTCGCCCAGCAGCAGGTACGCACCCACGGCGACGAACAGCGGCTGGGACTGGACGAGCGTGACGCTCGCGGCGACGCTCGTGTAATCGAGGCTGGCGAACCACGACGCGAAGTGGGCCGCGAGCGCCACCCCGGCAAGCCCGGCGACGACGAGGTCACGGCGCTCGATCCGGCGGAAGTCCGCGCGATGGCGGCGGACGGCCACGGGCGCCACGAGCGCGGTCATGAAGACCACCCGGTACAGCGCCTTGACGGTACTCGGCGCCTGACTCCAGCGGACGAGGATGGCGCTCGTCGAAACCGCCACGACGGCCACCCCCAGTGCGGCCATCGGCGAGACGTGCTCCTCGGCCCACCCGGACGGATCCATCGTGCTCACGCGACGAGTGGCTCCGGTTTACCCGTTGTGAAACCGGCGAGCCGGCAGTCCATCGGGGGCCGGGCCGACCGTATGGGGGACCGTACCGACCGTGTCGCGGGGTCCTGCCGACCGTAGCGAAGCGGCGCCGACGGGGGCGTCAACGGGGGCGACGATCACTCCAGGAGGGCCTTCGTCTGCCGGTGCCGACCGCGAAACATCGGTTCGAACCCGACTCGCGCCAGCGGCCCCACGAGGTCCCCGAGACCACCGAGCGGGAGACGGTAGGCGACTCGATCCCTGAGCAGGGTCCGGTCGTCCTCGGCGTAGAAGGCGTGGGTGTGGTGCCACTCGCGGAACGGCCCCGAGCGCATCTCGTCCTCGAAGACGGCCGCCCCGTCGTATTCCTCCCGGCGGGTGATGACCGAGACCCACGACTGGCGCGGGCCCACGCCGAGAGGCCGGACCGACATCTCGATTTCCGTCCCGGTTTCGAGGATCGGGGGATCGGACTCGCCCGCCGGTCCACGCACCGCCTCGATCCGGAGGTTCATCCACCCCGGCGTGAGGGCCTCGAGCCCGGAAATCCTGGAGTGAAAGTCCCAGACGTCCGCCAGCGGGGCGTCGACCCAGGACTGACGCTGATAGGTCGGCATGGGGACGGATACGAAGGGGAGAACCAAAACGGCGAGGGTGGCGAGAACGTCGGGAACGGGCGAAGACCACGTCCAGTAAAGCGATTCTCGGACGATCGCCGCGGGCGTCGATCGCGGGACCGGCTACTTCAGGCGTTCCTGCAGGAACGACGGATGGGCCGCGGTGACCCCGTCGATCGCCAGAATTTCGTCGTTGATCACGTCGCCGAGCGCGTCGCCGTCCCGGGCCCGTACCTCGGCCATCAGCATGTGATCGCCGCTGGAGGTGTACAGGGCTTCGATCTCGTCGAGCTCCTCGAGGTTGCGGATCGCCTCCACGTAACAGTCGCTCTCGACCTCGAGACCGACGAGGGCGATCGACTGGCCGGGGAGTTTCTTGGGGTCGACGTCGGCCGAATAGCCGACGATGACACCCTCCGACTCCAGTTTGTCGATGTATTTTCTGACGGTCGGTTTCGAGACGTCCGCCCGTTCGGCGATCTCGGCGTACGAGGCCTGCGCGTCCTTCTGGAGCACCGACAGGATGCGCTCCTCGGTCGACTGGGTACTCATGGCAGATTCTTTTGGATGCATAGAAAAATATCTTTTGTTCCCGAAAACGTTCCGACCGTTGACGGGAAACCTTTCTCCCGCTACTTGTGAACGTCGATCAGGTCGTACGATCGTTCCCACTCGCGGTCCTCGTCGTGGTACATCTCGGCCGTCGGCTCCTCGGGAATGTCGTCGATCGCCTGCTTCTCCTTGTGGTAGGACGGTCGGCCCTCCTGCTTGTAGAACCGACCGGTGAGGACCGTGCCCTCGTAGAGGGCGTTCTCGGCCTCGTGCATCATCTCCATCGCACTGGCGCGGTCCCCGACGTCGACCTCGTAGTCCTCGGACTCCTGGATGTCGATGTAGGGGACGTACTGCTTGGCGTCCTTGTTCCAGGTGGGACACTGCGTGAGGAAGTCCACGTGCGCGAACCCGTCGTGCTCGATCGCCTCCTTGAGGATCTCCTTGGCCTGGTTGGGGTTGGTCGCCGCCGTGCGGGCGACGAACGACGCTCCGGAAGTGAGCGCCAGCGAGAGCGGGCGCACCGGGTCCTTCGCGCTCCCGTGCGGCTGGGTTTTGGACTTGTGACCCTTGGGGCTCGTTGGCGAGGTCTGGCCTTTGGTGAGCCCGAAGATCTCGTTGTTGAACACGATGTAGGTCATGTCGTGGTTCTCGCGGGCGGTGTGCATGAAGTGGTTCCCGCCGATCCCGTATCCGTCACCGTCGCCGCCGGCGGCGATCACTTCCAGGTCCGGGTTGGCGAGTTTGGCCGCCCGCGCGATCGGGAGCGTCCGGCCGTGGATGGCGTGGAAGCCGTAACTCTCGAAGTACGACGAGAGCTTGCCCGAGCAGCCGATCCCGGAGACCAGCAGCGTCTCGTCGGGTGACCGGCCGATTTCGGGCATCGCCTGTTTCAGTGCCTTCAGGACGGCGAAGTCACCACAGCCGGGGCACCACGTCGGGCGGGGCTCGATTCCCGGGGTGAAGTCGTCGGTGTCCAGTTCCTCTTCCTTGCCGATGGCGTCGAATGCGCTCATGATCAATCACCTGCTGCCGGTTCGATTCGCGTATGGATGGTCGGTGTGTCGGTGCTGTCGTCGAGGCGGGTTTCGAACCCGTCGACGATCTCGCGCGGTTCGAACGGATTGCCGTTGTACTTGAGGAGGCTGTACAGTTTGTCGCCGAACCGGCCCAGTTCCTTCTGGACCACGCCGCGGAACTGCGCGGACGCGTTCATCTCGACGACCAGCGCCTCGTCGACGCTCTCGAGGAACTCGGTCACTTCGGTCACCGGGAACGGCGACATCTCGCTGACGCCCAGCGCCTTGACCGAGTGCCCCCGGTCGTTGAGACGGTCGACGGCCTCCGCGACCGTCCCTTCCTGGCTTCCCCAGACGAGGATGCCGTATTCGGCCTCCTCGGGGCCGTAGTACGTCTGGTGGGAGTTCTCGTCGAGTTCCGACCGGATCGATTCGAGCTTTCGCATCCGTCGGTCCATCTGGCGGACCCGCTCGGCCGGGTCCTCGGTGATGTGGCCGGCCTGGTTGTGCTCGTTGCCGGTCGCCAGGAACCGGCCGTCCTCCTGCCCGGGGATCGACCGCGGGCTGACGCCGTCCTCGGACTCGAACAGGAACCGATTGAACTTGCCCGAGGCGTCGTGGGCGGCCTCGCGCACCTCCTCCTGGCTCAGCGTGCTGCCGAGGTCCGGATCCGGTTCGCGGTCGAAGAAGCTCTCGTCGACGGTGCGCATCTCGCCCGTCAGCTTCTGATCGAGGATGACGATCGCCGGGAGCTGGTAGTCGTAGGCGAGTTCGAACGCCCGACGGGTCTGCTCGTAGGCTTCCGTGATCGACGCGGGCGCGAAGACGACCCGGCTCGAGTCCCCCTGGCTGGTGTAGAGGACGTGCTCGAGGTCGGCCTGTTCGGGTTTCGTCGGCATCCCCGTCGAGGGCCCCGCTCGCATCGCCTCGACCAGGACGATCGGCGTCTCGGTCATCTCGGCGAGCCCGAGCGGTTCGGACATCAGCGCGAAGCCACCGCCCGACGATCCGGACATCGCCTTGACGCCGGCGTGCGAGGCGCCGATGGCGAGCGAACAGGCCGCGATCTCGTCCTCGACCTGCTCGGCGACCCCGCCCATCTCGGACAGGTGTTTCGTCACGATGGTGTACACGTCCGTCCACGGCGTCATCGGATAGCCGGAGATGAACCGACAACCCGCGTCGAGCGCGCCGTAGGCGGTCGCGGCGGACCCGGAGAGCAGGACCTGCTCCTCGTCGTGGCTGCCCTCGGGCACCCGCAGGTCGTGGGTGAACTCGAACTCCTCCTGGGCCCGTTCGTACGCCTCCTCGATGATGGCCTCGTTCTGTTCGAGTACCTCGCCACCCATCGCCTCGCCCATCAGTTCCTCGATCCCGTCGAGGTCGATGTCCAGCAGGGCGGCGGTGACGCCGACGCCGGCGGTGTTCCGCATGACGTTTCGACCGTGCTCGCGAGCGAGGCCCCGGAGGTCCATCGGGTAGACGTGCCAGTCGTTCTCCTCGACCCTGGCCTCGAAGTCCTCGATCTCGTCGGTGTCGATCAGTGCCTCGTCGTAGACGATGACGCCCCCCTCCCGCAGGTCGTCGAGGTTCTCCGTCAGCGGCTTGATCTCTTCGTTGCCATACATGGCCTCCTGGTCGGGGCTCCGCGCGAACGAGTCGCCCAGGGCGAGCAGGAAGTTGTACCCGTCGCCCCGTGACGTCACCGGGTCTGGCGCGGCACGGACCTCGACGTACGTGTGGCCGCCACGGATTCGTGACGGGTAATGGCGGTGCGTGAAGACGTCCAACCCCGATCGCATCAGGGCCTTGGCGAAGTTCTGGCTCGTCGAGTCGATCCCGTCGCCGGAACCGCCTGCGATTCGCCAGATGAGTTCGTTATCTGTCATTGTTGGTGATCACGGTCCTGGTGGACCGATGCTGAGGTAACATAACTTCAGGGCAACTAAAGTCTTTGCTATCAAATACCAAGGAATTATCGTTAAGAACCCCTCAATTCTCCGGGACGCAGAAGGCCCGGTCCGGGGACGACCGTCGCGGGCAGTCAGTAGTCGCCGGGGGACAGGTACGACGCGTGGATGAACACGACGACGTCCTCCCCCCAGAGCTTGAACCGGTGGCGGAAGGCCACGTATCCGCCGAGATGGGGCTTCACCTCGTCGGCGTCCCACGCGTAGGCGATCACGACCGGCGGCGGATCGTTCAGGGCCTCCGAGGGCGGGGCGTCGGGCGGCGAACTGGTGACCGACGCGTCGTAGCGCTCGAGGTACCACGGGAGTGGCAGCCGGTCGAACCACCCGGATGGGGCCGGCGGTTGCAGGGTTCGACTCTCGTCGGGCACGTAGAACAGTTGCTCGTCCCGGTTGTGGGGCTTCCTGGACCCGTAGAACAGCACGTCCGGGCCGTCCTCGTTCTCCGCCGCGACGCGCTCGATCCGCTCGAGCGTCCACCGGAGGTCGTTGCCGGGCTGTGTCCAGTGGGCGAACGCGTCGTTGCGCTCGGCGTCGGAGGCGGGATAGTTCACGTCGTAGGCGACCCCCGCCGTCCAGCCGACGACGAGGACCGCGATCACGACGGCCAGCGTGGCCTCGAGCGTCCGTCGATCCGTCACCGCCTCGCGGCCCCACCGGTAGAGCACGCCCAGCCCCACGGCGGCCGGGATCGCGAGGGGGACGATGGTGTGAACGGTCGCCCACGGCGCCTTGATGTCCGTGATGACGGGATACCCGAACAGGCTGGCCACGCCCCAGTAGAACCCCAGCGCGACGAGGTCGCGGGGCCCGTCCGGCCCGTACCGGTCGGCGACGAACCCGACGACGGCGAAGATCGACGTCACGATGGCGCCCGCGCTCATCCGCTCGACGTAGTCCACCAGGAAGGGGACGTACGCGTGTCGCTGGTGTTGCCCGCGGCCCCAGGTGCCCATGAACGCCTCCCAGCTCCCGGCGAGGGCTTCCTCGGCGGTGATCGGGAACCCGGCCGGGTTGCCCACGGCGGCCCAGAGCCCCGGGGCGTCGGTCGCCCCGCCACGGGGGGCGTAAAAGAGCACGAGGATGCCGACGAACAGCAGATAGGCTCCGGCTATCGGCGGGAGCCTGGCGTTCGTTCGGCCCTCGCGTCCGAACGCGGCGACGTCGACGAGCAGGACCGCCCCGAACGCCCACGTGAGCCAGAACCACAGGACCGTTACCGCTCCCGACGGCCGGGCCAGGAACAGCCAGAACGCCACGCCGTAGTAGGCGGCCGCCCCCAGGTACGCTCGCGTCGGATCGTCCAGCGGGAGGGCCAGCACGAGCGCGAGGCCGGCGGTCGCAACGAACCAGGCCACCGCCAGCGGCGTCGAGACGATCCCGCTTCCGGAAGCGGCGAAGGGACCCGGGAGCGAGGACGCGACGGGGCCGAGGACGGCGGACAGGACGAGCGGGTTGAACGCGAGCACCACCAGGGCCGCCCGCCAGTCGTAGTACCCGGCCATCTCGCCGCCCCGGTCGACGGCGTAATCGACCAGGTCGCCAACGCCCTCGAACCGGTCGGAAGCCGTTCCGTCACCCCTACCCTGCCCGGAATCGCGGGGGTCACCGCCGTCGACGCGGGGCGGAGAAGCGACGTCCCGGGACTCGTCGGTCGGCGATCCGTCCCGCCACCGGGGGACCACCCGGAGGAGGCGGTGATCCAGCAACAGGACGCCCGCGCCGAACCAGCAGAGCGGATAGACGAGCGCGTTCTCCTTCGTGGTGAACCCCAGGGCGACGACGGCCACCGCGGCGTAGAGATAGCGGTGGTCCCCCGCGTCGACCGCCCGCACGAACAGCCCCACGCCCAGGAGCATGAACGTGGCCACGAGCACGTCGTTGCGGAAGAACCGGGAGTAGTACAGGAGGAACGGGTTGAACGCCAGCAGCAGCGAGAGCGCCACGGTCTCCGAGTCCCGGAGTCGCTCCCGGAACAGCCAGGCCGCCAACGGCAGGAGCCCGCCCACGATCGCGACGACCAACCGGAGCGTGAAGTCGTTCGCGCCGAACAGGGAGAACACCCGGGCGTCCACGTGGAAGAGGAACGGACCGTGGACGATCGGGCGGTAGTGCCAGAGGCCGGTCGCCTCGTACCGGAGCGTCCAGTAGGCGACGCGCCCCTCGTCCCACTGGGCGACGCGGTGTCCGAGGGCGAACAGGCGAGCGACCAGGCCGGCGGCGGTCACGGCCAGGATCGCCGCCAGGACCCGCTCGTCGGAGAGCCACCGGCGGACCCGTTCCGAATCGATCGCCATCGTTCATCCAGGGGACGCGGGGGGTTAAACGCCTTTTGCGTTTCGTCGCTCGCCGGCCCGCCCGTCGACGGCGGCTGCGAAAGCGCCGGCGGAGTTCAATCGACCGATACTTCTTTTTCCACGCCCGACGACTTTCCGTTATGGTAGCGCCTGGACCGATTCTCGCGCCGGCCGTCGACCACGCCCGGCGCCCGGAGGTGCGATGACGATGGAGTTCTCGACTCGCGTCGAACGGGTGGACCCGAGCGCGACGCTGGCCATCGGGAACAGGGCCAACGAACTCGAGGCCGACGGGGTCGACGTGGTCGACCTGAGCGTGGGTGAACCCGACTTCCCCACGCCCGGGAACGTCGTCGAGGCCGCGAAACGAGCGCTCGACGCGGGCCACACGGGCTATACGTCGTCGAACGGCATCCCCAAGCTCAGGACTGCCGTCGCCGAGAAACTCCAGGACGACGGCCTCCCCTACGAGCCCCGAAACGTCGTGATAACCCCCGGGGCGAAGCAGGCCCTCTTCGAGGTCGTCCAGGCCGTCGTCGACGACGGCGACGAAGTCGTCCTCCTCGATCCGTCCTGGGTGTCCTACGAGGCCCAGGGCAAGCTCGCCGGGGGGTCGATCACCCACGTCCCCACCGCCGAGTACGACTTCCAGCTCGAACCGGCCCTGGACGACCTCGCCGACGCCGTCTCCGACGAGACGGCGCTCCTCCTGATCAACTCGCCGAACAACCCCACCGGCGCCGTCTATTCCGACGCGGCCCTGAAGGGGGTTCGCGACCTCGCGGTCGAACACGACCTCACGGTCCTCTCCGACGAGATCTACAAGGAGATCACCTACGACGGCCCGGCCACGAGCCTGGCGGAACTCGACGGCATGTTCGACCGGACGGTCACCGTGAACGGCTTCTCGAAGGCCTACTCGATGACGGGGTGGCGACTCGGCTACTTCGCCGCTCCCGAGGCCCTGGTTTCGGAGGCCGGGAAGCTCCACTCGCACTCGGTGACCTGTGCCACAAACTTCGTCCAGCACGCCGGCGTCGAGGCGATCGAGAACGCGGACACGGCGGTCGGTCAGATGGTCGAAGCCTTCGAGGACCGCCGCGACCTGCTGATCGACCTCCTCGCGGACGAGGGCGTCGACGTCCCCGCCCCGGACGGCGCGTTCTACCTGATGGTTCCCGTGGCAGAGGACGACGCGGCGTGGGCCCGGAACGCGCTCGAAGAAGCCCACGTGGCCACGGTCCCCGGCAGCGCGTTCGCCGCGCCCGGCTACGCACGCCTCTCCTACGCCGCGAGCACCGAGCGGATCCGCGAAGGCGTCCGCAGATTGGGGGAAAGCGGACATCTGAGCGGTTGAGCGGGCCGACACTCCGACCGGCCGTTCTTCCCCGCTATCCTCGCTCGCGTAACAGCACGTCGACGATGTCGCGAGTCGAGGCGAGTTCCGCCTCGTACTTCGGCTCGTACCCCGAGGCGCGGCGGACCTCGCAGTCGACGCCGCGACGCCCGAGTGCCTCGACGATGGCCTCCTCGTCGTGGTGCTGGTCGTGGCCCAACACGATCACGTCCGGGTCGATGCGTTCGACCGGGACGAAGATGTCGTCGGGATGGCCGGGCATCGCGTCGTCGACCATTTCGAGGGCGGCGACCACCTCGGCACGCTGGCGGCCCGGCAACACCGGCGGTTCCTTGTGGGTGACGTTCTCCCGCCGGGCGACGATGACGAACAGTTCGTCGCCCATCGCCGCGGCCTCCCGGAGATAGTGGAGGTGACCGGGATGCAGTACCTCGAACGTCCCCTGTGCGATCACTCTCGTCATCGTCGGAGTTCCTCGTCGATGTCGGCCTGCGTGAAGTCGAAGAACGATTCGGCGTCGGGGAGACGCACGTCGATGACGGGCAAGTCCCGCCGTTCGCCGTGGCGGTCGAACGCCTGCCAGTCGTTCCGTTCGTACGGGTGCCCGGTGATGATGTGCACCTTGCCGGAGCCGAACGTCCGCCGGTCCTCGTCGCTGGGGCGGAGGACCCCGTTCGGGTGGGAATGGACGCTCCCGAGGGAGGAGACGTCGTTCGGGATCATGCTCGTCTTCACGGTCGCGCTGACGCTGTTCGAGGTCGTCCCCGGAATCACGAGCACGTCGGTGATCACGAGGCCCTCCTCCCGGAGACCGAGCCGATCCGCCTCGGTGCCCCGCAACAGCCCCATGTACTCGTCGGGATGGGCGTCCCGGGACGCCTCCAGGGCGAACTCCAGGGTCTCCTCGGCGATCCCGAGGACCTCGCTGGAACGGAACAGCCCGTCAAACAACCCCATGCACACATCCTCGAAACCCCGCGATGCTAAACGTTCCGGATGCGGGAGGCGACCGGCCGGGCCGCGAACCGCTCGACGCCGCACCCCCCTGGCCGAGCCGGCCGGCGGCGGCCCCCGCTCGGGCGAACGCGTTTCGGCGGCCGAGCCGTCTTGATAAGGGTTAAACGGGGCGGTCGCAAAGACCCGCCAAGAATGACGACAGATCTCGAAGACGTCGGGGACGGCGAGGCGGGGGAGAAGCCTCTCGTGTACGACCTCGCCCCCGAATGCGACATGGACGACCTCGACCCCGAGGGTCGCTACCTCGCGACCGTCAACGGCGTGGTCGAATACGGGGTGTTCGTGGACCTCTCCGACCACGTCTCCGGGCTCGTCCACGAGTCGAACCTCGAGGCCGACTACGACGTCGGCGACCAGATGATCGTGGAACTGAACCAGGTCCGGGAGAACGGCGACGTGGCGTTCAGTCCGGTGCACCTGGACGAGTACGCCGTTCACGACGTTCCCTGCGAGCCGGAAATCACCGAGAGCGGCCGGCTCGAAGCCCACCTGGGCGAGGAACTCCACCTCGAGGGCGAAGTCGTACAGGTCAAACAGACCGGCGGACCGACCGTCTTCCACGTCCGCGACGAGGACGGGATCGTTCCCTGTGCCGCCTTCGAAGCCGCGGGCGTCAGGGCGCACCCCGACATCGACCTGGGCGACCTCGTGCGGGTGACGGGCACCGTCGACGAACGCGAGGGCGGCCTCCAGATCGAGGCCGACGAGATCCGCACGCTCGAGGGCGACCTGGCCGACGACCTGCGGGACCGACTCGACGCGGCGCTCGAGGAACGGGCGGAACCCCCGGAGCTCGAACCGCTCGTCGACTGGCCGGCCTTCGAGAAGATCTACGACGACCTCCGGGACGTCGCCCGCCTGCTCCGGCGGACCGTCCTCGAGAGCCGGCCGATCAGGATCCGCCACCACGCCGACGGCGACGGGATGTGTGCGGCCGTCCCGGTCCAGCTCGCGCTCGAACGGTTCATCGAAGCGTCCCACGAGGATCCGGAGGCCCCGCATCACCTCTTCAAGCGCCTCCCGAGCAAGGCGCCGTTCTACGAGATGGAGGACGCGACGCGCGACCTCAACTTCGCGCTCGAGGATCGGGCCAGACACGGCCAGAAACTGCCGCTGTTGCTCATGCTCGACAACGGCTCGACCGCCGAGGACGTGCCGGCCTACCGGACCCTGGCCCACTTCGACATCCCGATCGTCGCGCTCGATCACCACCACCCCGATCCGGAGGCCGTCGAACCCCTGCTGGAGGCCCACGTCAACCCCTACCTCTACGACGAGGACTACCGGATCACGACCGGGATGATGTGCGTCGAACTGGCGCGCATGATCGCCCCGGACCTCGAGGACGACCTCCGTCACGTCCCGGCGGTCGCCGGCATCGCCGATCGCTCGGAGGCCGAGGCGATGGACCAGTACCTCGAACTCGCCGAGACGGCGGGCTACGACGAGGCGACGCTCAGGGACCTCGGCGAGGCGCTGGACTACGAGGCCTTCTGGCTCCGGTACGACTCCGGGCGCGAACTCATCTACGACGTCCTGAACGTCGGCTGTGACGACGAGGAGCGCCACCGCGAACTCGTCTCCTTCCTCGCCGAACGCTCCCGCGAGGACGTCGAGCGCCAGCTCGACGCCGCCATGCCCCACGTCGAGCACGAGCGACTGGCGAACGGCGCGCACCTCTACCGGATCGACGTCGAACGGTACGCCCACCGGTTCACCTACCCGGCGCCGGGCAAGACGACCGGCGAGATCCACGACCGCAAGGTCGAGGAGACCGGCGATCCCGTCATCACGATCGGGTACGGACCGGACTTCGCGGTGCTGCGCTCCGACGGCGTCAGGCTCGACATCCCCGCGATGGTCTCGGACCTGACGGAGACGATCGAGGGCGGGGGCGTCAGCGGCGGCGGGCACCTGGTCGTCGGGTCGATCAAGTTCGTCAAGGGTCGCCGCGACGAGGTGCTCGACGCGCTCGTCGAGCGCATGGCGGACGCCGAGATCGACGAGGAGATCGGCTCGACGACGCCGTTTCACGACGACTGATCGAAGCTGACCCACCGCCCGACCCGCGCGATCGCCAGGAGGCAGGCGATCGCGACGGCGGTCCCGACCGCGACCGGGAGCCGCCAGGCGCCGCCCCGCCAATCCGACCGGAAGACGCGCTCGAAGTATTCCGCCGCTTCGCGGCCGTGGAGCACCACCACGACCTCACGGTTGCGGCGCCAGGACTCCTCGTTCCAGTTGAGGCTACCGACCAGGACGCAGTCGCCGTCGACGACGACGCCCTTCGCGTGAATCTTCTCGAACGTGGACCGTGGCTCGGCCAGTCGTACCGCGATCGATAACCCTTCCTCCCTGGCGAGGCGTCGGAGCCAGCGGGCGAGTTCGCGGTTGTCCTCGCGAACGTACCGGGCACTGCTCAACAGGATCTCGACCCGGACCCCGCGTCGCGCCGCGGCGATCGTCGCCCGCAGGAAGGGATCGTTCCGACCGTCGATCCGCATCTGGACGACCCTGATCGAGGCGTTCGCCGACCTGAGGATTCGCCGGACCGACCGGCCGGCGTTGTCGGGCGCGACGAACAGCTCGACCTCGTCCACGGACACGCGGCGGGGCCGGAACCTGGCTGGATACGACCGCGACGAACCCCCGTCCCCCTCCGTCGAAAACGCCCGCCCCGTTCGGTACTCCTCCCACCGGATGGCGTCCGGAGCGCCGGCGTCGGCCCGGAAGACGCGGGCCAACCGCTCGGCGGTGGGGCTGCCGAGGACGACCCCCCATCCCCGACTGGAGCGGCCGCCGGTCCCGGCCGGCTTCCAGTTCTCCGTGAGGACCACGGCCCGGTCGTCCACGACGGCGTATTTGGCGTGATGGAAGGCGTAGCGGGCCCTGGGGCCGCCAAGGAGGCGAACCTCGACGCCGGCCGCAACGAGGCGGTCGAGGAGGCGCGCCTCGCGACGTTCGAGGCCTCCGACCGGGGCGCCGTCGAGGAGGACCCGAACCGCGACGCCCCGTTCCGCCGCCGATCGAAGCGCCCGCGCGACCCCTTCGGAGGTAAAGGTGTACCCGGCGAGGAGGATTCGATCCGAAGCGTTCCCGAGGAGCGCCAGGGGGACTTCCGGGGAATCCGGGAGAACGAATACCCGCCCGGTCCGCCCGGGAACGGCGACCGGGTCGAAGTCCGTCGCTCCCAGGGGATGCCAGGACCCGTTCCGATACCAACTGGCCGTCTGGGCATCCGCGTATGTTACTGTGTCGACGGTGACCCCGTCGGCGCGGAGAGCGAGATCCTCCCCGGCGTTCGAGAGGCGGAGCATGTCCTCGACCGCGACCGTCCTGGCGTCGGCCCGGTGGCAGGCGACGCCGGGATCGTCGCTGACGGCGATCCGACCGCTACCGGAGGGTTTCTGGACGTGGATCGTCCCCTCGCCGTCGGAGAGCGTCCAGTTAACGCCGCCGGTCGCCGGGAGGTCGACGACCACGCACTCGCCCCGGTCGCCGTCGGTCACTGGATCGGGATAGACGGCGACGATCGTCGCCCGGTCGAACGCCCCCAGCTCCAGTCCCGATCCCGTCGGCGGGGCGGAATTCGAGGACGCAGTCGTCCGGTCGAGGGCCGGTGTTCCCGTCGCAGTCGTCGGGTCCGGTGATTCGGCCGTCGTCGCAACGGGGACGACGACGCACCCACAGAGGACCGCCACCAGAACGAGACGGCGATACACGCCCCACATTCCGCTCGCGATCCCGTTTAAACCTCGGCCCAGGAAACGGATCGCCCGCTATCGGTCCGGCGATTCGTCGTACAATTCGACGTACAGGTCCGGGAACAGGCTATCGAACGCGCGCTCGATGTCCTCGCCGACGAAGCAGCCGTCGGGCGTGACCAGTACCCCCGTCGCGAACGATATCGGCCCGCTCGCGTCCCGGACGGCCTCCCCCAGGTCCGTCCTGCTCCCGGATCCGCGCGGGACCAGCTCCGCGTAATAGACGTCGGTCAATTCTTCGGTCGACCAGTTCGCCGTGTCCACGACCTCGACGGACTCCTCCTCGAGCCGTTCGATCAACTCGCGCTGGTCGGCATCGACGGCGCGCGAGTCGTAGTAGTACTTCACTCCCCGCATCCCCCTCGCAGGAGCAATCAACCCAAGTACAAATGAATCTTGCTACGTGTCGATCGGCGCCCCCCGCGAGGGCGTCACGTCGGTCGGGCTCAGGCCGTCTCGTCCGCGGGCGCCGCGTCCGACCCTTCGTCGGCCGCCTCGGCGTCGGGATCGACGTCCTCGATGACGGCGTCCGTCTCGACGGCGTCCACGTCGATCCCCTGCTCCTCGGCGATGGCCTCGACGAGCGCCCGCTGTTCGGCGAGTTCCCGCTCCAGCGTCCGGACGCGCTGGACGGTTTCGCTGGTGGATTCCTCGACGCCGACCAGGCGCTCCGACACGTCCTTGACCTGGGCGTACAGCTGTTCGGCACGATCGGCGACCGTCTGGAGCTTCTTGGCGGTGCTTCCCAGTCCCATGGGCCCCGATAGTCGGTCGCCCCTGTTGTGCCTTCCGCCTCCGCAGTGCCCCTGTCGGGCCGTCCGCCTCCGACGTGGGGTGTGACGCGCCCACGCGGAACGACCCGCCGGGAGCGTCGGGCTTAAGCCGCCGCCGGGTGCAACGGCGGACGTGACCGGAGTTCGTCTCCCCCCGTCCATCGGTGCCCTCGCGGCTCTCGGGTACGCGATCCTGGTCGGCGTCCCCTACCTCCTGGTCCCCGACACCCGGGCCGGGGCCCTGGCCACGTACTACGGGTTCGGCCCGATCGACCCGCCGGTGCTGGCGCTGTTCGCCCTCGTCGGCGCGATCGCGTTCGTCGGGGGCGGAGCGGAGCGAACCGATCCCCCCACGGCGGCGGGGGCCGCGCTCGTCGCCGGCGTGGCGGTCCTGGCGTTCACCCTCCTCTGGGCCCTCGCGGTGGACGTCAGCACGCTCGCGGTCGTCCCGGGCGACTGGATCGACTGGCACCGGTGGGCGGTCCTGTTGCTCGCGGCGATATCGGCCGCGGCAGCGGCGTGGTACACCCGAGCGCTCGGCCTGTTTTGACTTCGGGAGTCGAAAAGACCTTAAGCCTCACTCGGGTAGTGTCGACCGGACTAGGTCGGGCAGCTAGGCCCTGCTCCCCCACCCGCCCTATGGTCTTCAGCGGGGACCGAAAACCGGGGGCGTCCGGTCCGACCGGGCCGGGCCCCGGGAGCCAACTGCGAAGCCTCGTCCCACGGGGACGGCGGTCCACGGGCGGCACCTGCAGGGGCGTTCGTCCGTGGTTGATCGGCGGCAACGGGCCAGGCGCGGAAGCGAGCAGCCCACCGTCGGACACCCGTCGCTCGGGGGGTCGCGGGGTGGAGAAGGCAACCGGGATTCCCCGGCCCGGAACGACCGGGCAATCCCGGCCCGTCCGCTTCCATTCATATTCGGCATCGAAATCGTTACTCGCAGCGTCGAGTACTGACGGGTTCCAGTAGCGATGGGTCCTTGCGTCGAACGCGCGATTTTCCGTCGGTACGAACCAGCGCTCGCTCGTCGTGATTCGCAAACGCGTCAGAGGATGAATTGATCACCCGGCGGACCCGCGGTATCGAGCCGAGGAGTTACGACCTCGCCGTCGCGTTTGCCACCCAATCCGGTTTCTCGGCGTCAGTGCTCCCCACGTCGGACAGCGTGTACGTCACCGCAATCCTCCGGGGGCGGTAGTCGAAAACGGGAAAGATGATTTCGTAATCGTAGTAGCGGATGACGCCGTTTTCGTCGACCAGGAGTGTCGCTGAGAACTCCTCGTACCGCGAACTCGCGTTCTCGCCTCCCGCCCACCAGTCGGGCAGTGCGGCGTCGTCGGTGGTCTCGTAACGCATCACCGGAACGCCCTGGAACGTCTCGACGCCTTCGCGCTGGAAGGTGGCGTCAATTGCGGCGTTCTCGTGCCAGTTTCGGCTGTCGTTGCCGAACCACCACTGCCAGAGATATTGGTCGCCCGATTCGTTGAACACCGGCACGGAGGCGACGGTGGACACATCCGTCCGGTTGTTCTCCCTCACCAGCGAGTAGACCGTCTTTCCGTTCGAGTACATGGAATAGTTCGGCATTAAATAGCCGTCGCCAGTGGCGTGTACGAGGTACTGTGAAGCGCCGGGCTCGACGAGAAACCGGCTTGTCGTGTTCTTGTACGTGACGTTCTGTTCCGCTGTGGGATCGGATTCCTTCCGGGTTCTCTCGATCGTGAGGGTGAAACTCGTGTTGGCCAGCGCGGTCGCGTGGGTGTCGAACACCGACCCATTGATCGCCGACGCCTTCGGGAAATCGGCGGGGGACGCGTCGGGCGACGACTGGTTCTCACCCGTGCCTGGAAGCCCAGTACATCCCGCTAAAACCAGGAGGGCGACGACGGCGATCGCTGAGAGCGGAGACGCACGCATGGGCGACTAGTTGGCCAACTCACAGTTAAAATTGCTGGTAATTCCCACATCTCGCACAGAGGGGAGATGTCATCCTAAGACCGACCTATCGGTTACGGAGAAGTACGTCAGTCGAATGAATAGGACCGTCTGTTACCCCCGATCAGTCGTCGGCGTCGGCGACCATGTCCGCCGTCGTCGCCACGTCGACCTGCCCGCTGAGCGTGCGGTTGGGATAGGGAATCTCGATCCCGGCCTCGTCGAAGCGCTCCTTGA
>Ga0207797_1000833_pt1 | contig 23124 bp, 20 predicted proteins | sample PRCRCaboRojoPR_6_FD_187275 | JGI IMG/M metagenome (GOLD analysis project Ga0207797, IMG submission 187275) | Marine sediment microbial community from Cabo Rojo, Puerto Rico - PR CR 10% Liquid 1 (SPAdes) | ecosystem: Environmental > Aquatic > Marine > Coastal > Sediment | place: Cabo Rojo, Puerto...
AATCCAGATCGAAACCGGTCAGACCGCAGGCAACCCCGATGGCGGCCGTATTGGCCATCACTTCGGCCCCGCCTTCCTCTTTGGCTATCTCCTTCAAAGGGACGGGAAAACTCTTCAACCCCTCTTCCTCGATCTTCCCGGCCAGTTTTTCGTCCTCCTCAAAGATGATCCCTCCGCCGGAAACCACCTCCTCCAAGTGTTTCTCCACGGTCTCCGGGGCCAACGCGATCAGCAAGTCCGCTTCGTCCTTGTGAGTGAAAAGCTCCTCCGTCCCGATCCTAATTTCAAAGAAGTTTTGTCCCCCGCGGATTTGAGAGCGGTAATCCTCTCGGGCAAAAAAATTCAACCCGCTCCTGCCCAAAGCCTGGCAGAAACCGGTGCCCGTGGACTGGACTCCCTGGCCCGCTTCGCCGCCCAATCTGATGCTCATATCATTTGTCTGCATATTGCCTCCTCAAACTGCATCTTCTTACAACGGATACATAGATACCTTTCGTCACTAAAGTCAATCGCCTCCCGCTCCCTATTCCTGGAGAGCCTGGCCAACTTTTTAGTGGACGACCCTCAGTCCAAAGTGGAAGCGGCCCGCGGTTCGCAATCGGGCAAGGAAGCATAAGGGCAACTGCCCGGCTCCTCCCCGTGGAGGCAACGGGCCCCCTGAGCGTTGACCATCCGGTAATTGTCGCAAGCGGGAATGCCGTCGATCAGCCAAGTCTCCGTCCCGCTCTTTTCGCAATTCACCTTGCGGCCCAAACCGGAGATATTTTCCAGTTCGCCGGAACAATAGGGACAGCTAGCCGGCTGATTTTCCCCGTAATAAGTCCGTTCACATTCTACGCAGCGAAATTTCATCCTCATCACCTCTTAGAATTTATAGCTACCAAAGCCCTTCTTTAAGAGTATGAGCGAAGGGATCGGAAAAATTCAATGGCGACCAGAAGGCGGGGTGATCTTATCCCTTCTTGTACAATGGTGGAGGCAATCCTAAAATGAAGGAAAAGCCACAATGGAGGGGTAAACGTGGATAAAGAAGAAGCCCTATCTCGTTTCCTTTTCGAACTGGGGCAGCTAAAGAAAATACCGCGTTCCGGATGGCTCCGCTTGGGGATCGACGATCCCGAAAGCGTCGCGGCACATTCCTTTCGCACGGCGACCATAGGCTTTATCTTGGCCAAAGGGGAAGGTCTGGCTCGACCGGAGCTAGTTGCGACACACTGTCTCTTCCACGATCTGGGCGAAGCTCGAACGGGGGACTTGGATAAGGTGGCCCAAGAATACCTGGGCCGGAGACGGGACGAAGGAAAGCCTTCCAGCTACCTCGATCGGGAAACTATCCGCGACCAGGTCTCTGCTCTGGAAGAGGACCTCGGGCAAGCGATTCTCGCCCTCTTTGAAGAGGAAGAAATAGGAGAAGAGATATCGATCGTCGCCCGCGACGCCGACCACCTAGAACTGATGGTGCAAGCAGTGGAATACTACGCGAACGGACACAGGCTGGCCCAAGAATGGGTGGAAAGCGTCAACCAATCCCTCCGCACCTCCTCCGCTAAAGCCATCGGGGCAAAACTGGTCGAACTATCGAAAGATCCCGGGGAACTGGAAAGGGCCTTACGCTGGTGGAAGTCGACCTAGTTCCCTGACGAGGATCAGCTAACCCTTTCTCTCCGCGATTATCTTTTTGACGAACTCCCTATCGCTGTATTCGACCCATCGGTCGGAGAAGACCTGATAACGTTCATGCCCCTTGCCCGCGATCAACAGACAGTCCTCCGCCCCCAAACGGTCGAGCGCTCGTTCGATGGCCGCTCTGCGGTCGGGGATCGTCTCGAAATTATTTTTATCGCTAAAACCCTGGGCTATCTCCGCCAAGATCCGCTTCTCGTCCTCACTTTTGGGATTATCGTCCGTCAGGAAGACGTAATCGGCGTTTCTTTCCGCCGCCGCTCCCATCAACGGCCGTTTGCCCCGATCGCTTTCCCCGCCGCAACCGAAGACCAAGGCAATGGTTTCGTATTCGGCGGCCAATTCCCGGGAAGTCTTCTCTAAAGCATCCGGGTTATGGGCAAAATCGATGAAGACGTCCGGGCCGCCCGGAACCTCAAACTTTTCCATCCTCCCGGAGAGGGGCGCCGCCCCGCTGAGCCTGGAGACGATCTCCTCCGGGGGAAGCGATCGGGCCAAGCCCAGGGCAAAAGCCGCTAGACAGTTATAGACGTTGAATTTACCCCGCAGGGCGGTAGTGATCTGCCAGGTTTCACCGCCCACCTCCACTGAAAAAAGCAGCCCGGAGTCCGTCTGACGGACCTTTCGCCCCCTGACGTCCGCTTTCGAGGAGAGACCGTAAGTGATCGTGCCGGCCTCTGAACCTTCCCTGATCCTGGCAGAGAAGGGATCGTCCGCGTTCAAGACCGCCCAGCCGGAAGAAGGCAGCAGCTCGAACAGGTGAAGCTTGGCCCGCCCGTAGGACTCCATGTCCCCATGGTAGTCCAAGTGATCGCGCGTCAAATTGGTAAATACCGCACAATCGAAGTCGACGTGTTCCACCCTTCTTTCCGCCAGGCCATGCGAAGTAGCCTCCATGACGAAGTTCCTCTTTCCTTCCTCCAGCATACGGTGAGCAAAGCGATGTATTCGGGGCGCTTCAGGAGTGGTGACCGGCTTCTTCTCCCCCACCCTCTCCGGGTTGCCCACGGTAGTAAGGGTCCCAGTCTCCTTTTCAGCCAACACTTTACCTACCAGATCGACGGTAGTAGTCTTGCCGTTAGTGCCGGTCACCCCCACTGTGAAAAGCCTCTCCGTCGGACGGCGGTAAAAGAGATGACTGAACAGGCTCAACCCCCGCCGACCCTCCTCTACCTGAGCGTAGGGAAACTCGATCTCATCTCCCAAGGGCAGTTCCCCCCGAGCTTGCCGGCCGACCACCGCGGAAGCCCCTCGCCTTAAGGCCTGATCGATGAAGTCATGGCCGTCAAAATTCTCCCCCTCCAGAGCGTAGAAGAGATCGCCCTTTTTCACCTTCCGAGAGTCGTGTTCGATCCCGGAGACCGAGACGGTCCGCGTACCTTCCCCCCATAGCTTTACCTTCAGCCCCGTTTTGCGCCCTTGCTCCATTAGAGAGGAGAAATCTTTAGTCAAGCCTTGGTTCATTTGATTGTTCCTCCGGCGGTTTGCAGTATAGATAGAGATTGTAATTGTCCGCGCTCCGGCCTACCTGCCGTGGTTCCCAGTCCGGCAGAGGGTGATAGTAGGAGACGATCCGCGAACCGGGCCCTAATTCCTCCCTCAACTTGGAAGAAAGCTTTCTGTTTGCCTTGGCCGAAAGAAAAAGCACTACCACGTCCGCGTCGCTTAGGTCTTCCTCGTACATATTGCCCAGCTTGATCCGGGCCCGAGAGGAAACTCCACCGAAAAAGACGCGAAGCTTAGAGACGAGAAAACGGACCGGGTCTATCTCCACTCCCACGGCCCGCGCCCCCCTCCGTTTGGCGGCGGCGGCCACTATTCGCCCGTCTCCGCAACCGAGATCGTAGAGAAGCTCCCCCTCCTCCAGCCCGCTCAGCTGGAGGATGCGGGTCACCGTCACGTGATCGGTAGGCTGCCACATGGGATCCAGACTGAAGTTCCAGATTACCCAGCCCCCGAAAAGTAATCCCAGGAAAGCGATTACGGACCAAAAGATCAAGCCGCTACCTCCTACTACTCGATATATCCGGCCTCTTTCCTCGCTCAGCGCACAGTGTAGAGTGTAACCAGAAAGGTAAAAGGGCTCAAACGGAGGAAGAGATATGAATCGCAGGAAAGTGGCGGAGGGGGTGGGATTCGAACCCACGGAGCTTCGCAGCTCTCCGGTTTTCAAGACCGGTGGTTTTGTCCACTCGCCCACCCCTCCATGAGAATCTTCGTCTTAAGAATTCTATTGAGCTCGCTTTTTTATATCAAGATTTGCGATCGATCTTCTCGACCACAGGGGCGGGGACGGCCGACTTTATAGATCACCCCCCATCTGCTATCATTTTTGTAAATTTAAGGAGGATCTTATGCCACTTACCTTTGACATGCCCCGCGAGCAGCTGGTCGAGTACGAGGGGACCAACCCCCGTCCGGACGACATGGACCAGTTTTGGGAAGAAAGGCTTCGGCAATTGGAGAAGATCGATCCCCAAGTGGAAATCGAAGAGGCCAATTTTCAGACGGACTTCGCCCATTGCCAGCACCTCTTCTTTAGAGGAATGGACGAAGCGAAAATTCATGCCAAACTGCTCCGACCCCGGGAGAGTAGTTCGCCCCATCCGGGGATAGTCAAATTTCACGGTTATTCGGGAGACAGCGGAGATTGGTCCGAAAAACTACCTTACGTGGCTCAGGGGTACTCCGTGGCCGCCCTGGACTGCAGAGGGCAAGGGGGATTATCGGAGGACCGGGGCGGAATTAGGGGCAATACCCTACATGGACATATAATTCGGGGCCTGGAGGGTCCGCCGGAAGATATGCTTTTCGTGAAGATCTTTCTGGATACCGTTCGGCTGGTTCGGATCTTGATGGATATGGAAGAAATCGACGGGACGCGGATCGGCGTGACCGGGGGTAGTCAGGGAGGGGGGTTAACTTTGGCCTGTGCCGCACTGGAGCCGAGGGTAAAACTGGTAGCTCCGCTGTTCCCCTTCCTCTGCGATTACAAGCGGGTCTGGGATATAGATCTGGCCCAAGACGCCTACCTGGAGTTGAAGGAGTACTTTCGCAAATTCGATCCCCGCCATGAAAAAGAAAGGGAAATTTTCGCCCAATTGGGTTACATCGACGTCCAACACCTTTGTCCCCGCATCGAGGGACGAGTATCGATGGCCGTCGGCCTGATGGACGAAATCTGTCCCCCTTCCACCCAGTACGCGGCTTATAATAAGATAGAGAGTGAAAAATCGCTCACCGTTTACCCCGACTTCGGTCACGAGAATCTGCCCGGCCACTCGGACATAGTTTTTCAGTTTATGGAAGATCTGTAAGGTCTTTTGACCGCCAAGCGTAGAAACGCCAATGGAGGAGAGAACCGATGGTCAAAGCGTTGGTATTACAAAAGTCCGTCATTGTAGGGGGCCATCCCCGCAGCGGCACTTCCCTGGTCTGCCAACTGGTGGAGAGCGCGGGGGTGCATTTTCCCACCGATTTCGAAGGTGACGAATATAATCAGGAAGGCTACTACGAGATGGAGTTGAGCAAAGACGTCTCAAAGAGGTTGATGGCCGAGGCGATGACCGAAGAAAATACCCGAGATATGAACCAAGTCGTGGAGAGGTTGAACGAAAGCGATGGCTGGAGCGGATTAAAGATAGTGCGACTGCCGGCCCTCTTCTTCTATCGCCACGTGGCCAAAGAACTGAAGTTCGTCGGCGTCTTTCGTCATCCGGCGGACGTCAAAGCCAGTCTATTTAAAAGGGGGATAGGAGAATTCCCTGTCCCCTGGCGGAAAAACTGCAATGCCTTGATCGCCGCCTACGAAAATATCGCCGATTCGCTCCTGGTAAGCTACGAATCGCTCCTGCAGGGGAGAGATTACGTGAAAGAAGGATTCGAGCGGGTAGGGCTTCAGGTGGACATGAGTCGGATCAAGTCCGACCGGCAAACGCAGAAAAACAGTCGAGTCTACGTGGGCCAAGACGACCTCAAGCTATACGAACGCTTGGGTCAATTGGAACGGGAAAGTTGCGGTCTCTAAGGAGGTATTTCATGGCGAAAAAGAAAGGTTTCTTTTCCAGTCTCTCTCCCTCCGTATCCCCGGTCGGTTACTTGTTTCTCTTGCTTTTTATTTCCCTCCTCGCCAATTTCTCCATCGCCAGGGGAGGGCCGGCCGAGTTGGGCTACCGGACGGGTGAATTTCTTTCCAACTGGTACTGGTTGCGCTCGATGGAGCTTTCCGGAGGAAAACTGCAAGGCCCCCGGGAGGGTGCTCTCAGTTCGTTGCGTGCGCTGAGCAGAGAGGCCGAGCAAGAAGAGGTCCCCCGCTTCCTGGGAGAAAGGATGGAAAGAGTGGAAGAAAGGTTGATCGCGACAAGCGAGCAAACAGGCGGAGCGGAGGAGAAAGCGGTGGCCTATTGGCCCTTTGCCAGCAAAGAAGAAGAGGGAATGGAGCTTGAGGGGGGAGAATTGGTCGTCGAGGCCGGAGAGGGAAGCCCGAAAAAGTTAAGCTATCTGCGCTTCGAGGGCGAGCGGGAGTGGGCCGAGTTGGACGTCTCGGCGAGGCTGACTTTTGCGCCTAGGGACTACTCCGGGGAGTTTTCACTTCAGCTTTGGTTTAGACCGTTCGGGGACGGAGGTAAGCTGGTCAGTTTTGGGGATCTGAAGCTGAAGGTGGACTTGCAAGGGACTAAAGAGGTGCTCGAACTGGATCATCCGCGGCTGAGCAAAGAGTTTCCCCTAACCGAAGGATGGGGGAGCATCAGGGATCGTTGGAACCACCTCGCCCTGATAGTGAAAGGAGAGGAATATTTGCTTTACCTGGACGGCGAAAGATTGGGCGAGGGAAAGCTGGAGGGAGAGATCTCCCCAACGAAGCGGTTGACCGCCGGGAAAGGTTACAGCGGGGACCTGGACGAACTGCATCTGACGATGGAAACCCTCGGCAAAGAAGGGCTAAGGTTCGACCGGCCGATAGACTACGCCCTGGCCCATCCGCTGTTGGAGTGGATGGCCACCAGAGGAGAAGTGGAAGGTTGGCGTTTTAACGCCGGTCTAGTCCTTGCCGGATTGAAGGAGAGAGCGGAGATGGGTGGATTACGGCCCGCCCAATTGGGACAAGCGGTGCAGATACTGCGGGGAAGAGGAGAAGGCCTAGCTCCCACTCCCCAGGGGCTGCCGGAAGAGGCTCGGAGGGCCCTCGATCGGCTGGCAGATTTGGCGGAGGAGGAAAGCTGGAGCGAGGAGGAGCGAGGAAGACTGATTTCCGCCCTCCAAAAGCTAAAGGGATATCTGGGATTGGACTGAGAGGGCGAGGAGGGGCTAATTTCGGGCCTCGACCCTTCTCAAAAGCTCGGAGAAGATCTCTCGGGCCGCCCTTTCGGTATCCTTCTTTTTCCCCTTCGAATCGATGAGGAAATCGGAACGCCCGTCGTCCTCCCTTTCTCCGCACCTTTGTCTCTTGATCCGCCGCAGCGCCTCTTCCCTGTCCAACCCGTCCCTCTCTTTCAATCGGCCTATCCGCTCCTCTTCGGGCGCCCTGACGGTTACGATAAAATCGAAAAATTCCAAGTCCACGTGTTGAGATTGGAAGATAAGGGCGGCTTCGATCACGAACAGCTTCTTACCTTCCCTTTCGGCCTTCCTCCTGCGGCTTTTCAGCTCTTCCATCACCCGCGGATGAACTACGGCTTCCAATTCGTCCAGCAAAGGGGGAGAAGAAAAGACTATCTCGGCCAACCGCCCGCGATCGATCCGCTCTCTCCCCTCCTCCAGAATTTCCTCCCCGAAGATATCCAATATCTCCTCGTAGGCTTCCTTCCCCGGTTCGTAAAGTTCCCAGGCTACCCGATCGGCCTGAACTGTCTCCACGTCAGCAAAACGAGCGGCTTCCTTCAAAACCACGCTCTTTCCGGAGGCGATTCCCCCGGTCAGGCCGACAGTAAACATTTGCCCCTTTTCAATCCAATTCCTGGTGGGCTTCCTTGACCAGGGAGGGAAAATCCCATTCGTCGCGGGGAAGAGAGGACGAGTTGCGGAGATGGAACAGGTATTCTATATTCTGGGAGGACTTGCCCGTTATCGGCGAGTAAGTGGCGCCGACCAGAATCAGTCCTTGCGAGCGGGAAAACTCCTCGGTATCTTCCAGCACCTGTAGGTGAACGGCCGGATCTTTAACCACTCCGCCCCGTTCTACGTTCTCCGGACCGGCCTCGAATTGCGGTTTCACCAGACAAAGGAGGGAACCATCCGCTTTTAGAACCCGCTTGACCGCGGGGATAATCAACTGCAAAGAAATGAAGGAGACGTCGACAGTGACCAAATCAACCAGTTGGCCTATATCGTCGAAGGCGAGGTACCTGGCGTTTAGGTCCTCTAAAACCTTGACGCGCTCGTCCTTCCGCAGCTTCCATTCCAACTGCCCCTTGCCCACGTCGACCGCCCATACCTGGAGCGCCCCGTTCTGCAGAAGACAATCGGTAAACCCACCGGTCGAAGCGCCAACGTCAACAGCCTTTTTCCCCGAAACGTCTATTCCAAATTCTTCCAAAGCGTGGGCCAGCTTGCGCCCACCCCGGCTGACGTATCGTCTATCGTCATTTCTCAGCTCAATTCGTGACTCCGGGGAGACGGACTTGCCGGGTTTATCGCTCAACTGACCGTCGACGAAAACGTTGCCGGCCATTATTTCCCTTTTTGCCTTGCTGCGGCTCTCGCAATAGCCGAGCCGGGCTACTAGTACGTCTAATCTCTCTTTATCGGACATTCAGTTATCTTCTATTCCTCTTCTTCCTCCGTGAAGTCCTTAAATTTGCTCAGTTCCATGCGCTGGTCGAGGAAGTCCTCGAAGTCCTCGCTGGATTCCGAACCTCCTTCCAAGCCCTCATCAAAGGGTGATTCCATTGCCACTTCCCTAAATATATCGTCATCGACAAAGATGGGGCTACCCGTCCTGAGGGCCAAAGCGATGGAGTCGGAAGGACGCGAATCTATCTCGGTCAATTCGCCACCGTCTTCGCTGCTCAACATCAAAGTGGCGTAGTATGTATTGTTGTCCAGATGATCGATAACGACCCGTTCCAATTGCTGATCGAGTCTGTCAAGCACCGCTTTTAGCAAATCGTGAGTCAGAGGACGCCCGAAGTCCTTGTCCTGCAACTTCAATGATATCGCGAGAGCTTCGTTCTGGCCGATCCAGATCGGCATAACTTTACTATTGGAACTGCCCTCCAGAAGAACTACCGGAGCATTATTAGAAGTATCTACTAAAAGCGCTTTCACTCTAACTTTTTCCATGTATACCTCCTAATTGAATTCTATAATTTGTGCTCCCCTGGTGCAAATCGATCGGAGGTGGGAACGAGCCAGAGAGAACCAAATCTAAAAGTCCAACCCCAACCCCGCCATCCAGCCCCTTCTGTTGTGCCAGCCTCCACTCAGATAAAAAGTACCGCTCCGTAGGCGCAGAAAGACCGCGCTACAGGGATAAACGCGTGTCTCCAGATCCGGTTCTATTTCTATCGTCTCGATCGGGGAGAAGGGACTAGTACTGCCGTTCGGTTGGGCCTCGAAGGTACGAAAGCCCGCTCCGCCGCCGCCGACCAGTTCCGCTTCCCAACCCCCGGGCGTGGACAGAGGGATGCGGATCAAAAAGAGGGAATCGAACTCCGGGCCGACCGGCTCGTAGGTATAGCCGTCGATGACCAGAGGGGGGACTTCGCTGAAGAGCAGACCCGTGCTTGCCCCGAAGAATCGACCGAAGCCCCACTCCCCCCCGACGGAATTGTTGCCCCAGTTTAGCCCGAGATAATCGAAAGGCCAGCGGACGTTTCCCTCCGCCCCCGGCTTTAGCGTCAATCGGGCAAAAGAATCGGAGCTTGAGGTCTCCGCACCCTTCACCGCCGGAGCCGTAACCAGAAATAATAGTGAAAAGAAGAGGAGGGCCACCGACAGGTAGCTGCAAGTTCGCAGCGCAGCAGGCCGCAGGGACCCCGATCGAAAGACTTTCTGGGAGATCATAGTTTTACACCACCCTTGAAAATCTGAAGCTTTTGCTCGTAAATATATAATAGGGTTTATATATTACTACCCCTATAATATTTGGGTTGCAATCTATTCAAATAAATACTATATTAAAGAGCAAAAGACAAACAAGGTGAGTTCATGGAAAAACGAAAAGTACAGATTACGGGCGGTTCTACTTACATGGTTACCCTGCCGAAGAGATGGGCCGAATCGGTCGGTCTCGAAGCCGGCGCCACCGTGAATATGATGAATATATCGCCAAACGCGATGATAATCAAGCCTCAGGGTGGTCCGGACGAGGACTACAAGACGGGACATTTGGAGGTAGACAAGGAAGAAGGTGCTCCCCTGGTGCGCAGTCTGATCTCCCTTTATATAGCGGGTTATGAAGTAATAAAGATCACGGGCAAACAATTCACCTCAAGCCAACGAAGTACCATCAGGCAGACCACGCAATCGCTGATCGGGCCGGAGATAGTAGAAGAGTCTTCCGATCAAATAGTAATCAGAAACCTGTCCGACCTCTCCGAACTTTCCATCAAGGAGACCCTGTCCCGCATCCATCAGATCTCCCGTTCCATGTTTGAGGACGCGATAAGGTCATTGACGAAACATGACAAGGAATTGGCCCTGGACGTAGGGGACCGGGACGACGACGTCGATCGGCTCTTTCTGGCCATATCGAGAAGGTTCAGAGTCATGCTTTACGATCTGATTCAACAGGACGACGAAGACGTATCGCGAGTGGAATACTTCGACTACCACACTTCCGCCAAACAGTTGGAGCGGATCGCGGACCATTCCGCAAAGGTCGCGGAAATAGTGCCCTCCCTGGAGAGAAAGATCGACGAGGAACTCGCTTCCAAGATCAAGAAGGCGGCCGAAAGGTCGGTCCATATCATGGACAAAGCCCTAAGCTCTCTGGAAGAGGCGGATATCGATCTGGCCAATGAGGCGCTGGCCAAATCGGCCGAAGTGGAGGATACCCTGCTGGAGTTAAACGAGATGTTGCGGAACTTGGATTCCCAGTCGTCGCAATTGCTGGGGATAGTGGCCGATAGCATAGATCGAGTGAAAGAATACGGGATAAATATAGCCGAGACCGCGCTCAACTCCTCCTGTCCACTACCCGGGGAGAACGGGGAGTTGTAATATTTCCAGGGCGGAGATCGGGCCTTGCTATCCGGGTGGCAGGAGCCAACCCCACCTTATAGAAATAGGTGCTAAAATCAGATGACGAGGGAAAGTGGTGGAGATGAGCGGATTCGAACCGCCGACCTCCGCGTTGCGAACGCGGCGCTCTCCCTGCTGAGCTACATCCCCATCTGAAGGTAATTATATTCTTCCGCTCCTCGGCTATCAATGCTTACCCTTAATTTGATTTATATAAAACCTCGGAAAGAATTTCGGGTTTCCATTAACGGTCTTTTACGGAGACCATCCTTGAATTGACCGTTCAATGGAAAATTAAGGCAAACACCCTCCTTAAGTATTTTAAAACCAGATGGAAGGTGCTTTACGAGGTTTTATATAAAAGATAGACGCACTAACGAGCACCATGGCAGTTTTTGTATTTCCTGCCGCTGCCACAGAAGCAAGGCTCGTTCCTTTTGAATTTGCGATCCATAAAGAGTTTCCCCCGCCCTCGACCGGAACCTTCCCTCCGCCGGACTATGGATTCCGCGGTACGTTTCAAACTGGGCAGGGCGTGGTCGTAGAACTTTTTCCAGCCGGGACAAAGCCAGCTCTGATGGTCGGGCGGATTGTCGTTGTAGACGCGTTGTTTCTGGCAGCCACCGGAGCAGAAATCCAAATATGCGCAGTTTTGGCACTCGTCACTCCAGTCGCTTTTTCGCCGGGCGAAATCACGGTATATTTGTGAACTTCTCAGCTCCTCCCAAGAGGAGTCGGAAATGTTGCCCATCTTCAGTTCGGGTTCGACGAAGAAGTCACAGGGATAAACGTCTCCGTTGTGTTCCACGACGCAATACTCCGAACAGCTACCGCTCATCTGACAGACGGTGTAATCGCCGTTCACCATGAAGGACAGCAGAGAGTCAAAGAGGCGAATCGAGGGCCGGTTGCGGCCGCTTCCATTCCATTGATCGAAGATCTCACAGAGAAAATCGCCCCACTCCTCCCCCGTGATCGTATAGGGCAGCGGTTGGCCCTCCTCGTCGAACTCCACGCAAGGGATGTACTGATGATGATAGAAGCCTTGATCGCATAGAAATTGGTACACTTCGGCGGCCCGGTTGACGTTGGCCGAGTTGACCAGGACCAAAATGTTAAACTGGACGTCATGGCGCTCCAAGGTCTCAATGCCGCTCATCACGTCCTCGTAGCTGCCCCGACCGTCGATCGTCGTCCGGTGCTCGTCGTGGATTTCCCGCGGCCCGTCCAAGCTCACTCCGATCAAGAAATTGTAGCGGCTCAGAAATTCCGCCCACTCGTCATCCAACAGAGTGCCGTTGGTCTGCAGCCCGTTGGAAACACGGCTACCCTCTTTTCCGTGTTTCTTTTGCAGTTCGATCACTTGCTTGAAAAAATCGAGCCCCATCAAAGTCGGCTCCCCGCCCTGCCAGCCAAAGGTATAGTTGGGTTGATCCGTCTCCATATAGCTGGCGATAGTCCTTTCCAGCACCTCTTCCGACATGCGATGTCTGCTGGAATCGGGATAGAGGGAGGATTTTTCCAGGTAAAAGCAATAGCTGCAACGCAAGTTGCAATCGGCCGAAGCGGGTTTTATCAATAAAGAGAAAGGTTTGTCTTTTGTATCCGTCTCTTTCACGATATTTTCACCTCACAGCTAAAATTAAGTGTAACCCTTGATCTGATCGGCTGCAAAAAGGGTCCTCCGGCTACCGGACCGCTTTAACCCGACGGACCCCGTTAGCGCTTGAACCCTAGAGCGGGAATAAATATCATCTACTTTGAGTGATTCTGTCAATTTCCTGGGATTTTTATATAAAACCTCGGAAAGAATTTCGGGTTTCCATTAACGGTCTTTTACGGAGACCATCCTTGAATTGACCGTTCAATTGACAATTAAGGCGGACACCTTTCTTAGGATTTTAAAAACAAATGGAAGGTGCTTTAGGAGGTTTTATATAACTAAAATGACCGATTGTACATTAATAATATAAATATGAAAGACGACGCCATTTCAAAAGGTCAGGAGGTAAATATGAAGAAAAAGGACAGGGAGGAAGATAACCTGCGGGAGGATTGCCAACAAGCGGTATCGACGAGGGTGGAAGAACTTCTCTCGCGGATGACGCTGGAGGAGAAGGTGGCCCAGCTGGGCTCGGTGATGCCTGAGGAATTACTGGAAGGAGAAGAATTTTCTCCGGAGAAGGCCGAAGAATTTCTGAGCGAGGGGATCGGACAGATCACCAGAGCCGGGGGAAGTACGGGACTTAAACCCAAAGATGCGGCCCAACTGGCAAACGACATTCAACAATTCCTGGAGGAGGAAACGCGGTTGGGCGTCCCGGCGACCATGCACGAAGAATGTCTCAGCGGCTACATGGGGGCCGGAGGAACGACTTACCCCCAGGCCATAGGGCTGGCTAGCAGCTGGGAGCCGGAGTTGGTGGAGAATATAACTAAAGAGATTCGCAAACAGCTGAAGGCCATCGGTGCCCATCACGCCCTCTCCCCGGTCCTGGACGTGGCCCGCGATCTGCGCTGGGGCCGCTTGGAAGAGACTTTCGGGGAAGACCCCTACCTGGTGGCGAAGATGGCCATCGGCTACGTGGAGGGCCTGCAGGGGGAGAACCCGCGGGAAGGGATAGATGCCACGCTGAAACATTTCGGCGGCCATAGCGCCGGAGAGGGGGGCAGAAATCACGCGCCCGTAAATCTGTCCCCCCGAGAGCTGCGGGAAAAATTTCTCTTCCCCTTCGAAGCGGCGGTGAAGGAGGGCGACGCCCGCTCGGTGATGAACGCCTACCACGACATAGACGGGGTGCCTTGCGCCGCCTCTAGGCAGCTGCTAACTGATATTTTGCGCGAAGAATGGGGCTTTCAGGGTGTAGTAGTATCGGACTATTTCAGCATCCGCATGCTTCATACGGCCCACTACGTGGCGGAGGACGAAAAGGAGGCCGGCGCGTTGGCCCTGGAGGCCGGCTTAGACGTGGAGCTTCCGGCGACGGAATGTTACGGGGAAAACCTGATCGCCGCCATCAAGGAAGGTCTAGTGACAGAAGCGGCCCTGGACGAGGCCGTCAGCCGTCAGTTGCGGGCCAAGATGGAGAAAGGGATATTCTCCGAGCGCCGTTACGTAGATCCGGACGGGGTGGACGACGTCTTCGAGACGGAAGAGCAGAGGGAACTGGCCCTGGAGGCGGCCCGCAAATCGCCGGTTCTGTTGAAAAACGAAGGCGATCTGCTCCCCCTTGGCCAGGAAGTGAAAAAACTGGCCGTGGTCGGCCCCAACGCCGCCGAGACGAAATCGTTGCTCGGGGACTACGCCTACAGCGTTCACGTAGAAAGTGAAGAAGATACGATCCCCGTCGTGACCGTGCTGGAAGGGATAGAGAACGCGGCCGGCGAGGACGTGGAGATCAGATACGCCCAGGGCTGTGAGATCAGAGGGGAGGATCGCTCCGGCTTTGAAGAAGCCCGGGCGGCGGCGGAATGGGCCGACGCCACGATAGCCGTCGTCGGAGGCAAGTCGGGGCTCGGCTTGGCCGGGGAACCGGGAGAACAAAAGCAAGGTTATCTTCATACGACCGGCGAAGGAAGCGACAGGACCGACTTGAAGCTGCCCGGCGTACAGCAGGAACTGCTGCAGGCGATATTCCAAACGGGGACGCCGACGGCCGCCGTCCTGGTAAACGGCAGGCCGCTGGCCATCGATTGGGCCGCGGACAATCTGCCGGCGATCCTGGAGGCCTGGCTGCCGGGAGAGGAAGGGGGAAACGCGGTAGGAGAGATCCTATTCGGCCGGATCAACCCGGGGGGCAAGTTGCCCGTCTCCATTCCCCGCTCCGTGGGAGAAACGCCAGTTCATTATAACAGAAAACCCATTTCGGCCGAGCGAGAATACGTCTTTTCCAAAAACGAACCGCTCTTTCCCTTCGGCCACGGCCTCAGTTACACGGAATTCGAATACGGCGACCTGACTATCGCGCCCCGACGGATAAAGCCCGCCTCCACGGTAGAGATCGGCTTTCGCCTAACCAACAGGGGAAAGATCGAGGGAGAGGAAGTCGTCCAGCTCTACCTGCGGGACGAGTACTCCTCTCTGACACGGCCGATCAAAGAACTAAAGGGCTTCAAGCGGGTACGGCTGGAACCCGGGGAGAGCAGAGAGGTCAAATTTACCCTCTCCACCGACTTGCTCGCTTTCTACGATCGGGAGATGAATCTGGTCGTGGAGCCGGGCGACTTCAAGGTGATGGTCGGGGGATCTTCCCAAGACGTGCGCCTGGAAGGTGACTTTGAGCTGGTGGGAGAGAAAAAGACGTTGCCCGCACCGCGCCGTTTCTTCAGCGAGGTGGAGCTAGGGTAGCCTTACTTTCCCTTTGGTTTCGTAAATTTTTATAAGATCGTTTTGAAAAGGAGGGATTGGATGGAGAAGAAAGCTAAAAATCAAATCCTTTTGGGGATAGATCTGGGTACCACGGGGGCCAAGACTCTGGCCATAGACGCGGCGGGGGAAGTGCTGGCCACCCATACGGAAAGCTACCCCTTGCACAGGCCGCGGCAGGGATGGTCCGAACAGGATCCGGCCGACTGGTGGGAGGCCGTCCTCGAGGCGATAAGGCGAATTTTGGCCGAAGAGGCGGTAGAGGAGGAAGGCGTTAAAGGTCTAGCCTTGAGCGGCCAGATGCATGGTTCGGTCTTCCTGGATAGCGAAGGGGAGGTCGTTCGCCCCCCGCTTTTGTGGAACGATACGCGTACTTCCCCCCAATGCCGAGAGATCGAGCGACTGGTCGGAGAAGAAAGGCTCTACCAGCTGGTGGGCAACCCCCCGCTGGAGGGTTTCACGGCACCTAAAGTGCTTTGGCTAAGGGAAAATGAACCGGAAAACTTCGACAAGCTGGATACGTTACTTCTGCCCAAAGATTACGTCGTCTACCGCTTGACGGGTAAGCTCCGGACCGAGGCCTCCGACGCGGCCGGAACGCTGCTTTTGGACGTGGCGGACAAGAGCTGGTCGGAGGAGATGTGTGAGGCGTTGGACCTAGATACCTCCATCCTGCCTCAACTGCTTGACTCCGTCGATCCCGTCGGCCCGATAAAGGAAGAAGTGGCCCGAAGAACGGGACTGCCCCGGGAGACGACGGTGGTGGCCGGAGGAGCGGATAACGCCTGCAGCGCCGTGGGGACGGGAATCATCGAAGAGGGACTGGTTTCTTCCAGCACCGGCTCCTCGGGCGTGGTACTGGCCCACAAGGACGAGATGGACGTGGACGAGGAGGGCAGGATTCACAGCTTTAACCACGCCATGCCCGGGAAATGGTACCTGATGGGCGTGATGCTTTCCGCCGGTCTCTCCCTGCGCTGGTTCAAGGAGGAGTTCGGCCAGCTGGAGGAATCCCTCTCTTCGCTGACGGGGCTGGATCCTTACGGTTTACTCGACGAGGAAGCGGAAGGGGTCCCGCCCGGCGCGGAAGGATTGCTCTTCCTCCCCTACCTCGGCGGTGAACGGACGCCACACAGAGATTCCAAGGCCCGGGGCGTCTTTTTCGGCATCTCCAGTTCGCACGAAAAGCCCCATTTCGTCCGGGCCATCCTGGAAGGGGTCACCTTTGGGCTCCGCGATTCTCTGGAGCTAATCAAGGAACTCGGCGTGGAGCCGAAACAGATCAGAGCGACCGGCGGCGGGGCCAAAAGTCCTCTCTGGAGAAGAATTCAGGCCGACGTCTTCGGTCAGGAGGTCGTGGCCACCGCGGTCGACGAGGGACCGGCCTTCGGAGCCGCATTGCTGGCCGGAGTGGGAGCGGGAGTCTATCGGGATCTGGAGGAAGCGGTGGAAGACGCCGTCAGCCTGGACGAGTCCACTATGACGGAACCCGACCCGGAGAGAGTGGCCATCTATGAGGAATACTATCCCCTTTATCGGTCGCTTTATAAATCGCTAAAAGAGGACTTTGCCCGAGATTTCGAGATCGTCAACAAATGATCCCCAAATTGCCGATCGGACCGTCGAATTTCACGGAAACCATTCAACGAAGAGGAGGTTTAGTTGATCAAACTGAAAGAAAGTCGCACGGAAAAGAAGAAGATCAGAGACGCTTACGGTGAGGTTTTGCCGGAGCTAGGCGAAAAAGACGAGGACATCGTAGTTTTGACCGCGGATCTGGCCGGCTCCACCCGCACCAGGTACTTCGGGGAGCAGTTCCCGGAACGATTCTTCAACGTAGGAATCACGGAGGCCAATATGATGGGTATGGCCGCCGGGTTGGCCCTGGAGGGCAAGAAGCCCTTCGTCAGCACTTTCGCCGTATTTGCCACGGGCAAACCCTGGGAACAGATAAGACAGACGATCGCCTATCAGTCCGCTCCGGTGCGGATCGTGGCCACCCATGCCGGCATCACTGTGGGGGAGGACGGCGCCTCCCACCAGATACTGGAAGATATTTCCACTATGCGCGTTCTACCCAACATGAACGTCGTCGTGCCGGCCGATGAGAAGGAGACCAAGGCTGTTATTCGGTCCATATCCGGAGACATGGAGGAACCGGTCTATGTCCGCCTGGCTAGAGCTGATTTTCCCGTCGTGTTTGAATCCTGTGATTTCCAACTGGGAAAAGCTCGAGTGCTGAGGGAGGGGGAGGACGTCTCCATCTTCGCGATCGGACTGATGGTGGCCAACGCCCTGGACGCGGCTGAAATGTTGGCCGAAGAGGGAATATCGGCCGAAGTGATCAACGTCTCCACGATCAAGCCCTTAGATGAGGAAACGATCGTCGACTCGGCTCGGAAGACGGGAAACGTTTTGACCGTAGAAGAGCATAACGTGATCGGGGGATTGGGCTCGGCCGTCTCCGAGACCCTCGGCGAACGCGAGCCGGTGCCGATCAAGCGGATGGGAGTGCAGGACCGCTACGGGGAGTCGGGCTCGGCCTACGAACTGGTGGAGTACTTCGAGCTGACCGCCGAAGATATCGCCTCAAATTGTAGGGAAATGATCTAGTCACCGGCAGAAATCTTCGTCAAACATTTGAACAGAAAACAGAGGAGGATTTAATGGAAGAGAAGGAAAAAAAGAGACTGAAAGAGAAAGCCGATAAATTGAGAGCCGACGTGCTGAAAACGGTTACGAAGGCGAACTCGGGTCATCCGGGCGGAGCCTTGGGCATGGCCGACGTGCTGACCACGATGCGCTACCGTTTTATGGAAGAACGACCACAAGAGCCCCACTGGGAGGATAGAGATCGATTCGTCCTCTCCAACGGCCATACCTGCCCCATTCTCTACGTCACCCTGGCCGACAAGGGCTATTTCCCCAGGGAGGAGCTGGACAGTTTTCGCCAACTGGGCGGGCTGCTGCAGGGACATCCCTCGACGGCCAAAGGTACGCCCGGCGTAGAATTCTCCAGCGGTTCCCTTGGACACGGGCTTTCCTTTGCCAGCGGGGTGGCTCTAGCCGGCAGGTTGAACGGGCAGGATTACAAGACTTTCTGCTCCATCTCCGACGCAGAATGCCAGGAGGGCCAAACCTGGGAAGCGGCCGGCGTAGCCCGCCATCAACAGCTGGGAAACCTCTGTGCCCTCGTCGACTACAACGATAGCCAGATCGACGGCAAGGTAAGCGACGTGATGGACGTAGCTCCGCTCGCCGACAAGTGGGAGAGTTTCGGTTGGCACGTGCTGGAGATAGACGGCCATGACTACGACGAGATAGAAAAGGCTTTCCAGGAATTCGAAAAGGGCCGGGCCCCGGAGGCCGACCCGACCGTGATCGTCTGCCATAACGTCCTGGGCAAAGGGGTCTCCTTTATGGAAGGCGACTACCACTGGCATCACGGCGTCTTGACCGAGGAACAGTTGGAACAAGCCCTGTCGGAACTGGGGCAGGACTAGGGCCAGGGGATAGAAATGGGCGAAGAAGAAAAAGTCCCTCTTTTATTGGATACCGACATTGGCTCCGATATAGACGACGCCGTCTGCCTCTCCTACCTGTTGAATCAACCTCGCTGCGAGCTTCTCGGCGTGACGACCGTCTCCGGGGAGGCGGAAAAAAGGGCCGCTTTGGCCGACGCCATTATCAGGGCCAAGGACGAGGAGTTGGAGATACCGGTCCATCCGGGAACGGAGAAACCCTTGTTGGTCGAGCAGAGACAGACTCGGGCCCAACAGGCCTCGGTTTTGGAGGAGTGGCCCCATCGGGAGGATTTCCAACCGGGTCGGGCGGCCGAGTTCGCCCGCCGACAGATCAGGGAAAGGCCCGGCGAGGTGACGCTGCTTGCCGTGGGGCCGCTGACCAACGTAGCCCTGCTTTTTGCCCTCGACCCGGAGATTCCGTCTCTGTTGGATAGATTGGTGCTGATGAATGGCCGTTTCTTTTCCGGCAGAGCGGAGTGGAACGCCCGGCTCGACCCCCATGCGGCGGCGATGGTCTACCACGCTCCGGTGGACGAACTGATCGCCGTCGGGCTGGACGTTACACTGGAATGTCGGGCAGCGGCCCCCGAAGCGCGCGGGAAATTGAAGGGAAGAGAGCTCGATCTAGTCAGGGAAATGGCCGAAGTCTGGTTCGAGAGGAGCGAGGAGATAGTCTTCCACGATCCCCTTGCCGGAGCGGTGGTCTTCGAGGAAGAACTATGTAGTTACGAGCGGGCGGAGGTGAAAGTGGAGCTAGTCGGCGAGAGGTCAGCCGGGATGACCTTCCTGGAAAAGGAAGGAGCGGGAAGACGGAAAGTGGCTAAAGAGGTGAGAAAAGAAGATTTTTTGGATCACCTCTGGTCCACTTTGAATCCTAACTCGAGCTGATCGATTTCGGGAGAGATCAAATTGAAAGATCCCCCCGTTTCCAAGAGAAAAAGAACGGGGGGATCATACCAAGGTATAACAAAAATGTCCTATTTCTTGCCGTCCCGCAGGCGAAGACCCAGCTCCCGCAGTTGCTCTTCTTCCACTTCCATCGGCGCGTCCGTAAGTGGGGACTGAGCCATGCCCGTTTTGGGGAAGGCGATCACGTCGCGAATGCTTTCTTCACCGGCCAGAAGCATTACCAGCCTATCTAGACCGAGAGCGATGCCGCCGTGGGGGGGAGCGCCGTAATTGAGGGCTCGAAGGAAGAAGCCGAACTTGGAGCGTGCCTCTTCCGGAGTTATTCCCAGCACCCGGAAGATCCTCTCCTGCAAGTCCCGGCGGTGAATTCTGATGCTGCCCCCGCCCAACTCCAAGCCGTTTAAGACGACGTCGTAGGCCTTGGCCTTGACGGAAAGCGGTTCTTCCTCCAAGATCTCCAGGTCCTCTTCCGCCGGACAGGTAAAGGGATGGTGCTCGCTGGTCACCCCGCCGGAACCGTCGGCCCCAAAGAGGGGAAACTCCACTATCCAGGCGAAGGACCACTCCTCCTCATCGATCAGGTCCAACTTTCGGCCCAACTCCAATCGCAACTGCCCCAATACTTCGTTCGCCGTCTCCCGATCGTCTGCTAGAAGCAACAATAGGTCCCCGGCTTGGGCGGAAAAAGCATCCACAATCCGCGATCTAGTCGCCTCGGTCAAGTGCCGAACGAAGGACCCCTCAAGCTCCCCTTCTTCGTTCACCTCGGCCCAAAGCAGACCGGCCGCGCCCAATTCCCGGGCCTTCTCCTCCAACTCGTCCAGTTCCGAGCGGGCAAATTCCTCTCCTTCCACGTCCAGGCCCTTGACCACCCCACCGTCGGCCACCGTCGAGGAAAAGATGCCGAAGTCGGAGTCCTCGACCAGCTCGGATATATCGACGAGCTGCAGGTCGAATCTGAGATCGGGACTGTCGCTGCCGTAAAGATCAAGCGCCCGCCGATAGGAGAGCCGGGGCAAAGGGGTCTCTATCTCCGCTCCCACCGTCTCCTCCATTACTCGGGCGAGCATTTCCTCGACCAATCCTATTACGTCCTCCTCCTGGACGAAGGACATTTCCAGATCGAGCTGGGTGAACTCGGGTTGCCTTTCGGCGCGCAGGTCTTCGTCCCGAAAGCAGCGGGCGATCTGAAAGTACCTTTCCAGTCCTCCGATCATGAAAAGCTGCTTGAATAGTTGTGGAGACTGGGGCAAGGCGTAAAACTTACCCTTGTTCAACCGGGAAGGAACTAGGAAGTCCCGCGCCCCCTCGGGAGTGCTTTTGGTCAAAATGGGCGTCTCGATCTCCCAAAAATCTTTCCCCGTTAAAAAGTTTCTGATCGACTGGAAGGTCCGGTGGCGCAACTGAAGGTTGTCCCGCATCTTCTCTCCCCGCAGGTCGACGTATCTGTATTTCAACCTGGTCACTTCGTTGACCTCTTCTCTCCCTTTTTTGGGGGAGAAAGGGGGATGATCGGAAGAATTGAGCACCTCCAGCTTTTGAACTTCCAGTTCCACGTCCCCGGTGGGCAGATTGGGGTTGACGTTTTCCTTCTCCCGACGACTAACCACACCTTCCGCCTTGATCACGTCCTCCCGGTTCAACTGCTGAGACTTTTCGTGGGCGTCCGGTACGTCGGGGTTGAAGAGGAGCTGTACCAGTCCAGACCGATCGCGCAGATCGACGAAGGTCAATCCGCCCAGGTCTCGCCGGTTGGCCACCCAACCGGCGAGCGTCACACTTCTACCTACATCGTTCAGATCCAATTCTCCACAACTATCGGTGCGCAACAACTATATCATCCTCCGCGGTAAAACTTGGCTAATTTTTCTCATGAGATTACAGGCGACTCCGACTTCCTTCGAGAAAAAGAGCGACTAAGCTTCCCTTTCCGGCTTGAAACCGATATCGCCGGACTTTTCCCTCAACCTTCTTTCAATATTCTCGTAACGCTCTTTGGCATCCGGGCGGACCGAGGCGGGCGTCTCGTCGATGGCTTCCATGAAGTGATCCATCCTAATGTATTTGGCATCTACGTCCTCTCTCAAAGCCAGCCGACCCGCCTTCTTGCAGACCGCGGCCACGTCGGCCCCGGTATAGTTGTTCGAGAGAGCGGCCAGTTTCTCCAGGTCCACTCCCGGATCTAGTGACATATCCTCCGTATGAATCTGATAGATCCTGAGCAGGGCCTCCTGGTCCGGCACCGGTACGTGAATCAGCTCGTCGAACCGGCCCGGCCTGAGCAGGGCAGAGTCGATCATGTCCGGCCTATTGGAAGCGCCAATGACGACGACGCCGCGCAGCTCCTCCATCCCGTCCATTTCCGATAGGAGCTGGTTGACGATCCGCTCGGTGGCCCGGGGCTCGCCCAATGAGCCGCCCCGCTCCGGGGCCAGGGAGTCCAGTTCGTCCAAAAAGATTACGGCCGGGGCGACCTGACGGGCCTTATCGAAGACCTCCGCGATTCGCTGTTCGGACTCGCCGTACCACTTGGAGAGCAGGTCGCTGCCCTTGGCGGTGATGAAGTTGGCGTCGCTTTCGTTGGCCACCGCCTTGGCCAAAAGCGTCTTTCCCGTGCCCGGCGGGCCGTAAAGCAAAATTCCCCGGGGGGCCTCAATGCCCAGCCGGCGAAAAGAGTCCGGGTTTTGGAGCGGTAACTCGACTATCTCTCGCATCGTCCGCTTGACTTCCTCCAGACCGCCGACGTCCTCCCAGCTGGCGTTAGGCACGTCGGCCAACACTTCCCTCATCGCGCTAGGCTCGACTCCCTTCAAGGCCTCCAACATATCCCCCCTTGTCACCTTGAGATTTTCCAGTACATCCTGGGGAATCGATTCCTGTTGCAGGTCGATCTCCGGCAGCAAGCGCCGCAGGGCGTTCATGGCCGACTCTCGACAGAGGGCTTCGATATCCGATCCCGTAAACCCGTAGGTCAGATTGATGAACTCGTCCAAATCTAGATCCTCGTCCAGGGGCATGCCCCGGGTGTGGATCATGAAGATCTCCTTGCGCCCTTCAGTGTCGGGAACGCCGACTTCGATTTCCCTGTCAAACCGACCTGGACGGCGCAACGCCTCGTCGATCGCCCCTATCCTATTGGTAGCCGCGATGACGATCACGTTTTCCCGCGGATTTAGCCCGTCCATCAGGGCAAGCAGTTGGGCCACTACGCGCCGTTCGACCTCGCCGGAAGCTTCTTCTCGCTTCACTCCGAGAGAATCGAGCTCGTCAATAAAGACGATCGCGGGGGAATTTTCCTCCGCTTGCTGGAATATTTCCCGCAACTGCTGCTCGGACTCCCCGTAGTATTTGCTCATGATCTCCGGACCGTTGATCGAAGTGAAGTGGGCGTCAGTCTCATTGGCCACGGCCTTGGCCAAAAGAGTCTTGCCCGTGCCCGGCGGGCCGTGGAGGAGGACG
>Ga0207797_1000834_pt1 | contig 23109 bp, 22 predicted proteins | sample PRCRCaboRojoPR_6_FD_187275 | JGI IMG/M metagenome (GOLD analysis project Ga0207797, IMG submission 187275) | Marine sediment microbial community from Cabo Rojo, Puerto Rico - PR CR 10% Liquid 1 (SPAdes) | ecosystem: Environmental > Aquatic > Marine > Coastal > Sediment | place: Cabo Rojo, Puerto...
CCAGGACCGCCGCGACGAGCGCGCCGAGGAGGGCGCCGCCCGCACTCCCCGTCCCCGCTCCGGTGACGAGCGCGGCGTCGACGCTCCAGGCGGCGACCAGCCCGGCGAGCGCGCCGAGCCCGAGCCCGAGCGGGAGCCCGACCGCGAGGAGCCGGAGTGCTGGCCGGGGGACGTCGCGTGCGGCCAGTCGATCCGCGTAGCGACCGAGGACCGCGCCGAGCACGATCCCGACCGCGATCCCGGCGGCCGCACCGGACGTCAGCGCCGCCCCCGACAGCGCCGCCCCCGACAGCGTCGCCGCCGTGGCGCCGACACCGGCGCCGAGCGGGATGCCGATCCCCGCGCCGAGTTCCACGCCGGACCGCTGCCGGGGGGCGCTACCGTTCGTATCTGTGGACGTGGGTGTCATCACCGATCACGTCCGGAGAGACGACGCCGAGCGGCCTGACTCCCGGTGGTGATTCCCGACTGACGGGAAGGGGCGAGGGTCGGTCGACCGGCGGTCGGGGGGCTGTCGGCGGTCGACCGGCGGTCGAGCGTGCCTCGACGTCCCTCAGGGGAGCGCGAACAGCAGTTCGACGACGTCGACGAGGTCGACGGTGCCGTCGCCCGAGTGGTCGAGCCCCGCCCGCTCTTCCGGGAGGGCGTCGATCGCGGTCCAGTCGGCGAACAGGAAGGCGACGACGTCGAGGAAGTCGAACGTCCCGTCGCCGTCGACGTCCTCGTAGACGCCGTCGCCGTCGAGGTCCCGCGGCGGGGTCGACGAGACGCCGGGCACCCCGTCCGGGAGCGGGTGTTCGACCGTCACGTTCGCGACGTCGACGTCGACGTTGCCGGCGGCGTCCGTCACCGTCGGGGAGACCGTGTCGTTCCCCAGGACGACGTAGTCGTGGGACCGCGCTCGCGGTCGTCCCGTCGCCGAACGCCCACTCGTAGTCTGCGGTCCCGATCGCGTCCGGGGAATCGTTCGGATCGAACCGGACCGCGGTCCCCGGCGTCACCGTCCGGTCGGGGGCGGCTCCGGCCGTCGACAGGGAGGCGCGAACGGACCCCGGGGCGGGGGTACGGACGGACCGCCGGGGAAGAGAGCGACACGTATCGGAACGGGGATCGACGATCCCGATAACCAGGAGTCGGGGACGGCGGACCGGCCCCGGCACCCGGCGACGATCAGCCCGAGTCGACGTCCGTCACCGTCCCGACGCCCTTGCTCCGCCCCTCGCGGAAGACGAACCGCTGGCCCTCCTCGACGAGGTACGGGCGGAACTTGAACTCCACCTCCGCTCGCCCGGTGTCACCGGGCAGGAGCTGGCCGCCCTCGGGGTAGAACACCACCGCCTCGCTGATCGTCTCCAGGTGGACCACCGGCTCGTAGCCGGTCCCGATGCGGGTCGGGTGGTTGAGCACCATCACCTCGGCCTCGAACCGCCGGACCGGGTCGGGCTCGGCCTCGCGGGGGAGGAGGACCATCCCGCGCTCCAGCTCGGCCTCGGTGACGCCCTTGAGCGCGATCCCGACGATCCGACCGGCCTTCGCCCGGTCGACGCGGTGGTAGTGCATCTCGATCGACCGCACTTCCACCTCGCGGAACTGGCCGTCCGCGAGCGGCCCGACCAGCAGCTCGTCGCCCGCCTCGACCGTCCCGGCGGTGATCGTCCCCGACGCCACCGCGCCGACGCCCGCGACCGAGTAGGTCCGGTCGACGTACATCCTGAAGTCGCCGGAGCCGTCGGTCGTCTTCGGCAGCGACTCGAAGAGGTGGTCGAGCTCGTCGAGCCCCGCCTTCGTCACGGCGGAGGTCCGGAGGACGGGAACGACCGCGCCGCCGATCTCGTCGACGGCCGTCTCGACGCCGTGGCGCTCGATCCGCAGCGGCGTCTTGTCGACGTCCCGGAGCAGCCGCTCGACCTCGCGCTCGACCTCGGCGACCCGCTCGTCGCTCACGACGTCCACCTTGGTGATCGCGACGACGGTGGGCAGCTCCGTCGCGAGCAGGATGCCGAGGTGCTCGCGGGTCGTCTTCGTCGGGCCGTCGTCGGCCGCGACGGTGAGCAGCCCGTAGTCGAGCTTCTGGCCGACGAGCCCCCGGATCGTGGTGCGGAGCCACGGCTCGTGGCCGACCGTGTCGACGAACGAGACCAGCCGGTCGGCCTCCTCGACGACGCGCGCGCGGTCGGTCTTCCGATGAGGGTTGTCCATCCGGACGGGGCCGTCGTCGCCGAAGCCGTAGACGGCGTACGAGAGGTCCGCCGAGAGGCCCCGCTCGACCTCGTGGGGCTGGACGTCGAGGTACGAGCGGGTGCCGCCCTCCCCGTCGTCAGCCTCGCCGGTCACCAGCGAGCCCACCAGCGTCGACTTGCCGTGGTCGACGTGGCCGGCCGTCCCCACGACGATGTGCTCGTCGTCGGTCTCCAGCATGGCGCCCTCGCGGATCGTGGCGACGCCGACGATGCCCCGGTCGCCGGCACCACCGTTCCGGCCGTCGTCCCCGCCTCGCCGGTCTCCCGCGGCCCCGCCGTCCGGTCCGTCGCGGTCGCCGTTCGCGCCTGCGCCACCCCGACCGACGTGCCAGGTCTCGACGTCGTGGATGTGTGCGCCCGCCTCCTCGGCGAGCAGCGACAGGACGTCCATCGACTCCGAGAACGCCTCGGGGTCGATGCCGGCGATGCCGCCCTCGTCGGTGACGCCGACGACGTAGGTCGCCTCGCCGTCGCCCGACAGGACGCGGTGACGGAGCTGTGCGGCGAGCGACTCCAGCCGGCCGTCGGCCAGGTGGACGTCGCGGGAGAGTCGCTCCTTGAACTCGATGTGGCCACCCTCCTCCTCGCCGCGCTCCAGGGCCTCCTCTAAGGCGGCCCGATCCGCGCTCATGGCAAGGCTTAAGAAAGGGGTGGTAAAAACGCTTTCCGTGTTGTGGTTTCCCGTGTCACACGAGCGGTGCGTATCCCTCCGGATAGTATAGACCGAAGACGTGTCCGGCGACGGATTCGTTTCCCGGTGATCCGGGGGAAGCCGGGTCTGGCGACGGTGAACCCGTCGAACGGACCACTCGGACGATCGGAACGTTCGATCCGGAGTCGTGTCACCCGGACGCGAGCCGTGGACCGCCCGGCCGCGACGGTCGGTGACGTGGGTCACGCGCGCTACCGCGACCGGCGAGTGTCGGGAGATCGACGCGACCGGCGCTGGCAACCGGTTGCGGTTGCGAGCGGACGGCCCGCTCCCCTCAGTCCGTCAGGCGCTCGTACGCCCGGGTGACGCGCTTGAACGACTCCTCGTCGCCGCCGCGGTCCGGGTGGACCTCCTTGACCCGCTCCCGGTAGGCGCGACGGACCTCGTCGTCGGTGGCGTCGCCGTCGAGCCCGAGCGTCCGCAGCGCCTCGGCGCGCGACGGGCGGTCGTCCGGCTGGACGCCGAACCCGCGCTCCCCGCCGGCGCTCCGTCCGGTACGGGATCCGGGCCCGCCGCCGGCCCGCGCTCGCGCGCGTCGGCGGTCCTCACGGGCCTGCCGGCGAGCGCCCGCACCGAAGCCCCCCGGTCCCGGCCCCGCTCCCCGGCCGTCCGGTCCGACGCGTCGGCGGCCGGACTCGAAGGCCGCCTGGAGGCGCCCGCTTGCCTGGTACCACATGAAGTAGGTCGTGATCCCGAACGGGATGGCGACGAACAGCAGGAGCGGCTGTCTGAACGCGAGGGTCATCACTAACAGCAGCACGGTGAGGCCCGCGAACACCGCCGCGATCGCCATCACGAGCTGGTCCCGGTCCACACGTAGACGTAGGGCAGGAGGGACGTAAGGCTCTCGCCCTCGCGTCGGTGGACGCCCCCCGGCACCTGCCAGCCGAGGGCTGAAGGGGACGGACGATCGAGTAACTGGTATGAGCGTCGGGAGCCTCTGTCAGGTCTGCGAATCGGCGAGCGCCACCCACTCGTGCGAGCAGTGCGGCCGGCTCGTCTGCGACCGCCACTACGAGCAGACGGAGGGAATCTGCACGGTCTGTTCGTCCGGCACGCAGGTCGGCGACGACGTCGACCCCGTGACGGGCCCCGGAGCCGACGACGCGGGGCCGGGCTCGTACCGGTGAACCGACGGCGCCCGACCGGCCAGTTCGGGCCCACGGCGTCCGGCGTGTGCCCGTCCGGCGCACGCCGGCGAAAGCGTCATGTCGGGACGGCGTGTGGGTCACCTGCATGACCGGCCAGTCCAACGAGAGCCACGAAGGGTACGAGTGCGACGTCTGTGGCGAGGAGTTCCCCGACGAGCGGTCGCTCCACGATCACCTCTACTCGGTCGGCCTGGTCCACTGACGGCCCGGACGGGCGACGTCTGCTCGCTGCCCGCCGGTCCAGTCCGACGATCCAGTCGACCCCGGTCCGGACCGTTCACAGTCCGTCGATCGGTGCCGGAGACTGTGCCGACCGACCAGTGGGGCAGACTCCGTGTCGACCGGCATCTACGGCTCGGTGTCGACGAGCCGGTGGGCGGTTCAGTGTCGGTACCGGTTCAGCCGCCCTTTCAGTCGCTTCGCCGCGTCGCCGGCTGCCCCGAAGTAGGTTCCCTCGTCGTCGCCGGGCGCGTCCTCGCCGGCGAAGACGATCCCCCGCGAGGAGTTCACCAGCCCGACGCCGTCCGCGAGGCCGTACTCGACGGCCGCCTCGGCGTCGCCACCCTGTGCGCCCACGCCCGGGACGAGGAACGGAAGGTCGGGGACCTGCTCGCGCAGGTCGGCCAGTTCCTCGGGGGCGGTCGCCCCGACGACCAGCCCGACGTTTCCGTGCTCGTTCCACAGGTCAGCCAGCGCCGCCACGCGCTCGTAGACCGGCTCGCCCGTGGCGAGTTCGACGTCCTGAAGGTCCGCCCCGCCGGGGTTCGACGTCCGGCAGAGGACGAAGACGCCGCTGTCGGCACGGTGGAGGAACGGCGACAGCGAGTCGCGACCCATGTACGGCGAGACCGTGATCGCGTCAGCACGGTCGAGCAGCTCGGCGTACTGTCGCGCCGTGTTTCCGATGTCGGCGCGCTTCGCGTCGAGGAGGACCGGCACCCCCTTCCCGTGCGCGTACGCGATGGTCTCTTCGAGCGCCCGCCAGCCGTCGGGATCCTCGTAGAACGCGGCGTTCGGCTTGAACGCGGCCGCGTGTTCGTGGGTCGCGTCGACGATCCGGCGGTTGAACGCCCAGCGCGGCAGGTCGGCGTCCCGGATCGCCGGGAGGTCGGGGAGCCGGTCGCGGTCGGCGTCCAGCCCCACGGAGACGACGCTGTCGACCGCGTCGATCCGGGCACGGAGGTCCTCGAAGAAGCCCATGGACGCCCTGACTCGTCCCGGTACAAAAGCGTGGTCGAACGCCGGGAGACGACTGCGTGAGAACGCGGAGGATCCGGCGACGGCGACGACCGGTCGACGTGACGTGCCGCCGCCGCTCGGCCGGAACGGATCGTATCCCACTGTCGACGGTATCGCGGTTCGGCCCGGCAGGCCGACAGCCGAGAGGGAACCGACGGTTGGGGGCGGCCTCCCGGATCGCGTCGGCGCCGCGACCGACCCCGGTTCGCGGAATCGACGGTTCGCAGGCCTCCTCGAGGGGAGCGGCCCGCTCGTGCGAGCGCGTCGCGTCGACCCAAGAGCTTACCCCCCGGGGAATCGAACGAAACCGCATGAGTCAGCCCGCCGACACCCCGGCGGAGGTTCCCCAGGAAGCCGGCGTCTCCCCCTCCGAAGCGTTCGCCCTCCTCGGCAACGAGACCAGGATCGAGATCCTCCAGGCGCTCCAGGACGCCGGCGGCGACGGCACGCCGGTCCCGTTCTCGGAGCTGCACGCGCGGACGAGCGTCGACGACAGTGCACACTTCAACTACCACCTCAAGCAGCTGACCGACCACTTCGTCCGGAAGACGGACGAGGGGTACGTCTTCCGGCACGCCGGCTGGAAGGCGGTCCGGTCGGTGTTCGCCGGGACGTTCACCGACCACGCCCGGCTCGACCCGTTCGACGCCCCCGGCGACTGTTACCACTGCGGCGGCGACCTCCGGGCGTGGTACGCCGACGAGCAGTTCACCGTCGAGTGTGGCGACTGCGACAGGACGCACGTCTCGTACCCGTTCGCGCCGGGCGCCCTGGAGGACCGGACCCCCGAGGAGACGCTCCAGGCGTTCCACCACCACGTCCGCCACCACTACTGTCTCGCCGCGGACGGCGTCTGTCCGGAGTGTATGGGCCGCGTGGAGACGCGGATGACGCGGGACGCGACCCTCCCCGGCCTCGACGTCCAGGTCGACCACGTCTGTCAGCGCTGTAACAACGCTCTCCACTCGGCCGTCGGCCTGAACCTCCTCGACAACGCCGACGTGCTCACGTTCCACGCCGAGCGCGGTGTCGACCTCTCGACCGAGCCGTTCTGGCAGTTCGACTGGTGCGTCTCCGACGAGCACACGGCGGTCCGATCGACGGATCCCCTCGAGGTCCGGATCGACGTCCCCTGTGACGGCGACGTGCTCTGCGTGGTCGTCGACGGCACGATGACCGTGCTCGACGTCGACGGCTGCGCGAAGCCGGTAAGTCGGGAGTAGCCCGGTGTCGAAAGCTCGAAGGCGGTGAGCCTGACGGCGTCCGACTGTTCCGAACAGCGGCGCCCGGGGAGCCCGGCGAGCCGTGCTGTCTCCCGTCCGGGAGCGCTGCCGTTGCCCGTCCGGGGAATCGGACACCCACCTGCGGCCGCGGGGTCTCACCGACGAGCCGGACCGACGCGCGCGGACAGTCAGGACGACTCTCCCGCGCTCCCGACCGGGGAACGCGGTGGATCGTCGACCGTGCAGTGCTGGTAAGCCGCGACTGCGACTTAATTCGACTTAATTGGGCTTTAGAGGCCGCCAAGCCGTCGAAATCGTCGTTCAGCGTCGACGGGGTTCATGGGGGTAGAGTCGCAAGGAGTGGCTACGATGCGCGCCACGAACCCGCCGCGAGTTCGCCCCCGTCGCGTCCCTCGGGACCGGCAGGGCGACCGGTGGCGTGGCCGCATCGGGGGCCAGGCGATCACGACCGTCGGCGCCCGCTCAACCGGCGGGCCCTCCCGACGCGTCTCTGACACGCAGTGGCCGACCCGGGACAGCACCCAGAGGTACGTCGAGGGAGTGAGATCCGGTTGGACGACCCGACACCGACAGTTCGAACCCGCACTCGCGCCCGTTCCGACCCACGGGCCCCACTCCCGTTCCCCCGGCGTCGGCCGCCATCGAACCGAACCACGCGACAGACTACCCGGCCCGTCGAGTGCACGTGCGACTGCCATCGCTCACCGTGCAACCCAGTTCGACCCTTCGTCGGGAGCTCAGCCAGCTCCCGCCGGTATGCCATCACCCGACCCCAGAGACCGTGCTCACGACTGAGGGCGCGAGGAGTGTCCGCTCACCCGGCCCGGGGGCCGGAACCGACGCGGGCACGCTGCCTCCGTCCGCTTCGACGACTTCCGCTCGGCGGCCCGACCGAACCCACGACGCGGTTTAACCACCGCTTATCCGCCGGGTCGGTGAACGACCTCTGCCCGTCCGACCCGGGTCGCGAGCGTCAGGGACCGCTCCAGCGAACGCCCCCGTTTACCGTAGCGTCCCGTGTTTCGGACGCGACAGACGTCGACCCCGAGCGACGGCGTCGTTCGCTCGGGCGCCCGGAGAACCGACGCCGGCAGGATCACTCCCTGCCCACGCTGTGGCCGTCCCGGGACTGCGACCGATCGGCGGCGCCGGACCGGCCCGGGCCCAGTCGGGTCGGTTCGAGCAGCCGCCCGGACGCGGTCGCATCCACGGCCGCCGGGCGAGTCTGGACTGCGTCGGCGCTACCCCCCAGGTGTTGCCGCCGCCGGAAGGGGCACGCGTCCTCGGACCCAGTCGTCACTCGATGTCAGTCGCCGTCGAGACAGCCGGCCGGCTCCACTTCGGCTTCTGTAACCTCTCGCTGACACACGAGCGCCTCTACGGGGCGCTCGGAGTGGCGCTGGACGCCCCGCGCTGTCGGGTGACTGCCGACAGCGCCGACGGCGTCCGGTGTGCGGACCCGCTGGCTCGCGAGTACGCCGAGCGGGTGGTCGACCTGCTCGATCTGCCGGGGGCGACGGTGACCGTCGAGGACCGGCTCCCGCGCCACACCGGGCTCGGCTCGGGGACGCAGCTCGCGCTGGCGGTGGCGCGTGCGATCGCCGGCGCGTACGATCGGGAGATCGATCCCCGGGCGCTCGCTCCCGACCTCGGCCGCGGAGGGCGGTCGGGGATCGGCGTCGGGACGTTCGAGGCCGGCGGGTTCGTGCTCGACGCCGGCCATCCGGTCGCGCGGTTCACCACCGACCGTCCTGCCGACGGCGAGTGGACGGTCCCGGAAGTCGCAGTGCGGCACGGGATCCCCGACGACTGGCGGTTCCTCCTCGTGACTCCGCAGGCGGAGCCGGGGCGGAGCGGCGACGACGAGGACGCCGGGATGCGCGAGGCCGTCGAGCGCGCCGACGCCGATACGGGCGACAGGGTCGCGGGCGTCGTCCTCAGGCAGGTCCTCCCGGCCGTCGCAGAGGGCGCAGTCGAGCGGTTCGGCTCGGCCGTCGCCGAGGTCGGCCGGCTCAACGGGTCCTGGTACGCCGACCAGCAGGGCGGCGTCTACCGCCCGCCGGTCGGGAAGTTGGTCTCCACGCTGGAGACAGCGCCGGCCGTCTTCGGCGCCGGCCAGTCGTCGTGGGGGCCGACGACGTACGGGATCACTGACGCCGCCCGCGCCGACGCCGCCCGCGACGCCGGCGAGGCGGCGCTCGACGAGGGTGGCGTCGAGGGGACCGTCCGCGTGGTCGCCGGCCGGAACGAGGGCGCGACGGTCGGCGTCGACGACACCCCATGAGCGGCCTGGAATCCCCGGACAGTCGACGGGCGTCGTTCGGACATCGATACCGATCGACCGCGGCCGGACAGGGTCCGGCCGTGTTCGGTCCCGTCCGGACGCGAAACGCAGGGGTCGCGAATCGGCCGTCGACAGCCCCGCAATCACTAACCCCCCGGCGGTACAGTCGGGGACATGGACAGCATCCCGTTCGGGGTCGAACAGCTCGACTCCATCATCGGCGGCGGCGCGCCGGCGGGGAACGTCGTCCTGCTGGTCGGCGAGCCGGGGTCGGGCGGCCGGGAGTTCCTCCACACGAGTGCGGCGATGAACGCCCTCGCGCACGCCGATCCGGAGCTGTTCGAGCTCCACTACGGCCGGCTCGACGAGGGCGCGACGACCCCGCCGGAGATCCACTACCTCTCGTTTACCTCGGACGCCGAGTACGTCGAGCGGGAACTCGCGTACACGATGGAGACCGAGATCGTCGAGGCAGCCGTCGAGGAGATCCGGTTTCGCGACTTCTCGGCGGAGTACTTCCAGCTGTCGCCGATCCCCCGCGAGTGGTACGTCGGGGAGACGCAGTCGGTGACCGAGCTGGGCCGGCGGGAGAAACACGACGACGTGCTGACGGCGCTGGGCGACTACCTCAACGAGCACGCGCCGGGCAATCTCGTCTGTCTGGACTCGCTGACGGACCTGGTCGCGTCCATCTCCGAGGAGATGACGTGGTCCGACATCGCGATGCTGATGAAGGGGCTCTCGCGTGCGGCACACCGCTGGGGCGGGCTCATCCTCCTCCTCGTCAACCAGGAGACGCTGGAGCCGACGGAGCTCGGACACCTGATGGAGGCCGCGGGCGGAACCCTCCAGTTCCAGTGGGAGTCGGGCGGGTCGAAGCGCGCACGGACGATGGTCGTCCGGGAGTTCCGGGGCGTCCTCTCGCGGCTCGAGGCCGAGGACATCGTCCGCTTCGAGACCGACATCGGCGAGGCCGGCTTCGACGTCAGCGACGTACGGAAGATCCGGTGAGCCGCCGGTCGGGCCCGATTCGGTCGCAGGGAGCAGTCGTGGCGCGAGCGGGCGCGTTCGCTGGAGTAGCAGGGTGGGGGAAGTCGCGAGCGGCCGAGCGGCGGCGACGCGGCGCGAAATCCCCGCTCGACGCCCGATTCGCGCCTCGATGGGGCGACAACACTTAACATCGCCTCGGTCCGAACCCCGTGTGAATGGCGAGTGAACAGGCCGACGTGATGTCGGACGAGCTGCGCGAGTGGGTCGAGCAGCGGGCCGAGGCGACCGGTCGCTCGCCGGAAGCCGTCCTCGCCCGGTCGGTCGCCGCCTACCGGTTCCTCGAGGGGGAGGCGGACGTACTCGCCGCGGCACCCGACGCGGACGGTCTGGACCTCGATCGGCTCCGCGAACGGGTCGGCACGATCGAGCGACGCGTGGACGCGGTCGAGCGGGACGCCGACGTCGACATCGAGGACCTGCGCGACCGGGTCGAGGCGCTCGGCTCCTCGCTCGAGCGGGCGGCGCCGGCCGACCACGAGCACCCGGAGCTGCGCGACCGGCTCGCCAGCACGATCCGGACGGCGCGGACCGCCCAGGAGACGGTCGAGGAGCTGGAGACGCGCCTCGACGAGGGGTTCGAGAACTACGAGCAGGTCTTGGAGTACCTCACGGAGGCGACGGACGACCTCGACGGGAAGTTGACCCGACTGGCGAACGCGGTGGTATCCCTCCGCGAGGACGTGCTCGACCTGGAGTCGGCGGCCGCGGCGCGGGCGGCGGCGGCCGACATCACCGAGACCGCCAACCGCCACGGCGAGACCCGGGCGCGCTGTGGCGACTGCGACGCCACGGTCGAACTCGGGCTCCTCTCGACGCCCCACTGTCCCGCGTGCGGGGCGTCCTTCGACGGCTTCGAACCCGGGACGGGACTGTTCTCGTCGGCCCGGCTCACCGTCGGCGAACGACCGGCGCTCGACGGCGAGACCCAGGACGTCACCGACCCGACGGACCTCCTCGGCGAGTCGACGGACGACGCGGACGGTCCGAGGGGCGGGGACGACGCAGGCGACGGCAGCGACGCGCGGGGTGACGGGCAGTGACCGACGGGTCGGACGACGGCCGGAATCGGCACCGGGAGGACGACGGCCGGAATCGGCACCGGGAGGACGACGGCCGGAATCGGCACCGGGAGGACGACGGCCGGAATCGGCACCGGGAGGACGACGCGGACACCGGCGAGCGGGACGGCCGACGCGAGGACCCGCTCGCGGCCGAGGAGCACGGGTTCCGGCCCGCCGACCTCCAGGACGCGCCCCCGGAGGACGACTCGGACCGGACGGACGGAGCCGGCAGGGCCGACGCGAGCGGAACCGACAGTGCCGACAGTGCCGACAGTACCGACGGACCCGACAGGGACGACGGGGCCGGCGTCGACGGGACAGCCGACTCGCCGATGGGCGACCTGGCCCGCGAGGTGGAGCGCCGCAAGCGGGACCGCGAGGCGGCCGTGGACGAGGAGTCGGAGCCGTTCGAGGACGTCGACGTCGGCGACCTCGACGAGGAGGCGGTCTGGGACGCGCTCTCCGACGCCGAAGCGGAGGCGGACGCGACGTCGGACCCGGACGTCGGCGCCACCGGCCCGCTCGGCGAGGCGAGCGACGTCGAGCGCGTCCCCCGCGACGACCCGGGGGCCGTCCGGCCGGACCACGTCGTGCCGAAGCGGGAGTACTGCCAGCGGTGCACGTACCTCTCGGCGCCGCCCCGGGTCGCCTGCGGCCACGAGGGGACCGACATCGTCGAGGTGGTCGACGCCGAGCACTTCCGCGTCCGGGGCTGTCCGATGGTCGACCGCGACGGGAAGCCGAACGGATCGGAGTAGCCGTCGTCCGGTGCGGGGAGCCGGCGGGTGGTCGGTTCCGCTGCGAGTCCCGGGAGTTTAGTGTCCGAACCGTCTACGCGGCGGGTATGCAGTTCTGTGACGACTGCGGCTCGATGATGGTCAACGACGACGGCACCATGGTCTGTCAGAGCTGCGGTGCGACCGCCGACCGCGACGAGGACCTCGCGTCGCAGTTCGTCTCCACCGAAGAGCAGAGCGACGATGACGTCATCGAGACCGAGGAGGGCGCGAACTTCGAGGGGAAACCCACCGCACGGGACGTCACCTGCGAGCAGTGCGGCCACGGCGAGGCCTGGTACACGATCAAGCAGACGGCCTCGGCCGACGAGCCGCCGACGCGCTTCTTCAAGTGCAAGGACTGCGGCTACCGCTGGCGGGAATACAACTGAGTCGACCCTACGCGCCGCCGTCGAGGAACGCCCCCGCGACCCGACCGGAGAGTCGCGCCACCGCGGACGTCACGTGCAGCGACGCGAGCCCGACGAGCAGGCCCAGCGGGACGCAGACCGCGGCCCCGGCGGGCGTGTCGACGACCAGCCCGAGGAACTGGACGTCGACCCCGAGGGCGTCGTAGTAGAGCGGCATGGCGAGCAGGCCGCCAGTGAGGGCGGCGGTGCTCGCGAGGAGCCCGAACGCCGCGACGCCGAACGGGAGCTTGCCCAGCAGGAAGGCGAGCGACTTCCACGACGCCGGGTCGGTCAGTTCGGCCCGGACGGCCGCCAGGAGCCCCCGGCTCGGGAACCGGGCGCGACGGGGCGACGAGCCCCGCGTCGAGCAGCCGGTTCGCGAGCCCGCGCTCGACGCCGGCCAGCACCCGGACGAGCAGGAACACGCCGACCAGGATCGGGACGCCGACGACCAGCGGCGTCAGTGCGAGCCCGAGCCCGAGTCCCACGACCAGGATCGTCAGGTAGACTATCCCGAGCGGGAGTGCCGCGGCCAGGTACAGCAGGTGCCGGTACGTCTCGCCGCGAGTGACGATCGAGACCGCGGCGCCGGGCCCTCGGCGTCCACGCCGACCGTCGGACTCACAACAGCTCCGCGTAGACGTCGACGACGGCCCGGGCGACGTACTCCCAGAAGCGGTAGGCGGTGACCGGCGTGAGTTCGAGCTGGAGCCCGTCGTCGCCCGTCCTCGTGAGCCAGTTGACGACGTTCGACGGCGCCGAGCCCTCGTACTTCATATCGTCGTGTCGCCACCGGACCTCCATCCCCGTCGGCAGCCGCTCGCGGAGCGCGTCCGCGACGTCGCGGCGGACCTCCCGGTCGATCCGGCCGCCGACGGCGACGTAGTCCTCGACCTGCATGTGCACGCTGACTGCGTAGTCGAACCGCCGGTCGCCGATCGCGTCGAGCTTCTCGAACCGCTCGCCGGTGATCCGGTTCGAGCTGACGTGGTACTCCTCGAAGGCGTCCGGCCCGAACCCGTGGTACATCCACGTCGTCGGCTCGACCCCCGCCGCCCGGAGTCGCTTGTGGACGTAGGCGGCCGCGTCGTCCGTCCCGGTCTCGATGTCGCCCCCGTGGGGCGCGAGCACGACGATCCGGTCGTCGGGGTTCTCCCAGAGCGTCTCCGCCGTGCCGTCGGTCCGCCAGGCGTTCCTGTAGTCGGTCATCGTGGCTACTCGTCGGACCCGTCGGGGCCGGACCGTCCTGAAGGCTGCGACGGGGGGCGACCACTGCGCCAGCGACCGACCGCGTCCGGACTCGAGACGGCCACACGATCGACCGCCGCCACCGGCGCGACCGCCGTCACCCCGGCAGCGGGCAGAGGCTCGCCGTGAAGACCGCGACCTCGTCGGTGTCGTTGCGCGCGCCGTGGGTCACGCCCCGCTCGTGGAGCACGACCCCGGGAGCCTCGACGGCCTCCGCCTCGTCGCCCTGGAGCACCGTCACGGTGCCACGGAGGACGTGGAAGACGTTCGTGCTGTCGCCGTGCTCGTGGGGATCGAGCGTCGCGTCGGGCCCCAGTGCGAACGCCTTCACGAGTACGTCGTCGGTGACGACCAGTTCCGCGGTGACCACCTCGTCCGGGTCGGGATCGAGCTCTTCGAACCTGTCGAGCATGGCGGATCCCTCGCGGGGCGGGCGGTTAAGCGTGGCTCTCGACGCTCCGAAATCCGGGGCGAGCGTGTACGGCCCGGGGGTCAATCGGCCGCCAGCGCCACCAGCCCGGCCGAGGAGCCGAAGACGCAGACGCCGTCGACCACCGCCGGCCCGTAGAGGTCCAGTTCGACGTCGAACTCGTGGGCTCAGGCCAGTTCGCCGGTGCCGACGTCGAGTGCCGTCGCCACGACTGCACGTCGGTAAAAGCGGACACGCCCGACGTTGGTCCGGTGGCGGGGAAGTTTCCCGGGGGATCGGTCCCGGCGTCGACTACCGGGGCTTCGGGGTCGACGGTGCCGAGCCCGTTCGGTGGCGCCGAATCCGTCCGGTAAGCCGCTCCGCGCCGCCGTCACCGCGGACCGGTCGGCCGGCCGACGGCGCGCGCGAGGGTCCCCAGGCCGGGCGCGCCGTCCCGGAGCCAGAGGGCGGTCGCGACGGCGAACAGCCCGAACTGGACCGCGAGGTACGGCGTCGGCTCGGGCGGGAGGTGTGCCGCGAACGACTCCTCGCCCGCGTAGACGTACGCCGGGACGACCGGCCAGACGAGGAACCCGGCCGTCTCGAGCGGCGCGGCGCCCACGAGCAGTCCCGGCGGGAGGTCGGCGAGCGAGTGCGAGACGTAGCCGACCCCGAACGCCCCGGCGGCCGCCGGGGCGCCGTCGCCGTACCGGCGCGCGAGGGCGTAGACGACGGCGATCACGAGCGCGGCCGTCAGGAGCGAGTGGGCCAGCGACCGACCCGAGGGGAGCAGGCCGAAGGTCCATCCCAGCGGCTTGTCGATCAGATCGGGGAACTGCGTCCCGATCCCGAGCGCGATGGTCGCCGGGCCGGTCGGGTCGCCACCACGATCCCGAAGCCCCGCCCGGTACAGGAGGTAGCCGACGGCGGCGTGTCCCCAGGGCCACATCGGCCGTCGATTGGCAGGTCGGTCCTATAGGCGCTCGGGTTCGGGACGGCGCGGCACGAGACGGGACGGGACGGGACGGCACGAGTGTTCGCACGTACGCTCGGTGTCTGGGCGGCCAGAGCCGGGACCGCACCCGGAAGCCCCCGCGCTCTCGCCTGCGACTCGCTGCGCGCTTCGGTCGCTCGCGGCGCTCGCTCCCTCCAGTGCTTGCGTCGTCTCGGCAGGCGAGAGCACGGCCCCTTCCGGATTCCCACCCGATCGAGTCGGCGGGGAGTCGTCGCCGGGGGCAGGCCGACGGGATGCTCGTTCGAGCGGCATCCCGGAGGGGACGAGTCGCCGGACGGTCGCGATCGGGACGGGACGAGTCGTCGGACGGTCGCGGTCGGAACGACTCCCGCGAGGGAACCGGGCAGAACGCTGGCGGACGACTGGTCCGCCGGTTCGACGTGGATCGTGCCTGTCAGCCGTCCTCGGAGCCCAGCCGACCGGCGAGGAACGCGGCGATCTCGGCGGCGACGGCCGTCGTCTGCCCGGCGAAGAAGTGGTCCGCGCTCCACTCGACCGCCTCGACGGGCGGTAGCCGACCGGCGTCGCTGCCTCCCCGACCCGCGTCGTCTTCTGTCCCGCCCTGCCGTGCGGCTCGTTCGCGGGCCGCCTCGACGACGGGCTCCCAGCCGGCCGTCGTGTCCCGCGAGCCGTAGACGGCCAGGAGCGGGGCGTCGATCCGGTCGACCGCCTCGGCCGCGTCGCTCCCGTCGGCGAGGCGGGCGACGGGCGCGAGCGCGGCGACGGCCCCGAGCGGTCGATCGACGTCCGGCCCGGTCTCGTCGGCGCCCACGAGGAGGGCAACCCCGCCGCCGAAACTGAAGCCGAACAGCCCGACCCGGTCGTAGCGCTCGCGGGCCCAGGCGACCGCGTTCCGGGCGTCGGACCGCTCGCCGCGCCCCCGGTCCCAGGGAGCGTAGTCGAACCGGAGACAGGCGACGCCGCGCTCCGCGAGCGCCCCGGAGACGGCCCGGAGACGCTGGTCGCCGCGGTGGCCGCCGTGCTGTGGGTGGGGTGGACACGCGACGACGCAGGCGGTCGCCCCCGCGACCGCGTCGTGCGAGCCGACCGCGTCGCGGAGGCCCGGAAGGTGGACCGTCCCGTCGGACGTCACGGCGAGTGCCTCCCGTCCGGCTGGAGGATGCCGATCGTCAGCTGCCGGTTCGGGCCCGGGCCGGGGGCGCAGGACGACCGGTCGGTGCCCCTGGCGTGGCTCCGGGAGGAGGGACGCCAACGGCCTCGCGTGTCGCTGCCGTCGAGCTGTCGGCCACCGGAGCGGGCGATCCAGTCGAGCATGCGCCGCCCCAGTACCGCCGGCGGCTTCGCTCTTCCGGCGAGACCGGGTCGACCGTAGCGGTGGGTCGAGGTAGGTCGACCGTCGGCGTGGCTCGAGAGAGGTCGAGGTAGGTCGACCGTCGACGTGGGGGCGGGGTGGGTCGACGACCTCGCCGACTCGACGGCGACGAACGGCCCGCCGCCGCCTCGCGCACGGGCTCGCAGTGCGCGAACCCGTGCGGGAGGTTTTATTGGTGCGGTGCCATAGTGGCGGGTATGGGAATCCTCTCGCGTGCCTCGTACGTCATCCGGTCGAAGCTCAACTCCCTCCTGAACCGGGCGGAGGACCCGTCGGAGACGCTGGACTACAGCTACGAGAAGATGCGTGACGAGCTCCAGCAGGTCAAACAGGGGATCGCCGACCTGACGACCCAGAAGAAGCGGCTGGAGATCCAGAAGCGCCGATTAGAGGAGAACGTCGAGAAACACAACGACCAGGCCCGGGAGGCCGTCCGGCAGGACCGCGAGGACCTGGCGCGCAAGGCCTTAGAGAAGAAGAAGGCCAAGATGAACCAGATCGAGCAGCTGGAGTCCCAGATCGCCCAGCTGCAGGGGACGCAGGACAACCTCGTCGAGAAGAAGAACGAGCTGCAGAGCCGCATCGAGGAGTTCCGGACCAAGAAGGAGACGATGAAGGCCCGCTACGAGGCGGCGGAGGCCTCCTCTCGCGTCTCCGAGGCGATGTCCGGCGTCGGCGACGAGATGGAGGACGTCACGATGGCCCTGGAGCGGGCCGAGGAGCGGACCGAGGAGATGGAGGCCCGGTCACAGGCGATGGACGAGCTGCGCGACATCGGCGCGTTCGACGACGCGCTCTCCGACCAGGACTCCATCGACCGCGAGCTGGAGTCGGTCCGCACCAGCGGCGAGGTCGACGCCGAACTGGAGACGCTGAAAGCCGAGATGGGCAAGTCGACCGCACCGGCCGAGACCGAGACCGAGGCCGAGTCCGAGTCCGCCGAGGCGGACCTCGACGCCCAGCTCGACGCCGAGCTAGAGGAGATGGAGGCGAACGTCGGCGACGAGGAGGTCGAGGCGGAGCTCGAAGAGCTGAAGAACGAGGAGGAGCAGTAGCGCGGCCCACGGCCGTTCCGCACCTCTCACACTCGACAGCGATGCCGACGTCTCCGCCGTCCGACGACGACTCCGACGATTCGGACCACGAACACCCCGACGACGAGGCCATCCCGCGTGCCGCCCCCGCACTCCCGGTCCCGCTCCCGGGACCTCCCGCACTCCCGGTCCTCCACGCACTCCCGGTCCCGCTCCCGACCACTCGACCGAGTGCAGTCCCCGCACCGTCCACCGCCCCGGAACGGCTCGTTCGTCCGTCGAGTCGGGCTCCCGCGGTCACCGCGACGGCCGAGGGCCGGCCGCCGTGGCGCGACGGTCACCACGACGAGCACCGCGAACACCGGAACCCGACCCGCCCGGCAGCCGACGAACGCCCGCTCGTCACCGACGGCGGCCGTCCGGTCGACGGCGACCCCGACGGCGACGGCGCCAGGGCCGACGAACGCGACGGCGGCGACCCGGGTGGCGCAACCGGCCGTGTGGACGACCTCGACGACCGCGACCTCGCGGCGTACGCGGCGGTCGTCCGGGAGTCGCTGACCTCGGCCGCTCGCGCGGCGTTCGACCGCCGGGCCCGCCTGGAGGCCGCGCGGATCGCCGACGACTGCGAGGCCGGTCGGCTGGACAACCGCGACTTCGCGGTCGGACTCGAGCTCGAGGCGCCCGTGGTCGACGCCGACGGACGGCCCGTCCCCGTCCCCGGGGAGGTGCTCGAGGCACCGGGCTACAGCCCGGAGCTGGCCGTCCACGACGTCGAGGTCCACACGGACCCGGACGTCCTGAGCGGGGACGGGCTCCGCCGCCAGCGCGACGCCCTACGCGAGCGGGTGGCGGCCCTCCGGTCGGCGCTGGGCCCGGACCGGGAGTTCGTCCTCGACGCGATGTGGGCGGTCCCGCCCGCCGAGGGGAGCCGGTCGTACTTCGGCGGCTACGACGAGCACGAGGGGTTCCGGTTCGCCCGCCGGATGACGCCGGACGGTCGCTACTACGCCATCGACAACGAGGTTCTCGGCCGGACGGGCGGGTCGATCCCGGTCGACCTTCCCGGGGTCGAGGCGGTGCCGAGCATCCTCTTCGAGGCGACGGCGACGTCGATCCAGCCGCACCTCCAGGTGCCCGACGCCGCGTCGATCCCGACGTACCTCGCGGTCGCGACCCGGACGATGGCGCCCGTCCTCGCGCTGGCGGTCAACTCGCCGTTCCTGCCGGCCGACTACTACGCCGCGTCCGGAGGGGACGGCGACGGGGGCGAGAGACCGGCCGTCGACGTCGAGACGGCGTTCGCCGCCCCGCAGGAGCTCCGGATCCCGGTGTTCGAGCGGACCGTCAACGCCGGCCTGGCGTCGGGCGACGAGAAGTGTCGTGTCCCGGCCGACGTCGCAACCGCCCGGGAGGCCTTCGAACGAATCGCCGGCGACGTGGCCGTGGCACCGACGCCCGTCTCGGACTCGGCGGCGGCTACCGACGGGGAGTCGGCCGCGTCCGCCGGTGGGGACGCCGGCGGGGACACCGGGAGCGACGGCGAGACGGTCCCCTACGGCGACCGGTTCCCGACGTTCCGCGCCAAGCGAGGGACGTTCTGGCGGTGGGTCCGGCCGGTCGTCGGCGGCGACGTCGCCGCCGGACCCGACGGGCCGGCGCCCGGCAACGACGACGCCTCGGTCCGCGTCGAGTACCGCCCGATCCCGACGCAACCGACCGTCGACGACGTCGTGGGCTTCCAGGCGCTCGTGTCGGGACTCGTCCGCGGGCTCGTCGAGGCCGACCACCCGATCACCGAGCTGCCCTGGTCTGCCGCCCGCGGGTCGTTCTACCGGGTCGTCGACGACGGCATCGACGCGGACGTACAGTGGGTGACCGCCGGGGGCGACACGACCGACGACCGCTCGCGGCTCTACGGGGAGCTGTTCGCGTACGCCCGCCGCGGGCTCGAGTCGTCCGGCGTCGCGGCGGACGTCGCGGACGAGTTGCTCGCACCCCTCGAGGCGCGGTGGGAGGCCCGCGAGACGCCCGCCGGCTGGAAGCGGCGCCGCGTGCGGGACCGGCTCGATCGCGGCGCGTCCCTGCCCGAGGCGATCGCGGACACCTACCGCGAGTACGCCGAGCTGGCGCGCGAGCACGACCGGTTCGTCGACTGGCTGTAGGCCGGAACGCCGTCGGACCGTCTCCGCCCGGGACCGTCTCCGCCCGGGACCGTCTCCGCCCGGCTACCGCTCTCTCGCGCCGGTTCCGGTGCGGTCGACGCCCGTCAGGTCCGGCTCGCTCCCGTCGATCGGGACGCCGTCGAACGGGTCGACGTCGTCGGCCAGGAGGAGCGCGCCGTCGAGGTCCGCGTAGTCGACGAGCGGAGCGAGCTGCCATGCGGCGGCGATGGCCGCGTTCGACTCCACCATACAGCCGAGCATCACCTCCAGGCCGTGCGCGCGGGCGACGTGGATCGCCCGCCGGGTCCGCCGGAGCCCGCCACACTTCGTCACCTTCACCACGGCCACGTCGGCCCGGTCGGCGACGGCCGGGACGTCCGTCGGGCGGACGATCGACTCGTCGAGGGCCACCGGGAGGGCGCTTCGCTCGTAGACGAACCGGAGCCCCTCGGGGTCGTCGGCCGGGACCGGCTGCTCGAGGAACTCCACGCCGGCGTCGGCGAGCCACTCCGACGCCGCGACCGCCGTCCGCGGCGTCCACCCCTCGTTGGCGTCGACCCGGATCGTCGCGTCGGGGGCGGCCTCGCGAACCGCCTCGATCCGCTCGCGATCGGTCGTCGGGTCCGTGCCGAGCTTCACCTTCAGGACGTCGCGGCCAGCGTCGACGGCGGCGGCCGCGCGCTCGCCCATCGTCTCCGGGGCGGCGAGCCCGACGGTGAACGAGGTCGGCGGGGCCCGGTCGGGATCGAGCCCCCACAGCCGGTGGAGCGGGACGCCGAGCCGCCTGGCTACGAGGTCGTGGAGCGCGACGTCGACGGCCGCCCGCGCGGCCGGGTTCCCGCGGACGTGGTCGCCCATGGCCCGTTCGGCCGCGTCCAGGGCGTGCGGGTCGCCGACGGACTCGACGGCGTCGAGGAGCGACGGGAGGAGAGCCTCGGCCGTCGCGCCGGTCTCCCCGTACCGGGCGGCGGGGCCGGCCGCCCCGACGCCGGTCATGCCCCCCTCGTCGGTCACGCGGACGACGACGTTCTCGGCCGTCTCCTGGGTACCGCGGGCGATGCCGAACGGCGCCTCCAGACCCAGCGAGACGACCTCGAAGTCGGTGATCACCGGTCGACCCCTCCGTGCTCGCCGGCGCCACCGGAACCGTCGGCCCCGTCGGAGCCACCGGCTCCCCCGGTCCCGTCGGGTGCCGGATCCGGCTCCGCCTCGCTCCCCGGTCCCTCGGTCGCCGTCGCGTCGGCCAGTTCGTCGAGGACGGCGTCGACGCCGAACCGGATCGGATCGGTCGTGGGTGCCCCGAGCGCGTCGGCGTACGCGGCGACGGCCTCGCGGGCGGCCGCGTCGTCGTCGATCCCGGCGGTGTTCAGCGCGCCGCCGACGATCCGCGTCGGGGCGATCGGCTCGGCGAGTTCCTCGTACAGCGAGACGATCGCGTCAGTCGGCGGCAGCGAGAACGACTCGTAGCCGTGGACGACCTCGCGGCCGGCCTCGTGGCAGACGACGAGCGCGTCCGGCATCGCGCCGTGGAGGATCCCGCAGGTGACCGCCGAGTAGGCGGGGTGGACGATGCTCCCCTGGCCCTCGACGAAGACGACGTCGTGGTCGGCCGCCGCCTCGAGGACCATCCGCTCGACGGCGCCGGCGACGAAGTCCGAGATCACGCGGTCGACGGGGAGCCCCCAGCCGGCGATCATGATCCCCGTCTGGCCCGTCGGGACGAAGCCGGCGTCGACGCCGCGCTCGCGGGCCGCGCCGACCAGTTCGAGGGTGGTCGTCATCTTGCCCGTCGAGCAGTCGCTGCCGACGGTCAGGACCACCGTGGCGTCGGCGTCGCGGGCCCGTCCCTCTGCGACGGTGAGGTCGTCGGGCGGGCGCCGGACGTCGACGAGGTCGACGTCGTGCTCGGCGGCCAGCGCGGCGAACTCCTCGTCGTCGGCCAGGAAGTAGTGGAGACCCGCCACGACGTCACAGCCGTGCTCGATGGCGGCGCGGACGTCGGGGCGCCAGGAGTCGTCGAAGCCGCCGCCGATCGGCGCGATCCCGACGTACAGCGCGTCCAGGTCGCCGTCGGCGGCGTCCCGGGCGGCCTCGAAGTCGGCGACGACCGGCGCGTCCGGCAGGTCCGCGCGGTGGTCGCGGACCCGTGTCCCGGCCCGGTCCCGGTCGAGGACGGCGACGACGTCCTGGTCGCCGTAGCGGAGGACTCCCGTCGCGGTCTTCGCCCGGTCGGGGAACTTCTCGTGGGCGAGGATGGCGATGCGCTCGGGTTCGGTCATACGACGGCAGTCGGCAGTCGCGGTGATAAATGGGCGGGAGGAGGAAGCTCGGGACGTGCTCCCGACCGGGCGAATTCGACCGTCGACGAGCGACGTAACGGGTGATTACTGAAACGGGATCGGTGACGGGTCCCACCCGTTCCAGCGAACCTCCCGCCCCCCTCCGTAGGGGTCTGTTACACGCCGTCCGATCCCGGCACGCGCCGACACCCCGCGGGTGGTCACCCGGGCACCGGCTCGTCAGTGAGCAGTATCGGATCGAAACGTTCAGGCCCCGACCCGCCGCACCACCGACGTGAGCCGGTACCGGAACCTCGCGCTGTTCGTCCTCCTCGCCGCCGTCTGGGGCTCGGCGTTCATGGCCATCAAGGCCGGGCTCGACTACTTCCCGCCGGTCCTCTTCGCCGCGATCCGGTACGACGTCGCGGGCGTCGTCATGCTGGCGTACGCGCTCGTCGTGCTGGACGACCCGATCCCGCGCACCCGACGGCAGGTCGCGGCGGTCGTCGTCGGCGCGGTCTTCCTGATCGCGGGCTACCACGTCCTGCTGTTCGTCGGGGAGACCGACCCCGCGGTCACGAGCGCCGCAGCGGCCGTGATCGTCAGCCTCTCGCCGGTGCTCACGAGCGGCTTCGCCCGTCTCGCCCTGCCCGACGAGCGGCTGACCCTCCTCGGGATCGCCGGCCTCCTCCTGGGGCTTGTGGGTGTGGTCGTCCTCTCGTCGCCGGACCCGGGGAACCTCCTGGCCGGCGGCGTCGTGGCGAAGCTCCTGGTGTTCGGCGCGGCCGCCTCGTTCGCCCTCGGCTCGGTGCTCGCCCGGTGGCTCGACGCCGACCTCCCGATCGAGTCGATGGAGGCGTGGTCGATGCTCGGGGGCGCGCTCGCGATGCACGGCGTCTCGCTGGCGCTCGGCGAGTCCGTCGCCTCGATCGAGTGGACGGTCGAGGCGGTCGCCGCGATGGCGTACCTCTCGCTGGCCGCCAGCGCGCTCGGCTTCCTCGTCTACTTCGACCTGCTGGACCGCCTCGGCCCCGTCGAGATCAACCTGGTCTCGTACGTCGCGCCGATCTTCGCCGCGCTGGCCGGCTGGGTCTTCCTCCAGGAACGGGTCCGGCTCGCTACGGTCGGCGGGTTCGTGCTGATCTTCGGCGGCTTCTTCCTCCTCAAGCGGGCGGCGATCCGCGAGGAGTGGCCGAAGCTCCGCGCCGGTGCCGTCGACGCGGTCCGGACGGCCCGCGCCCGGTTCCCGTGGCTGTAGTCGCCGGGGTCGGAGGAGTCGCAGGGGTCGCCGCGCACCGGCGATCCGTCTCTCACCCGTCCGACTCGGTCGGCCCGGTCGACCCGTCGGGCGCGGGAGGATCGTCGGCCGTGGGGGGATCGTCCGAAGCGTCGAGGTCGTCGGACTCGCCGGACTCGCCCTGGTGCGCCGGCTCGTCGCCGCCGGCGCGCTCGGCGCCCA
>Ga0207797_1000835_pt1 | contig 23102 bp, 24 predicted proteins | sample PRCRCaboRojoPR_6_FD_187275 | JGI IMG/M metagenome (GOLD analysis project Ga0207797, IMG submission 187275) | Marine sediment microbial community from Cabo Rojo, Puerto Rico - PR CR 10% Liquid 1 (SPAdes) | ecosystem: Environmental > Aquatic > Marine > Coastal > Sediment | place: Cabo Rojo, Puerto...
CGTCTCGTCGATGTAAAACGGGGCCGTGGGAAGCTCACTTTCGACAGCAGGGTCAGAGAACGGCGGTAAGTACGAATGCTCCATCCCCAACGGATCAAAGAGGAACTCCTCTAGAGCCTCGTGATACTGTTGGTCGGTCACGCTTTCGATGATCAACCCGAGCAGGTTGTACCCGAACTCCGAATAGTAGCAGTCCTCCCCTGGCGGGAAGTGCGGTTCCAGGTTTTGTTTCGCCCATTCAATCGTCTCTTCCGGTTCCCATATCCGGTCCGGCTGCTCTAACATCTCGTCGAACAGTGTTTTCCCCTCGGGGGATTCTTCCAGTCGCGTGTTCAAGAACATCTTCCCGCCTTCGGGAAGGGAATGAGGCAGTCCGGACGTGTGACCGAGGAGATGACGGATGCGGATGTCGCCTGTGTAGTCCGTGCCGTCGATCGTGTGAAGACCGTCGAGCATCGACTCCGACAGGTACTCCGAGATCGGGTCGTCGAAGCTGAGTTGCCCGTCGTCGGCGAGCATAGCCACGATTGTCGAGGTAAAGGTCTTGCCGATGCTGGCTGCGTAGTACGGTTGCTCCGGAGCGGCTTCGATACCCTCCGTCTGGCCGGTGGCTAGATTCCAGTGGAGGTCACGACTGTCGGAATGGACCAGCAAGTACGCGGAGTGGAGCTCGGAGTTGTCGTTGACGGCAGATTGTAACCTGGATTCCAGACGGGATTTGGCTTCTCGGCGTTCCATAATGGTCGAATATTGGGTTTTGGGATTTTAAATGGTGGTATCGTTCTCGACTCCGAAGAAGGTCTTCTACAAGCAATCATACGTCGGGAGATTCTCAGGAAAGTCGGGAGCGGTGTGGTCGATTGGACAATGGCCGGAACCGATGAGGACGAGGTGACCGCTGAACGTGGCCAGAGCCCTCCCTACCAGCACGATGGTTTCTACGGAACTATCCTCTGGATTGCTCGATAGGTAAGCACACTCGACGTAAGGGGGCGTTCATCTGATCCTGGACGAAACCAACCGCTACGAATAATTCGATAACTCCCTCCTAGCGGGCAAATCGCCGCCGGTCCGCGTTGCTCACCGGCGACGTTCGGTCTCCCGCCCAGGCTTCCGATTGGCTCACAACCTTCGTCCATCGAGGCTCGGTCTACCGACCGAATCACCGTCGTTCCACGCCGAGGCTTGACCTACCGACCGAACCGCCGCTGGCGGTTCTGGTACTCCCGCACCGCCCGGAGGTAGTCCCGCTTGCGGAAGTCCCGCCAGTTGACGTCGGTGAAGTACAGCTCCGAGTAGACCGTCTGCCAGATCATGAAATCCGAGAGCCGTTCGGCGCCGGTCTTGATGACTAGGTCGGGTTCGGAGGGAAACACCAGGCGGTCCTCCAGCATGTCGGCGTCGACGTCGTCCGGGTCGACCTCGCCCTCGGTGGCGTCCTCGGCGAGCGACCGGACCGCGGCGGCGAGTTCCTTCCTGCCGCCCTGGCCGATGCTCACCTGGATCGGCGCGTCGGCTCGCGAACGGTCGTCCGGGCCCCGGATGGCCATCGGTCGGGGTGCGGACACGGACTCGAATTCGCGGACGAGCGTCGGGGCGGCGGCCTCGTCGAGGACGCTCACCGAGACGGTGACGTGCTCGGCCCCGTAGTCGAACGCCCACCGGAGGAACGACTCCAGCGTCCCGTAGGCGCCGCGCTCGAGGAGGTCGCGCTCGGTGATGACGACGGCGACGCGTCCGGGGGGTTCCGCGTCGCTCCACCGGATGCGAGCGGCCAGATAGCGGTCGTACAGTCCCACGAACTCGCGTACCGTCGGGAACGGCCTAAACGTCCCGATCCGAACGCGGGGTGCCAATCGAGGGACGCGCTTCGGGAGCGTTAAGTAACCGCCGGGAAAACTGGCGATAGCGTGACCTCGACAGTCCGTCGGGCCGGCGCGTTCGCGGGGATCGCCACGCTGTCCCTGGCCGCGCCGGCGTTTCGTCGGGTGGCGGCCGAACTCGCCACGCCGTCCCTCGAATGGGGCGCCCCCGTGACGTTCGGGATAGTCGCCGCCCTCGCGTTCGTCGCCGACGAGGACACGGTGGGGTTCGAACTCTTCGCCAGGCCAGGCGACCGGGAGGACGGTCGCCTCTACGGACTGCTGGGGTTTTCACTCTCGGCCACCGGCCTGGGGCTCCTCACCGTCTACGCGGCGTTCCCGACGGAGGCGTTCGTCGGAACGGTCCTGCTGCTCGGATACGGGAACGTCGCCGCACAGTACGTGAAGGGTCGTGGCTACGACCCGGTCGCCTGGAGCGTCGCGTTCGCGCTCGTCGGTGCGGTGGCCGCCTTCGTCGGCCAGATCCTCGCGGCCGCGATCCTGGGGACCGCCGGCGAAACCGTCGCGGACGCGATGACCGCCCAGGTCCCCACGTTCGTGTTCCTGGCCACGAGCGGGGCGCTGCTGGGGGCGCTCCTCCGGGCGGTCCTCTTCGAGCGCGACGACCCGCTCGTGATGCTCTCGGTCGGCCTCCTGCTCTGGCTGCTCGTCGAACTCGTCGTCGACGTCGGCGTGACCGAGATCGCGATCGCGCTGGGGGTCACGATCGCCCTGGGCTACGTCTCCTACGCCCTCGAGACCGCCTCGATCCCGGGGATGGTCACGGGCGTCCTGCTCGCGCTGCTCACCATCGTCCTCGGCGGGTACGGCTGGTTCGTCATTCTGGTTGCCTTCTTCGGCATCGGCGGCCTCGCGTCCAAGTTCCGGTACGACCAGAAGAAGCAACGGGGCATCGCCGAGGACAACGAGGGGGCTCGTGGGAGCGGGAACGTCCTGGGGAACTCGACCGTGGCCCTCGTCGCCGTCCTCGCCCACGCGGCGAGCGATACCGGACTGTTCGGAATGGAGGCCGCGCTTTCGCCGCTTTTCGCGGCGGCCTTCGCGGGATCGATCGCGACCGCGATGGCCGACACCCTCTCGAGCGAGATCGGCGGCCTCTACGATCGCCCGCGCCTGATCACCAGCCTGGAAGTCGTCGAACCCGGGACCGACGGCGGGGTGACCTGGCAGGGCGAACTCGCGGGCACTGCCGGGGCGATCCTCGTCGCCGTCACCGCGGTCGCCCTCACCTCGACGACGCCCACTGTCGGGATCGTGGTCGTGATAGCCGGGTTCGCCGGCATGACGATGGACAGCCTGCTCGGGGCGACGCTCGAGGGGCGGTATCTCGGCAATCAGGGTGTCAACTTCCTCGCGACGCTTACCGGGGGCGTCGTCGCGCTCGCGCTGACGGTGCTCCTTTGAGCGTGGTCGACGCGGTCGAGTCGGCCCCCGAGAGGAAACGACGAAAACCGGTGACCGGTCCGGAGCCTCCGGTCAGGCCGGTTCGAGCTGTGCGGCGGTCAGCATCCTGACTCCCGTCGGACGCTTGGTGAACTCCCCCAGGTCGCGCGCGACCACCCGGTCCACGCCGCGCTGGGCGGCGACGTCGAGCACGCGCTGGGTGAGGGCGCCGTCGAGGATCACCGTCGTCGGCGCCACGTCGGACTCCCTGATGCGGTCGAAGGCGTCCGCGGCCGGCGCCTCGTCCAGCACCCCGAGGTCCGAATCGAGGAGGCGGACCGTGTCGCTTTCCGCCCCGACCACTTGCGTGACGTGGCCGCCGAGCGTGTCGGGGACGGTCTCGCCGTCCGTGTCGGCGGTTCCGGCGTCCCCGGCGTCCCCGGCGGGGTCCGCGGTGTCGGCGTCCCCGTCGTCCTCCCCGTCCTCCTCTTCCGCGGTCCCGGTCGCTGCCTGGTCGTCGATCGACGGTTCGGCGGGACGATCGTCGTCGGGGCCCTGAGTTTCGTCGGCCGTCGCGGGGTCGTCCCCGGGCGGATCCGGCGCCGCCTCCGGCGCCGGCGCGACGCTCCCGTCGGTCGCCGGCGCAGCGACGGGGTCCGACTCGGCGATCGCCCGGGCCGACGCGTCGGCGTCCTCGACGGTTTCGTAGGGTACCTTCTCCCGGAGGGCGGTGAACACCTCGTGGTGGGAGAGGTCCTCGACCGACTTGCCATCGGGCGCGACGGCGACGTAATCGACGTCGCCGACCTGCGCGAGTTCCCGCAGGATGAGGTCGCCACCGCGGTCGCCGTCGAGGAACGCGGTCGTCGTCCGGGATTTCGACAGTTCGGCGACCGGGTCGGGGACGTTCGTGCCCTCGACGCCGATGGCGTTCTTGATGCCGTAGCGCAACAGCTGGAGCACGTCTGCCCGCCCCTCGACGACGACGATGGCGTCGCTCTCGCCCACGTTTGGCCCGGCCGGCACCCCCTCGTACTCGGTGATCTCCTCGACGCGAACCTTCTCCCTGACCTTCGCGAGGATCTCCTCGCTGCTCATGACGGTGTCGTCGAAGGAGGTCATGAGCAGTTCCGTCGCCCGTTCGACCACGGCCCGTCGCTTGGCCGCCCTGACGTCCTCGATGTTCGTCACCTCGACGTTCGACCGGCACGGGCCGATCCTGGTGATCGTCTCGAGCGAGGCCGCGAGCGTCGCGGTCTCGACCTTGTCGAGGCTCGTCGCGATCGTCACCTCGCCGACCGAGGTGCCGGACTCGCTCGCGACCTCGACGTCGATTCGGCCCACCTTCGAGGACTCCTGAAGGTCCCGGAGATCGAGTTCGTCGCCGAGGAGCCCCTCGGTCTGCCCGAAGATGGCGCCGACGACGTCACTCCGCTCTACCACCCCGTCGGCCGTCACCTCGGCGTGAATCAGATATTTCGTTGTATCGTTCATTGATGGTCTGCCCCGCCTGGGGGCGACGTGATGATGCCATGAACGTTGTCATGGACGTTCGTCGGTTAGCAATCGGGTGGGATATACCTGTTGACAACCCCGTACGCGGGCCAGCGTGGAAAGCGTTCGCACGCCGATGGACCCTCGGCGGCCGCGGGAGGGATGGGCCGTCCGCCGCGATCGACCGACGAAAGGGTTTTGGCTCGCCCCCGGGGACTCGAACTGTCATGGGAATCGACGAACCGCCGATCGATCCCGGGACGTTCCTCGAGGACGTCGAGATGCGCGTGGGCGAAGTCGCGACCGCCGAACCGTTCCCGGAGGCCCGGAAGGACCTGTACAAGCTCACCGTCGATTTCGGGGAGGAAACGTTGCGGTCGGCGGCCGGGCTCACGGACAATTACGACCCGGCGGCCCTCGAGGGGCGGCAGGTCCTCGCCGTCGTCAACCTCGGAACGGTGTCCATCGCCGGGTTCGAGAGCGAATGTCTGGTCACCGGGGTCGACGACGCCGACGGGAACGTGGTTTACCTCCGGCCGGACCGCGAGGTGCCGAACGGCCGGCGGGTGTACTGACGGCGGGCGCGTCCCCCGCGACCACCGGGGGTCAGGCGCCCTTCCAGTAGAGGTAGGCAACGACCGAGACGAGGACGACGGCTCCGCCGACGAAGAAGACGAGTCCGGGCGGGAGTCCGCCGGCCTGGGCGGCCTCGTTCCCCATCCTGACGGCGTCCGCCGCCGTGGTCGTTTCCCGGGCGGCCTGGTCGAGCGTCACGTTGGCGTACTCGGTCACCGTGCGCTCGGCTTCCGCCGTGGGCGTCCCGGCGGCCGTCTCCTGGGGCGCCGGAGTCGCGGTGGCCGTCTCCTGTGGCGCCGGAGTCCCGGTCGGCATCGGGGTCTCCGTCCCCGTGGGCGCTTCCGTCGCGGTTTCAGTCGCTTTCTCTACCGCGGTCGCGGTCCCTTCCTGGGCCCGGGTCGTCGTGTCGGCGTCCATGATGCCGACCCCGTCGGCCTCGGTGGTCGTGGCCTGGTCCGTTCCGCCGGTCAGATTCTCCCCGTTCAACCGCTCGCTGGCGTCGCCCCCGTCGCCGCCGCCGTCGCCACCATCGGTCGCGTATACGGAGGGTTCCGGGGATTCTGCGGCCCCGCTCCCCTGGGGGCCGGCCCCGCCGAGGCCGATCTTCCCGCCCAGGAAGTTCTTCGCGGCCCGCTGGAAGGCGAGGCTGGCGAGCGCGAGGACGACGACCCCGCCGACGAGTCGCGAGATGGCCGTCCGGAGCCGTGACGTCTGTTCCTCGCCGGAGGCCAGGACGAGCGCGTCCGAGGTCGGGGCGTACACGCTCATCTCGTTGCCCCGTGAGGAGTACCACGTGTCGACGACCTCGATGAGCCCCGCCTGTTCGAGGTTGTCGAGGTGGTACCGGACGTTCTGGATCGAGGTGTCGGCCGCCTCGGCGATCTCGCTGGGCGCGTGGGGCTCCTCCTGGAGGGTGCGGTAGATGTCGCGGGCGGTGTCCGAGGACAGCGCGCTGAACACGGCGTCAGCGTCCTCCCCCTCCAGATCGACCACTCGGGGGCCGGCGTCGGGCACTTCCGTGTCGCCTTGGATCGGGAGGAGGCGGGCCATTCCTATCCGGACCTATAGTCCCGGGTATTCAAACCCCTTGCGCAAGGTGAAACGGCGATTGTAGCGATCCATGTCCCTTCTTTCGGTCGATCTTCGGCTACCCGTCGATTCGGTCCGGTTCTTCGCCGCCGTCGGTGAAACCCGATTTTCACCGATCGGTCCAGGGTGCAAAACGCGTCTGTGTCTTCGGGGGGCTCGCTCGTTTCCCCGTCTCGACGGGAGCGCGAGTCGATCGGGGCCTCCCCGGTTCGTCCCGACGGTCGTCGGTCCGGAGGGGAGGTTTTAGGGGCGCCAGGACGGAACCCACACCCATGCAGACGCACATCGTGCCGGTGGGGTTCGACTACGACCGGCTGATCGCCCCGCTGGTGCGCGACAAGATCGACGTCGATCGCGTGATTCTCCTGAAGGGTGCGGTCGGGAGCGAGGCCAACGTCGAGTACTCCCGCCATCTCACCGAGAAGCTCGAAACCGACTTCCGGAACCTCCTGGGGGCCGATACCGAGCGGTTCGTCGTCGAGGACGTCTACGACTACGACGCCGCCTTCAAACAGGGCTACGACCTGATCAACGCCGAACTCGGCGGCCGCGAGGACCCCAACGAGGTCTGGGTCAACGTCTCCGCGATGCCCCGGACCGTGAGCTTCGCCTTCGCCTCGGCGGCGCACTCGATCATGGTCGAACGCGAGGCCGACCGCGACCTGATCCACACCTACTACACGGCGCCCGAGAAGTACCTCGAAACCGAGATGGCCGAGGAGCTCCGCCGGCTTCGGGACCTGGTGGCCGAGGTCGGTGGCGGGGACATCGAGGACGACCGGATCCGGGAGCGACTGGACGCGGCGAACGACCTGCTCGCGGAGTTCGACGAACGCGGGACGACCATCGGCGCCAAGGAGATCGGCGGCCGCCACATCGTGGAGTTCCCCGTCGCTTCCTTCTCCCGCGTGAAGCCGTTCGAGGAACTCATCCTGTTCAAACTCGGCGACGAGGGCGAGTTCGAGTCGGTCAGCGAACTGGCCAAGGCGCTCGCGGACGAACTGAACGAGGAGTACACCGACAGCTTCCGGTCCAAGGTCATCTACAACGTCGACCGGCTGGGGCCCAGCGAGAAGGGGTACGTCGAGCAGGAGCGCGAGGGCAAGTCCCACCGGACACGCCTCTCGCGGATCGGCGAGCTATGGGTGCGCGCCCACTCGGACGACGAGCCCGACGTGGAGTCGCTGAGCGACTGATCTCGAAATCCGGTTCTCCGCCCCCGTCACGCGACGACGTCGATCTCGCGGCCGCACTCGCACCGCCCGTCGAGGTCGACGACCGGGTCCGCCCGGAAGCCGGACCGACGGATCCACGTTCGGCCGCAGTCGGGGCACCGCGTCGAGTTGGTCTCGTGGCCGGGGACGTTCCCGACGTAGACGAACTCCATGCCGGCGTCCGTGGCGATGTCGTGGGCCATCTCCAGGGTGTCGACCGGCGTCGGGGGGCGATCGCGCATCTCGTGATCCGGGTGGAACCGCGAGAAGTGCAGCGGGACGGACGGCGAGAGTTCGTCGCGCGCCCACTCGACGAAGCCCCGGATCTCCTCGGGGTCGTCGTTCAGGTCGGGGATGGTGAGGTAGGTCAACTCGACGTGGACGTCGCTCTCGTAGAGGGTCTCGGCCCCGCGGAGCGACGGTTCCAGTCGCCCGCCCATGACCCGGACGTGGTCGCGCTCGTCGAACCCCTTGATGTCGACGTTCGCGGCGTCGAGGTGGGCGCCGACCTCCTCGACGAACTCCTCGGTGAAGTAGCCGTTCGTCACGATGGCTGCGTAGAGGCCCGCCTCGTGGGCCGCCTTCGCGCCGTCGCGGACGTACTCGGCGTAGATCGTCGGCTCGTTGTACGTCCAGGCCAGCCCCTGGCAGTCCTGCTGGATGGCGCCCTCGACCGCCTCCTCGGGCGAGACGTCCCGCAGCGTCAACTCGTCGGGTGCGGAGAACGAGAGGTGGTTGTTCTGGCAGAAGTCACACGAGAAGTTGCAGGAGGCCCCGCCGAAGCTGGCGATCCGGGTGCCCGGCTTGAAGTGATAGAGCGGCTTCTTCTCGACCGGATCGGGGGTGCCGGGCGGGCCGAACGGGCGGTCGTAGACCTTGCCGTATGTCAGCAGGCGGAGTTCGCCCTCGACGTTCCGGCGCACCTTGCAGACGCCCTCCCGGCCCGGCTCCAGCCGACACCGGTGAGCGCAGGCCGTACACCGGACCGTCCCCGCTTCCTCGGTCGGTTCGACGAGGTCGGCGGGCACCCCCTCCCCCTCGCCGGCCTGGTTACTCGATCCGAAGTTCATTGTCCTGGCCGTAGGTAGGGACTCGGGGCGCAAAAGGATGCCTCACGGGATCTCAGCTCCACAGATCGGGACGCGAAAAGCGTCAACTCAGGCGGACGAGGGCAAGCGTCCCCGGCCCGCCCCCGGTCGCGTACACCGCACCGTCCGCGACGACGGGACCCATCCCCAGATCCGTCCCCCGTTCGTACGCCCGGTAGTCGGTCGCCCACTGGCGCTCGCCGGTCGCCGCGTTCAGGACCATCAGTCCCGCCCTGGCGGTTCGGCCGCTCGTCTTCGGGGCGTACACCCGTCCGTCGGCGACCGCCAGGCCGCTGTCGTAGGCACCCGCATAGGCCCCGGTCGACCAGCACTCGATTCCGTCCGACGCCTGCAGCGCGTACAACCGCTCGTCCGTGCCCACGTAGGCGTGTGCCCCGTCCGAAGCGACGACCCGGATTTCGCCGTCGACTGACTGCTCCCACTGGAGCGTGCCGGTCGTCCTGTCGACACCGTATGCCGTGCCCGCTTCCGTCGCGAAAAAGACGGCATCGTCGACGGCGCTGACGTTGGATTCGATCGGCCCGTCGGTCTTGAACCGCCACCGTTCCTCGCCGGTCGCCGAATCGAGCGCGTATAGGTACGTGTCGGTGTCGCCATAGAATACGGTGTCACCGACGCGTGCCGGAGTCCCGGTCGTCTCGTGACCGGTCGTGTGCGTCCATCTCACGTTCCCGTCGCCGAGGTCCAGCGCAACCAAAGAGAGGTCGATGGGAACGTAGGCGACGTCCTCGTGAACGATCGGACTGCCCCAGAAAAGCCCAGCGTGCCCGTCGGGACCGGTCCACAGCGTGGTCCCGTTCTCGGCGTCCAGCGCGAGGACCTCCCCCTCGCGTATCAGGACCACGACGCCGTTCCCCACCGCCGGTGATCCCCGGGGCTCGTCGATCGCCCGACTCCAGACGCCTTCTCCGGTTTCGGAATCCACGGCGTAGAACGTCGCGTCCATGTCGTGGGTGAAGACTCGCGTCGACGTCACGACCGGGCGCGTCGTCCCCGACACCCCGTCGATCGGGAACGTCCAGTCGCCCGTCAGCGGCGGGTCGGGAGCGTCGTCCGCCGGAACGACCCCGGTCCCGTCCGGATTCCCGCAGACGGTGCGCCAGGGGCTGGTCCCGTCGACCGTGGGTTCGTACTCCCCACAGGCGTCGGCGCGCAGGTCGGCCGTGCCGTCGCTGGCGAAGCCATTGCAACCTGCCAGTGCCGTGCCCGTCCCGACCGTCCCGACCGCCTCGAGGAACCGACGGCGATTCATTGGAACTTCACCACCCCGTGGTGCTGGTGAGCGAGATAGAGGGCGTCCTCGGTCGCCACGGGACGGGCGATCGGGCGTCTCGTGTACTGGTCGGTGGCGAGATACTCCGAGTTCACGACGCTGGCCTCGGCCAGATCGCCCCACAGGCGCGTGCCGTCGTCGGGGTCGTACGCGCCGGCACGGAGGTAGATCGCGTCCTCGGTCGCGACCGGGCGAGCCGTGAACGGGAGGGATCGCTCCCACTGACCGCCTGACGCTATTCCCCGGTTGACGACCCGCCACCGCTCGGTGCCGTCCGCGAGGTCGATCGCGTAGCAGTTCTTCGCGCCGACGTAGACCGCTTCGCCGTCCGTGGCGGGCGGCCCGGCGTGCCGGTAGCCGAACGCGAACTGCCAGCGCCGTTCTCCGGTGTCCGCGTCGATCGCGTGCAACTGGTTGCCCGCCGTCACCAGCACCGTTCCGTCGACGACGGTCGGCGGGTTCGACCGCTCGTCGGTCGGAAACGTGTACGTCCACCGCTCGCTCCCGTCGTGATCGAACGCGACGACGGTCGCCGTCCAGTCGTACCGTTCTCCGGCGAGGATCGTCGCGTAGATCCCCGACTCGTCGACTGCCGGGGCGGCGTCGGCGGTTTCCGACGGGTTCCCCAGGAGACCCTCCAGCGGTCCCGACCGATCCTCCCGCCAGCATCGATCGCCATCGAGCGTGAACCCGTGAATCGTCCCGGAACCGTCGAGGACGTAGACGACGTTCCCGTACACGGTCGGCCCCCCGACCGCCGCGCCGAGCGACCGCGTCCACCGCGTCCCGCCGGTCGTCGAGACGGCGTGCAACGTTCCGCCCACGTCGCCGACGAAGAGCGTTCCGTCCGCCAGGACGGGTCCGCCGCCGGACTGCCGCGGGAGTTCGACCGTCCAGCGACGCCGCCCGGACGACTCGTCGATCGCGACGAGATTGCCGGGGTCCTCCACGTCGAAGTCGGGCACGACCGTGCTCAGGTAAACCGAATCATCGCCCACGATGGGCGTGCTCAGGTAACCCCACAGGTCGGGGCCGGCCTCCCGCTCCCGCCCGTGACGCCACTGTCGGCTCGGCGCGTCCGGGCCGGCCGGGGCGTGGGCCGTGTTGGTCGGCGAATATCCAGGAGCGGGCCAACGGTCACTCGGCCGGTCGAACGCATCACCCGACGTCGAACACGCGTTCGACGCGGAGTTACAGCCGGCAACGAGAGCGATACCGCCGGTCGCGGCGGTCGCGAGGAGGGCTCGGCGGCGCATCGATGCTATCGGTAATCGGACGGGAGCCTTCATTGTTTCGTCGTCCCGGAAACCCCCGTAACTGGCGGGCGGTTCCGGGTGACGACGCCCGGACGCTCCTCTCCGTCCGGTTACAATAATCGATTTCCGGGAAGCGTTATGTTCGACGGACGCTATTCCCCGTGGCATGACGAAACGCACAGGAGGAGACGGGGGCCTCGTGAACGTGGCGACCGTCGACGAACTCGAAGGCGAGGGGCGAATCGTAACCAGCGCCGGGGGCAACTCGATCGTGGTGTTCCATCACGAGGGCGACGTCCACGCGGTCGACCTCCGGTGTCCGCACATGGGCTTCCCGCTCTCGGACGGCACCGTCGAGGACGGCGTCCTCACCTGCCACTGGCACCACGCGCGGTTCGAACTCTCCTGTGGCGACACGTTCGACCCGTGGGCCGACGACGTGCCGGCGTATCCGACCGAGGTCAGGGACGGCGAGGTGTACGTCCGCCCCGAACCGGAGCGGGACCGCTCGCCCGCCGAGCGCTGGGCCGACCGACTGGAGACGGGCATGGAGGAGAACCTCCGCCTGGTGATCGCGAAGTCGGTCATCGGGCTGGACGACGCCGACGTTCCACACGCCGAACCCCTCGCCCAGGGCGTCGAGTTCGGGACGCGCTACCGGGCCGACGGCTGGTCCTCCGGGCTGACGATCCTCGCCGCCATGGCGAACGTCCTCGACGACCTCCGTCCCGAAGATCGACGTCGGGCGCTGTACACCGGGCTCCGCCACGTCGCGAGCGACTGCGCCGGCGAACCGCCGGCGTTCGACCAGCCCGCGTTCGACGCCGACGAGGTTCCCTTCGAGCGCCTGAAGGGGTGGTTCCGCGAGAACGTCGAGGTGCGCGACGCCGACGGCGCCGAGCGCGTCCTCCGGACGGCCGTCGAGACCTGCTCGCGCGAGGAGGTCGAGGAACTGCTCTTCGCCGCCGCGACCGACCACGTCTACCTCGACACCGGCCACACGCTCGACTTCTGCAACAAGGCCGTCGAGACCCTCGACCGGGTCGGCTGGGAGCGGGCCGACGACGTGCTCGCGAGCCTGATCCCGTCGCTCACCGACGCGACGCGGAGCGAGGAGCAGTCCGAGTGGCGTCAACCCGTGGACGTCGCGGGGCTCCTGTTCGAGGTCTACGGCGGTGGGCCGACCGACACCGAGGGGCTGGAGGCGCTCGTCGAGGACGGCGGAGGGCTGGAGGGCTCCGGCGACTGGGAACGTCCCGACGACTTCCGCGGCACCCTCCTCGACGACGACCCGCACGCCATCGTCGACGCGCTGACCGACGCCGTGGCGGCGGGCGCGACGCCGGCCGACCTCGCCGACGCAGTCTGCGACGCCGCCGCGACCCGCGTCGCGCAGTTCTCGCCGAGCAACGAGTTCTCGGACTGGAACACGGTCCACCACACGTTCACGTACGCCAGCGCCGTCCGCGAGGCGACCTACCGGGTCGAGACCGTCGAACTCTACCGGGGCGTCTTCGACGCCGCGATGAACGTCTACCTCGACCGGTTCCTGAACCAGCCCGCGATCCCGATCCCGGATCCGGAGGCCGCGGCCACCGATCGCGACCCGGACGCGATTCGCGACGACCTGCTCGCCGTCTTCGACCGGGAGGGCGGCGTGAACCGCGCCGGGGAACTCGTCGGCGAGTTCCTCGCGGCGGACGGCGACGTGGCCGACCTGGCCGCGGCGCTGGGCGAGGGGCTGCTCCGAGAGGACGCCGGGTTCCACACGCTCCAGGCCTACGAGGCGGGGCTCCGGCAGTACGAGCGCGCCCGGAGCGAGCGCGAACGCCGGACCGCCCTCGTGGCCATTGCCCGGTACCAGGCCGCGCACTTCCCGACCCGCCGCGAGGCCGAGCAGACGTTCACCATCGCCGACCGCCTGCACCGGGGCGAGAAGATCCACGAGGCCTGACCGGGCGCGAGCGGACCGTCCCGTCGGGGCCCAGGCCGCGTCGGGGGGCTTTTCCACCCCCGACCCCAACCGCGCCCCGTGGAACTGCACGTCCGCTACGAGGGCGACGACGACCCCGAGAAGTGCACGGCTCGCAAGCTCGCGCGCTTCGACCTGGTCGAACTCCACCGGACCCACCGGGCGACGCCTTACGGGATCGTCCTGAACCCCCACGCCGAGCGGGCGCTCTCGCCGGCTGACGCCGAGGTGGCCGACCGCCTCGTCGCCCTGGATTGCTCCTGGGAGACGGCGGGCGAGGCGCGGTTCGACCTCCCGGGCGAGCACCGCGCCCTCCCGTTTCTCGTCGCCGCCAACCCCGTCAACTACGGCCGACCGTTCCGGCTGACGACGGTCGAGGCACTGGCCGCGGGGCTGATAGTCCTGGGGGACCGCCCGCACGCGGAACGGCTCCTCTCGAAGTTCACCTGGGGCGAGACCTTTCTCGAACTCAACGCCGAACCCCTGGAGCGCTACGCGGCCTGTGAGGACTCGAGCGAGGTGGTTGCCGTCCAGGACGAGTACCTCCTCGACGAGGGGGAGTAGGACGTCGGACTCGACGGAATGACTCGGAAACCCTTATGAGCGGCGGCGGGTTACGGGCGCGTATGGCTAAGTTCGAGGCTGCGGAAGAGCGAACGCTCGAGAAGATGATCTGCATGCGCTGTAACGCTCGGAACCCACAGCGGGCCGACAGGTGCCGGAAGTGCGGTTACTCGAAACTCCGCCCGAAGGCCAAGGAATCCCGCAGCGCCTGATTTTCCGCGGCGACGCGACCGGAACCGGTCGTCACTCGTCCGGGTACTTCGGTTCCCGACGCTGTGCTCGGTCCAGCGCGCGCTCGATCACCGCGTGAACGTCCCCCTCGAAGACGTCGCCGTGACCGGCGTAGAGGCGCTCGACCGTCGGCGGCAGCCGGTCGAGGAGGGTTTCGAGGCTCTGGATCAGGCGCTCCCGCGACTGGCCGGTCCGGTCGGTTCGGCCGAAACTCCCGTCGTCGAAGGCGGCGTCGTTGTAGACCACGACGTCGCCGCTGAAGAGGGCGGTGTCGCTCACGAGGGCGACGTGGTCCGGCGCGTGACCGGGGGTGTAGACGACCTCGAAGCCCTCGTCGCCGATCCGCAACTCGTCCCCGTCGTCGATCCCGTGGGTGCGGTGCGGGTGTTCGGCGTACCCGTACACGGGCGGATCGAACGACTCGATCACGGCCCCGAGTTCGGCGACGTGGTCGGCGTGCTGGTGTGTGATGACGACTGCGTCGATGTGGTCGGTGTACTCGCGGATCGAGTCGACGACGCCCTCCATCGCGCCGGCGTCCACGAGCGTCACCTGGTCCCCGAGAACGAGATACGCGTTACACGTGAACGTGTCGGCGCCCTCGGTGACGGAAACGACGTCCATACTCGCCGTTTCGGCTACGGGGGGAAAACCCTGGTGAAGCTGGACGAACCCTTCCATCGGGGCCCAGGTTTCCGCATCCGTCGTGGTATCGATCGATCTCTGTACATATATTGCCGCCGGGCCCCGCATTTTTTATCGTCCTATCCCGTAGTACCCATTGCACCATGGGGTTCGGGAGCTACGACGAATCGGAACAAGATAGACAGGACATCGACGCCGACATCGACGACGAAAACGGCGTCCAGACGGGCGAGGCCGATCACGACGGCGACGTAGAGTACGAGATCGGCGCCTCGAACGACGAGCTGATCGACCGTCTGAAGGACATCAAAGACGAGACGTAGGCTTCGATGAAATCCGGGGCCCGCGTGCTCGGGGTCGCCGAATCGTTCGGGGCCGAGGCGGAGACGAGCACGCTGGCCGGCGCCGTCGTTCGGGCGAACCGGGTCGTGGACGGCTTCGCGTTCCGTCCGTGCACGGTCGGCGGCACCGACGCGACCGCCAGCGTCGTCGACCTTTATCGGGCACTCGATCGCGAGGACGTGCGCTACCTTCTCGTCGCCGGCATCGCCCCGGCCTGGTACAACGTGCTCGACTTGCACCGGGTTCACGCCGCCGTCGATCGGCCGGTGCTGTCCGTCACGTTCGAGGAGAGCGAGGGCCTCGAACCGGCGCTCCGGGAGGCCTTCTCCGGCGACGCGCTCGACCGACGGCTCGAGACCTATCGGCGACAGCCCGCGCGGCAGCGCCTCACCGTCAACGGGGAACCGATCTTCCTCCGTGCCGTCGGCGCGGACGACGCGACCGCCCGGGACGTCGTCCGGGCGGTCACCCCCGAGGGGGGACGGCCGGAACCGGTCCGCGTCGCCCGCCTCGCCGCCCGGGCGGCCGACGAAATCCGAAGAGCATAGTGGTCCCCACGCCTGCGTTCGGCCATGGGACGAATGGATGGCCTCTCCGTCGTCGAGTGCGAGCGCTGCGCCGAACTCCGCGAGTCCCGGAGTCGGATCGTCGACGGCGTCGGTCCGGCCGACGCCGACGTCCTGTTCGTCGGCGAGGCGCCCGGGAAGCAGGAGGACGCCGAGGGCGAACCCTTCGTCGGCCGCAGCGGGGACGTCCTCGACGAGCAGTTGCGGGTCGCCGGTCTCGACCGGGAAACGGTTCGGATCACCAACTGCGTGCGCTGTCGGCCGCCGGACAACCGCGATCCGACCAACGAGGAACTCGAGAACTGCCGGGAGTACCTGGACCGCGAGATCGACCTGATCGATCCCGCGGTGATCGTGACGCTCGGGAAGGTGCCCGCCGAACACCTCCTCGGCCGGTCGGTCGCCGTCACGAAGGAGGTGGGCGCGGTCGAGGACGTCCGGATCGCCGGCGCGCCGCGCCGAGTCCTGATCTGCGTCCATCCGGCCGCCACGCTGTACGACCGGCGTCAGGAGGAACCGTTCGCCGACGTGATCCGGAAGGCGGCCGACCTGGTCGGCGGGACGGACGGGGGCGGGCAGGCGCGACTCGGCGACTTCTGATCAGGACCGCGGTTCGCCGTCCGCGTCGTCGGAATCGCTGCCGACGAGGCCTCCCCCGGCGGACTCGTCGGGGTCGACGGCCGTCTTCTCGTCGCCGTCGCCGTCGGCCGGCCCGACGTCGGGCGACGGGCGCATGCCGAGCCACTTGCCGGGGTCGCCCAGCCCGCGCAGGAGGTCGAGCAAGCCGGGCGATTCGTGCTGGCCGGGACGGAGCCACGCCCGGATCCGCGTCGACGTGAGTTCGACGGTCAGCACGACGATGACGATCATCATGATGCCCGCCGCCATGACGCCGAAGTCGAACAGCGAGCGTTTGATGGCGATGTATCGGCCGAGACCGCCGGCGCCGACGATGCCGAGGCTCACCGCCACGCGGACGTTGATCTCCAGCGAGTACAGCGTCCAGGCGATGAAGGCGGTCGACACTTGGCTCAGCATGCCGAAGCTGACGATCTGCGTCCGGTTCCCGCCGGTCGATCTGATGGCCTCGATCGGGCCGTCGTCGATCTCCTCGAGTTCGTCGGTGAACAGTCGCCCGAGGATGCCGATCGTGTCGGTACCGATGGCCAGGACGGCCCCGACGGGGTTGATGCCGACCAGCGGCACGTAGATGAAGATCCAGACGAGCGCCGGGACCGACCGGATGAGGCTCATGGTCCCGCGGAAGATGAAGTTGAACGGGAAGGGGACGACGCGCTCGCTCCCGAGGATGCCGAAGATGAGCGCGAACGGGAACCCGAGGATGGTGCCACAGAGACCGATGATGACCGTGGTCCCGGCCAGCCCCAGCAACGTCGACTGTCGCTGGCCGCCGAAGGTCGCGGACAGCATGTCGTATCCGGCCTCGGGATGGGTGATGGCGTAGCCGATCGTTCCGACCAGGCCGCTCCAGCCGGTCACCCCGTTCTCGATCGACCACGTCGAGAAGTCGACGAAGTTGGGATTCGTGAACGCCCCCAGGAACTCCAACCAGGTCGGGAGCTGTTTGGTCATCGCCTCGAAGTCGAAGTGGAGGTACTCGAAGAACCCGAGCCAGAAGACCAGTACCACGACGACCCCGAGGAGCAGTTTGAGACCCTGGTGGATCCGTCGACGTCGGCTGAGTTCACTCAGCTTTTCGTCGACCTGGCTCATGCCTGGACCTCCGTGTCGGACGTCTCCGGAGCCGATTCACGGTCCTCCTCCAGGCGTCCGGAGATCGACTCCCGCGGTTGGCCTTCGCCGGCATCGCCGCCGTAATAGAGGTCGTCCATCACGTCCATGGTCAGTTCGTCGGGGCCGCCGTCGAAGACGACCGAGCCTTCGCGGATGCCGATGAACCGATCGCCGAACTCCCGGGCGATGTTGACCTGGTGCAGGCTCGCGACCGTCGTCAGGTTCCGTTCGTCCGCGGCCCGTTTCATGTATCCCATGACGTCGCGTGCGGCCTTCGGGTCGAGACTGGAGACCGGTTCGTCGGCCAGTAACAGTTCCGGCTCCTGGACGAGCGCCCGGGCGATGCCGACGCGCTGTTTCTGCCCGCCGCTCATCGATCCCGCTCGCTGCCCTGCTTCGTCCAGCAGGCCCACGGTATCGAGCGCGTCGAGCGCCCCACGTTTGTCGCTCTCGTCGTACCAGGTGAGGACGCTCCGGAGCCACCCCGTTCGGCCCAGCGCGCCCGTCAGCGCGTTCCGGTACGCGCTCATGCTCTCGACGAGGTAGTGCAACTGGAACACCATCGCGACTTCGTCGCGTTTGCCACCGACCTGCTCGTCGCCGATCTCTATCCTCCCTTCCGTCGGGCGCGTCAGCCCGTTCAGGATGCGAAGAAGCGTGGACTTCCCGGCACCCGACGGCCCGAGGATGACGACGAACTCTCCCTGATCCACGTCGAAGGAGACGTCGTCGAGAGCGACGGTGTCCTCCCCATAGATCTTCGTAACGTTTCGCAACGATACGGATGCCATCGGTTGGTATATCTCCGTTCGGTTTGAAACCGTTGGCGTTCTCGTTCCGGTTCCGGTCGGCTACAGGTCACCGAGCGAGATGCCCAGTTCCTGGGCGACGTCGATCACCGGATCGTAGGTGGCGACCTCGGCCGGCCGCACGTCGCTGAACCAGAGGTCGTCGTCGGTGCCTTCCTCCCCGTCGGCGCCGAGGTACATCTTTTCGGGCGCGTTCTTCAGGGCGTCCACGACCGATTCCTTCTCGTTGCCGGAGAGTTCCGGACTCACGACGATCGGCGCGCGGGGAATGCCGTCGTACGCTTCGACGTACTCGTAGCCCTCCGCGAGGGTCCGGTCGTCGCCGGTGACGGTGATGAACTTGCCGGTGCCGGCGGCGGCGACCTGGCCGTTCTCCAGGGCCGACCAGGCAGCGCCGTGCCCGCCGGCGTACTGGGCGTCGAAGTCCGCGTTCGAGTCCCCGCCGGTCGGGAGGCTGCCGATCGAGAGCCCCGCCTGCTTGAGCATGTACAGCGGGTACAGCGAACCGCTGGCCGACAGTCGGTCCGCGAGGGCGACCTTCTTGCCCTCGAGGTCCTCGAGCGACTCGATGTCGCTGTCCTTCTTGGTCGTGATGACGCTGGTGTAATCCCAGGATCCGTACGCGAACCGCTGGAGTGCGATCTCGGCCTTGTCCTCGTTGACGCCCAGCGCCGCCGCGAAGGGCCCGGTCTCCGCGACGTCGCCGGTTCCGCTTCCCAGGGCTTCGACCACGGCCGCGTAGTCCTTTGCGTACGTCAACTCCGTATCGTGGACCTCGTCGCTAAGGTACTCCTTGAGCGGGTCGTACTGCTTCATCATCAGGTCCTGGGGTTCGCTCGGCGACATCGAGAAGTCGAGCGTCCCGTCGCCGTACGGTTTCTCCTCGTTGCCCGAGGTGCTCCCCAAGTTCCCCAAGCAGCCGCTGATCCCTGCGATACCCACGGTCGATGCAACGCCAACGCCTTTGATGAACTGCCGTCGGTCCACCATGTACAGGGGGAAACATAACAACTCAACCGATAAAACTTCCCATTTTCTCTTTAGACGGGGCCCTTTGGCTAATTTTCTCAATATAGAAAACGAACCCGACCCGTCGGCGGTGGGTTTTGGCAGGGCCCGATCGGCCCCCCGGTCCGAACCGGACGGGCCTGCCCGGGAACCGAATCGCGTCGGGGAGCGGTTCGGTCCCGCAGCAGGGGTCACTCCCCCGACGACCGCCGTCGCGTGGGCCAGGGGATCGGCGCCATCGGCGTTCGGCAAGGTGCGGCCCGCGGCGGATCCAGGCCTCTCGGTACTGTCACGTCCGGCGGGTCGGGTGATCCGTCGTTTCCACCCCGGATCCGGAGTCCATAACAAACGGCCGTTCGATCGCGGTCGTCGCGGCGGGTCGACCGTCTCCGGAACTGGCCGCATCGAGGGAAAGGGACTTGCAACCCCCGGCCTAACGGCGACCCATGCCAGACGGACCAGGGTCGTCCGGCCGCTCGGTCGAGGTCGCCGTGGTCGATTACGGCCTCGGGAACCTCCGGAGCGTCACGCGGGGCCTCGAACGGGCCGGGGCGACCGTCGAGATCACCGACGACCCGGACCGGTTCGCCGCGGCCGACGGGATCGTCCTCCCCGGGGTGGGCGCGTTCCGGGAGGGCGTGGAGAACGCCGGGCCGTACCGCGAGGCGTTGATCGACGCGGCCGACCGGGGGCAGCCCCTGTTCGGGATCTGCCTCGGGATGCAGATGTTGCTGACCACCAGCGAGGAGGCCGACCACGCCGGGGAGGGCGAGGTCCGCGGCCTCGACCTGATCCCGGGCGAGAACGTGCGCTTCGACGCCGGCCGGACGGTCCCGCACATGGGCTGGAACCGCCTCGACGTGGGGCGCGATCACCCCCTCGTCGCGGGAGTCGGGGACGGTCGGGACGGGGCCCGTGCCGAGGAACCTGGAGCACGGACCGTCGACGGCCGGTACGCCTACTTCGTCCACTCGTACTACGCGCTCCCGGACGACGAGGCCGCCGTCGTCGCCACGACCGAGTACGGCGTCGACTTCCCGAGCGTGATCGCCAACGAGGACGGGACCGTCTTCGGCACCCAGTTCCACCCGGAGAAGAGCGGGGAGACCGGGCTGGCGATCCTGCGGAACTTCGTGGACGTGTGCGCCGAGGCGTAGGGGGTCCCGAAAGGGGCTAGGGCGCCAGCAGGAGCGACACGCCCACCAGCAGCACCGCCACCGCGAGGACGATCGCGTACCACCGCTCCTGCTCGACGCCGGTCACCGCGAGGACGCCGACGAGCTGGCCGAGGCCGATCCCCGCGATGAGGGCGCCGCCCGCGGCGGTAAGCGCGAGACCGGCCCCGATCCCCTCGCTCGTCGCGATGCCGACGGCGACGATTCCGAGGCCGAGGAGCACCTTTGCGGCCCCGACGAGTCGGTCCCGATTCATGATCGACGGTGACGGGGGCCCCGCCCGTCACTCCTTCGGTCGTCGGTCGGCGGCGAGCGAGGGCGCCCGCCTCACAGGAAGTCGCGGACCTCGGAGTACCACATGTCGTGGTGCTCGACGGCCCCGATCCGTTCGGCGATCGCCACCGCGATCGCGTGCCAGCAGAGGTCGGTGGGGTCCTCGGGATCGAGGTTGTACTCCGCGTCCTTGCAGGTACAGCCCCCGTCCTCGACGACGTACTCGTCGCCGCGACCGACGACGACGGTGAAGTCCTTGTACTCCTTGACCCGGCCCTCGGAGACGGCCTCGATGGCCCGCTGGCCGCGGTCGCCGTGGACGGCGATGATCCGCTCGACGACCTCCGAGGTCAACTCGCCGGCCTCGGCCAGCGCCGCCTGCCACTCCTCGACGGGCGTCACGCCGGCCACCCCCCGGAGGCGGACCGATCGCCGGGGACGGGGTGCCAGGTCACGATCCGGGATTTCGGAGCGCGCTGACAAAACAGGTTCGGTCGGTCGGGCGCTCAGTCCGGGCCATCCGGGGCAAGCCCCCGGCCTGCGGTCGTTTCGTGTCAGCACCCAATTAACCGTGGATCGTGCTTATGATCGTCCCGTCGAAGCATCGAACGGAATGAAGGGATCTGACTGTCGGAAGTTCGGTTCGGCCTGGGCGATCGGCCAGGGACTGCTCTCCGCCCTCGCCCCGCAACTCAGCGTGGGATTGACGAAGAAGCTGTTGGGGATGAACTTCGAGAACGCCGAGGAACTCGAGGCCAAACCGGCGTACCGTCGCCAGATTCGTGCGATGGGGATCGGTCTCGCTGCCGCGGGGGTGGCAGGGTTCGTGCTGGAGCGCACGAGCGACGGGGACGACGGAGACTCGGCCGCCGGGACGTCCTGAAACCGGTCACGTCGTCCCGACGTCCCGCGTCACGACCCGGCGCTTCGGACCGCGCTGACGAACCTGGTTGGGTTGTGCCCGGGGATTCCTGGTCCCCGAGCAAGGGAGTAGTTATCCCGGCCTCGCGACCCATGACCTCATGGGTGGCTGGTCGTTCGGTTCCGCGTACACGACGACGGCGGCCGGCGCCGATCACGCCGACGGGGACGGGCCTACAACGAGGAGCGGAACTCCTCCCTGTCGTCCCACTGCTCGACCCGCTCCCGAAACTCGGGGTCCTTGTCGAATAGTTTCCTCAGTGACGCCGCCGTCGCTCGTCTGACGCGATACTCCCCGTCGTCGGCGAGTCGGTGCGCGAGTTCGAGGGCGTGGTCGTTGTCCCGCCCGTAGGCACCCCCGATGGCCTTGGCGACGTTCCATCTCGTCCGCAGGTCGTCGGACCGGCTCCACCGGTCCAGATACTCCCGCCCAACGTCCGGATCCGTGTTCGCGATGGCGGTAACCGCGAATCCGCCGCAGCTCTTCCGGACGTACTCGTCGGAGTCGGACACCAGGTGGTCGAGTATCCGGAGCGCCGAATCGACGTGCGCCTCGGGGACGCCCATCAGGCCGACCTCGCAGGCTCGCCGGACGTAGTTGTCGTCGTGATCGACCCACTCGTACCAGGCCGATTCCACCTGGCGGAACGCGTTGGCGTTGACGTATTTGAGCGCCATCGCGACCCGCTCCCGGACTCGCCAGCTCTCGTCCTGCGAGCGTCGTTCGAGATAGTCGAGGCGTTCGGGGAGGTCGTCCTCGGCGACTGCTTTCCGGGCCCACGCCTCGGCCTTGAAGGCCGTCTCGTCCGGATCGTTCTCCTCGAGGGCCTCGATGTCCGCCCACCCGTGGTCGCGGTAGTACTCGTCCGCGAGGTCGCGGATCTCCGGGAGACTGTGGCCACGCAAATCCATTCGTTACGTGCCGAGCGATCCACGGTATATATTTTTGAGTATTTCTCAGTCCCCCGCCGGTCCGACAGACGATCGAAGTCGTCTTTCGACTTCCGACGGCGTTCGTACTCTCGACTTGTGCACCCCTCCGAGACCGCATCGCTTTTCGCCGGCCCGCCGCGAGGGCCACCATGGACGTGAGCGAAGGGAACGTCGACCTCTCGGTCCCCGAGCAGGTCGAGGAGGGGAAAGGCGAGCACGTGTTCTTCAACCCGGCCCAGGAGCTGAACCGCGATCTGACGGTCGCGGTCCTCCGGACGCTCGGTGAGCGCGAGGGGAAGGCCGAGACCTACCTCGACGCGACGGCCGCCAGCGGCGTTCGCGGCGTTCGGGCGGCGGCCGAGGGCTGGGACGTCACGCTCTGTGACGTCGATCCCGAGGCGGCCGACCTCTGCCGGGAGAACCTCGAGCGCAACGACCTCGACGGCGAGGTTGTCCGCCGGAACGCCAACGCGCTCATGCACGAGGAGCGGTTCGACGTGATCGACGTCGACCCCTTCGGGACGCCGATCCCCTTTGCGGACGCTGCGTTCTCGGGTGCCCGACATCTCGTGGCCGTCACGGCGACCGACACCGCGCCGCTGTGTGGCGCGCACTTCGAGAGCGGCGTGCG
>Ga0207797_1000836_pt1 | contig 23078 bp, 13 predicted proteins | sample PRCRCaboRojoPR_6_FD_187275 | JGI IMG/M metagenome (GOLD analysis project Ga0207797, IMG submission 187275) | Marine sediment microbial community from Cabo Rojo, Puerto Rico - PR CR 10% Liquid 1 (SPAdes) | ecosystem: Environmental > Aquatic > Marine > Coastal > Sediment | place: Cabo Rojo, Puerto...
GTATTGAGTATGATAGATGGACCAAGACTCGAAGTGGCGTAATCAGAGGCTGATCACCCGGGTGATGGCTCACGCCCGACGAAGAACGTCAACCAGCCCAACCCGGCTCCAGCACCGTTGCAGCGTCAGTCAGGGGACATTTGGCGTGCTGATCGAGCCGAGAAGTCACCGGAAACAGCCAAGAGCATAATCGCACCCTCCTCGGAGACGATGACCCTGTGACCGCTCAACTCCTGATCGCGCCCGCAGGCTCTGGCAAGACCGCCTACGCTGTGACCAAGGCTCGGCGCGCGGCCCAGAGATTCGGACATGTCCCCCACGTGCTCGTAGCCAGCGCCCTTCAGGCGCAGGACTTCCGGCGTCGGCTCGCTGAGTCGGGCGGCGCCATCGGGGTGCGAGTGCTGACGTTCGAGGATCTCTATCGGGTCTGCCTTCGCACGACGGACGCGGCTTACGCCGAGATACGCGGGCCCGTCCAGCAGCGCGTAATCCGTGCCGTGATTCGGCAGCTCTCTTTGGAGCACTATGCATCCATCGCCGGTCGATCCGGCTTTGTCCGCGCCCTTCAGGAAATCATCGACGAGTTGAAGGCTGCTCAGGTCCCACCGGAATCCTACGCCCAGGCGGTGGCTGCTCGCGGCAGTCCACCCCGTCTGGTTGAGATCGGCGAGGTCTACGCCGCCTATCAAGCCCGACTTCAGGCCGAGGACTGGGCCGACCCGGCCGGCCTGGGCTGGCTGGCCGTCGAGGCCCTGGAGAGAGCTGCCTCCCGGGTAGGCGCGGACTGGCCGCTCCTCTTGGTGGACGGCTTCGACGATTTCACACCGGTCCAGCTCGCGGTGCTAGCTCGTCTGGTGGAGCATCCTCGACGAACAGTCATTACCCTGACCGGCACCATGCAGGGCCCTGAGCGCGTACTGGCTCACGGCCGCTTCGAGCGCACCCGTCGAGAGCTGTTGGAGGCCCTGGACATCGACGTGATAGCTCTTCCCGACGGCGCCCCACGTCGCGCCCCGGTGCTGGAGCACCTGGAGGCCGGGTTGATGCAGCGTGAAACCGCCTCCATGCCAGTCCAGAACGAGGTCGAGCTCATCGAAGCAGCCAACCGCGCCCAGGAGGTCCGCGCGGCGCTGCGCTGGCTGAAGAGCCAGATTGTCGACCACGGCTTGAGCCCCCGAAGGCTCGCTCTGTTGATGCGCGACGTAACGCCCTACCGTCCTTTTGTGCGTCAGATCGCCGCCGAGTTCGGTCTGTCTGTCCACATCTACAGCGGCGAACCCCTCCGCGAGAACCCTTGCGTGGCAGCTCTAATAGACCTGTTAAGGCTCACGCTGCCCGGTGAGAACACGACGACGCTGGGGCAGGAGGAGGCGAGTACCTCTGGGCCCAGCCTTCCCCCGCGGCTGGTGATCGCAACCTGGCGCTCTCCCTACTTCGACTGGCAGGCTCAATGCGAAGCAGACCACGCGGGTCTAGAGGAGGGCGAGACACTCATCGGCATCGAGCCTAGTGACGCCGACGCTCTGGGCGTCCTGGCGCGGCGCGGACGCGTCATCTCCGGCCTAGATCAGTGGGAGGCGGCCTTCGAAGCCCTCGCGGGGACTGGAAGCAAGTCGGCGCAGTCACGGGGATCATCCCGGTCACGTGAGGAGGCGCCCGAGGCCAGGGATCCAGAGGAAGACGAAGGCCGTCGGATCGCGCTGACGGGCTGCCGAGTGCAGGACTTACGTGGCAAGTTCCTGCGTTTCGTCGACTGTGTGACACCGCCCGAAGGGCCCCACACCGCCCGCCACTTCGTCGGCTGGCTCGAGCGCCTCATCGGCCCCGACCCGGAAGGCGGCTCCTCCCGCTTCGCACAACCCGAATCAGCCGCCAGTCTGAACGTCATCGCTCAGGTGCGCGGCGCGGACGAAGACCGAGATACCGCGTATTCCCTGGCCGCTCGCGACCTGACCGCGCTGCGCTGCCTCAAGGAGGTCCTCAGAGGTTTGATCTGGGCCGAGGAGGCCCTGGACGACCCGCTGATCACCTTTCCGAGATTTCTTGAGGACCTGATCAGCGCTGTCGAGGCGGCGTCCTATCGGATGCCGCGTCGTCCTCTTGATGAGGAGATTCTGGTCGCCGACGTGGTCGCTGCCCGCGGCACCCCCTTCGAGGCCGTGGCGGTCCTGGGCATGGCGGAGGGCGTCTTCCCGGAGCCTCAGAGGGAAGACCCGCTTCTGTGGGATACCGACCGAGAAGACCTGAATCTGCCTCTTGAGCCTTCGGTCCGGAGTGCTGAGGCGGAGTACTTCTATGAGACGATCTCCGCCGCCTCGCAGCGGATCTTGCTGACCCGGCCCCGCCTCACGGATGACGGGGCACCGTGGGAGCCGTCGCCGTTCTGGGAGGAGATCCGGCGATTAGTTGACGTTGAGCCCGCTGCGCCAAACGCACCTGGCGGACCGGATCCAGGTCAGGCGGCATCGTGGCAGGAGGTGATCCAGAGCGCTTGTGCGTCCCCGGGGAACGAGCCGCTGTGGCATTGGCTGCGAGAGAACTCCCGAGAGTCCGTGAAAGCGCTGGAGGCAGCCGCACAGGTGGTGGCCTGGCGGCAGAATCGGGCCGACTCGCCGTTCGACGGCGGCCTGCACAGTCTCCGAGAAGCCTTCACTCGACGATTTCACTCCGGTCACACCTGGAGCGCCAGCCGACTGGAGGCCTACCGCACATGTCCCTTCTACTTCTTCGTGAGCAAGGTGCTGCGATTGGAGCCGCGGGCGGAACCAGCCGAGGGCCTCAGTTGGCTGCAGCGGGGTAACCTCTACCACGAGATCCTGGAGCGCGTCTACCAAGCCGTCGAGGACCCAGCGGATCTCGGCGAACTCCTGAACGCTCTGCCCGCCGTGGCGGAACCGCTCCTTGATCAGGCGCCAGAGCAGCAGGGTTTCCGACGAACGGCCTGGTGGCGAGAGACCCGGCAGGAGATTCTGGAGGACGTGCGGCGCTCGCTGGAGGCCCTCTCGACCGATGACCAGCGGGGCGATTTCATCCCCACCCGCTTTGAGGCCGCCTTCGGGCTCCGGGGGGAGCCCCCGCTGATTGTGCCTGGTGGCGACGACGACGCCTTCGAGCTCCGAGGCCTCATCGACCGCGTGGACCAGGACACCGATGGTCGAATCCGCATCATCGACTACAAGACCGGCGGACCATCCAAGTACACAGCCGCAGCCGTCCGCACCGGCGAGAAGATTCAGCTTGCGCTCTACGCGCTGGCGGCGCGTGAGGCCCTGGATCTTGGTCAGCCGGTCTCCGGATTCTACTGGCACGTGCGCCACGCCGAGCCCAGTCCGTTCACTCTGGAGGACTTCGGGCCGGAACAGGCCATCGACACGGCAGTGGCCCACGCCTGGGAGGCGATTCGCAGCGCGCGACAGGGCCGCTTCGCGCCCTGCCCGCCCAGCGGCGGCTGTCCCTCCTACTGCCCGGCGACGCCCTTCTGCTGGCACTATGAGCCACGGTACGGAGCCTACTAGCTATGCCAGAGCAGCTCCATCCCATCGTCGCGCAGCTCAGCCTCAACATAGAGCAGCGCCCCGCCGTATCGGCGCGCGGGTGCGACGTGGTGGTCACAGCGGGGGCCGGGACCGGCAAGACGCGCACGCTGGTGGCTCGCTATCTCTCCCTTCTGGCAGATGGAAAGCCGCTACGCAGTGTCGTCGCCATTACCTTCACACGGAAAGCTGCCCGGGAGATGCGCAACCGGGTCCGCGGCGAGATACAGCGCTATCTTGGGGAGGGCGATCCGACCTCCGAGGAGCGCGTCCACTGGCAGTCGATCTACGCCGGCCTTGACGCAGCTCGCATCGGGACCATCCACAGCCTCTGCGGTGAGTTGCTCCGCGCTCATCCGGCCGAGGCCGGGGTGGATCCTCACTTCCAGGTTCTGGAAGAGGGGCAGGCAGCCCTACTGCGGACCGAGGTCCTCGAGACAGCTCTCGCCTGGGCTGCTGACGCACCGGAAGCCGTGAGCCTATTCAGCCTGCTGGACGGTCCAGACGGGCTGCGGGACGCTCTTCAGACACTCCTGGCTCACCGTCTTGACGCCGCGTCAGCCTTCCACGGAACAGAGACAGAGCCCCTGGCTCGATGGCAACGGATCATGACGGTACGGCAGCGGGCCCGTCTGAAGGCCCTCATCTCGGATCCGGTCTGGACAGAGGCCGTGACCACGCTGCGGGAGAGCAAGCCCACAAATCGCGACGACCGAATGGCCATCCAGCGTCGGGGGGCCCTGAAGGCGATCGGTGGCCTGCTCGAAAGTAAAACAGGGGATCTCGCCTGGTCAGAGGACTCCAACGATCGTCTCCCGCCAGAAGAGAAGCTTGAGGAGCAGCTGGCGTCCTTGTCGACGCTTGATGAGGTCAACCTGGTGGGCGGGAGCTACAAGGCGTGGTCGGGCGGCAAGGCAGAGAAGGCAGCGGTCAAGGAGGCTCTACGGTCCCTTCGCGGACTCTGGCGGGATCACGGTCATCTTCTGTCCCTCCATCTGACGCCCCTGGACGAGCGGCTGGCGGCCGCGATACCGCGTCTACAGGCTCTCTTCCAGTTCGCCTGCGAGCGGTACCAGATGGAGAAGGAGAATAGGCGAGCCCTGGACTTCAACGATCTCGAGTCCGGCGCTTTGACGCTTCTTCAGCACCACCCCACGATCAGGGAACGGTGGCAGCGGCAGGTCGAGGCGGTCCTGGTCGATGAGTTCCAAGACACCAACGAGCGGCAGCGAAACCTGGTACGCTTGCTGGGAGACGCTCCCGGCCCGACCCGGCCAGGTGAGGTGCCGCGGTCAACGGGGGAGCTCTTCATCGTCGGCGACGCCAAGCAGTCAATCTACGGTTTCCGCGGCGCCGACGTCACTGTGTTCCGTGCCGAACGAGAACGCGTCACAGAGAGCGGAGGGGAAGCCCACCCCCTGGCGACCTCGTACCGGGCGCACCGGGGCCTGGTAAAGGCGCTGAACGACTTGCTGAAACCCGTACTGGGGCAGACACCGGATCCCCAGCGCCCGTGGTCGGAGCCGTTCGCCCCTATCCAGCCCTTCCGCGAGACGCCGTCGCCGGGGATCGAGCCTCCTTACGTCGAGCTTCACCTCACCGTGGGCAGCAAGAGCGACGGAGCCCTCGATCGAGCCGCCCGGGCCCTGACGGAGCGCCTGATGAGGATGGTGGACGCTGGAAAACCCGCTGCTGTGAGCTTCGGCGATATGGCCATTCTCTGCCGGGCCTCGAGCTCGTTCAGCGCCTACGAGGACGCGCTGGACGAGGCGGGACTCCCATACCTGACGGTGGCGGGACGAGGGTTCTATGATCGGCCGGAGGTCCGGGATCTGCTCAATGCACTGCAAGCTGTGACCGATCCAACCGACGACCTGGCTTTGGTTGGTCTGCTGCGGTCTCCGGCTTTCGCCCTTTCCGATGAGGCAGTCTTCCGGCTGGTCCAAGCCCGAGACGAGGCGTCGGCTTTGAACGACGGCGTTGATCCGCTGTGGGACGTTCTCTGCCGGGGCGACGTCGAGCTGGGCGCCGACGCTAAGCGCCGCGCCACCCGCGCGGCAGCGATGATTGGCCGGCTCCAGAGGATGGCGGGCCGCGCACGCGTGGGGGACCTTCTCAAGGCATTCTTGGACGAGACCAACTACCGGAGCGCTCTTCTCAAAGCCGGGCAGCAGAGGGCGGTGCGCAACGTGGACAAGTTGTTGGGGGATGCTCACGCCAGCGGCCTGGTCGGGGTTGGCAGCTTCCTGGAGTACGTCGGCGGTCTCCAGGATAGCGGAGCCCGCGAAGGCGAGGCCCGCGCCAGCGCGGGGGACGCCGTACAGATCATGAGCGTCCACCAGGCGAAGGGCCTCGAGTTCCCCATCGTCGTCCTCGGTGATGCAGGCTGGAGCAGCCGTGGAAGGGGTCAGGACGTGCTCCTGGATTCAGCGCTGGGCGTTCTTCTGCCCCTCAGGGACGAGGAGGGAGATGACCTGCCCGCGGTGTACCGGCTCGCTCAGGCCCGCGAGGGCGATAAAGCTGCTGCCGAGTCTGATCGCTTGCTGTACGTGGCCGCTACCCGAGCCCGGGAGAAGCTCCTGGTTAGCGGCTGTCTCTCGGGAATCAGGCAGGACGGCACGCCGTACAAACTGAGGGGCTGGTTGGGTAAGCTTGGACGTCCGTTGGGCCTTGACGAGGTCGAGATCGCCTACGACGAAGAGGGAACGCTGGTCCACCGTGAGGAACTGCATCTGGGCGAGACGACCGCGGAATGCTTCATCTACGAGCCAGCCTGCATCTTTCATCGTCCAGCCGCCTCAGCCACGGCTCAAGAACGTACGACGACAGAGACCCCGCTTCCGCCGCCCCTGCTGGCGCCCATCCCCCAGAAAGACAACGTTGAGGAGGAACTCCCGCTGCAGAGAGTCGACCTGGTGGTACCCCAGACAGAGAGCGTCCGGGCCCCGTCTCGGGTGGTGGGAGAGCTGGTGCACGAAGCGCTGGCGAACTGGCGGTTCCCAGAGGCCCAGGATGACGAGGCTTTTTCCGGCTGGCTGCGGGCGAGGGCCCGGACCAAGGGCCTCACTGATGCCCATCAACTGAAGGACGCCCGCCGCCGCTGTCGTCGGTTGTTGGTGCGGCTTCGTGAGCACCCTCTGTTCCAGGAACTGCTCACGGCGGAACAGCTGCTACACGAAGTTCCCTACAGCGTGAAGCAGCAAGGACGCGTGGAAAGCGGACTGCTCGATCTTCTCTACCAACGCCACGGCACCTGGACGGTCGTCGAGTTCAAGACGGACAGGGTCGACGGCCCTGTGGACTTCGAGCGGTTGCTGGAGGAGAGAGACTACGTCTCTCAGGCTCGCCGCTACGGACGAGCAGCCGAGCAGCTGCTGGGCAAGCGGCCGCGCTGCCTGCTCTGCATGTTGGACTACAGCAGTAGTGCGCGCGTCTACGTGGTTCCTGACGACGGACCTCTCCGACAGGCGGATCTGTAGAGCCTTTCAGTGTGCCGCCTAACGGACCGAGACAGCAGACCCCCTTCTTCAATCGCTCTCGGAGTCATACCGGTGCTCAGCCCGGAAGGTGACGTTTAAATCATCCTCAATCCGGCCCGACTCTGGGTTGATCAGTCGAGACAGGGACAGGCTGCGGAACGCCGCTACGCCGTCGCGATCAACGGGCGCCGACCCCGATTCGTCTCCCCAGGAAAGGAACATGCGGAGCCTTCTGGGCAGCGGGTCGTCGCTCACCAAATGAGTCTCCAGGTCAATCTGGCCGGGGCGGTCGGAGGGTCGCTTCATGATGAACTCCACGATCCAATCGCCACTCTCGGTGGCGACCCAGTCGGAGAGCAGGAACACCTCTTCTTCTCCGTAGACACTGGCCTCTTCCCGCACGCCCTCCAGCCCCGGCCCGAACAAGGTGCGGTGAACGAAATCGCTGGCGACCTCAAACGCAAGAGGGAAGACTGAGGCCGCGTCCGCTCGCTGACGGCGCCAGAGCCTCTCTTCTTCACGATCGACAAAGGATAGAACCGGAGGCGAGGCCGTCTCGCCGGAGTCTGTCCCCGATAGGAGAGCCGCTGCCTCTTCCTGACAGCGAAGAGCATCGAGCAGCATGAAGTACGCAGCCCGGCATCGGTCGCAGCTTCGGAAGTGCGCCAGAGCGGCGGGATACCGCTTCTCCAGGTCGGCACCCGCCAGTTCATCCTTGGCGATGACATCGAGGAGGTCGCTCACGTCGGCGCAGCTCAGTTCACCTGACATCATCTGCCTCGATTCTCCTGCATAGTCACTCAGAGAAGCAGTTCAGCACCATCCAGCAACTCTCCGAACGAGCTTGAAGCCAGTCGGGGGAGCTTGTACACCGCCTGACTCCTTCTCCCATCTTCTGCATGGCCTCAGCGGTGGATCGCATGTGCCAGAAAAGGAATGTTGAAAGGGAGCCAGGCCGCAAGGCAGGCTCTCAAGACCATTGAGTAGAGCCTCGCGGAGGGAGGTGTCGACGCGGCTACGTGGTCTATGATACACACTGGATTTAGGCTGGTGACGCAGCTCTTCTCGCAGAGGCGTCTGCTTCTCGTGAAGTGCGGCCATGCGTTTATGCGCGTTCCAACGGGACTGCGCCAGGGGGCTCGTATAGTCGCAGAGACAGGGATAGCTGGATCGTGAGGTACCAGCCGTTCCAGGAACACGGTCTAACCGCACATTGGGGAGGCCGGCGGGAAGTACGTCGACGAGAGCCTCAGGCTGCTCTCGACGCTCCCACCGTGCGAGTGGAACGCCAAGCGCAAGCCCTACTTGCTCGGGCGCTGAACAGAATGTAGCAGTCGACTTCGTGGGCAGGGACGACGTCACTGGCATAGTCTCGGACCCGACACAGAAAGCGATGCCCATACAGAATCATACAGCAACACCGAGATTCGGTCAAATGTACGCATTGGCGGAGATGCTGACCCGGATTCTTGGCGGGAAGGTCGCGGCACGAATGCCAAGCCTCTGCACCCTGCCCTCGGCGTCGGGAGGTCAAAAGCTGATTGCCAAAACGCTGACTCCATGCTACACTGCTGCAAGCTGGCCTGTGCTTCGAGAGCTGGGCCGCGGCCTCTAGACAGGGGCAGCAGTCCCCCGATCCCGATCGATTTAGGCAAGAGGAGGGCTCCATTGCAGGTTAAGCGTGTAGGAGACATCTTTCTCGTTCGTCTTGAGACAGGCGAGGAGGTTATCGAGAGCCTCAAGCGATTCGCTGATGCCTACCGGATTGGATTCGGTTCCATCCAGGCCATCGGCACCTTCGAGCGGGTGACTCTGGGTTATTACGACACAGAGACGAAGGCCTACCAAGACCAAAGTGTGGAGGAACCGGTCGAGGTGCTGAACCTGAGCGGCAACATCGCCAAAGGGGAGGATGGTGAACCAATCGTGCACGCTCATGTCACGGTCGGGCGTTCTGACTACAGCACCCTGGGAGGGCACGTCGTAGAGGCCACCGTCGGCCCCACGTTGGAGGTCATCATTGAGACAAGGGCCGCGACCGTGCGTCGGCGCCGCGATCCGGACGTTGGTCTCGATCTGTGGGACCTGAACCAGGTCGATATGCAGTCTGCGTAGTCCGGGCTTAGGCACCGTGACGCCTAGCTTGAGCATTCTCATCACGGCTTTCCGCGAGGCGGAAACCATCGGTCGGGCTATCGAGGCCTTCCTGGCACAGCTGCCAGAGGACGCTGAGATCATCGTCGTCTGTCCGGATCCGGAGACCACGGCCGTGGTGGACCGATACGCTGAGCGTACGTCCGTGGTGCGCCACGTCGCCGATCCCCAGCGAGGGAAGCCGACGGCCGTGAACGCAGGGTTGGAGGCAGCAACGTCACAGATCGTGGTGCTAAGTGACGGTGACGTGATCGTTGACGACGAGGCTCTAGAACTCCTCCTCGCTCCCTTCGACGACCCGCAAGTAGGCGCTGTCACTGGTCATCCCATGAGCGTCAACCCTCGGGATACAGTGCTGGGCTATTGGTCGCACCTTCTCACCGATGCGATCCACCGTATGCGGCTCAGACGCGATCGACGAGGTCGGTTCCTCCTCTGCTCGGGATACCTGTTCGCGTTTCGAAGGAGACTGATTGACCGCGTGCCAGAGGACGCCTTGGCGGAGGATGCCGTCATCTCGCATCGGATTGCGCAGCAGGACCGCCGGATACGGTATGCGCCGGATGCCCGGGTCTACGTCCGCTATCCCCTCACATACAGCGACTGGTTGCGGCAGAAGGTTCGCTCGGCCGGAGGCTATGCCCAGAGGTATGTGACGGAGTCGCCGGTCCGAATGCGGTCGCCTTGGCTTGAATTGACGACCGGAGCGTGGATGGCGCTGGGGTACCCTCAAGATGTTCGTGAATTCCTCTGGACGCTGCTTCTCTTCGCTGCCCGCTTCCACCTCTGGCTGCTCGTCTTGGTCAAGGTACGCCTGCTGCAGCGGCCTCTGGACACACTGTGGAAACGCGTGGAGTCGACGAAGTAGTTTCGAGAGCCCAGAGCGCGCGTTCTGAGGCAGTTTCCCGAGTAGAAGGAGATCCCTTACATGATAGTTACAAGTGAGATTCGTCTGCAGACCGAAGGTCACTGCGATATTCTCGATATCACGCCGCAGGTGAGCGACGCGGTGAGGGAGAGTGGGCTGCAGGATGGGACGATCACGATCTTCTGCCCCGGCTCGACTGGCGGCCTATCCACCATTGAATACGAGAGCGGCGCCCTTTACGACCTGGAGCAGGTCCTGGACCAGATCACGCCACCCGACCGGGACTATCGTCATCATCTACGATGGGGCGACGACAACGGTCATTCTCATGTGCGGGCTGCGATGATCGGACCGTCTCTGACTGTTCCCTTTGTCGACGAGGATCTGACGCTGGGAACGTGGCAGCAGATAATCTTTCTTGACTTCGATACCCGGCCCCGCTCCCGCCGACTGATCCTTCAGATCATGGGTGAGTAAGAGGGCCAGACCCGTTCAAGTACCCTCTGATAGACTCGCCTCGGGGTCTGTCCCCCGGCCGCCGGTCCGCTGAGGCACGACGACGCGGACTGCCCCAGCCATCACGGACACCTCGACGGGCGGCTTCCCCAGTTCCTCTCCATCGGCCTGGACCGGAAGATCGCTCTCCGTCTTAACAACCACCCTTCTCTCTGCGATGTAGTGGTCTATTCCCGGCTCCTCGGCCTGTCGCCGTAAAGCCACCGCTGCCGCCAGAGAAAGGTAGTCCAGGAGTGATCTGGCGTGCATCACACAGACGTCGATACGACCGTCGTTCAACTCCACGCGCGTGGTCCAGCGCAGCGATGGATCCCCCAGGGCGCCGCTGTTGACGATGGCAATCTCTGACGCGTTCACCAGTCGCTCATCCCCGTCCACCGTGAGCAGAAACTGATGAGGCTCGTAGCCGAAGAGCTTCCTGAAGCCGGTCCAGACGTAGGCAGCGCGTCCGAGACGGCGCTTGTCCATACGATCCGTGTCGCGGATCATCAACCCGCTGAGACCGATGCTCACATTGAGCAGGAAGAGCCGTTCCTCGGCGGCCATGGCATCGACCTCGACCAAAGCATGATCCTCCGTGAGCAGCTTCAACGCTGCCTTCGTCTGCAGAGGGATACCTAGTTCCCGTGCGAAGGTGTTCGCGGTACCCAGGGGGAGGATGCCTAAAGGGATTCCGGTCTGAGCAAGGCCTCCAGCAACCCCGGACACGGTTCCGTCGCCTCCAGCGGCCACGCACAGATCAACGTCTTCATCGTTATCCTGCAGTCTTCGCCGCACGACATCGTCGATCTGTTCCTCTCCCGTCGTTTCATAGATCTCGTAGGTCCATCCAGCCCCAGCCAGGTGTCGTTCTACCGCGGGTTTCGCGCGGCTACCACCGTTGCCAGCGACCGGATTGAGAACTATGAATGCGCTTGTCATCGCGTCCGGGACACTCGGGTCAGCCTGTACGAGTCAAGGACAAACCCGCTTCACCAACGAAACACGGCTGCCAATGGACCTGCATCGGGTATGTCCTCGGCGTCGACCACGAACAGCCAGCCCTCGTGGATCATCGTCTGCACGGCCGCTAGGGCGAGGAGGTCGCGGTCGCCCGGCTGCTGCCCGTCATGGACGTCGACCTCACCGGATTCGGCGTCGAACGTACCCCACCGCTGCGCGCCTCTGGCGACAAACAGCCCCTCGACACGCCCAAAGGCCGCAGCCTGCACGACCTCGGGAACATCACGGGACACCCTGTCGTCCTCCGTGCCCCGCAGGTGCATGTACACGTCGCGTGCTCGCTCCTCGGCTTGCTCGAAAAGCGGTTCAACGATCGACCATGCCTCCGCGTGGAGCGCCTCGGCACTCATCTGTTGAGGCTCTTTGCCGAGTCCCCCCTCGGTGATGTGCGGATAGGAGTTCGCCTCTCGATACCGTGACAGGACGAAATCGTCCGCCACCGGAACCAGCGGAGCGTCGTCGTCAGCCAGCAGGCTGCTGATTCCCGCATCGAGTCGTTGGAAGAAACGGAGGATCTTCTCCTTCGGATCATCCTCGCTCGCCATTCCGTGGCCGTGAAAGACGGCTTCGACCCCGTGATGGAGTGTGGATTCGGTTCCCGTATGCTGCTGAAGCCGCAGCTCCGGGTCCTCCCACTTCAGAATCTCGACGGTTGTCTCCGGGACCTCCTCCCTTTCATCCAGGTTGATCTCACCGATGCGGTGGCGGGTCCCCTGAAGCAGCCGCGTCTCGTGCTGACTGAGGGCCAGCACGTAGAAACGCCCATTGTTGCTCAGCACCGACAGCAGCGGTTTGATGTGGAAGCGGTCGCTCACGACCACGAGCTCCTCGAACGCCAGCGGTAAGTGGTACTTCCGGGCGAAGTCCTCTGCGATGAAGAGAGCGAGCCCATCACTCTGCTGCTGCCAGAATATCTCGTCGTCCACCAGCGCCCTCGCGGGACTCAGGAGCCCCTCTGCCTCGGGGCGTCGCATCCCAGCTTCGACCAGTTGATCCTCCGCCCGATCGAGCAGATTCTCGAAGCGTACCGGGTTCTCCAGGATGTCGTCACCCTCTTTGCGGGTAGGCATGTAGATCGAGACGTGAAATTCGTCATAGCTGTCCGTCAAACGCTCTAGATCAGACTGAGATAGTAGCAAAGTGTCTTGTCTCCTTTCTTCGCTTCATTCGGTATATTCAGAAGAACACTCGTTCAGAGTCCCACATCGGTGAACGTACCTCTAGGACAGGCCTCTAGCCCTGCAATGGCGCACTGCCTATCCGGTCGTCACTAACCATTACGTCGTGATCTGCATCCCGTCGACCGCCTTCACCACCAGGCCTACAAACAAGGGAACCAAGCTCATACCGATGATCAGAATCCAACCGTCGGAACCGGGTCTCTCCACGCTGAGCAAGTCAGCAAAGCCCGGAATGTAGACTGCCATAAGGAGGAGGACTGTGCAGAGGGCCAGAGCCCCCCAGACCCAAGGGTTCTCTACCACGTCATTGTTGATAACACCCGTATCGTGATCTCGCATATTGAAGACGTGCCAGAGCTGCGCGAAGGCCAAGGTGAGGAATGAAACAGTTACGGCACGGGCCTCGTTCATGTCCAGCCAGAAGACTGAGATAGCCAGGGCGCCCAATACCGCGGCACTGATCACCGAGCTATAGCCGAAGATACCAGCCCAGTGTTGGCGCATTAGCACTGGTTCTTCCGGGTCTCGGGGAGGCCGCTCCATGATGTTTGGATCGCCCTTGCCAACGCCCAGGGCGAGAGCCGGGAATACGTCCGTGACGAGATTCAGGAACAGGATCTGCAGCGGGAGGATGGGCAGCGGCGCGTTCACTAGTGACGCCAGTCCCACGATGAGGATCTCGGCCACGTTGCACGACAGCAGGTAGAGCACAAACTTGCGGATGTTGTTGAAGATCGTACGTCCCTGCTGAATCGCGGCGACAATGGTGGAGAAGGCGTCGTCCTTCAGCACCATATCAGCGGCCTCTTTCGCCACCTGAGTACCGCGCTGTCCCATAGCTACACCGATCTCCGCCTTCTTCAGCGCCGGGGCATCGTTAACCCCGTCGCCCGTCATCGCCACGATGGCACCGTTATCCTGGTGGATGGCAATCAAGTCGAGCTTCTGTTCCGGGTTGACGCGGGCAAAGATCGGGGCCCGCAGCACCCGCTCTCGCTCATCGCCGCTCAAGTCCTTAAGATCTGCCATCTGCCCACCGTGGATCACCTCGACATCGGCGCCCTCCACGAGCCCGACCGCCTGGGCCACGTTGCGTGCAGTGGCCGGCTGGTCGCCCGTCACCATCACTACGCGGACGCCAGCGTCCTTTGCCGCCTTGATCGAATCCCGCACGTCTTGTCGCGGAGGGTCGAGCAACCCCTGCAAACCGAGAAACGTCAATCCTTCGTAAGGGTCGTCGTCTGACGATTCGGCCGTCTTGCTGGCCGTGGCGATGATACGAAGTCCGTTCTCCGCCAGTTCCTCGTTCAGCTGGGTCCACTGTTGGCGCTGCCCGTCCGTTAGCTCTCGCCTCCCGTCCTGCGTAAGCACGTGGGTCGACGCCTTGACAACCGGCTCGAGCGCCCCCTTAACGGCCACGAAGTAACCGTTGCCGTCCTCCTGGAGCTCATGGAAGGTGGCCATCATCTTCACTTCGGGGTCGAAGGCCACCTCTCGAGCTTCAGGCATGTCGTCTGTAAGCTGACCCCGTTCAATACCTGCTTTGGCGCCGGCTACCAGCAGCGCCACTTCTGTGGGTTCACCCACTGAGGAGGGATCGTCGGAACCACCTGTCTGGAGAGCGGCGTTGTTGCAGAGCACCCCCACCTTCAGGGACCGCTGCAAGATCTGATGCTCCCCCGGGTCCACTACCTGCCCGTCAAGGCTGAACTCACCTTGCAGCTCCAACCCCTCGCCGCTGACGTCAACCTCCGAAGCGGTGTCGTCACTCGATGGAAGAAGAACTCGCGTCACCGTCATCCGGTTCTCTGTGAGTGTGCCGGTCTTATCAGTGAGGATCACGTTCGTCGAGCCCAGCGTCTCCACCGCCGAGAGACGGTTGACCACGGCGTTGCGCCGTGCCATTCGCCACATACCTCGGGCCAGCGCCACGGTGGCCACGATAGGGAGCCCCTCGGGTACGCTGGCGACAGCCAGAGCTATACCCGAGCGAATCATCAGGAGGAGATCCCTTCCGCTCAGGGCCCCTGAGACAATCACCAGCGCAGCAATCCCAAGCGTTATGTAGATGAGACGGTGCCCCAGCGCGCTAAGGCGCCTCTGGAGAGGCGTCACCTCCTCCTCCGCCTCCTCGACCAGGGACGAGATATTGCCCAGTTCCGTGTCCATGCCGGTTGCGACCACCACGCCCTCGCCCGCGCCCCGGGTGACTGCGGTGCCCTTGAAGAGCATGCTGGACCGTTCGGCCAGAGGCGTATCCTCCTCGATTGCCTCAACCTGCTTGCTGACCGGGACCGACTCACCTGTCAGCGCGGACTCGTTTGCCTGGAGCTTCGAGGCCTCGTAGAGGCGTACATCCGCCGTCACGACATCGCCCCCGTCCACCAGCAGGATATCGCCGGGAACGATCTCCTCGGCAGGCACCTCCTTCGCTTGTCCGTCGCGGCGGACTTTCGAGCTGACCTGGCTCAGCTCCTGGAGCGCTTCCATCGAGCGGACCGCCTGCAGCTCTGTCACGAAGCCGATCGCGGCATTGATCAGGATCACGATTCCGATGGCGATCCCCTCAATGATCTCCCCAAAGGCAAAAGAGACGACTGCTGCTGCCGCGAGCAGAGCGACGATGACGCTCTTAAACTGCTCAACCAGGATATCCCAGGCACTCCTCCGTTCCGCAGAGCGGAGGCGGTTCTCCCCGAATCGTTCACGCCTGCTCTTGACCTCCCCCGCCTCCAGGCCCTTGTCAGGAGATGCGTCAAGCGCCTCCAACACCTCGCCCGACGATCGTGCCCAGGCGCTCTTCAGGCCCTCTGCGCCAGCACTGGCCGCGGAAGACGTGCTTTCAGCTGAGCCTTCCGCCGACTTCTGATCTCTGTCTCTGGAGCTCATGGACTTCGTCGCTCTCCTATTCTATGGATCTCATTGCAGCTGCTACTCTCGATTCTTCTCTCTGCCCTTCCGGCGCCACTGTTGGAACACCAACAGGCCCACCACCCCCGCAACGATCCACGTGGCCCAGTAGTCCAGCAATTCGAACGGCTTAAACCCTACAGCCGTCTTGCGCTCCTGGACCTCGTCTACGAAGTCACGGGCTGCGACAGGGTTATCCACCAGACCGTCCATGAGAGTCACGGGAACGAGACGCAGTCCTCCAGCGCGAACCCACGCCTTGACCATCAGCCAGCCCTCGTGCACGTTGGCTATCACGTCATCTACGTGGATGGGTCGGGTCCCTCGCTCGACCAGGGAGACAGCCACCGGCCGCAGCCAGAGCTGCGGCTTCTCGTCTTGCTCTGTCTCGATCGGGGCTTCCTCCTCAACCTCTCCCTCCGGCCTTCCCTCACCGCGGGTGATCTTGACCGCTCGCTCTACCTGCTCCAGCGGCGCACCCACCCCAACGGACAACCGGGAATCACGCAGCGTAAACGTCACCACCCGCTCGGGGTTCTCTGCACTCCTCGCTGTGTACGTGTAGGTATCCGCCATGAAGTCCTCCTTTCTAGGCCTAGACCGGCCAGCTCAGGCTCTTATCCTTTGATGCCAGTTCCTCTCATCACCTGCGGCTTGGGAGACGACGGGATTGGCTGGCACAGGCTCCTGTATGCAGCGAACCTAAGGCTGCTTAGGCTTCTCCCACGGCTCGCCCCGCTTCTCACGCATCTTGCGCACCTGCCGCTCGAGCGTATCCAGCGCTTGCTGGAGAGCAGCCATAGGCTTGTCAGCCTTTTCTTTCGTCACAATGTTGTCGGGCTTGATATAGGCGACGACGCGCGCCTGGTAGACGTGCGGCGTCTCGGTGTGTTCAACCCTCTCGATGGCAGCCGAAGCGCCAATCATGTCGTTGTGGCCCTCGGCCAGAGCCTGGACCCGGTCCCACGCTTCCGCCCATAGGTCCTGCTCCAGATCCGGGGTCGGCAAATCCTCGCTGTAGAACTCGAAATCAAGCTCGGTGTTGATATTTGGCACGTGTACTCCTCCTCGTCCTTTTCGACCATCAGGTTCACCACTGCCTCCACGATGGTCTCTCCAGCCGCCGTCCGGCGTGGTGCTCCGCGTCGGCCCGGCAGCACCTGGCTCAATGCGGCATCATATCTAGCTCGACAGTATGTCGAGCTGTCCTTAGTATAGCAGAAACCGCGCCAGTCTACGTTCGAGGTCCGTTAGGTTTCCTTTTGAGTTCGGTTGCGAAAAGTTGGAATTTCGTAGGGCCGCCCTAGCCCATGGTGACGCGCACCTGGTGCCGGCCGCCGTCGTCACGCAGCGGGATTCCCCCATCGAGGACCTCATCGCCGTCCAACGTCGTTGCCCGAACGGAGCAGCTGACACCTTGAGGATTCTCGACCTCGATCTGATAGACCGTCTCACCGTAGCGATAGGTCATACGGTAACCTTGCCAATCCTTCGGGATGCAAGGGTCGACACGAAGTCGGGCTCCCTCCCTCCGCAAGCCAAGGATCGCTTCGATTCCCAGTCGGTACATCCAGCCGGATGAACCCGTGTACCAAGTCCAGCCCCCTCTTCCGAAGTAGCGATCCGCGCTGTAGATGTCGGCGGCGACGACGTACGGTTCAACTCGGTAGCGCTCCGCTTTCTCCCGCGTGTCGCTGTGGCAGACCGGGTTGAGCAACTGGAAGAGCTTCCCCGCTCGATCCCCTTGGCCCATTTCCGTGTAGGCCCATACGGCCCATAGTGCGGCGTGCGTATACTGACCTCCGTTCTCGCGGATGCCGGGTGGGTAGCCCCGGATATAGCCTGGATCATGCGGTGTTTCGTCGAAGGGGGGCGCAAAAAGCAGAAGCAGGCCTGGCGGTCGCTCGTCATCTTCCCGTACCAACCGCTCGGCCACGGCAGCCATCGCCTGTTCTCTCCTCTCCGAAGCCCCCGCCCCAGAAAGGACCGACCACGACTGGGCCATTGAGGCGATCTTGCACTCTTCGTTCTCCGACGAGCCCAGGGGAGTACCGTCGTCGTAGGTGGCGCGGATGTACCACTCTCCGTCCCAGGCGCTCGCCTCCAGCGCCTCCTGATACTCCGCGGCTCGCTGGCGCAGCTCGTCGGCTCGGTCAGAATCCTCCCGACGCTCACAGACGTCGGCGAAGCGGGTGAGGACCATATGAAGGAACCAGCCAAGCCAGACGCTCTCCCCCTCTCCCTCGATTCCAACGCGGTTCAGACCGTCGTTCCAGTCCCCGGCGCCAATCAAGGGCAGGCCGCTGCGCCCCCTTGTGGACCCTTCGTCCAGTGCGCGAAGGCAGTGCTCGTAGACAGTGGCCCTCTCTTCGGTCAGGCCGTAGTGTCCGTAGCGCTCCTCCTCCTCTGGATCGAGGGGCTCGCCTCGGCGGAAGGGGACCTCCTCGTCGAGAATACCGACGTCACCCGTCGTCTCCACATACTCGGCGGTGACGAAAGGCAGCCAGAGAAGGTCATCGCTGATGCGAGTGCGAACACCGCGTCCGGAGGGCGGGTGCCACCAGTGAAGGACGTCGCCCGCCTCGAACTGATGTCGAGCGGAGCGTAAGATGTGCTCTCGTGCGATCTCTGGAGCGGCGTGCAGCAGCGACATCACATCCTGGAGCTGGTCGCGGAATCCATAGGCCCCGCTCGACTGGTAGAGCGCCGACCGCCCCCAGATCCGGCAAGAGAGGGCCTGGTAGAGCAGCCAACCGTTGAGCACCCGATCCATCGCTGGATCAGGCGTGTCGACAACAACGGTATTGAGAACCCCTTCCCAGAAGGCCTGCACGCCTTCCCAGGCCGCAGCGACTTGGTCAGCGTTTTTGTACTGCTTGACCAGCTCGAGGGCATCAGCGCGATCCTCGCCCTGTCCCAGCAGGAAGAATACTTCCTTCGCCTCCCCAGGCTTGAGTTCGATGTGTATCTGAGCTGCTGCGCACGGATCGAGACCAGGCTCTACCCTGCTCGCCAGTCCCACTCGATCGAGGGCTGCCGGATGCCGCCTCTCCCCTTTTCGTCCCAGGAACTCCGTCCGGTCCGCCGTCAACCCGTGGAGCTCCTGGCTGGCAGCCACGAAGGCCACCCGATCGCCGAACTCGGCGCTGTACGGGTTCCGTGCCGTCAGCGCCGATGTCTCTGGCTCATACTCGGGTATGATATATTGCTGCGCCTGATCCCTGTTGACGTCCAGCACCCACTCGGCAAAGAAGGTCGCCGTCAGACGCCGCTGCCGATCCCAGGTGTTCTCCAGCCGGAGCTGAACCACCTTCACCGGCGCATCGGCAGCCGCGAAGACGCGCAGCCGCTGCTCAAGACCGTAGCTGTTGTGCTCGAAGACCGAATACCCGGCACCGTGACGGACGATGTACGGCGCATCCTCCCCCGCGGGCATCGGAGTTGGCGACCAGATCTCACCGGTCTCCTCGTCCCGGATGTAGATCACCTCGGCCGGCAAATCGGAGACGGGATCGTTCCTCCAGGGCGTCAGCCGGTTCTCGCCGCTGTTTCCAGCCCAGCTGTACCCTAAGCCCGTGTTGGAGACGAGGAACCCGAAGTCGGGATTGGCGATGACATTGATCCACGGGGCGGGCGTCCAGTCGTTCATCATCTGCGCCTGCGAGCCAGACTCAACATAGGTAACGTACTCACGCCCGTCGGCGCTGAAGCCCCCAAAGCCGTTATCAAAGTGGAGGTCGTCCGGTCGGGCCACGGCTGGGATCGGCTCTCGCTCACCGGCTATGCCAGTGGGCTGGAACGCAGGCAGCGGGCTCGGTTGCTCCATCAAGCCCCTCAACTGATCGTGCAGTGAACCCTCGTCAGCGTCGAGAACGGCGCGCGCGGCGGTCTCCAGAAGCACTCTCGACGCTTCGTCCATCTGGCTGGCGCTCACCATGAAGACGCCGCCACGACGGTTCAGCCAGGCCTCGCTGTCCATCTGAGTGATAACTTGCGAGAGCTGATCGCTCAACTCCTGAGCATAACCGGCAGCCTTACGATTGAGGATGACGAGGTCAACCTTGATCTGACGGTCGCGCCAGTAGGCATGGGCCCTCAGAAGCTCTCGAACAAGGGGAGCATTCTCCTCCTGACCAATCCGCACCAGGAGAATGGGATAGTCGCCTGAGATGCCGTACCGCCACAGTCCGGACTGCCCAAGACGGTTCGCCGCCAACGTCTGAGCATCAGCCCGCACTGTCCGGTGCGGATACAGCAGCACCGAGAGAAGCTGCGTCATATCGCGTACATCGGAGACGTCGAGATCGAGATTCCCCAGCTCAACCTGGCTCTGGGCATGGGCTTCCTCAAAAGCTCGACTGATTCGAGGCCACGCTCGATACTGACTCGCCAACTCGACCACCTCCTCCCTGGTCTCGGCGGCGATCGTCAGATACGTTAACTGGGCTGTGGTGTGGGCATCCATGGTGACCTGCTGGCCCAAAGCCATGATCGGATCCAGGGTTGCCCCGACGGTGCCCGTCAGCCACTCCCTACCCTTCTCGGACCGTTCAAAGGCTGCAGGAGCGTGGGTGGTGCGTCCGCGACCGATGAAACGTGAGCGGTCGCCTTCGTAGGCCCGGGTAGGCTCCATGTCCGGCGGAGCAACGAGCACGTGAGCCATGTGGAGAGGCTCCTCCGCGGTAGAGCGAGGTCGCCGGGTGAACAGAAGCGCGTTGAGCCGCCGCACGTACTCACTCTCGATGAACATCTTGTTAAATGCCGGATGGCGCCGATCCTGGTCCTGGGGTGCAAGCACCACCTCGGCGTAGCTGCTGACCCGCAGGCGCCGGGTTTCGTCACCATGATTCGTCAGTGTGAGACGACGAATCTCAAGGTCATCCTCCGGTGCCACCGTGATTTCCGTGTGGAGCGAGATCCCTCCGTACCGCCGTCGGAATTCTGCCCGATGTGGGTAGAACCTTACCTGCTCCTCGTCCGGTCGAGCATCGGCTGGCTGCTGACTCACAGACCACAGCGCTCCACTCTCCCGATCTTGTACGTAGATCCAGTTTCCCCAGCAATCGAGCGTCGTATCGGCGCGCCACCGAGTCAGAGCAGTCGGTTCTTGCTCGCGCCTCCGACCCGGCACGTAGGCGCTATACCCGGCGCCAGCATCGGTGATCAGCGTGCTATAGCGTCCATTGGACAGGACCTGTACCTGAGGGAATGGTGCGTCGGTCGGGACCGACCACGGCTCCAGCGCAACACGCTCCCTCTCCGGGGGCTCCACACCCAGCGTTTCCCCCGGTGCCTCCTCAAGAGGCGACTGGCGCGGAACCAGCTCTTGCAAGAGGAACTCCACGGCTTGAACGCGCGGATCGCGGTGGAACAGGTCAACGATCCCCCGGTCATCCAGGTAGTTGGAGAGCGCGATGATGATCATACCCTGATGATGGGCCATGTACGAACGTACGATGGCCTTAGTCTCCCCCATGGGCAGACGCGAGTCCGTGTAGTCCACCGCTTCGTACAGCCCGTAGTGACCGAGCATCGCCTCGTCAATCAGACGGTCGAGGTTTTCCAACACTTCCTCCGGCATCATCTTCACAGCGAGGAGCGAGGCGTACGGAGCGATTACCAGATCGTCGCCGAGGCCGCGCTTGCGTCCTAGACCCGGCACGCCGAATCCTCGATACTGGTAGTTCATCTGGGCATCGAGACGGTAGTAGCCTGACTCAGAGATCCCCCAGGGCACGCCTTTCTCCCGTCCGAAGTTGATCTGACGCTGCACCGCCGCCAGGTTCGTCTCGTTAAGAAGCGTCTCGTCGTAATCCCGCATCATCAGGTCGGGCATGAGATACTCGAACATGGACCCGCCCCAGGAAAGCAGCGCGCGCCGTCCGTCTACTCTGGTCAGAGGGCGGTTCAGGTGCAGCCAGTGACGCTGCGGCACATCGTGCTTGCTCACCGCGACAAGGCTGGCGATCCGCGCCTCGGACGCCAACAGGTCGTAGTGATTATCGTCGAGCTGCTCAGCGTCCACCCGGTAACCGATGTGGAAGACGTCCCGCTGGTGATCGTAGAGAAAGCCGAAATCCATGTCTCGTACGTATCCCTCAGCCCGTTCGACTCGATCATCGAGACCAATCGTGAGAGTGCCGGCGGTCATACGCGCGGACTCCAGGGAATCGTCGAGGTCACGGCACCATTGAAGCGCTGTGTTCAGCAGCTCAGCCAAAGCGGGTTCGGCGGTCTCATCGAGAGCTTCCGCCTCATCCTCTAGAAACGAGATCAGATCGTCAAGCTGCGTCCGTGCCGTCCGGCAGATGTCTGCAACCTCTCCCAACCGAGGGACAACCTTCAAAGTCGCCTGCAAGGCCTCCCAGCTCCCGTGAGACGACACCTTTTCAACCAGATCTCGGCGCACATCGCCGTCCACGTGCCCGGAGAGAATCGTCGGCCGCTCATCCATAGCGAACATCCAGGGCATCAGCCGGCTCATCTCCTCCCTCAGTTCGCGCAAATGGGCGTGGATCCGCTCCGACCAGAGGCGCAGATCGCGGAGGGTCGCCGCTTCCAGAACCCCTGTACCGGCCTCCAGGACGCTCTGTAGCCGTCGGTTAAACTCGCCCCTCACATCCTCTTCTAAATCGACGAGGAGCGGAATCCAACGTTTCGGATTCTCTCTCGCCGCGGCGATCCTCTCACACAGCCCTTTAGCGTAGCCGCCAAACGCCCGAGCCTCCTCGGCAACCTCCCGCTGGTCCTCCGCGCGCTCAACGACCTCTCTCAATACACCAACCGTGTCACACAGCCCTCGCCAGCGCTCCCATCGGAAGAGCGGTTCAGTCGCCAGTTCGCGAAGCCCCTGCTTCAGCGCAATTAGGCAAGCTGCCAGGTTCCCGCTGTCCACTGTGGAGACGTAGCGCGGTTTGAGGGTGCTCAGGTCACTCGTGTTGTACCAGTTCAGCAGGTGCCCACGATAACGTTCCAACTCGTCCATGCTGTCAAACGCGTCACTGACGCGCAGCATAAGCTCAAGCAGACCGACATGCCCCATCTCCCAGGCGGACACTGTGGACAACAGCATCAGCCCGATATTCGTAGGCGAGGTGCGGTGTGCAACAACGCCCCGCGGTTGCTCCTGGAAGTGATCCGGGGGCAGCCAGTGATCCTCTGGCCCGACGAAGCTTTCGAAGTAAAGCCAGGTGCGCCGCGCCAGACGGCGCAGGCACCGCCGGTCCCGGCTGGAGAGAGACGCTCGCCTGTCTTCGATGGGTTCGCTCACCCAGGCAGCAATCTGGGGAGATAGAAGCCAGGCAGCGAGGAGAGGTGCGGCCAGCGGAAGCACCACAGGGCGAAGCCAGGTCAGGAGGACGGTGACGATCAGAGCCAGGAAAGGGCCAGCGCTCATCTCACGCCACAGCAAGCCGATCTTCGACTCACGACCGAA
>Ga0207797_1000837_pt1 | contig 23071 bp, 29 predicted proteins | sample PRCRCaboRojoPR_6_FD_187275 | JGI IMG/M metagenome (GOLD analysis project Ga0207797, IMG submission 187275) | Marine sediment microbial community from Cabo Rojo, Puerto Rico - PR CR 10% Liquid 1 (SPAdes) | ecosystem: Environmental > Aquatic > Marine > Coastal > Sediment | place: Cabo Rojo, Puerto...
GGGCAGACCAGCGGGTCGTCCTGCGTACGCTCGGAATCTGCGGTTCGCTCGTTCCGCGTCGTCCTGTTTGTCGCCTTCATGATCTTGTGTGTCCGGTTGTCGGAAACCGCGAGCGCGGTGAGGTCGTCGGCCCCGCCGTCCGCCGGACCGGTTCGCAACCGGACGAACCGGGGCGGCGACGCGTCGGCGCATCGACGGGCCGACGTCCGCGACGACTACTGCTTGGGAGGGAAGCGAAAAGGAACCAGTACCTAACCAGTTAGTATTCTCTCATCGGCTCTCTCGAGGAAAGAAATTAACGTCCGTTCGCCGTCACTGTCGACCCGGTCGCGGCCGGAGACCCTGTCAGAGGAGACGAGTGGGAGTGAACTACGGCTCGGGTTCCGCTCTGCGGAGGCCGGGGCGAACGGGGAGACGCCGCTCAGTCGGCCGATTCGGCGAACCGTCTGTGGTAGTAGACGTGTACTTCGTGTCCGGCGGGACAGCGTGACTCGACGTGGCTCGGATCGTCGACGCCGAGTTCGTCCGGGGTTCGTTCGGTCTCCGAGATGACCAGAAGAGTCGCGTGACGGGGGACGCCTGCGGGCGTCACCGCGTCACACCTGGGGCAGGGAACGGTCAGTCGTGGTCCTTCCATCTGTAGTCTCTCGAGTGCGAGGTCAGCGAGGCTGCACCCGCCACGTGGTCGACCGGTGACGGCTCCACTTGGATATCTCGAGGCTGTCGACCTCGGCGGCCAGCTTCGGGAGTCGCGCGCCGACCTGCTGGGGGCTCAGCCCGACTCGCTCCGCGATCTGTTTCGCGCGGAAGTACTGCTCTCCCGCGGCGGTGCGGTCTGTCAGGTGCGCGAGGATGCGACGGTCTGTTGCGGTCAGTTTTACAGTCATCTGTTGGTGGAAAGCGAGCGTCCGGAGTAAGCCGAGTACCTCACTGGTATGGCTCACTCCGACAGCCGGAACCGCGAGCGGAGCGCGGTGACGGCCCGTTTGACCGGATCGGTCGCCCGGCGGAGGCCGGTGGCCGAGACGTCTGGCGCGGCCTCGCCGCCGAACGGGTTCGTCGCGGCGAACGTCTCGACCGGGTCGCCGGTGCGACGCCAGTGCCACCACGTGCGCGCGAGGAGCGCGAGTCGACGACGGTTACTCAGCGTCGGTCGGTGCGAGAGCACGTCGTAGCTCCGCTCGCGGATGAGGCGGTGGTGGTCGGCGTAGATGACGGCCGCGAGCAGTACCGGGAACTGGCAGTCCGCGGGGAGGCGGTCGATGCCCTCGACGCCGGTCCGGTAGAGCTCCTCCGTCCGTTCGAGTTCGGTCCGCATCGCCGCCGCGAACCCCTCTGAGAACTCGAGTCGTCTGACCTGGTCGGTCGTGACGCCGTGGCGCTCCAGCGTCTCCCTCGGCAGGTAGACCCGGTCGTAGTCGAGCACGTCCTCTCGCACGTCCCGGAGGAAGTTCGTGAGCTGGAACGCCTCGCCGAGCGCCCTGGCGTGGGGACGCGCGCCGGTGGGCGACGCGGGCTCTACGACGTCTAGCATCATGTACGCGACGGCGACCGCCGAGCCCCGGAGGTAGGCTCGGAGGTCCTCGTAGGTGTCGTAGTCCTCGGGCGAGACGTCCCGCTGCATCGCCGACACGAACTCGTCTATCTCCCGCTCGGAGATGTCGTACTGCTCGCGGAGGTCGGAGAACGCCGCGAGCACCGGGTTCGTGGGCGACTGCTCGCCGAGCGCTTCGGCGCGGATGCGCGCCAGTTCGGCACGCTGCTCCTGTGCGGGCGGGGCCTCCGGGTCGTCGACGACGTCGTCGGCGATGCGAAAGAAGCCATAGAGCACGTACGTCGCGTGCCTGATACGTTCGGGGAACAGGCGGGTCGCGACGTGGAAGTTTCGGCCGGTTCGTCGCTGGATCGTCTTGCTCTGGTCGAGCTGTTCTCTCTCTAGCATGTGTTCCTGCTCTCGGCGGCGTCGTACGGAGCGAGGACCCGTACCCGAATCAGCGGTATACCTAACTAGTTGGATCTGTCGGCGATTCCGGAAGACGCGACCGCGAGGGAAGACCGTCAGACACTCGGACCTGTTGGGTACTGCGCTTATTCGACTCCGGTCGCTCCCGACAGACGTGTATCGACAGTTATCAGTGATTTCCGGGAGGTGGGGGCCGTTCGACTCGCGCGGGACCCACCGCGGGGCGAGCTGAGAGACGATGTACACCGTCGACGCCAGCGTCGCGATAGACGCCGCCGGTCCGACGGCGTTCGAGTGTTTCGACGCGCCGGCCGAACACCTGGAGCTGACGCCGAGTCTCCGCTCGCTCGACCGGACCGAACGCCTCCCGGACGGGCGGTGGCACGCCGAGTACGCCTTCCGGTTCTCGGGCGTCCACCTGGAAGGCGAGATCAGGACGATCACTCGCGACCCGGGGCGCGCGCTCACGTTCGAACTCACCGGCGGAATACGGGGGGTCGTCCGGTACCGCTTCTCCGACGACGGGGACGCCTGTCGGATCACCGCGTCGGCCGAGTACGAACTACCGGCGTGTGTCGTCGAAGCCCTCGGGGAGCCCATCGTCGAGACGTACGGCGACCGAGAACTGGAGCGCGTCCTCGCGAACGCGAAGGCGCGACTCGAGGCGACGCGATGGACACAGCGCCCGGACCGGCCCTGACCGGTCAGCGCTCGAAGAACTCCTCGACGAGTTTGCGCTCTGCGGCCCGGAGGTGCTGGTGGAACGTCGAGCGCGCCACGCCCATCGAGTTCGCGAGTTCGTCGCCGGATATCTCCCGGTTCCACTCGTAGAAGCCCCCGAGATACGCCGTCTGGATCGCCGTGAGCTGGCGCTCGGTGAGCCGGTCCTCCAGTTCGGAGATGAACTCCCCTTTCGTCGTCGGCGGCCGCTCGCGCTCGCGGTAGGCGACCAGTTCCGTGTCGGGATACCGACCCTTGAGCAGTTCCACGATGCCCCGCGCGTCCGCCTCGGTCGGGAGTTCGACCGTGAGTCGGGCCGCGCCGTCGGCGGTGACGAACGTCGTCAGCTTCGCGCCGCGTTCGGCGAGCGTCGCCACGAGCGACTGCTCGCCGACGGTGAACTCGAAGAGGTGGGCGTCGTCGCCCTCGCGGACGAGCGTGACCTCCTCGACTTCGGGGTGGTCCGCGGCGAGCGCCTCCACGGCCGCGGGGGACGCGACGGTCGAGAAGAACATCAGCGTCGAGCCGTCGGATCGGGACACCGAGCCGTTGTACTCGAGGTCACAGCCCTCGGTCGCAGAGAGGTCGACGACGAACAGCGACCGGTCGCGCACCTCGAACTCCAGTTCGACGACGTTGTCCGACGCGAGGATGCGGCCGCGTTCGAGGGCGTTCAGCGCCGTCGCCGTCGCCCGGCCGAGCGCTTCGAGGACGACCGTCTCGCGGTCGTTCAGTTCGTCGCGGTCGGTCGTGTAGACCGTGAGGACGCCGTAGAGCGTGTCCTTGTACGCCAGTGGGATCGCGGCGACGGCCTCGACGCCGGTGCCGTCGAGCCACGGCTGGGCCGCCACGAGGCCGTCTATCGCGTCGGCGTCCTGCACGACCTGGATCTGTCGCGTCTCGGCGGCGCGAGCGGTCGGCGACCACTCGGGGCCGTCGTCGCGCAGGTCCAGTTCGAGGTCGGCGCCGTCGGGGTCCCAGTCGCCCGACTGAACGGTCGGAACGATAGCGTCGCTGGCGATGTCGTGCTCGCCGATCCAGCCGAACGCGTAGCTGTCGGCGTCGGTGACGCGCTCGCAGACGGCGCCTTCGATCTCCTCGCGACTCGCCGCCTGCACCAGATTCGACGTCACGTCCTGCATGAGGCCGTTGATACGCGAGACGAGGTGTTCGAGGTTCTCGCGCTCGCGTTTGACTTCGAGTTCGGCCTCCTTCCGGGCGGTCACGTCGGTCTGGAACCCCACGAAGTGGGTGACCTCGCCCGCCTCGTCGCGCAGGGGCGCGATGTCGACGCGGTTCCAGTACTTCTCGCCGTTCTTGCGGTAGTTGACCAGCTCCACCGAGACCGGCTCCTGTCGGTCGACGGCCTCGCGCATCTGGCGGATCGCCTCGGGGTCGGACTCCTCGCCCTGCAGGAAGCGACAGTTTCGGCCGACCGTCTCGGCCTTGCCGTAGCCGGTCAGGCGCTCGAAGGCGTCGTTGACGTAGATGAGCGGGTTGTCCGGCTGGGCGGGGTCCGAGATGGTGATGCCGACGGGGGCCTCGTCCATCGAGCGCTCTTTCAGTCGGAGTTCCTCGCGGACGCCCAGATCCTCGATCGGCATCCGGGCGGTGCCGTCGGTGCGACCGGTCGGCCGGAGTTCGAGGTCCTCCCTGACCAGTTCGAGGAGGGCGTCGCCGCGGTCGGCGGCGTCGCTCGGCACGTAGCCGTCGACGCCCGCCGCGACGGCGCGTCCCGCGAGCGACTCGTCGCCGTCTGTCGGCACCAGCACGACCGGGAGGTCGGGGTCACGCTCGTGGACGGCTTCGAGGACGCCCAGTCCGTCGACGCCGCCGTCGCTGTGATCGCTCGCTACGCAGTCGACGCCCGCGTCCACGTGAGAGAGTGCGTCCTCGACGGTCGACGCCGTGACGAGACTCAGGTCGGACACGCCGGCGGCGGCGTCGAGGACCCCGTCGTCCCGTCCCGTCCCGTCGGACACGTAGAGCAGTCGGGCGGTCGACGCGCGATTCGCGTTCATGGCACTCATTCCTCGTCGGAAGCATAAACGCGTATCCCTCTCACGGGGGCCCTAGCGGCGTCGACGATAGCTTCGCGGCCGCGACGGGAGCGAGAGCTCAGTCCTGCTGTGCCGTGGCGCGGTGTCGCGTGACCTCGGCGATGCCCGCGTTCGCAGAGCAGGACGGACAGGCGTGGACGCGCCCGTCGTCGAGTGCGAACACGCGGGCGAACTGCTGGGAGACGTGCGCACCGCAGGTCTGGCACTCGGGCATCAGTGGTCTCCCCGGGGCGTGTCGGTGAACGCGCGGTCCGCAGGCGAGTCGGCGAGTCGAGGGCTCTGCGTCATCTGTACTCTCCCGTTCGGACCACATCCCAATGAGACGAATACCCAACTAGGAAGGTGCTTTCGCGGGTCGCGACGCGTCCCCCGTGGACCGCACGCGACGGCGCCTGACACCGGAATTTGCCGAGGGAGTTCGGCGACGGCGAAACGTGTCGAGAGAGCCGCGTAAAGTTTTTCGAGCGCTCTCGTGGCGTCGTGAAAGTTCCGGGAACGTAGGTGAAACGTCGCGAGTACCGCGAAATCGGCGAAAGCTACGGCAACGATTCTCCCATTATACGGGGGAGGGTGTCGTACGAACGAGCGAAGCCAGCACCCATGTCGCCTACGGACCCTCCGTCGACCGACCGCCACGCACGCACCACCCTCGAGACGCTCCCGGCGTTAGCCGACCGGTTCGGCAGCGTCACCGGCCACCTGCTGTCGCCCGTTCGCGCCGCCGCCTTCTGGCTCGCGGTGCTCCTGCCGCTGACGTACGTCCCGCTGCTGGCTTCGGGACGGATCGCGGAACGCCCCACCGCGTTCGTCCTCCTCGTCGGCCTGAACGCCGTCGCGTTCGTCCTCGGCCACTCCCACAACCGCCCCGCCTGACGGCGTTTCCCCCGCGCCGTCACATCACGCGGTCGGGGCGAATCACGAGCAGAACGCGTTCCGTCTGGATCTCGCTCGGGTAGTCCTCGCCGAAGTACCGCCGCGAGAGTTCGTCGATGTGTTCGCGCGCACCGTCGGTCGTCACCGCCTCGACTTCGCCCACGATCGAGAGCGCACGGTAGGGGTCGTCCGGGTCGGTCATGCTGATCCCGACTTTCGAGTCGCGCTCCACGTTGCGGTGTTTCTGCCGTCCCCGCTCGGTGTTGACGAGCACGCGGTCGCGCTCCTCGTCGTAGTCGATCCAGACCGGCGTGACGTGCGGCGTGCCGTCGGGCATCACGGTGGCGACGTGGGCGAACGTCTTCTTCTCGAACAGGTCGCGGTAGTCGTCGGGTATCGACATCGGTCGGCGTTTCACACCGAGGTGACTTGAGCGCACGTGTCGACCCGGTTCGACGGCGACCGGCGCGCCCGGTTCCTGCGATGCGAGAACGAGAGACGTTTTTTCAGTGTCGTCCGCCTAAGTCCTAGGTATGTCCCGACTACTCAAGGAGGTCACGCGACCGGAACTGCATCGCGGGCTGGAGGGCGTCGTCGTCGACGAGTCCGAACTCAGCTTCATCGACGGCGACGCGGGACGACTGATCTACCGCGGGTACGCGATCGAGGATCTCGCTCGCGAGGCCAGTTACGAGGAGGTGCTCTACCTGCTGTGGCACGGCCACCTCCCCGACGAGGCGGAGTTACGCGAGTTCGAGGAGACGATGGCCACAGAGCGGGCCGTCGACGACGACGTGCTCGACGTGATGGGCGTCCTCGCCTCGCTTTCGGCCGAGCCGATGGCCGCGCTCCGCACCGGCGTCTCGGCGCTCTCGGCGACCGAACCCGAGGCCGACGCCGACCCCGAAGACGAGGACGTCGCGCTCCGGAAGGGTCGGCGCATCACCGCGAAGATCCCGACGCTCGTCGCCGCCTTCGACCGCGCGCGCCGCGGCGAAGCGCCGGTCGCCCCGCGGGAGGATCTGGGCCACGCGGCCAACTTCCTCTACATGCTCACCGGCGAGGAACCCGACGACGTCTCGGCGGAGACGTTCGACACGGCGCTCACGCTGCATGCCGACCACGGGCTGAACGCCTCGACGTTCACGGCGATGGTCGTCGCCTCGACCTACGCCGACATGTACAACTCCGTCACCGCGGGCGTCGCAGCGCTCGCCGGCAAGTGGCACGGCGGCGCGAACCAGGACGTGATGGAGACGCTGATGGAACTCGACGAGAGCGAGATGGACCCGCTCGAGTGGGTCGAGCAGGCGTTAGAAGAGGGGCGGCGCATCCCCGGCTTCGGCCACCGCGTCTACAACGTCAAGGACCCGCGCGCGGTGCTGTTAGAGGAGAAGAGCCGAGAACTCGCCGAGGGCTCAGGCGAGGACAAGTGGTACGACTACACCCGGACGATAGAAGACTACCTCACCGACGAACTGGGGCTGGTCGAGAAGGGGATCGCGCCCAACGTCGACTTCTACTCCGGGTCGGTCTACTACCAGCTCGGCGTCCCGATCGACCTCTACACACCCATCTTCGCGATGAGTCGCGTCGGCGGCTGGGTCGGACACGTCCTCGAGTACCAGTCCGAGAACCGCCTCATCCGGCCGCGGGGTCGCTACGTCGGCCCCGAATCCCTCGAGTGGACCCCGCTGGACGAGCGCTGACGCCGGACCGGCGACCGACCGCGCCGCACACCGGCGTCCAGATTTTTCACGCCGGTGACCGTAGCCCTCACCGAGGCAATCCAGATGACACTACGTGATCTCGCTCGAGAGGAGGTCGTCACCGCCGACCCGGACACGCCCGCGACCGACCTCGCCGACGCGATGCGCGAGGAGAACGTCGGCAGCGTCGTAATTACGGAGGACCGCGAACCCGTCGGTCTGGTCACCGACCGCGACGTCGCCATGGAGCTCTGCGAGGAGGGAGTCGACCCCGCGGCGATGACCGCACGCGACATCATGACCGAGGACCTGTTCACCGTCGAGGTCGACGCCGGCGTCTACGAGGCGATCCGGAAGACGGGCGAAGCGAACGTCCGCCGCGTCCCGGTGGTCGACGACGGCGAACTCTGGGGGATCGTGACGCTCGACGACTTCTTCGTCCTGCTGGCCGCCGAACTCGGCGAACTCTCGTCGGTCGTCCAGTCGGAGTCGCCGCCCTACTGACCGTCTCGGCGGCGACGGCGAACGCCCGCCGACCGCCCCCGCGTGAGTATTTGACGCCCGAGCGCGTAGGAGAGCGCATGGTACGCAAGCGAACGCTCGCGCTCGGTGCCGCCGGGCTGCTCGCCCTCGGGTACACGGTCCGGGCGCTCGCGGTGCGGCGCAAGACAGAGCGCGTCCCATACACGGTCGTCGCCCGGGTCGGCGAGACGGAGATACGACGGTATCCGAGCCGCGTCGTCGCCGAGACGACCGCCGCCGACGAGTATCGAGCCTTCGGGCGGCTCCTGCGCTACATCACCGGTGCGAACCGGTCGACGACGGAGGTCGCGATGACCGCACCGGTCGAGACGGGAGCCGCCGATACGACCGGGGGCGGTGCCGGCGAGGAAATCGCCATGACCGCACCGGTCGAAACCGACGAGACCGAGCGCGGCGTCCGGATGCGGTTCTACCTGCCGGCGTCGTGCGATATCGAGACCGCGCCGGAGCCGACGGACCCCGCGGTCGGCCTCGTCGAGCTGCCGGCCGAGACCCTCGCAGTCCGTCAGTTCTCGTGGTTGGCCACCGACCGCCGGGTCGAGCGACAGACCGCCCGACTCCGGACTGAACTCGACGACGCGCCGGACGTTCGCCCGGTCGGCGAGCCGACCCTCCTGCGGTACGACCCGCCGTGGACGCCGCCGTTCCTCCGGACGAACGAGGTCGCAGTCGCGGTCGAGACGGCCGACGAAGACGCGTAGACGGGGACCTCACCACTCGCCGGCGTCGACTTCGATCGGACCTCACCACTCGCCGGCGTCGACTTCGATCAGTCCTCGACGGGCACGAACGTCACGTCGTCGGCCGCGAGGTCGACGACCGCGACGGTGCGGTGTTCGTCAGGCACCGTCGGGAACTGCGCACCTGGATTGAGGACCGTCGTCCCGTCGACGCGGTGCAGGTCGCGTTCGTGGTGGTGGCCGTAACAGACGTAGTCGTACTCGCCCGACGCCGCCAGTTCCTCGACCCGCTCTAGGTCCTCGCCGTGGCGGACCGCGAAACGCGAATCGCCGAACGTGAGGTCGGCGAACCGACCGTGTAGCTGGCTCCCGTCGCCGAGTTCGCGGAAGGCGGCCTCCAGTCCGTCGAGTTCGCAGTCGTTGTTGCCGAGGACGCCGTGGAGTTCGAAGCCCTCGAAGAAGGGGACGACGGGCGGCGCGACGAAGTCGCCGCAGTGAACCAGCGCGTCGACCTGCCGTTGCTCGAACTGTGCGACCGCGGCCTCGACCGCCGAGACGTTGTCGTGGGTGTCCGCGATGACGCCGATCTGCATCGACGTGAGATTCGGCGGACTGGCCCTTAACTCCTCGACCGGAAACGGGGCCGGGGTCGGGCAGGCGTCCTCGCTCGCCACCCCCGCGGATGCGGCCGAGCCGGTGGTTCGGCTCCGGTTCTCGAGGCGCGACTATCCGGTCGTCTCGGTGGTCGTCTCGTTCTGCGCCGTCGTCTCCGTCGTCGTCTCTGTGGCCGTCTCGTTCTGTGTCGTCGTCTCCACCGTCGTCGTCTCCATCGTCGTCTCGGTTGCTGTCGTCTCTGTCGTCGTCTCCATCGTCGTCGTCTCCATCGTCGTCGTCTCCATCGTCGTCTCGGTTGCTGTCGTCTCGGTTGCTGTCTCGTTCTGTGTCGTCGTCTCTGTCGTCGTGGTTTCGGGCGGTTCCTGCGCTTCAGTGAGGGTTATCTCGCCGACGACTCCGTGGTCCAGCGTGAACACGCTGTGTGTGTACGCGCCTGCCGCGAGTTGACCGGTGTCGAGGCTGAAGGTCACCGTCTCGGTCGCGTTCGGTCCCAGCTGGAGGGCGGTGGTGGCCACGACGTCGCCGTCGAGCCGGTACTCGACGCGCTGGGTGTCGTTGAACGAGTTGGGGTTCGTGACGTTGGCCGAGACGGCGACGACGTCGCCCACCGTCGCGTTGTCGGGCGCGTTCAGGTCAGCGACGTCGAACGACTGGGCGAGTTGCACGCGCACCACCTCGCCGTAGTCGCGCGTGTACACGCCCACGAAGTTCGTGTTCTCGCCGAGCTCGGAGGAGTTCAGGGTGAACGAGACGGTCACCGTCTCGTTCGGGGCGAGTCTGAGGGAGACGCGCTCCCGGACCTCGCCGTCGACCCGCATCGAGACCAGTTGCGTCGACGTCTCGTTGCCCGGATTCGTGACGTTGGCGGTCACGTCGGCCGATTCGGTCGGTGCGAGCGACGTCGGCGCACTCATGTTCGCTACGTCGAACGAGGCCGGTTGCTCCCCCTGTTCGAGTTGTGCCGGAGCGGTCTGGGACGTCGCCGCCAGCGTCACGCCGCTGGTCAGCAGCGCGGCGACGGCCAGCAGCACTCCGACGTGTCGGTAGCCTATTGGCATGCGTCCGGGGAACCGTCGCAGGGAACAATAAGCGAGGACGGCCGTTTCGGGCGTTAGTCGTCAGGAACACCGACAGGTCACTCCCCGCGAACGGTTACGCCGCCGTTACCCGGCTTCCGGCCACGACGTCCGAATCAAACTTCGAACCAAAGGGGAGCCTACAGTTCTCTCTCGGTGAACGTCGCCAGTCACCGGGCGGTGCTCGGTCGCCGCCCCGCATCGCACATCGTCGCCGTTTAAGTGCCGGCGCGAGGAGGTGCAAACAGAGATGAGTACGAACGCCTCCGTCGAAACGAATCCGAAAGTGATCGTCGGCGTCGCGCTGGGCGTGTTCCTCGCGCTCGCCGGACTCGCGACGCTCGTCGGGATGCCCTGGAACTACGTCGGCGGGCTCGGCGTCGCTGCGCTCCGCGCGCTGGGTGCACTGCTCGCGGTCGGCGTCGGCGGCGGACTCGCGTGGCTCGCGCTCACCGAGTGAGCGACGGCGACGGGCGAACGACCCCCGGGTCGACCGACGCCCCGTACCCAGGACTGCGACGCTCGCCCGCGCGACCGGCGGATCGTCGACCGACAAGCGACGCCAGCGACGCCGAGACGCGACTGCGTGAACGGTGCGGACGGGCGCCGGACGGCGCCGCGAAAAAGTGACCGGTTCTCAGTACCGCGACGGCATGTAGGCCAGACCGAACAGCAGCGTCGCCGTGAGGCCGCTCAGGATGGTGAGACCCCAGAGCCCGCTGGTGCGCTCGTGGTGTTCGTCGATGGCCCGCAGCTGCTGGTTGTAGTCGTCGTAGTTCTGGGTCAGCACGACGGTGTCGTTGTTCGGGAAGAACGCGAGATACTGCTGCCCGCTCAGCGTGACGTTGGCCTCGTTGCCCACTTCGACCGTGTTGCGCTTCTCGCCGGTCCACCTGAGCGTCACGGACTCCTGTGAGACGTTCGCGATGGTCGACTCGTTGCCGTCGTAGTCGACGGTCTGGCCCTCGGAGAACTGGGTCGTGGCCGGATCGGGGAAGTACTCGTCGGCCGGAACGAGCGTCGCGGTGCCGTTCTCCTCCTGAACGACGACGTAGCGCTGGCCTTCGCGCTTCACCGTCTCGTTGTCGGCTGCGGAGTCGTTCTGCAGGATGGCCGTCTCGTTGAGTTCCGCCTGTAGCGTGAACTCGGCCGGGTCGGAGACGTTCGGCACGAGGACGCGGTACTCCTCGCCCTGGAACGTCACGGTCGAGTTGTTGTCCCACGTCTCGGAGTACTGGGCGGACTCGTTGACCCACGCGAACGTGGCCGTATGCGAGATGCCGCCGCCACCGCCGCCGTGACCGCCGCCACCGCTGGCCCGGGTCGCGGTCAGCGAGTCGACGGTGTACTGCTGCTCACCGACCGAGAAGGAGTCGTTCTCGGCGTAGCGGTGCTCCGCGTCCGGAAACTCTATCGTCGGCGCCGTGGCTGTCGCGATGACCGTGTACGACGCCGCGCCGAGGACGATGAAGAATACGGCGTAGATCGCCGCAGCGCGTCGTTGCATATGAGGGGCATTGGACAGCCTGCGTATAATGATTACCTTTCTTGCGGAGAGTTCGGGACCGCGTCGGTGAGTCCGTGTCCGTTTCTCGTCGCCCCCGGAGCTCGACCCCGTCAATTAATCACTCTGCCACCGCCCGGAGTAAACGTGGCGCGCTACCGCGCGTCACGACGAACCCATGACCGAACTATCCACACTGTTTGTCGTCAGCGAACAGGGCTACTGGGGCGAAGAGTGCGTCGAACCGCTCACGACGCTGACCGAGGCGGGCGTCGACGTGACCGTGGCGACGCCGACCGGGAACCCGCCGGTCGTCGACGAACGGTCGCTCGACCCCGACCGGGTCGGCGAGGAGTTGGCCGAGCGCGTCCGCGAGGTCGACGAGACCGACGAGCGACTCAACGACCCCGTTCCGATCGCCGAGGCGGACCCCGACGCGTACGACGCCGTCGTCTTCCCGGGCGGGCACGGCACCGTCTGGGACGTCAACCAGGACCGTCACGCTCGCGCGCTCCTGCGCGAGACCGTCGCCGGCGACGAGGGGGTCGCGCTGGCTGTCTGTCACGCGACCGGACTCCTCGCGTTCACCCGGGACGCGGACGGCGACTTCCTCGCGGCGGGCCGGGACGTGACGGGCTTTCCCAACGAGTGGGAGGAGGGCATCGTCGACGAGAACGACTGTCTCCCTGACGGGCGAAAGCTCCCCTACTGGGTGCAGGACGAGGTCGAGGCCGCGGGCGCGAACTGGGACGCCGAACTCGACGCGGAGACGAGCGTGCGGGTCGACGGCGACCTCGTCACCGGACGCGGCCCGGGCTCGTCTCGCCGCGCGGCGCTGACGCTCCTCGAGGAACTCGGCGTCGAAGCGCCGTCCGCGTGATCGGGGGTGTGGCCGGCCCACGGCGGGAAGACCTGCCGAGACCGGTCGGTCCGCACAGTCGTTGCCGTCGCCGCGCGCGAACGAGCGGTGTAGCTCGGGATATGGTCGCCTTCGACACGGCTTTTCGACCGCGTCCGTTACGACGACCCGTCGGAGGCCGCACCGACTCCTGCGGCGCTTCGACGACTCGAACCGACCCTCACCTCACTTTCGAGTCAGGGGCCCGATTTCGGGTCCCGTCGCCTCCATCGACGCCGGAGCGACGCACCGTCCCGCGCCTCGTCGCTCCGCTCTCCGTCGCACTTCCGGGCATCTCTCTTCTGTCACCATCTCGACCGAGTGGGTCGTCCGCGGCCGAGAAAGACACTTGTCTCCGACGGACGAGACTCCCCGTATGGCTCGCCCGTCCTCGGTCGCCCTCCTCCTGTCGCTGCTCGGCCTGACGCTCGCCGGTTCCGCAGTCGCGATGCCGCCGCCGGAACCGGTCTGTGGTCCCTGTGCCGAGCCGTTCGTCGAGGCGGCCGAAAGCGAGGGCGTCGACCTCCGCGTCGAAGCGAGCACCGCGACGATCCGCGTCCACCGGAACGGGTCGGCGACGTGGACCGTCCGCAACCGGGTCGGCACCGACGCGGCGCGAGCGCTGCGGGCCAACGACACGGTGACCGCCGTGGCGACCCGCGTCGTGGGCGAGGGCTCGCTCGTCGACGCGAGCGTCGACGGCGACCGCGTGACGATCAGATACCGACTCCGGGAGTTCGCCGTGCAGTCGGTCGGCGGGTCGTACCGGATCGAGTACTTCCGGGAGGATTTCGCCGTCGCCAACTACGACAGCCTCGGTGCCGACCGCCTGACGCTCGTCGCTCCCGAAGGACTACGCGTCGGCGCGGCACCGCCGAGCGCGACGGTCGAGGGCGACCGGATGACGCTCACCGCGGCGGACTACCGCCCCGGCCGCGATAGCGCGTTCGTCACGCTCGTGCCCGGTGACGCGCTTCTCGCACCGCTCTCGAGCGCGCTCGCCCTCGCCGAGGTCCTCGCCGGCGTCGTCCTCCGGAACCTCGCGCGGAACGTCGCGATCCCGGTCGCCGTCTTCGGCGTCGGCGTCGGCGCGGTCGTCGTGGTCCTCTCGCGTCTCGGGGACGCGCTCCCGCGGCGCGGTCACACCGCGGGGGCGGCGCTGATCGCACTCGGCGCCGTCGCCGCCGCACACCCGGTCTACGCCGGCGTCGTGCCCGGCGTCTACGGCTACTCGCCGGCGCTTTTGGCCGGCGGCGTCGCGGCCGTCGTGGTCGGCAGCGCGCTCACGCGGCCGGCCGTGCGAGCGCGACTCGACTACGCGGGGCTCTCGGCGCTGGCCGCGGGCGCGTTCGCGGTGGCGCTGGCGACCGTCGCGGCGGTCCCGGCACTGGGCGGGCCGTCGTTGCGCGCCGAATCGGTCGTCTTCCTGTTGCTCCCGGCGGTCGCTCTCCTCCCGGCCGGCGGTGCCCTCGGAACCGGCCACCGGGGACGCGCGGTCCTCACGGCTCTCGCCGGCTTTCTCCTGGGGTTGCTCGCCGTCGTTCCGCTGACGACGCGGCCGATGGGCGTCAGCGGTCTCGGGGCCGTCGTCGGCTCGGTGTACGCGGTCGCGCTCGTGGCCCTCGGCTGGCCGCTGCTCGTCGTCGGCGCGTCGCTGACGCGTGGCGGCGAACGCGAAGCCGGAGTCGCGGACCGCGACCGGTGACCGACCCCGGCCGATCCGCAACAGTCGAGTCGCTCCGCCCGCTCGTTCGACACACGTGACCGAGACGTACGTCTGTTCGAACTGTCGTGCCCGGCTCCGGCGGTCGTACCGCGTCCAGTTTTTCGTCCGGACCTGTCCCGAGTGCGGCGAACACGGGTGGTTCGTTCACGAGTCGCTACTCGACGTCCTCGAAACCGTTTCGGCCGCGGATCGGCCGTCCGACTGGGAGGAGATGTCGCTCGAAGAGCGCTTCCGTCACGTCGCGAAAGAGGGGCTGCTCGACTGGAGCGACCTGAGCGTGTAGCCGACCGCCGCGGTGCCCCCGGGCGTCCGCGCACGTAGATTTATGTGAGATGCTGATGTCAAATTCTGTTAATGGGTACCGACTCGATCACCTGGATCGTCGTCTACAGGTGGGCGATCCGCTGGATGTCGATCGTCTTGTTCGGCGGCACGGTCGGGTCGGTCGGCGCGTTCTGGACGACGAGGGAGTTCCGCTCGGCCGCAGTCATCGGCTGGGCGACGCTCGCCGCGATGGGGATCTTGCTGCTCACGGCGACCGGCTCCTACTATCTGAGCAAACGCCGGCTCTCCGTCACCGAGCAGCGGTATCTGTAGACGGGAGTTGTCTCGAGTAGCTGTCGGCGCCCCGGAGCGCACTGTCGCGGTCGCGTTCCAGACGCCGGGACTCGAGACGACACCACCCGGTGGGTCGTCGTCGCGTCACTCCCCGGGCCACTCCGGGTCGCGACCCGACAGGAACGCGTCGATGCCCTCGGCGGCGTCGTCGGTGGTACACAACGCGGCGAACTGCTCGTTGGAGTAGTCGAGGGCCGCCTCGAACTCCATGTCCTCCATCGCGTAGTAGGCCTGCTTGCCCATCTGGACCGCGACGGGGCTCTTCTCGGCGATGGATTCAGCGAGCGCCCGCGCCTCCGAGCGGAGGTCGTCCCGCGGAACGACGCGGTTGACCAGCCCCCACTCCAGGGCCGTCTCCGCGTCGACGAGTTCGCCCGTGAGCAGGAGTTCGAGAGAGCGTTTCTGCGTGAGCGAACGCATAAGCGGCACCGCTGGACCCATACAGAACAGCCCGACTTTCGGGGCAGTCGCGCCGAGTTTGGTCCCCTCCGCGAGCACCGCCAGGTCGCAGGCGGCCACGAGGCCGATCCCGTTGGCGGCGGCGTGGCCGTGGGCCGCCGCGATGACGGGCGTCTCCATCTCTCTCAGCGTCAGGAACGGCTCCTCCATCTGCCCGACCCACTCCTGGTACTCGGCGCGGGTTTCGAACTCCCCGTGTTCCGTGAGGTCGATGCCGGCCGAGAAGGCGTCACCCGCGCCCGCGACGACGATGGCCCGCACCCCGTCGTCCTCGTCGAGCGACCGGAGGGCGTCGTCGAGGTCCCGAGCGAGGTCCGTGCTGAACGTGTTCATTCGCTCGGGCCGGGCGAGCGTGACCGTCCCGACGTGTCCGTCGACGTCGACGGTGACCGTCTCGTACGTCATTTGTTGACTCCACTCACTCGGACGTGATATAGTTCTGTCCGTCTCCGTGCGAGACCGGCGCTTCACCCGGAGGTGTGTCCGTCACCGGGTCTCGATCTGAGCGGTAGATATTTCCGCTCGTTGCCACGAACCCTGTGGCATGGGAACGACCGGCAAGCGCGTCCTCGCGTTCCTGTTCGGGAGCTTCTTCCTCGCGGCCGGTGGTGGTGGGACCGCCGTCACCGTCTACGGAGTGCTCCAGGGGAGCAATCCGACGTTGCTGGTCTTCGGGTGCGTCGCTGGGACGTTCGCCCTGGTCGGTGCGGGGCTCGTCTACCTCGCAGTTGTGGACACCGACAGGTGGGCCGAGGAGGGCAGGTTGGACGCGTCCGGGTTCGATCCCGGTCCGGGCTGGGGCGGCGACGAGTGAGCGATCGCCGAGAGAGTGCGCCGTCGTGTGCCGAAACCGGTCGACCCGCATCAGCCCCCTGTGAGCCACCGGAAGAGATTATCCCGCTCGACCACCGAAGGACGTACGTGCAGTGGTGCGATCAGCCCGCGAGACCATCCGAGAGCGAGAGCGAGAGCGCCCGCGACCGACGCCCGCGGAGGGAGATGGCGTGACCGACGACGCCCTCCCGGCCGAACACCTCTCGCCGCTCGCCGCGCTCGTCGACGAGGTACTCGCCGGCGTCGGCTACGAGGTGGCGGCCGCCACCGACGCGATCGACGACGCCGTCCCCGGCTACGGCGGTCTCTTCGACCCCGCGACCACCTCGACCGAACTGCGTCGCGCACTCGAAAGCCTGCTGGCGTCGGGAGTCACCCGGCCGCCCGTCCCCGAGCCGACCGACGACGCCTTCGTCCTCTACGTCGACGGCAGTTCGCGGGGCAACCCCGGTCCCGCGGGTGCGGGTGCGGTCATTGTGGACGCCGAGGAGGACGAACTCGCCCGTCTCGGCCGACCCGTCGGCTCCCGGACGGGGAACAACACCGCCGAGTACGTCGCCCTCCAGCTCGGGCTCTCCGAACTGCTGACCCGCTACGAACCACGCAGGCTCGAGGTGCGCATCGACTCGATGACGGTCGTCCGGGACGTCTGGGGCGGCGACGACCCGACGGAACCGGGCGTCGAGACGTACAGCGAGGCTATCGCGGCGGCGCTGTCGAGCGTCCCGGAACACCAGTACACGCATCTGGCCGACGACGACCCGAACCCCGCCGACGCGCTCGCGACAGTGGGGGCGGACATCGCGGCGTTCGGACCGTGATAGCGGTGTCACGCCGGTCGAAGTTCGAGGTCTCGACGCTGTGGACGAGAACGTGGTTCGGTCGACTCCGCGAACTCGTCGTGAGATCGCTCACAGATCTGCTGCAGAGTCTGTTCGCCGTCGGCGGATCCTGTTCGTCGGGGTCCGACTGTACGCGTACGATGTGGGCCGCTAGCGGAGCTGCCGAGACGTCCCCCGGTTCCAGACTCCGTATCTGCAGTCGACGCTGTTGCACTTCCCGGATGGTCGCTTCTCGACCGTCGTCGCATCCCGACCAGACGCACAGCCACCAGCACCTAACTCGACGTGACCGATCTCGAATTAGCCAAATTCGACGGTTCACGCAGGCGGTCCGAGAGGCCGCCGCTGACCGTGACGACCGCCGACTGCTCGACCTCGAGGAGATCATCGCGGACGCCTGAACGCGCCGGCGCGAGGATGCGCCCGTCTCGGGCGAGCAAGTCGAGACGTGCGAGCGCGGGATGTCGCTGCCGACTCGTCGGCCAGCCGGTCGGAGGCGTTCGCCGGACTCGTTTCGACAGTCCGTGCGGCCACTCCCCGACAGCCGTCGAGCCGGGAGATGCACCGACGAGTAGTGAAGCACGCTTCACAGAACGGTTAATGAGAACTCCGCAGTAGCCAGTATCGTGACCGCGACACTCATCGGTTCGCAGTTCGGCGACGAAGGGAAGGGCGGCATGGTCGACGTCTTCAGCGGCGACGCCGACATCGTCGTCCGCTACCAGGGCGGCGACAACGCCGGCCACACCGTCGTCCACGACGGCGAGGAGTACAAACTCCGGCTCGTCCCGAGCGGCGTCGTACGGGGAACAGTCGGCGTCCTCGGACGGGGGTGCGTCGTGAACCTGGCCACTCTGTTCGACGAACTCGACGAACTCCGGGCGCGCGGACTCGCCCCCGACGTCCGCCTCGACGGACGGGCACACGTCGTGATGCCGTACCACCGCGTCCTCGATCAGGCAGAGGAGGCGGCCAGAGACACTCGGGTGGGCACGACCGGGAACGGAATCGGCCCCGCCTACGAGGACAAAGCAGCACGGAGCGGCATCCGCGTGGCCGATCTCCTGTGGCCCGACCGACTCCGGGAGCACCTAGAGGCCACCGTCCCGACGAAGCGTCGCCTCGCCGAGGACGTCTTCGATATCGACGTGGACGAGGCGTTCGACACAGAACGCCTCCACGACGAGTTTCGTGCGTACGGTGACCGACTGACCGAAGAGGAGATGGTCGTCGACGCGGGGGCCTACCTGTCAGCCAGAGACCGTGAGGGACAGACCATCCTGTTCGAGGGAGCACAGGGGACCCACATCGACCTCGACCACGGAAACTACCCGTTCGTCACGTCCTCGAATCCGACGACCGGTGGGACAATTACCGGCACGGGCGTCCCGCCGACGATGGTCACCGACGGAGCGATCATCGGCGTGGTGAAAGCGTACCTCTCCCGGGTCGGAGAGGGACCGATGCCGACCGAGACGTCCGAGGGTCCCGCGACGGCGATCCGTGAGAAGGTCGGGGAGTTCGGCACCGTCACGGGACGGCCGCGTCGGATCGGCTGGCTCGACCTGCCGATGCTCCGGCACGCCGCGCAGGTGAACGGCTACACGGGTCTCACACTCAATCACGTCGACGCACTCGGTGGGCTCGACGAGATTCGAGTCTGTGTGGCCTACGAGCTAGAGGGCGAGCGACTGACCGGGATTCCGGCTACTGCGTCGGAGTGGGCACGCTGTACGCCCTGCTACCGGACGCTCGATTCCTGGTCGGATCAAGACTGGAGCGAGGTTGCCAACAGCGGGTACGAGGCGCTCCCCGCGAACGCTCGTGCGTACGTCGAATACGTGAGCGAGCAGCTCGACGTGCCCGTCTACGCGGTCAGCATCGGTCCCGAGAGAGCTGAGACGATCGTCCTGCAGAACCCTCTCACCGGATGAGGGGCGGAACTATGCACCAGCACGTCCAATCGAGACGCGGAGCCTGACCGATGACGGACCCGGATCTCGACCAGGAGACGGCGTTCTCACTGCTCGCCGACGAGACCCGCGTCACGATCATCCAGGAACTCGGGCAGGCGACCGCCACCCCCGAGACGGGCATCCCACAGCTCTCGTACGCGGAGCTCAAATCGCGGGTCGGCATTCGAGACTCGGGGCGGTTCAACTACCATCTGACCAAGCTGGTCGGGAACTACGTCGCGAAAGAAGACGGGGGCTACCGCCTCCGGTGGCCCGGGATGGTGCTGTATCGGACGCTCGTCGCAGGCCATCTCACAGAGAACGGCGATCCCCCTGTCGAGCGCTTCGAGGTTGGGACAGCATGTCATCGGTGTGGTGAGCCCATCGAGGCCAGTCTCTACGAGACGCTGTTTCGCGTCCGCTGCTGGGCCTGTGACGCGAACTACACGGACATCTACTTTCCGTCTCACGGGCTGACCGACCGCACCGAGGACGACCTGCTCCAGGCCGTTCACACGCGGAGTCGAACGGTGCTGACGGCGATGACCGCTGGCCAGTGTCCGTGGTGTGCAAGCGAGATTACCCCTGCGATCCACGAGGGCGACGGCTCGTTGCCGTCGCTCCACGACACCCGCGACCTCGACGCCTACGCCGTCTACCACTGCACCGACTGTACCGGGTTCCAGTACGTTCCCATCTCGCAGGTGCTCCTCTACCATCCGAGCACGATCGCGTTCTACCACGACGAGGGAACGGATCTCACTCGGATTCCGGCGTGGGAGCTCGCGTGGGCTGCCACCGACGCGACGACGACCGTCCTCGAGACCGACCCGTGGCGATTCGAAGTGCGCGTTCCGCTCGACGACAGGACACTCGTCGTCGAACTCGACGGAGCGCTCGACGTCGTTGCATCGAGGCAGGAACCCGGAGCTAGCGAGTGACTGCTACGAAAGAAACGCCGCTCTCCGACCGGAACGGCCTCGGTGACATCCTCGACCAGAGATGGATTTCGACGGCGCTGCGAATAGAGAGCGCATATCGGTCAGGTCCTCGATAGGGACCTCTCGATCCGAACGGACCGGAAGGGGTCCTGGGCGTCACGCTGCCCACGCGAGAGTGCGATAGCAGCGGCTCTTCGAACGAAAGGAGAGGACCGGGGAACTTGACTCCAGTCCTTCAGTTTCAGATGTAAACTATCTGTAAGAAGCCAAGGGCTCGAATTAACGCAGTATTTTAAGTGTAATAAACCATCACATCAGGTGAATTCTCGCCAAATCTCCCCAGATAGCGGATGAATCAATGTTTTTGTCTTAGATTGCTATGTGGGTGGCAACCCAGCGAACCGACGAATGCCCCATCCACGATAGATTATTAGATCCGTGGACCCGATACCTACGTACGATGGCCTCTTCCAGTAGTGAACTCTCAGACGAACTTGCGACCGCGGTGGGCCGGTACGTTCTCGGCGACCTCTCGCTTGGACGTGCTGCCGAAGCGGCCGGACTGTCGCGGTGGGAGTTCGAAGAAGTGCTGGAAGAGGCTGGCTTCACGTCACTCTACGGGCCACGAACTGACGATCAACTACAACGGGAGGTCAACGTCGCATTCGACCTCAACGAATAGAGCCGCGAGCAGACGAAAACCAGGGGAGACGATTGTTCCATGAGCATGGATCTCGACAAAGCGAAAATTCGAGAAATCTGTACCGACGCAGTGTTCGAGCGCGGGCAGGACTACCGCGACGAAGGACGCATTCAGCGAACTGAACGGTTTGGCGACGTGGACACAGCTGCCGTTCGGGGATCGAGTCTGTACGACGTGACCGTCGAACTGGGCGGAAACATCATCGATGCCCGGTGTACGTGTCCCTACGAGGGTGCCGGCGAATGCAAACACGTCGTCGCAGTGCTGCTGGACGTCGTCGCCGATCCGCCCCAGGACGAGAGCGAACACGTCGAACGGGTGATCGAAAATGTCTCACCCGACGACCTGCGTGCGTTCGTGCGCGGCGCACTCGCCGAAAACCCAGACCTGCGTGAGCAGTTCCTCGCACGGTTTGGCGACGGCGACAAGTCAGTCGAAGCGTACCGTGAGGAGATCGAGGAGTTGTTCGACCAGCACACACAGCACTATCCAGTCGTCACGGAAGCCATCGACTTTTCTCACTTCTTCAAAGTAGCCGAAAAGTACCGCGAGCGCGAGCGCTACCGGGCGGCCGCGACCGTCTACCGTGCGCTGTTCGAGGGAATCGACGACAACCACGCCCGCATCGACGCCGCATACGACCACTACGCAAAGGCTCTGCAGTCTGCGCTCGATGGGTACGTCGACTGTGTGCTCGCGGCCGACCCAAGCGACGGCGAACTCGAGCACTACGCCAGCGCACTCGAAGCGCAGGCGATGTCCGAACCACGGATCAACGAGGAACAGTTCCGACGTGCGCTGGACGCGCTGGAAGATCGACGATGACCTTACTCGGTCCAGAAAGCTCGCTGTCGATCTTCGATCTCGCCGAGAACCATCGACAGCACGTCACGCCATTCCTCCGGATGTGACGTGTCGTCGCCAGGTGTTCGCGCGTCAGGACCCGGATGGACGTGATCACGAGTGTTGTGATCCGAGGGATGCCGATCCCACCGGTAGTCGAACACGCCATCCTCGTGCTCTTCGTGGTAATGCAGCGAGAAGTCCCCGTTCTCGAACCACACAATTTCAAGGCGAGCACTCTGCACGCGCTGCGGATAGAACCCGGGATCGTAGCGACAGACGATGCGATCCGGTGCGAATTCTGGTTGAATTTCGATCCCAGTGAAGCGATCGTCGGTAGCGAACCGCTCCGCGACGACGTTCAGGCGGGCGAAGTCGATCGGTGCACCGCTGACGTCGTCCCTTCCGCCGCTCATGCGACGGGGCGCTGCCCGGCAGCGCCGTCCGTGTCAGTCTGCAACGCCCGTTCGAGAAGAGAAATTCGGCGGCGCGTCGTCTTCCACGCAGACACCTCCCGCCACACCGACTCGATAGAACGATCGGTGTCAGTTGCGCGTGCCACGATCGCTACTGCGTCCGGAGATGTGACATCGAACTCCTCTGCAAACGACTCATCACGCTCCACTGCGTCTTCGAGGAAGGCGAGGAGTTCGTCATCGTCGTACTGGTGCCGGAGCTGCTGGACACGCCGCCAATTCAGGTACTCTTGATTCCGTTCGTACGTCGCGGGAGAGTCGGTGACCTTCCTGACGATCCCCATGCGTTCGAACCACTCTAAATACTCACGGGCAGCATCTACCCCATGTCCCGCGAGATCAGCGAGCTCACCTGCAGTCGCGGGACTGTCCAGTCCGAGCACGGCATCGAAGAAGTCGTCCCGGGTGCGGTCCCCGGAAACGAGTTCTTCTGGAGTGACGAGATCATCGAACTCCGGCGCGTCCCGACGCTCGTCGGCATCTGCCTTTAGTTCGGTACGTGGGTCGTCCATACCAGAGATACGTTCTTCTAGCGGAATAAATCTTTGTTCGGATGGAATATTCCGAAAGTCTGGTTTCAAAACAGGCTAATAACCAGCGTGATCACACTGTCCGATCTCCGAGAAGTTGAGACCAGAGAGAAAATGTGCCAGGACAAGGCCGTCCTGGGCTTTAGGGTAACGTGTGAGAGCCAAGGGCCGGATTTGAACCGGCGATGGGCGGCTCTGCAGGCCGCTGCGTTAGGCCGGACTCTGCCACCTTGGCGCAGGAGTCACTAGTTGGGTCCCGCGCTTAAGCCTAGCGGTTCGGGAGAACGGCCGCCTGCGGAGGGACTGTCGTCGCTCCGTCGTGTTCACGCTGCGTTCGATTCGTGCCCGAACTGCGGTCGACGCGCGACGCGTGGCGCTGCCTGCGCAGTCGTCGAGGTCGGTCGAGCCGAGCTACGACACACGACGCGCACACGCGGTGGCGAGACCGTCGACTCCCCCCTTCGAAATGAAATTACCCCTCGCCTGCGGCCGCGCCGCTGGCG
>Ga0207797_1000838_pt1 | contig 23055 bp, 29 predicted proteins | sample PRCRCaboRojoPR_6_FD_187275 | JGI IMG/M metagenome (GOLD analysis project Ga0207797, IMG submission 187275) | Marine sediment microbial community from Cabo Rojo, Puerto Rico - PR CR 10% Liquid 1 (SPAdes) | ecosystem: Environmental > Aquatic > Marine > Coastal > Sediment | place: Cabo Rojo, Puerto...
CGCTGATGCGCCAGTACGTCCCCCTGTGCTCGACTCGTCCGTTTTCCCGGAGCCGAACGAGCGTCGGTCCGACTGATCCCCGCTTGACGCCAGTAGCTTCCGCGATCTCGGTCTGTGTGAACGCCTGGTCAGCGTGTTCTTCGAGAAAGGAAAGTATCTCGTATGCGTTCGTCCCGGGTTTCGGCCCGTCGTCGCCGTCGTCGATGTCCTCGAATCGATCCGCGCTGATAGGCATGTGTATTATTTTGTATTGAATGTACTAATCCCTTGTGCCCCGAACCATCTTCGACGACTCGAAAACGGCGACCGACTGGCTGTGCCGGCACGAAAGCGGCGAACTCGGATACGCACTATACATGTGATTATATTGATTAAAATGTACGCCCGAAACACTAACGACCGACCTCATCGCGGGGCGGCGTGCCGCCTCGGCCGGGAAACCCTCGTGTCGGGCGGCCCTGGATTTCGGTGCCGGGTCGAGCACCAGCCGGCTGACGCCGACTCCGCCTTCCGTCGCGCTTCGCGCGACGCGTATCGCCGGCTTCCGCCGGCTCAACGGTGGGTCGCGCGTAGCACGACCACTATCGCGTGCCCGGGTTCGCCGCTCCGTCATCGCTCCCGTCCGGGAGTGCTCGGGCGGGGACTGAAGGCACGCGTCCACCTGTAGGGGCTCGACCCGAAAACGTGTTGCGGACCTCGACCACGTGTCAGAGTCGCAAAATTGTAGCGCTTCGAGAACGACCGCCGTTCCTTTTACACTGATCCACGTCACGTCGGGCCGGAGGAATCCCACATGGACGCCACCACGCTGCAAGCCAGACTCGAGGAAGCCGGCGAACTGATGGTCGCCGTCGCGGAGTTCGACCAGCCGCTCGAGTTGCACCTGCACGACGCCGAGATCGGCGAGGAAACCGTCTCGCTCCAGCTGTCCGACGGCGAGATCGAGTTCGACATCGACGAGGTCACGGGCGCCTGGAAACACACCCACTCGCTGGCGGAGTACCAGCTCGAGTAGGCCCCTGGGGCGGGATTCGGACGGCGTTACGCTCCCGGTGTTCCCCGACGTCGGAAAGACCGGTAGCGCTAGCTATGTGCCGGGTGAATAGTCGGGACGCTTTTTACACGCATTCGTGTAGGTGAGAGACGTCGGCATCCGACGCATGACCCGCACCTACTACGAGATCCTGGGCGTGGACGAGGACGCCTCCCAGGACGACATCGAGGCGGCCTATCGGGAGCGGGTCAAGGAAACCCACCCGGATCTCAACGACGAGGCCGACGCCGCCGACCGGTTCCGCGAGGTGGTGCGCGCGGAGAGGGTGCTGGGCGACGCTACCGAGCGAGCCCAGTACGACGAACTGGGCCACGACGCGTACGTGAGCCGGGTCGACGGGGTCAACGCCGCGGACAACGAACGATCGCCGTGGACGACCGGCGCCGAAACCGGCGCCTGGGGCGAAACGTCATCCGACGCGAGCGCGGAGGGGGCAGCTGCGAGGGGCGGGACCGCCACCCGAACCACCGCGGGCGGTGCCCGGGCCGAGGGGGCCGAAACGACCCGGGCGGAATACCGGGCCGAGCGTCACGTTCGCGACGACGCCTCCGCCGCTGCCGCCGCGACGGACGGTTACACGGTCCGCGACTGGGAACCCGGTACCGTCGACGACGAGGGGTACCGGTCCGACCTGACACAGGAGCGGGTCTTCCTGGGGATCCTCGTGTTCGTCCTCTACCCGGTGTTCGTCTACAGCAGCGTCTCGCCACGGTTCTCGGTGCTGACCAACGTCATCGTCTCCGCGTGTACCCTCCTCGTCCTGGCGTACCTCCTGACGATGCCGGAGGTCGGCGTCATCGTGTTCGGGACCTGGAGCGTCCTCGCCCCGGTTGCCGTCCTGGTCCTCCCGATGATCGACCCCGTCTCCGTCGTCGGGGTGGTGGCGATCCTCGCCAGTTGGGTCCCGCTGGGCTATTCGGTGGCCTTCGCCCGGATCACGCGGCCCTGATCGCCCACGAGGGGGCCGACCTCCGACCTAGAGTTCGTTCCGGAGGCGCTCGCGCTCCCGGTGACTCCGTTCGGCGTCGATCGAGACGGCGAGCACCCGCGTTCCGTCGCGTTCGACGGCCTCGGTATAGGCCGATTCGAACCCGTCGACGCCGACCCGCCGGAAGTCCAGATCGTAGAGGTCGCCGGTCGGTTCGAAGTCGAGCCCGTGGGGTGTCTTGAACAGTTCGGTGAACGGTGGGTCGAAGTCCTCGATCGGCAACTTGTGAAAGATGCCGCCGCCGTCGTTGTCGATCAGGACGATCGTGGCGTCGACGGCACAGCGCTCCAGGGCGAGCAGGCCGTTCATGTCGTGGTAGAACGCGAGGTCCCCGGACACGAGGACGAGGGGCTCGTCCGTCGCACTCCCCGCGCCGAGGGCGGTGGAGACGATCCCGTCGATGCCGCTCGCGCCGCGGTTCCCGAGCACGGTGAGGTCGGCCGTCCTGGGGCGTCCGAACCGGTCGGCGTCCCGGACCGGCATGCTGTTGGACACGAACACCGTCGACGGGTCCGGCGCCGACGCCAGGACCTGGTGGAGCAGCCGTCCCTCGAGGGGCGCGTCGGCCGCCGCCAGGAGCGACCAGTGGCGACGTTCCAGGTCGAGCAAGCGATCGTGCCAGCCAGCGTCGGGATCGCGGTCGATCGCCGGGGCGAGATCCCGGGCGAGACGCTCCGGATCCGCGGCGACGAGGTCGGTCGCGACGAACTCCGCCTCGCGCCACCCGCCCGCGGGGTCCACGAGGAACTGCCGCGGGGTCGTCTCGGCGAGGTACTTCCGGAGGCGCTTGGAGGTCGGCGACGCGCCGAAACGGACGATCACGTCCGGCGCCGGGAGGTTTTCGACGCGGTCCGGGCCGAGGTACGCGTCGTAGCCGCCGAGGACCGTGGCCTCCTCGACGTGCGAGCCGAACCGGACGCCCGAGAGCGGGTCCGCGAGCACCGGCGCGCCGGCCGCCCGGGCGAGCGAGGCGATGATCCCGCCGTCCGGAACGGGTGGATCGGCAGGTCCGGCGACGATCAACGCCCGGTCGGCGTTCCCGAGCGACGTCGCGATCCGTTCAACGGCGTCGGGCTCCGGGTCGACCGTTCCCCCAGCCGTCCGGACGAAGGGACCATCGCGTCCCTGGAGAGCGAGGGGGTCGGTTTCGGCGAGGTCCGCCGGCACGTCGCCAGGGACCTCCGTGGGCTCCAGCGGTTTCCGGAAGGGAACGTTCAGGTGAACGGGACCGGCCGGGATCCCCACGGCCTCGGCCATCGCCCTGGCCGCGTCGGTCCGGAGTCGACGGAGTTTCCGCCCGTCCGCCTCGGGTTCGGGGAGGTCCCGATACCAGCGGACCCCGTCGCCGTAGAGCTTCGCCTGATCGACGGTCTGGTTGGCCCCCGAGTCGCGCAGTTCGGGCGGCCGGTCGGCCGTCAGGACGAGCAGGGGAACCCGCGCCCGGTGTGCCTCGATCACGGCCGGGTGGAAGTTGGCCGCGGCCGTGCCCGACGTGCAGACGAGGGCCGTCGGATCGCCGGTCCGCCGTCCCCGACCCAGCGCGAAGAAGGCGGCGGACCGCTCGTCGAGGTGCGAGAAGACGGTTACGTCGTCGTGGTCCGCGAACGCCACGGTCAGGGGGGTCGACCGGCTTCCCGGCGCGATGCAGACCGCGGAGAGGCCACCCGCCGCGAGTTCGTCGACGAGCGTCTCGGCCCACAGGGTGTTGCGGTTCGGGACGGTCATGCGAGTTCGTCGAGGATCGGCCTGAACTTGAGTTGCACTTCGTCCCACTCGGCGTCGGGGTCGCTGTCGGCGACGATGCCGTTGCCCGCGAACAGCGTCACGCGGTCCCCTTCGACCACGGCGGACCGGATCCCGACGGCGAACTCCCCGTCGCCCTCGGCGTCGAACCAGCCGACCGGCGAGGCGTACCAGCCCCGATCGAACGGTTCCATCTCCCGGATCGCGTCCGCGGCGACGTCCGCCGGCACCCCACCCACGGCCGGCGTGGGATGGAGCGCTTCGACCAGCGTCAACACGTGCTCGTCGCGGTCCAGTCGAGCGGTCACGGGCGTGTGAAGGTGCTGGATCGTCGCGAGTTTCCGCACGCCCTGCTCGCCGCGGTCGACGTCCCCGAACGCCGAGAGGCCGTCGCCGATCGCGTCGAGCACGAGCCCCTGCTCGTGCTGGAGCTTCTCGCTCTCGAGCAACGACGACGCGAGCGCTTCGTCCTCGGCGGGCGTCCCCCCACGGGCGACCGAGCCGGCCAGCGCCTCGGACTCCGCAGTTCCCCCGTCGAGGCGCACGAGCCGTTCCGGCGGGGCGCCGACGAAGGCGGCGCCGTCGGCCGGCTGCACGAAGAAGCGGTAGCACTCCGGGTACGTCCGTCGGAGCCGTTCGAGCAGGTCGGTCGCGTCGACGGCGCCCTCGAGGTCGGCCTCCATCGCGGTCGCGAGGACGACCTTCCGGAGGTCCCCGGACCGGATTCGTTCGGTCGTGCGTTCGACGCTTTCGGCGTATTCCTCCCGGGACGTAACCCCTCGACGTCGGGCCACCCCGGCCGGATCGCCGGTCGGACGCATCGCCGGGAGGTCCGCCACCGTTCCGGCGATCCGGTCGAGGTCCGCCGCCACGGCGGCCGGATCGGTCCCATCGCCACACGCGGTGACCGTCAGCCAGGTCGACCCGTGTGCGCGGGTCAACTGCACTCGCGGCAGGACGAACTCGGCGGCGGGGAACCCGGTCCACGGGGCCGCGGGTTCGTGGTCGGGAAAGAACGACACGCCGCCGAACAGGCGGGGTCTCGCGGCGTCCGGCGCGTCGACGTCGGTCTCCGAAAAGAGTGCCTCCGCCCTCCGTCGCACGTCCTCGAACCGATCCGGACCACGCGCCGTCAGGCGGGCGCAGACCCCGCCGCTACTGATCTCCATCCCGTCCAGGTCCGCCCAGTGGAATCGGGGGCCCTCGGTCGTCTCGAGAAACGCCCGATAGGAAACGTCGGGCACCTCGCGGGCCCGGCTCACGATCGGCGCCGGTTCGTCCACCGACGGCGTCCGCTCGCCCCGTGCGGTGTCCATCGACAGCCACTGTGGGCCGGCCGCCCTTGAGGGTATCCTTCTCGGACGACGCTCCCGGGGCTCGAACCGACGGCGAGTCACACAAGCGCGGATTTCAGCTGCCGCCACCCGAGAATAGGTGGCCCCTTATCTCGGGACATGAAACGACGGGCAGTACTCGCGACGGGGCCGCAACCCTGACCGCGGGAACGGCGGGCTGTAGCGGGCTCCCCGGCACTACCTCCCTCGGACGTCCGGAGGAACGGCTGGACGACGACGACGGCATGGAGAAACACCTCCTCTTCCGCGACGGCGACGACAGGATCGTCGTGATCTCGCTCGACCAGCGGACGCGCCGGGAGTCGCCGGCCGCCCGGTTCCGGTTCCGACTGTACGTCGCCCACGGGTACGGGGACGAGGCGAACGGGCGGTTCGAGCCGATCGAGCGGTCGGAAGACGCTCCGTAGAACAGTTCCCGAAACCCCCGGAGAGGGGTTCAGCTATACCGTTCCTCGTTCCAGGGGTTCGCGGTGTCGGAGTAGCCCCGCTTCTCCCAGTAGCCGAGTTCCGGTTCGGCGAGGAACTCGACGCCGTCGACCCACTTGGCCCCCTTGTAGGCGTACTTGTGCGGCGTCACGACCCGGAGCGGGCCGCCGTGCTCCCGCGGGAGGGGTTCGCCGTCGTACTCCCAGACGAACAGCACCTCGTCGCGGGTGCATTCTTCGAGCGGGAGGTCCGTCGAGTACCCGTCCAGGCCGTAGAACATGACGTGTTCGGCCTCGGGACGGACGCCGGCACGGTCCGCGACGGCGGTGAACGGAACGCCGTGGAACTCGCAGTCGAACTTGCTCCACCCGGTCACGCAGTGGAAGTCCTGGCGCTGGGTCTCGCTCGGGAGGTCCCGGAACTCGTCCCAGGAGAGGTGGAGTTCGGTCTCGACGGCGCCGGTGACGTCGAACGACCAGGTCTCCGGGTCCCAGTCGGGCGTGCCGCCCTTCGAGAGCACCGGGAACTTGCTCGTCTTGCGCTGTCCGGGCGGGAGCCGATCCTCCCCGAACTCCTCGTAGAGGTCCGTGACGTCCGTGGCGGTCATGTCTCCGTCTGAGGATCGGATCGCCGTAGGCCTGACGGTTGAAGCGGTCGTCGCCCCGCGTCGGCGAATCCGGCGGCTAGTCGCAGACCAGAACGGTCGCGCCCGTGAAGTTCGGGGGCGTCTCGTCGGTGATATACGGGACGGATTTCCGGAGAGCAACCCGGTCGGTCAGATAGTACCACGCCGAAAATCCGCCGACTTCCGGGACCGGAGTTGCGGTTTGACCGGTCGGCTGGAAGGAGTCGACGACGTGTAACTCCCCCCTGACGCCGCCGACGTACCCACCGGAACCCTCGACGTTCCACCAACGGATCACCCGTACCAGGATGTCGATTTCTGCGAATCCGGGACGGAACCCCTCATTAATAAACAGGTTGTGCTGGTAGGCACGTTCGTAATTGCGGACGAACGCCTCCGCGGACTCGGCCGTGACCGAATCGGGATATTCGGGATACTGCGCCGGTTTCAACCCCTTCTCCGGCGGCGTCGGCTCGGGCCGGTTAGCGGGTTCGCAATGCTCCGGCACCGGGGTTTCGAGACCCGATGGAAACCCTCGACTCGTCGTTTCTTTGTCTGTGATGGAAGGCTCCGTCTCCGGAGCGTCGGACGGGGACGGGCCGTTCCGGATCGACTGACAGCCGGAGAGGGCGACGATGGAAAGCCCTCCGATCCATTGGAGGACGGTACGGCGGGACGCAAGCCCCATAGCGTCGGTTCGATCGGGTGCGAGCAAAGGCTTTGTGTCGAACGGAACGTCTTGCGGGCCCGACTGGAGCGACGCCGGCCGTTACACCGTTCGATAGTTCAGGATCCGGCCTCGTCTCGCCCCGGTCCCGCGTTCTACACGTCCCCGTCAGGCTTAAATGGCCCTCTACCGAACGGCCGAACGTTCGATGCCGAAAGTAGCAATCACGATCCCGGAGCACCTCGAGATGCAGATCGCCCAGCTGGTCGACAAGGGGGAGTTCCTCAACCGAGAGGAGGCCGTCGAGGAACTCCTCTCGACGGGACTGAAGGCGTACAAGACGAGCGGGCCGATGGACGACGAGGACGAACCCGGTGCCCTCGAGGAAGACGGCATGATGGGCCACGAGGACGAGTACGTCTTCTGATTCGGTTTTTTGCGGTCGTCGACCCGGCGTCATCGAGGCGAAACGACGGGTATTTGATCCGACCCGAGAGAACGGTCCACCCGAATGCCCGACGACCACCCGATCGCCATCGTCGAGTCCCTCGTCCTGGTCGCTCTCGGCGGTTTCGCCGGTGCGAACGCCCGGTACGCCGTCGGACTGGTCCTGCCGTCGCTCCCGGCGACGCTGGCGGTGAACGCCGTCGGAAGCCTCGCGCTGGGGTTCGTTCTCTACGAACGGGCGTACGTCGGGGCCTTCTCCGAACCGGCCCGGATCGCGCTCGGGACCGGCTTCCTCTCCTCGCTGACGACCTACAGCACCTTCGCCGTCCAGACCGTCGGGACGTTTCCCGCACCGGTCCCGGCCCTCGGCAACGTCCTCGCGAACTACGCGCTGGGCCTCGCGGGGATCCTGATCGGCCGGAGCGCTGCCCGACGCGTCCCCGGAGGTGCGGGCGGATGAACCCCGCCTACCTCGTCGGACTCGGCGGGGCGCTGGGCGCCGTCGCCCGCCACGCCGTTTACCTCGCCCTCAAACGCCGCGCCGACGTCCCTCGGGGAACCCTCGCCGTGAACGTCGTCGGGAGTTTCGTCCTGGGGTGGCTGACGGTTGCCGGGATCGGCGGCGACGCGATGACGTTCCTCGGGACCGGCGCCTGTGGCGCCTTCACGACGTTCTCGTCGTTCTCCTTCGAAACGTTTCAGCTCCTCGAGCGGGGCAAACAAACGAAAGCGGTCCTGAACGGGGCGGTGAATCTCGTCGGCGCCCTCGGGGCGATCGGACTGGCCGCGCTCGTGGCGTGAGCCAGAGTGGGTCTACAGGGTGAACGCGAGCGGGACCCCGAACGTGACGACGAGCGAGATCGCCGCCACGACGACCCCGATCCCCACGTCGCGGGTCGAAAAGTCCTGCTGTGGGGCGGTCACGCGCTCCCAGGTCCGCCGTCCGGTCCCGTCGTCTTCCTCGGGTTCGCCCTCGGTCGACTCGTCAGCGTCCTCGGTCATGAACGGTGGTTGCCGTGGATTCCACTTAATCGTAGCCCTTCGTGCAACCGACGAGCGCCAGGCGTGCGCGGCCGGAGACGGCCCGAGCGTCCCGACCCCTTTTGGTTCCCGGACTCGGACGGATACCTATCCGAACAATGCCCCTGACCAAGCGCATCATTCCCTGCATCGACGTGGATCTCGACGAGGACGGCGACCCCGCAGTGTACACCGGCGTCAACTTCGAGAACCTCCGGTACACCGGCGACCCCGTCGAGATGGCAAAGCGGTACAACGAGGCCGGCGCCGACGAGTTCGTCTTCCTCGACATCACCGCCTCCGCGGAGGGCCGCGAGACGATGCTGGGCGTCGTCGAGGACGTCGCCGACGAGGTGTTCATTCCGCTGCTCGTGGGCGGCGGCATCCGGACCCGCCAGGACGTCAAGGAGACGCTCCGGGCGGGCGCCGACAAGGTGTCCATCAACACCGGCGCGCTCGACCGCCCGGAACTCATCGAGGAGGGCGCCGCCGCCTTCGGCAGCCAGTGCATCGTCATCTCGGTCGACGCCCGGCGCCGATACGACGAGCAGGGGGAACACTACGTCCGGGCGGACGGCGAGTCCGTCTGGTTCGAGGCCACGATCAAGGGCGGCCGCGAGGGAACCGGCGTCGACGTCGTCGAGTGGGTGCAGGAGGCCGAGGAGCGCGGCGCGGGCGAACTGTTCGTCAACTCGATCGACAAGGACGGGACCCTCGACGGCTACGACGTCGAACTCACGAAAGCGGTGACTGACGCCGTCGATACGCCCGTGATCGCCTCGTCCGGATGCGGTGGCCCGGAGGACATGTACGAGGTGTTCACCGAGGCGGACGCCGACGCCGCGCTGGCGGCGTCCATCTTCCACGACGAAACCTACTCGATCCGGGAAGTGAAGGCGTACTTGGCCGAGCGAGACGTTCCGGTTCGGCGCTGAAATGACGGGAACGCGAGGGGCCGAGCGCGACCGACTCAGGCCGCGTTCTCGTACGCCTCGGTGAAGGCGTCGACCTTCTCCTTGACGACCCCGGCGGCCTCCTCGATCGCCTCCAGGGGCTCGGTGCCGTCCTCGGTCTTGACCGTCAGGATCGGTTCGGTCTGTCCGCCCGACTGTTCGGGATTCATGTCGTACGTGGCGGCGGCCACGCCGTCGAGTTCGAGCAGCGCCCCTTTCAGCACGTTCATGAAGGTGTGATCCTCGCCGCCGATCTCGATCGAGAGCTCGTCGTCCCCGTGCTCGATGACCCGCAGTTCCATACTCCCGGTTCGAAGACGGGCGCGTTTGTAGTTTACGAGTCGGGAGCGGGCCTGGGGTTGGGGTGCGATGTCGGTCGGGGCCCGTTATTTGCCGGTCAGGGCCTCGCTGGCCGGCGCGATGTCGATCGTCGTACCCAGGCCCTCCTCGGCGGCGCGCTCGTACAGCAGGGCGGCGCCGGCGACCGTCTCGATACCGGTCCCGCCGCTGTCGAAGAGCGTGATCTCGTCCCCGGACGTTCGACCCGGTTCGACGCCGGCGACGACCTCCCCGAGTTCGGCGTGGACGTGGTCCTCGGTGACGACGCCTTCCTCCATCGCGAGCATGAACGCCCCCGCGTCCATGGTCGCGCGTTCGCGGAGATCCGGGACGTAGGTCGCCCGTTTCACGGTCGTCGCGTCCACCTCGCGTTTCTCCGGGTGGTACTGGCCCATCGCGGTGACGTGCGTGCCCGGCTCGAGGTCCTCGCCCTCGAAGACCGGGTCGCTCGCCGTCGTGGCCGTGATGACCACGTCCGCGCCGTCCAGGGCCGCCGAAGGGCTGGCGACGGCGGCGACGGCGGCGTCGAGGCGCTCGTTCATCTCGCCCGCGAACGCCTCCCGGTGTTCCTTCGTCGGCGAGTACACGTCGACGGTCTCGAAGCCCCGGACCGTGGCCGTCGCCCGGAGCTGGCCGCGGGCCTGAGCTCCGGATCCGATCACGGCGAGCGAGGTGGCGTCCTGACGGGCCAGGGCGTCCACCCCGACCGCCCCGGTGGCGCCGGTCTTGAACGGGTTCATGCTGGCCCCGTCGACGATGGCGAGCGGTTCGCCGCTCTCGACGTCGAACAGCGGCGTGACGAACCACGCGTCACCGGCGCCGAACCCGCCGTCGTACATGTACCCGCCCATCACGCCAGTCTCGGGGAGGATCGCCATGTAGCCGGTCAGTTTCCCCGCCGGGTCGTCGTTGACGAGCGTCGTCCGGGGTTCGGCTGGGGCGCCCTCGCCGCGCTGGCGGTAGCCCTCGCGGACGGCGTCGACGAACTCCTTCGGGGTGGCCAGTCCTGACACGTCGTCGCTGGAGAGAAATCGTGCGGCTGTCATCCCTCGGCCGTTGGGGCGCGCGGGAGAAAAGCGTCTAGCTGGGGGACCACCCTCGGATCGGAAGGGACGCCCGTGCAGTGGGCGCGGCGCCGCCGAACGACGCTCCGTGCTCCGGGTGGGCTCCGTCCCGTGGCGGAGTGGAACGAACCATCGGTGTCGTGCCCGTTTCCCGGTTCCACGAGGATTCCGGAGTCTTGACGTGGGGCGGGAGGAGTCCATCGACTGTGAACAGGAACGACCGGGCGATCGTCGGGCTGGTCATGCTCGCGCACGCGATGGTCCACACGTTCGAGCTCTCGATTCCGATCCTCATGACCGAGTGGCTGGACGTCTTCCCGGTCACCAAAGCGACCCTGGGCCTGGTCGTGGGGGCCGGGTACGCGCTGTTCGGGATCGGGGCGCTCCCGGGGGGCGTCCTGGCGGACGCCGTCGGGTCCCGCCGCCTGATCGCGTTCTGTCTGGCCGGCATGGCCGGGTCGTTCCTCCTGCTGAGCCTCGCGCCGACGGCCCTCGTGGTCGCGATCGCGCTGCTGCTGTGGGGGATCGCGGCCAGCGTCTACCACCCCTCGGGTCTCACCCTGATCAGCAAGGGCGTCACCGAGCGGGGAGCGGGCCTCGCCTACCACGGCATCGCCGGCAACGTCGGGATCGCGCTCGGCCCGCTCGCGACGGCGCTCCTGTTGCTGGTCTTCGACTGGGAGACGACGGCCGCGCTGCTGGCCGTCCCCGCGCTCCTGGGTGCCGTCGTCGCCCTTCGAATCGACGTCGACGAGACGGCGGTCGTGGAGGCGACCGATGGGGGTACCTCTCGGCCCGGAGCGGTCACCTCCCTCCCCGAGTTCGTCGCCGGGGCAAAGCGCCTGTTCGTCGGGAGTTTCGTCTTCGTCTTCGGCGTCGTGATCATGTCCGGCCTCTACTACCGGGGCGTGCTGACGTTCCTCCCCGACGTCATCGCTGGGTTCGACGCCTTCGAACCGACGGCCGTGTTCGGGCGGACGATGGAACCGAGCCGCTACGTGTACGTCGGTCTCCTGACCGTCGGCATGGCCGGGCAGTACGTCGGCGGGACGCTCAGCGACAGGGTGCGCCCGGCACGCGCGATCGCCGCCACCTACGGAGCCCTCGCGGCCCTGGCCGTCCTGTTCCTCCCGGTCGCGAACGCCGGCCTCCTCCCGTTCCTCGTCCTCGCTGCCCTGCTGGGGTTCTTCCTCTTTCTGGTCCAGCCGGTCTACCAGGCGGCCGTCGCGGAACTGACCCCGACCGGAACCCGCGGGCTCTCCTACGGGTTCGTCTACTTCGGCACGTTCGGGATCGGTGCGGTCGGCGGCGCGCTCGCGGGCGTGTTGCTCACGTACGCCGACGAGTGGGGGCTCTTTCTGTTCCTCGCGGCCGTCGCGACCGTCGGATCGATCCTGGGCGTCGCCCTCCTCATCCGCGAGTGAGCGCGTCGAACGCGACCCGCCACGCCACCAGAGCGACCAGCGCGGTCCCGGTCACGACGAGCCCGAACGGCCACGTGACGCCGCCGTGGAGCCACGGGGAGGACCTGAGGACGAGGCCGACGTTCGCGCCGGCGACCCAGGTCACGACCACCAACCGGAGGTCCGCGACGAGCGGCCGGTCCGTCCGGGCGTAGAGCCCGGCCACGCCGGCGAAGACGAGCCACCCGAGCAGGAAGGGGGCCAGGGTCCCGGCCACCCGAAGGGGATCGTTCACGGGGTCGAACCCGTGTTGCAACTCCCCGGCGATCAGGACGGCGATCACGACGACGGCGTCCAGCGCCGCCAGGGCGCCGTTTCCGGGCGCGAGAATCGGACGGGGCGTCGATCCGGACGACATGGGGGACGCCTCGCGCTCCGGAACCATACGCGGTTCGAAACCTGCAAAACGGGCTACTCGGGTTCCGATTCCGGTTCCGGTTCCGATTCCGATTCCTGGTCGGTTCCGGCTTCGGTTTCGGGTTCCGGTCCCGATTCCCGCTCCGGTTTCGTCGCGGCGACGGTGTAGACGAACCCCCGATCCGGGACCTCGGCGCGGAGGCCGTATTCCTCGGCCAGAACGGCGAGGGAATCCGGCGTCAGGAAGGACGAATCGAAGCCCACCAGGTGTTCGGCCAGAACCAGCCCGCGACCCCGAAGGGTGGACGGGTCGAACTCGCGGACCACGAGGACGCCGCCGGGCCGAAGCACCCGGGCCGCCTCCTCGACGGCCACGCGCTGGCGGCCGACGTGGTGCCACGAGTCGAGAAATACGACGGCGTCGACGCTCTCGCCCCGGATCGGGAGGGTCGCCGCGTCCCCCTGCACCGTCGGCAGCCCGTGGCCGTCGGCGACGCCGAGCATGCCGCGCGCGGCGTCCACCACCGTCCAGTCGATCCCGGCAACGGCCCGGGCGGCCCGTCCGCTTCCCCCGCCGACGTCGAGGGCGCGGTCGACGGTCCGGTCGGCCCGCGCGAGGCCCGCCGCGAGCGCCTCGGCGTCCGCGCCCGGCATCACGAGGTCGTAGGGCCTCGCCAGCCAGTCGAACGGGACGACGTCCCCGTGTCGGCTCATACCCGACCGGAACGCCCGAGCGTACTTGAGCCCCCGGATTCGGACGCCAGGAGTCGGGAATCAGTTTCGAAACTGATGGAACACGAATCGTTGCCGTCGACGGTCGTGGTACCACGACTCTCAGAACCCTTATACGTCTCCCGGGGGTAGGATTGTTCGTAATGGCAAACGGTACTGTTGATTTCTTCAACAACACAGGCGGTTACGGATTCATCACGACTGAGGACGCGGACGAGGACGTTTTCTTCCACATGGAGGACGTCGGCGGCCCGGACCTCGAAGAAGGACAGGAGATCGAGTTCGACATCGAACAGGCCCCCAAGGGCCCGCGCGCGACGAACGTCGTCCGCGCCTGATTCCTGCGACTCCGTCGCCACTCGGCGACGCTGACACGCGATTCGACTTTTATCGGTGCAACGCTTCGGAGTCACCGCTCTCCGGGGAACGCTTTTGCTCTCCCCGGCGCACCCACCGCGCATGGACCGGATTTTCGCGACCGGGCTCGTAATCACGGGCCTGGGCGTCGCCGGATACACGCTCGGCATCGTCACTGCCTACCCGGGGCGGGCGTTTTCGGTCACGGCCGTACTGGTGGGCATCGCGACGCTGGCCATCGGCTACGGGAACGGTGGTGCCGCGAGATGACCGTCGAGACGATCGTCTACGACGAGGAGGGCGTCGTCGTCCGCGACGCGGAATCGTCCGAAGCCCTCAGGACGGCCCGGGACGAGCGTGGCACGACGTGGGTCCGGGCCTGGAACGCCTCGACCGACGAACTCGAGGCCGTCGCCGAGGCGTTCGGGATCCACCACCTCGAACTGGAGGACGTCCGAACCGACGGCCGGCCGAAGGTCGAGGAGTTCCCGAACCACACGTTCGTGCTGGCGTCGGCCGCGGCGCTCCGCCGCGGCGAGACGACGTTCGAGGACGAACTGAGGGTCGACACGGTCGGGCTGTTCGTCGGCGACGGCTGGATGGTGTCCCTCTCGACGACCGTCGTCGATCCCGTGCAACGGCTCTGGGACGCGATCGACCGTGGCGAGGGGCGCCTCCGATCGCGGGGGGCCGACTTCGCCGGTTACCGGATCCTGGACGGGATCGTCGACGGGTACTACGAGGTGCTAGACGAGATCGCGACCGACATCGAAACCGTCGAAGACGCGGTGATCGAATCCCCGGACGAGGAAACCCTCGAAGTCATCACGGGAATCCGTCGCGAGTTGCTCTCCATCCGGCGCCTGCTCTGGCCGACGCGCGACGCAACGGGCGTCCTGGCCCGGGGCGACCCGGATCAGATCGGCGAGGAGACCGAGAAGTACTACCGCGACGTGTACGACCACCTGGTCGAACTCGTCGAACTCACCGAAACCTACCGGGACCTGGCGGCCGGCGCGCGGGAGGTGTACCTGAACGCGCTGTCGGCCTCGACCAACGAGGTGATGAAGACGCTCACCGTGGTGGCGACGGTCGTCCTCCCGCTCACGCTCGTCGTCGGCGTGTTCGGCATGAACTTCGCCGGGGGGCCGTACAACATGCCCGAACTCGGCTGGACGTACGGCTACCCGGCGACGATGCTCGGGATGCTCGGGGTGGCCGTCGTGATGATCGCCTACTTCCGTCGGAACGGGTGGCTCTAGCGGACCCGGGATCAGACGGACGAAACGAGGTCACGAAGGACGGCCCGCGGATCGTCCGCCTTGGCCACCCCGCTCGCGAGGAGGACGCCGTCCGCACCGAGGTCGGCCGCGGCGGCGACGTCCGCGCCGGTCGAGATGCCCGCGCCACAGAGCACGTCGACGTCCCCGTCGACCGCGGCCGCGGCGTCGACCGCGTCGCGAACGACGTCGGGGTCGGCCTGGCTGACGGGCGTGCCCGTGCCGATGAGTTCCGGCGGTTCGATCGCGACCGCGTCCGGGCCGAGCTCCGCGACTGCGGCGATCTGGTCGGGGGTGTTCGCGCAAACGATCGTCTCGAGGCCGGCCCGTTCGGCCGCCCGCAGCCCATCGTCGATGTTTGCGAGGGTCAGCCGCCGCTCGGAGTGGTTGAGGAGCGTGCCGACCGCGCCGGCGTCCCGGACCGCCTCCGCGAGGGTACTGCCGGTGTGGCTGCCGTGCTCGACCGGGCTGACGTGCTGGACCCAGGTTTCGACGCCCGCTTCGGCGACGGCGTCGATGCGTGCCGTCTGTGGGGCGACGGCGATATCGGCCGACGAACCGGCACCGACGTCCGTTGCGGCCTCCGCGATGGCGACCGGGTCGCAGTCGTACGCCTTGGCGTTGACGAGGACGAACATACCGAATCGGCGTCAGTGCCGGGACTAATAGCTTGCGAGAGGGAACGGGCCGGTCCGACGGTCGGTCGGAAACGGGGCGATCGAGAACGGGTGGCCGTGGAGGCCGGCGGTTTCGACGCGTCAGTCCTTCCGCTTCACGACGTCGCCGAGCGTGGTCCCCTCCGTGGCGGAGTCGCCGTCCCACTCGCTTTCCTCCCCCGTCCCGGATTCGGCGCTCAGCGAGACGTCGAGGAAGCGTTCGAGCTTGGACTGGATCTCGTCGCTCGGGAGGGTCTCGCCGCGTTCGAGCTTCCGGATGAGGCTGGCCTTCTCGTTGAGTTCGTTGGCGAGGTCGGACTGGGAGAGCTCCTCGTTCTCCCGCGCCCTTCGGATGCGCTCGTCGTAGTCCTGTGCCAGTTCGTCCATGTCGTCGAACGGGTCGCGGCGACCCCCGCCGCCGCTCCCGCCGCTTCGCGATCCCCCCGAACCGCCGGAACGGCCCGACGAACCGCTTGACGTGGCTCCCGACGAACTGGAACTGCCCCCCGATCCGGTCGAATACTTCGTCGACGTGGAACTCGTCCCCTCGGCCTGGACCTCGGTCCCGAAGTCGACGCAGCTTTCGCACACTTCGAGTTCCGCCCCTTCGACCTTGATGGTCCTCGGTGACGACGTCTCTGCGCCACACATCTCACACTGAACCATGTGGGCACGTTCGCTTCGACGATGCATAAATGATACGCCGCGGTCGCTCCGGCGATGACCCCGCGCGATCACTCCAGCCGCCGCCAGGCACCGAGGAAGCGTTGGACGGCCGTCAGGTGGCCGACGACGGCCAGGAACACGAGGAGCCAGCCGACCGGGCCCAGCCCGAGGAGCGGCTCCCGGACGACGACGGCGACGTACCCGACGGCTCCGATGATCGCGAGCCGATCCGCCCGGCCGACGAGCCCGCCGTACGCGCGATCCAGCCCGACCGCCTGGCTCTGGGTCCCGAGATAGGAGGTCATGAGAACGCCGGTGACCGCGGCCAGCCCGAGCCCGAACCGGTCGATGCCCGCCGCGAGTCCGGCCACGATCACGATGTCGGCGTACCGGTCCAGGACGTGATCGAGGAGGTCGCCCGCCCGCGAGTCGACGTCCTGACGACGCGCGAGGGCGCCGTCGAGCAGGTCCAGCCAGCCGTTCAGCGCCACCAGCGTCGACGCCAGGAGGTACCAGAGGGGCGCGTCGCCCCCGAGGTAGTACGCGATCGCGGCCCCGACGGCGACGACGAACGCGACCACGCTGACGGCGTCGGGAGTCAGGCCGAGCCGGTCGGAGACGTTCACCCAGGGTTCGAGCGCCCGGTTCGCCACGGGTCGGAACTGATCCAGCGTCATGCGTTCGAGGTGGGGTTGGGCGTCATTCGTTGGAACGGGGACGGCCCGTCACAGGTGGGCCGTGAAATCGACGGTCCCGGCGCTCGGTTCGCGCTCCCCCCGGATCACGGCGTCGATTTCCGCCGCGACCGCGGACGGCGATCGATCCGTCGTGTCGATCTCGTAGACCGAATCCATCCCGTGGCGGTCGACCGCCTCGGCCAGGATCACGTCCAGGGCCTCGCTCTCGGCGTTCTCGTCGATGGAGGCTTCGCTCTCGCCGCGTTCCCGGAGGCGGTCGCGGAGCACGTCCGGGCGACACCGGAGGACCACGACCCGGTCGGCGTCGAGGTGGTGGGCGAGGTGGGATTCGATCAGGCAGTCGTCGCGGTCGCCGGCCCACTCGCGGATCGCGTCGAGGTCGGCGATCACGCTGTCGCGCTCCTCGTCGACGCCCTCGAACAACCCCTCTTCGCGGATCGCGTCGTTGAGGTGGACGACGTCCAGATCGACGTCGGGGTCGTTCGCCAGCGCCGTCGCCGCGCTCGTCTTCCCGGTCCCCGGGGTGCCGGAGACGACGATCCTCACGTCGCGAGCACCCCGTTGAGTTCGCGGACGGCGGTCCGCGTCTCCGATTCGGACCCGACCGTGATCCGAATGCACGAGGGCAACCCGAAGCTGGTGGTGTCGCGGACCAGGACGCCCCGCTGTTTCAGCGCCGCGGTGACGGCGCTCCCGTCGCCGACCTCCACCAGAACGAAGTTCCCGCCGCTCTCGTAGGTCCGGGCGTCGACGTTGTCGTGGATGTATTCCCGGCCCTGCCGGGCGGTCTCGACGGCCCGCTCGACGTGTTCCTGATCGCCGACCGCGGCGAGTCCCGCCCGGCAGGCGAGCCCCCCGACCGAGAAGGGCGTCGTCACCTTGCCGTAGGCGTCGGCCCACGCCGCCGGCACAAGGGTGTACCCGAGGCGGAGGCCGGCCAGCCCGTAGGCCTTCGAGAACGTCCGGATCACGGCCACGTCGTCGCGCCCGTCGAGCAGGTTCCGCGCGCTCGGCGCGTCGGTGAACTCGCCGTAGGCTTCGTCGACGACGACCAGGGTCTCCTCGTCGGTCGCCTCGGCGACGGCCTCGACGTCCTCGAGGGCCATCTCCGATCCGGTCGGGTTGTGCGGCGTCGTCACGTAGACGATCCGTTCGCCGTCGTAGGCCGACAGCACCGTGTCGGGCGTCTGGGCGAAGTCGTCGTCCTTGGAAAGTTCGTACGTCGCCACCTCGCCGTGGTGGAACCGGGCGCTCATGCCGTAGTAGGCGAACCCCGGTTCGGGGACGAGGACGCGGTCGCCCGGATCGAGGGTCGCCCGGGCGAGGTAGTCGAGGGCGCCGTCCCCGCCGTTGGCGAGCCAGATCTGATCGTTCTCGACCGACCAGCCGTCCGCGATGGCGGCGGTGAGGTCCGCGTGGACGGCTTTCGGGTAGGCGTGGATGCCCTCGGCTCCCTCGTGGATCGCCTCGACGGCGGCCAGGCTGGGGCCGAGGGGGTTCTCGTTTGAGGCCAACGCCAGGAAATCGTCCGGGTCGCGGCCGAGTTCCCGGGCGACCTCCTCGATGCCGCCCCCGGCCTCGTACCGGGGGTGGTCCGACAGGTCCCGTGGTTGCATGGTCGGGAGAAGTGGTTGGCGATCCTTAAGGGTGCGCAACGCGGGGGCGGCGGGGACCGACCACCCTCGTCGTCCGCATCGGCCCCGAAAGACGTCCCCGTCAGCCCTCCAGTCCCTCCGCCTTGGCCCGGGCTCTGGAAACGACGTCCGGCCGACCCCTGAGGTCGACCCGAATCGACTCCGTGCCGTACTCGACGTTCTTCACGTCGCCGTGGTCGTGCGCCCACGACACCACGGCCATCGCGTCGTCGGAGGTGGGCATCTCGAGGGTGGCCGTCTCGGTCGGGAGCCGATCTAGGAGTCGCTCGCGCAATCGACCGAGGTTCGTTCCCTCCCGAACGCTCACCGGGAGGGCGTCCGGAGCGAGGGCCTCGATCGCCGCGCGTCGGTCCGCCAGGACCGTCTCGTCGATCGCGTCGACCTTGTTCAGGACGGTGATCACCTCCTCGACGCCCTGGTCGTCGAGCACGGACAGGGCCGTCTCGAGTTTGGAGCGGAGTGTCGCCGCATCGTCGGTCGCGTCCGCGATCAGGAGCACGCAGTCGGCCCCCTCGACCTCCAGGAGCGTCGACGAGAACGACTCGACGAGCCAGTGGGGCAGGTCCGACACGAACCCGACGGTGTCGGTGAACAGGACCGGGCGACCGTCGATCGTGCCCCGGCGGGTCGTCGTCCGGAGCGTCTTGAACAACCGATCCTCGATCGCCGCCGTGGCCTCGCGATCCGGATGCTCCGGTTCGGCGTCCTCGAGGGAGAGGTCGTCCGCGAGTCGATGCAGCAGGGTCGACTTGCCCGCGTTCGTGTAGCCGGCGATGGCGACGAGGTCGAACCCCTGCTCTCGCCGTGCCTCGCGGTGTCGCTCGCCGGGATCGGGGAGCGCGTCGAGTTTCCGCTCGAGTTCGTCGATCCGATCGCGCACGTCGTACAGCGGCGTGCCCGATTCGGTGACGCGGTTCAACATCCCCTCGTCGCTGGCCGCGCGGATGCGCGGTAGCCGGTACTGGAGCCGTGCAAGTTCGACCTGGAGTTTCGCCCGCCTGGTCTCCGCCCCGTCGGCGAAGACGTCGAGCACGAGGCGGTAGCGGTCCAGGACCGCCGTTTCGTCGGGCATCGCCGCCCGCAGGTTGACCGTTTGCTGTGGCGTCAGTTCGTCGTCGACGAGGAGCGCGTCGGCGTCGGTTTCGCGAACCCGGGCCGCGATCTCCTCGACCTTTCCCGCCCCGAGGTTCGTCCCCGGATCCTCGGGTCGGGTCTGCGTGAAGCCGTCGACGACCTCGTAGCCGGCGGCCTCGGCCAGCCCCCGGATCTCCTCGGTGTCGACCGGTGGGTCGTTTCGGCGTGCCGCGACGACGGCGCGTTCGTGTCCGTTTCCTCGTATCATGGATTGCGAGTCTGTTGACTGTCGTGTGTTCGGTTGCATTCGAATCACGGCTCCCTCGTGGCGTCGTCAACGACGACAGCACGTCACGGCCGGCGACGACAGCACGACAAGTCCCGTCAGTACGGGCGAGCGGGAGCCGACGCTACGGGCGAACAAAGAGGATCGGCCCCGCCGGACGGATCGCGGAAGTCCTCGCGACGGACCTCACGAAACGGCGGCGGCCGATCAGAAACGAGAGATGGTGGTCATCGGTCGGCTACACGGGACCTTGGCCGCCCCCTACTTAACGCTATCTCAGGCATGTCAACACGAGACAGGCCGGGCCCGGCGCTGGTTTTTTCTCGTTACCACTCCGGTCGAGGGGCATGGAACTCCCGGCCGGCTGGTCGACGGACGCGGTCCACGCGAACGGCGTGGAGCTGCAGTATTACCGGACCGGCGACGGACCGCCCCTGGTCATGGCCCACGGGTTCTACGAGAACGGGCGCTGCTGGGAACCGCTGGCGTCCGAACTCGCGGACGAGTACGAGGTCGTGACCTTCGACGCCCGCGGACACGGGGCCTCCGACGCGCCCGAGACCGGATACGGGATCGACGACCGGGTAGCCGACCTCGTGGGCCTGATCGAGGCGCTCGGCCTCGAGGATCAAAACCCGATCCTCGTCGGGCATTCGATGGGCGGGTCGACCGTCGCCTGGACCGCCGCAACGTATCCGGGGCTTCCCAAAGCCGTCGTCCTCGAGGAGCCCGCAGGAACGTACGGCGATCCCGAATTCGGACCCGAAGAACGAGTGGAGATCGTCCGCGACCGGCTCGACGAGTGGTCGACGGCATCGATCGACGATATCGCCGCCGAATACGACGACCTGTCTCCGGACCTCGCGCGACGGGTCGCACTGGCCCGGACCGAGTGTTCCTACCGGATCGCCGAAATCGCCCGCGAGGGATATCCGTATCTTCCGGACGCCTTCGCCGACATCGAGCGTCCCACGCTCGTGTTGAAGGCCGACGCCGACCCGGAGCGACGCGTCGAGGACCTGGAGGCGGCCGACGCCCTCGCGAACGGGCGCCTCGTTCACGTCCCGGGGGCCGGCCACACCGTCTTCCGGGACCGGTTCGAGGCTGCCGTCAAGGAACTTCGGACGTTCCTGCTGCGAATCTAACTGGTCCCAGCACGGCGTCGCGCCGAGACGATCCGCGAGAAGTTTTCCAGCGTTCGGGGCGCCGTCGAGTCCTCGAACGAGAGGTCGGTTTCCTCCCAGTGGTCGCGGTACTCGTCGACGATGTCCGGGGTGAACTCCGGGTGGAACTGGACGGTCCAGACCGGGAGATCGCGATGCCGTGACGCGAAGTACTCGTTGTAGTCCGACCGGCCGATGGTCTCCAGCCCGTCGCCGGGTTCGGTGACGAGATCAGAGTGAAGTACCGGGACGACCGGTTCGACCCCTTCGAGCAACTCGTCGTCCTCGAACGAAGCGGTGACCAGGTGGGTTCGGGAAACGCCGCTGTCGACCACGGTCCCGCCGAGCAGTTCGTGGAGGAGCTGGTGGCCGAAACAGATGCCGAGGATCGGGATCTCACGGTCGATGGCCGTTCGAACGAACTCCTTTTCGGCCGCGATCCAGGGTTCGTCGGGTTCGTCGTACACGCCCGCTTCGCTCCCGCCGATGACGAGCGCGTCGACCCCGTCGAGGCTCGGGTCGCCGTCGGCGTTCGGGTAGTTGAAGATCTCCGAGTCAGGAAGCCGCTTGGCGATTTCGTCGGCCATGTATCCCCCCTCGATCGAGTTATCCAGGACCAGAATCATCTGGTTCGAAATTCGTCGGGGGTGGCTTAATGACTTCCGGGTCGATCGTCCAACGCCGCCCATCGGCCGCGAACGACCCGGCCGGAGCGCCGTACCTTCCACGATCGGCCCGACCCTTCCGAGGGGCGCCGACCCCCGCTCGACCCGGCCGCCAATTTCGTTCGATATTTACAAACGGATCCCGGATCCGACTGGCCGGCAAAGACGTCGACGACCGGGGACTCCCCGGCGCCGACGTGGTGGGAAACGGCATTGGTGTTCCTGCCGTTCGCGGACCTGGCGATACCTCCCTCCGCCCGACGGTGAGGGGCCGAGGAAACGGGAGCGTGGACCGGCCCCGTTGGACGGTCAGGGCATCCGGACGTCGTGTTCCAGCGTCCCGATCCCCTCGATCTCGATCGCGACGTGGTCGCCGTCCTCGAGCGCCCCGACGCCCGCCGGGGTCCCGGTCGCGATGACGTCGCCCGGTTCGAGGGTCACGTACGTCGTGATCTCCGCGATCAGTTCCGGGACGGGAAACACCATGTCGGCTCTGGTCCCCCCCTGGCGAAGGTCGCCGTCGACCCGGAGTTCGATGCTGGCGTCCTCGGGAACTTCGTCCGGTGACGCCAGCACCGGCCCCATCGGCGCCGCGCCGTCGAAGGCCTTGCCCCGGACCCAGTTTTGCTCCCGCCGCTGGTCGTCGCGGTTCGAGACGTCGTTCAGACAGGTGAACCCGGCCACGACGTCCATCGCCTCGGCCGCGGACACGTGGCGGGACTGTTCGCCGATCACGACCGCGAGTTCGGCCTCGTGTTCGATCCGGTCCTTGCCGGCCGGCGGGTCGATCGTGTCGCCGTGGCCGGCGACCGCGTTCGGGGGCTTGAGAAAGAGCAAGGGCCGATCGGGAACCTGGCTGTCGGTTTCGGCCGCGTGGTCGGCGTAGTTGCGACCGATGCAGACGATTTTCTCCGGATCTGTAGGTGGGAGGACGTCTACGTCGTCGAGGTCGTATCGGTCACCGGCGAAGGAGACGGCGTCCCCGTGCCACTCTCCCGTTCGCACTGCACCGGCAGGGTCCCGGAATCGTACCTGCTTCATATTCGCTTCCGTCTCCCGCGAACGGGATAAGCGTGCGGGCGCCCGCGTATGCTGCAGCATGTTAATCGGGTTCCGATATCGAGGAACCGCCCGACATGGCCGTAGCAACCCCGACGCCGGTGCCTGGGGATCATGAATCGCCCGACACGAGTCCGACAGGAACGAAAGCGTTAAACGACTTAGCCCGGAAGGTCAGACCGCAGTCCGCTCGGTTGGTGTAGTCCGGCCAATCATTTCGGCCTTTCGAGCCGATGACCGGGGTTCAAATCCCCGACCGAGCA
>Ga0207797_1000839_pt1 | contig 23020 bp, 19 predicted proteins | sample PRCRCaboRojoPR_6_FD_187275 | JGI IMG/M metagenome (GOLD analysis project Ga0207797, IMG submission 187275) | Marine sediment microbial community from Cabo Rojo, Puerto Rico - PR CR 10% Liquid 1 (SPAdes) | ecosystem: Environmental > Aquatic > Marine > Coastal > Sediment | place: Cabo Rojo, Puerto...
CTTCCGTGGGTTCTTCGGTTTGTGTCCCGCAAGCACCCAGGACCAGGGCTGCCATCAGGAAGATGGACAGCAATGCCCATAGTTTACGATTCTTTTTCATTCTTCTTTCTCCTTATTTGTATATATTGATGTGTCTGTGATTTCTGAATAAATTGGTATTTTCTTCCGCTTCTCACCTCCTTTTTACATCTGCTTAATTATTTTATCATGACTCTAGGGCATTAATTCAAGGGTGAAAATTCAATGTGTTGGGCCTGCTCTAGAAAATCCGCTAATTCGGGGAAGAACTCAACCGGTCCCACTGTGTTGATTTTATACTCAGCGATGACCTGTCCCAGCCGGGCTGCTTCCAGGGGCGGTAGGTCCATGCTTAATCCGGCAAGCAAACCGGACCAGAAAGCATCTCCCGCGCCTGTGACATCTACTACAGACAAAGGATGAGCCTGGATCCGGTATCGTTCTCCCTCTGAAGTGCCCAGTAGTACACCTTCCCTTCCCATGGTCAGAGTCACGATGTGAGCCCCCCAATTTAAAAAGCGCTCCATATATTCTCGGGGGGTGAGCCCGGGCCCAAATATGCGAGCGCTGTCATCCAGAGATGGTTTGGTAACCGTGATCATAGGGTAGATGTCTTTGAGGAAAGAAATGAAATTAGGCCGGTCTGGCCAGATGCGGGGATGGTAGTTGGGGTCCAGAGAAATACATTTTCCTTCCTCTTGTCCCAGTTGCAGGCATTCTATGATCGTGTTCCTGCTGGGATCGTGAGACAATGAAGACGCAGAGGTATGAATGGCCGTGCATTTTCGGACTGCGTTTTCCAACTGCGGCGTGCCCCGTAAGTATTTATCCGCCCCGCGGTAGATGATGAAGTCGGGCGTCTTCGTCTGGCGGGTCACAGGAATCAGGGTCGTAGGGGCGTTGCTCGTGGTCTGGATGAGGTCCATGACCACGCCGGCTTCCTGGTACTGATTCTTCAGGTACTGCCCGAATCCATCGTCCCCCACACAGGCCGCAAGGGCAGATTTAAACCCGAGGTGTGAAAGGTTCACAGCCAGATTCGCGACTTCTCCTCCCGGGAAACGCTGGAAGCTGTTTGCGGATTCCAGGCTGGAAACGATCCCGGTGGAAATCAGATCCACCACAGCTTCCCCCAGAGAAAGGAAATCTACAGCGTCCGGATGCGATGCGTTTTCAGGTATGATCATCTTCTTTGTGGTGGGGCTGTGGTACCCCGGACTCTTACCTCAACGGGCAGCTGTCGGCAGTGGTCCGCTGGAGGGTGTGTTTTGAGGGAATCAAGCAGCATGCGGGCAGCGATATGCCCGGATTCGTAGAGGGGTTGAGCGATGGTGGTTAAATTCACCAGTTCCGCCTCCCGGATCCCATCATAACCGATCACGGACAGGTCCCGGGGGACATTCTTTCCAGCTTCCCTGGCCGCGTCCAGGACGCCGATGGCCTGTGTGTCACAGGATGTGAAAATGGCAGTGGGTGGGTCTCCCTGGTCCAAAAGGTGTTTTGCCATCCTCTTCCCATTTTGGCGGCCGCGTTCTCCCTCCACGAAATATTTATCCCGGTACGGGATGGCGTTCTCGTCAAGCGCGCGGCGGTATCCCTGATAGCGGTTGGCAGCGGCTGATTTTTGAAAGGGGAAATCGAGTGGATCACTGATGTATGCGATCTTGTCATGGCCCAGGTCAATCAAATGCTGCGTGGCCAGGGTTCCTCCCTGGACGTCATCGACAAAGACATGCTGGAAATGTTCGTGGTGGGTGTCGATGAGCACGAGGGGAATCTCGTTGCGGATGAATTTCTGGGTCTGTTTTGGGTCAGGAGTGAGAGAGATTGCCAGAGCCCCGTCCACGTGGTTTTTGTTGGAAAGCGAGTCAAATGTTTCGTCTCGCTGTTCCGGGCTTCCCACCGCGTAGAGCACAGGTTGGTATTCCGAGTTAGAGAGAGCTTGGAGAATTCCCCGCAGACGTTCCACATAGGATGACAGGGTCAGATTAGGCAATACCACCCCGATCTGCCACGTTTTCCCCAGTGACAGCCTTCTCGCGCTGGGGTTGGGAGAATAATTTAGCTCCTGGATGGCTTCTTGGACTTTTCGCCGGGTAGCCTTGCTGACTGCAGGGCTCTCGTTGATCACTCGTGAGACGGTTCCCACACCTACCTGCGCTTTTTGGGCTACATCTTTGATCGTCGGGACCATATCCTTCCTTTACAGCACATGGATGGAAGCGGTTCCATTACATTTATGATCATAACATATTTGAGGGGGATTTTCAAATCCGACAGAGGATTTCATCCGATGCTAATCTCGAGAAATACCTGATTCCGAGATTGGAAAGCACCTTCAGCTGGGCCAGGTGGATGATTGAGTTACTGGATAAACCCACCAGCAAAAGGTGGGGAGATGGAAAGCCGGGGGATCAAACGGGCGAACCAGGGGAATATAGTAAAATGGATGCAGTCCCATCAACTAAGGGTTAGGGCGTGAAAATTCTTTCCATAAGTGACAAAGTGGTTCCGATCATTTACAGCATCAACATCCAGGAACGGTTTGGCGATGTGGACCTGGTCTTGGCCTGTGGGGATTTGCCGTATTCTTATCAAGAATTCATCATCTCCAGCCTGAATCGCCCGCTCTGTTTCGTGCATGGGAACCATGATCCGGCTTTGGAGTACGGCCCCGGGAAGCCGAAGGCGTACCCCCATGGGGGTATCAATCTCCACCGGAAAACCGTGCGCGTGGAGGGGGTATTACTGGCAGGTGTGGAAGGCAGCATCCTGTATTCGAAACGTTCCCTTTACCAGTATTCTCAGTTCCATATGTGGCGCCATGTCCTGAGCCTGGTGCCCCGTTTGCTGTGGAACAAATTGAGATACGGCCGGTATTTAGACATTTTTATCTCACACGCTCCTTCCAGCGGGATCCATGAAGGTCAGGATTTCGCCCATCAGGGCATAAAAGCCTTTCGCTGGTTGCTGGAGACCTTTCAACCCCGGTATCACTTCCACGGTCATGTCCATCATTACCGACCGGATGCGGTGGTAGAAACGCAGCTGGGGAGGACCACGGTTATCAACAGCTATCCTTATCAAGTGATAGAAGTCTCGTCCTGGGAATGAGCCCGCGGTGGGGGTTTCAGCGGCAGATGAGGATAGGGATCTGGACCTCGCGGAGGACCTGATCGACACAGCTTCCCAGGACCACCTCGACTACAGAAGCTGATCCGTAGCCGCCGATGAGGATACAATCAATCCCCTTTGTTTCCACCAGATCCTTGATGACCTCCGGGATCTCATCATCTTTGAGAAGATAGGAAGCCTGCACCCCCCGGCTTTCCAGATAGCGCCGGGCATCCTTCTGGATTCCCTCGGCCCGGGCTACTCCCTGGTGGCTGGTGAGGACGGTTAAGGAAGCTTGCCAGCGGTTGGCCATATAAGCCGCGATGAAGAGCGCTTCTTTCGCTTTCGGACTCCCATCATAGGAGAGGAGCACATTTTGCAGCGGTGTCGCGGGCCCCGCAACGGTCATGACGGGGCGGGGACAACGGCGAATGATGGCCCGTATTCCAGAATCCAGCCTTTGCAGTTTGTTCTCGCCCGGAGGATGGTTTAAAGGCAGGACAAGCAGATCCGCAAAACGGGCTTGTTTACAGAACACGTCAGGGATTTCCCCGGCAGCCAGGGTGAGGGTCGGGTTTTTTTGGCCGTGGGATTGGCAGATTTCTTGGAACTCTTTTTGGAGGGCTGCCAGATGCCCTTCCTGTTCCTCACCTCCAGGGGGGTGGATGTGGACCCCATGCAGGCTGCTGTTTTCGTACGAGGATATGATTAAGGACTGTTCGAGCGCATGCTCCTTTTGGGGGCTGTGATCAATGGCGACCAGGATGTCCTCAAATAATCGTTTTAGATTTCCCTTTTCCTTTCTCTCCTCTCGCCATGTCCCGGGGGGAGGCCCCTCTTCCAGAATATCCGGGATGAGGATGTTCCAAATCTTTTTCCGGACGTGCCGGAGGAAACGTTTCAAGGGTGACCTCTCCCGGCTCGCGAGATCAAGGGCTGCTTCTTCCGCCCCGATATCCCAGCCCAGCTCTTCTTGGAGTTCAGCGCGATGTTCCGCTAACCACAGGTACAGGTCGGTTTGGGTTCGATTGGGGAACCCTCTCAAGATCCCTTTTTGTTTGATGATCTGGACCACTGGTTGATAGATATGATCGTACCAATGTGTGACCGCTTCATGGTAGGGGATGGGGCGTTGTTCATCAATGCCCATGTAATAGCGATGGATCTCGATGTGTTCTATGAGGGTGGGGTAGGCACCCGGTTTGGTAACGGAAAGATCTGCTTCCGGTCGGAGTTGGTCCAGTCTGGTTTTTTCGAGAAAATCTGTGTATTCAGCTTTGATGATCAGATCATCGGGCTTAGTGTCCGGGGTGATGTTCACCTTGGTTTTAATTTCGGTGACATATCCCTGGATGGTCTTGTTTCCCAGCTGCCGGGCCACTGAAACGCGGTGATTTCCGTCTTTGACGAAGTACACTTCGCCCAATTTGTAAGCCTCGATGGGTGGCAAACCCCTTAACCCCAACGTTTGGGCCATGACCCGGGCCCAGCGTGAGGGATCCGTGGATTCCCGGGGCAAAAATGTGCGTGTGAAATCATGGTAACGGCTCACGCTGCCCACGATGGCGTCCAAGGGTATGTTCTCCAGGTATTCCCTGCTTTGTTCCAAACCGGAAAGTTTTTTCCGGACGTCATCAAAAGAGAGCAGTTGGATCTCTTTTTCTCTTCCAGTGATCTGGGCCACGATTTCCTGCAGGGCTGCTTGGCGCCGGGCGTTCTTAAAATCTTGGATCGCTTTCGCATAGTGAAGATTTGACATGATAAGGGCTCATCTTTCTAACCAGTAGTTGGAAGTAGGCCAAAGGGGAGGAAACCATCCTCCCTCATTCGCCTATTCCAGGGGTTCAGGCATTTGTGTTTATTAGTATAGCCTACTTCATATCTAAGGGGAAAGGATTACGAGAAGAGGAAATTTTGGTACACTTATTTTCGTAAGGTGCGGAAAGGTGGTAGTGAATGGAGTATGGAAACATGAAATACGTCAGTGTAGAGGAAATGGTGCAGATCGAGCAAGAATCAGATGCCCGGGGCCATACATACCCGGAGATGATGGAGCGGGCAGGTCGGGGGTTGGCTGAGGTCGTCCAGGAAACGTACGCTGACCTTGAATCCCGGAAGGTGATCGCCCTGGTCGGTTCCGGTAACAATGGGGGGGATGCGCTGGTGGCCCTGGATTATCTGGCCTCCTGGGGGTGGGAGGTCACCGCCCTTATCCTGCGTTCGCGGGGTGATGATGACCCCCTGGAGAGTCGTGTCCGGGAGGCAGGGGGTCGTGTGCTTGAGATTACGGGAGAGGGTGTAAGGGAAACGATTAAGCGAGAGATCCCTGTACACACCGTCCTCCTGGACGGGGTCCTGGGCACAGGGATACGCCTGCCTGTGCGGGGAGAACTCGGGGAACGGTTGGATGCTGCCCGACGGATCTTAGCTGGAATGGAGGATCCTCCTCATGTGGTAGCCGTGGACTGCCCGTCCGGCGTGGATGCGGATACCGGAGAAGTCGATCCGTCGTGTATTCCCGCGGAAATCACGGTCACCATGGCTGCCGTTAAGCAGGGCTTATTAAAGTTCCCTGCTTTCCGATTCCTGGGAGATTTACGGGTAGTGGGAATTGGGCTGCCTGACGATCTGGAATCCTATCGGGCGGTTAACAGGGAAGTGGTGGGTTATGACTGGGTGAAGAGAACCTTACCTTCCCGACCTCTGGAGAGCCATAAAGGGACATTTGGCACAGCTCTGATCGTAGCCGGGTCTGTGAATTTCACAGGTGCGGCGGCCCTGTCCGCTGAAGGGGCATACCGCGTAGGAGTGGGCTTGGTGAGTCTGGCGGTTCCTGAACCCCTTCACCCAGCCCTGGCGGGAAGTTTGCCGGAAACCACCTGGCTTCCACTTCCCGCGGTGAACGGGTGTATCGCTCAGGATGCCCTTTCCGTCATTGAAGGGTACATGGATCGGACTTCTGGGCTTTTGGTGGGACCTGGATTTGGGACCCATGAATCGACGAAGACTTTTCTAATACATCTGCTGCAAAGTTCTTCATTACCCCCTATGGTCGTGGATGCGGATGGACTCAAGCTCATTTCAAGCGTGGCAAACTGGGAAAAGGACATACCTTCTCCCTCGGTCTTAACCCCTCATCCGGGGGAGATGTCCGTGATGACCGGTTTGTCCACCGGTGAGATTCAAAATGACAGGGTGGGCGTAGCCGAGCGGTACGCCAGGGAGTGGGGACATGTGGTCGTCCTCAAGGGAGCGCACACGGTGATCGCTTCGCCCGGTGGGCAAACGAGAATCCTGCCCCTTGCCACGCCGGCATTAGCAAGCGCGGGGACCGGGGATGTCCTGGCAGGGGTTATCGTGGGCTTCGTGGCCCAGGGGATGGAGCCCTTTGCCGCGGCCAGCATTGGGGCATGGATTCATGCCCAAGCGGGCTTGACAGCTGCTGCTCGGTTAGGAAACACCGCTTCTGTGCTGGCAAGTGATGTGGCTGACAGCCTGGTGGATGTGATGAGCTGGTTTGATATCTAAACTACCCGGGCTTGACCACGTGCCTGAGCCTGACCCAGCTATCCGGACAGCGAAGGGTAAATCAGGCCTCCTCTATCCCTTCCTCACCTTCTTCTGCTAACTCTTTTTTCAGCGCTTCAGAGGCTTTTTTTCCAGCCTTTTTGGCTTTGTCAAGACGGGCTTTTTGCTCATCCAAGATCACGCGGCCCTGTTCCTGGAGGGCTTTTGCTTGTTCTTGAGCGCGCTTTTTGTATTCCTGGGCAGCAGCGCGTGCTTCCTTGGCTGCCTTTTCCGCGCGCAGACGAGCTTCCTCGACGTTTTCAACAGCCTTGCCTTTCAACTCGATGCCTTTATCGCGGATGACCTTCCGTGTTTCTTCCCCTGACTGGGGGGCCATGAGCAGTGCTGTGACAGCCCCTGCAATTCCCCCGATTAAAAATCCTGAAAGGAAAGCTCCAAATTCATTATTATCGGACATGTTTCACGCTCCTAATTTTTTCAGTTCCCTAGGGTTATTTACCTTTTGATTTAAATATGGTGAAAAATTTACTCAGTCCTGCGAGATATTGATTAAGTTGGATGATGGGTTCGACCAAATGTTCACTGATGAAAGCTGTTGTACCCTGCAGGGTGCGAGCTGTTTCGCTGGTCGAATCCAGAATGGGTTTGACTTCCTGCTGCAGCAGGTTGATCAGTCGGGCCAGCTGTACGATGAGGATGATCAGTGCCAAACCGATGACCAAAAACTCCAAAGCCATGAAGATGATGAAGATATCCCGGACCTTACCTGTGTTTGTGTTCGGATGGAGGAGAAAGTACAATCCCCCCACGATTAAAGCCAGGACCAGCACACCTCCGGCGATGAGACCCACCTTGATCCATGTCTCTTTCTTCGGTGAGGATTTTTGGTTCTCATCTTGAGCAGGCAGGGAGGGGGGAATTCTTTTTTGTGAAGGAGGAGTTTTTATGTTCATAGTTAGTACGATTATAGCACAGGATAACCGGAATTTGAGAGGAAGACAGGTACGCAGCGGTAGCCGATGAACGCTCGCAGAATCAGCTTAAACGTTCCAGTCTCTTCCCTGATGCAACCGCGCATCCGGCAAAGGAAATGGCCGGGATCGTCTGGGTCACGGCTGATTTCCTCTGATTGGATTTTTAAGAGAAAAGGCTCATTCAAGTTTTTGAATGAGCCTTTTTCAATCAGGTGGAGATGGCGGGAATCGAACCCGCGTCCGAAAGTCTCGACCGCTCGGACATCTACGAGCGTAGTTTGGCGTTTCTTTTTGTCAGCTGAGCTACACCGAACGAGAGCTTCAACTGACTAGCCGCTGGGAGCCAAAGGTCCCTCTTAAGCCCGGGTAGCGGCGTCACCGGGGTGCACTCCCGCTTTCCGACGTCCAGTCCACTCCAGCAGGAGTTAGGAGCAGGTGGACGAGGTTACTTTCTATAGTAACCGTCTGCTTTCCTCATGCTTATGCAGCGAGAGGCATAGCAGCATATTCAGTGCGGTTGGCACTTAATTTTTTGCGCTGATTTTACGAGATTCAGCGCCTCTCGGCTCGCAGTCCGGGGTCAGCCTCTTCCGTCGAAGCCTTTCATCCCCGTACGCCCATATTATATCACAGCTGAGATTTTGTTAAGGTTGGGAGTATAAGAAGGCTGTTAAAATGGCCCTGAGAAGGTGGGTGAACATGGAATTGCGACCTTTTCTGGAACTTTTAAAAAGGGGGGAAGGGCCATTTTCCGCTTCGATAGCCGCCTCCTGAGATGTCTGCAGTTGCTGCCAGGGGGCAGAAGCACACCCTTATATCATCGGTGTGATCGTCTTTTCATGGGTGCCGCAGCCGATCCGCCACTCCCGTTCGTGTCTTTGAAGTAGTTGATCAGCTTCCTCCGGACCCCAGGTGCCCGGCTGGTAGGTGGCCAAATACCCTGTGGAGCGGTCATCCCAGCGTTCGATTACCGGGTCGATCAGTTTCCAGGCTGCTTCAATGCTGTCATGGCGTGTGAACAGGGAAGGGTCTCCTTCTAAGGCTTCTAACAGGAGGTGTTCATACGCGTCCGGGAGGTTAATATCATCAAAAACGTCAGCGTAATGAAATTCCATGTCCACAGACCGCATATCCTGTTCGGTGTCCGGCACCTTCGCCTGGAATTTAAGGTGGGTGCCTTCGTCCGGTTGAATGCAAAGGGATAGCATGTTGGGTGAAAAGTCGCTTGATTCCGTGGGTCCGAACATCAAGTGAGGAGGTTTTTGAAATTCGATGGTAATTTCAGTGACCTTTCTCTTCAGCGCTTTGCCGGAGCGCAGGTAGAAGGGGACGCCCTTCCAGCGCCAGTTATCGATGTTTAGTTTCAGCGCTGCAAAGGTTGGGGTTCGGGAACCTTCTGCCACACCCTGTGTGCTGCAGTAGCCGTCATATTGAGCCAAAACGGTATCCTGGATTTGTATAGGGCGGACGGCGTTCAGCAGCTTAACTTTTTCATTGCGGATGGCATTTGCATCGAAGGAAGCGGGGGGCTCCATGGTGACCAAAGAAAGGAGCTGCATAAGGTGGTTCTGGAACATGTCACGCAGCACACCAGCCCTGTCATAGTACTCGCCCCTGTGCCCGACATCGATGCTCTCAGCGACCGTGATCTGCACGTTGTCTACATAGTTTCTGTTCCAGACCGGTTCAAAAATGGTGTTGGCAAAACGGAAGAAGAGGATGTTTTGCGCAGTGTCTTTCCCCAGGTAGTGGTCAATCCTGTAGACCTGATTTTCGTTAAATACCTCATGAATGGTGTCGTTTAAATCCTGAGAGGATTCTAAATCATGCCCAAAAGGCTTTTCGACCACGACATGCCTCCAGGGTCCACCTTCCCTTTGTTTCTCTTTATTCAAACCCGCTTTACCGAGGTTTGTGATGGCTTTCTTGTATAAAGAGGGGGCGATGGCCAGGTAATAGAGATGGTTTGTGGGTTCATCCTCGAGATCGTCAAGGACATCAATCAGCCGTTGATAGTCCTCCGGTTCCGTCAAATCGCCCACCTCATAAGTCACTTTTTCAGCAAATGTTTCCCAGAGGTCCTCTTTGTATGTGTCCGGGCTGAATTCCTTCAATCCTGATTCCAGATGAGCCCGGAATTCTTGATCGCTGTATTCAGATCGGGAGGAACCCACGACACGGGTGCCTTCGGGAAGCCGATTCTTGCGGTACAGGTTGTATAATGCGGGAATGAGCTTTCTGCGCGTCAAGTCTCCGGAAGCGCCAAAGATCAAAATCGTGGTGGAGTGTGGAGTGGACATGCTGGGTTAACTCCCATAAACTGGTATGGCTGCCCCATGGATGTCGCGCGCGGCATCCGAGGTCAGGAAGAGGATGACGTCCGCCAAGGAAGCGGGTTGGACCCATTTGGAGTGGTCTGCGTCAGGCATCGCTTTCCTGTTGGGTGGGGTGTCGATGGTGCCGGGCAGTACGCAGTTGACATTGATGCCCTGCCCTTTTAACTCGCTGGACATCGCTTCTGTGAGGCGCAGCACGGCGGATTTAGCCACGCTGTAGGCTCCCATCTTGGCTTTCCCTTCCAATGAGGGGCGAGCGCCGATACTGACTATTTTTCCCTTTCCCGCCTTGATCATGTGGGGGACGACTGCCTTACTGGTGATCAAAAACGTCCGGGCATTTAAACTCATCATCTTTTCCAGGGTTTCCAAGTCCATTTCATGGACCTTTTCTCCCATGGTAAAACCGCCCACAGTATTGACGACCGCGTCAATCCTATTAAAGCGGTCCATGGTTTCGTGGACCATATTCTGTACTGCTTCCGGTTGAGTGAGGTCCACCGAGGCTGCCAGGTAATGGTCTTCAGTAGAGGCCAGCTCAGGAAAGCGCTCTTTGAGCCTGTCCTCCTTATAATCGACCAGGACCAGGTTAGCGCCTGCCTTGAGGTAGGCTTTGGACACAGCGCTGCCCAGGTTACCCGGAGCTCCGGTCACTATCACCACATGGCCGTCATGGGTTTTCATCGTTTTCTCTCTCCTCAGATTGCTGAGACTTTCTCATCTAATAACCCTCACTCTTCCTTCACTGCATGGCCCCCAAATTGATTGCGCATGGCTGCCAGAAGTTTGTGGGCGAAACTTTCCTCCATCCGGCTGGTCAGGCGGGACTGCAGCGCCAAAGTGATCACCGGAGCGGGAATATCCAGGTCGATGGCTTCAAATACCGTCCAGCGGCCTTCCCCGCTGTCATCCACCCAGTCGTCGATCCCTTCCATGGTGGGGTTCTCTTCCAGGGCCAGGGCGGTAAGGTCCAGCAGCCAGGACCGGATTACGCTCCCGAAGCGCCAGATTTCAGACACTTGATGAAGGTCAAGTTCAAATTCTTCTTTGGCTTTTAAGATCTCAAACCCTTCTGCGTACGCTTGCATCATACCGTACTCGATCCCGTTGTGGATCATCTTCACGAAATGTCCGGATCCAGGCGGGCCGACGTGTCCCCAACCTTTGTCTTTCCCGGGGGCTAAGGTCTCAAGGACCGGTGTGATGTGTTCCACAGGCTCCTTTTCACCCCCGACCATCATGCTGTATCCCTCTTTGAGTCCCCAGACCCCGCCGCTTGTCCCCACATCGATATAGTAGATTCCATTTTCTGCTACAGATTCCCCGCGCCGCAGGGTCTCTTTGTAATTGCTGTTTCCGCCGTCGATAAGGATATCACCTTCGCCAAGCAGGGGTGTCAGTTTATCGACGATGGATTCTGTGGGTTTTCCAGCCGGGACCATGATCCAGAGTACCTTCCGATCCGGCAATTTGTCCACTGCCTCTTCGAACGAGAAGGCTGGTTCCAATCCCGCCTCTTGTGCCATACGTTCTGTGACTTCAGGGCTGCGGTTGTATCCGATAACCTGATGTCCATCCCGCAGTAAGCGGCGGGACATGTTCCCACCCATCTTGCCTAATCCAATCATTGCGATTTTCATGATCATTCCTCCTTTATTTCCGTCGTTTGTGATGCTTCTACACGTCTATTGTCGGTCCAGGAATTGGTCCAATCGCCTTTTGGGGTTCTTTCCCAATGAGAAACGGATCAGATTTCGGCCCGCGTCCCGCAGTGCCCGGGCGTCTCCCAGGGCCTGGGCAAGTTTCAACGTCCCAAAAGATATCGATGAGGCGCTGCTCCCGATCTTTTTAGGAACGGGTATATCCTCCTCTGATTGAGATGTGAGTTGAATGAATAAGCCCTTTCCGGCGTCTCCTTTGTGGAGTTGCCCTGTGGAATGTAAAAACCGGGGACCGAATTCAAATGTGGTGGCTAATTTGTATGTGTCCCGCAGCCTTACCCTGAATGTGTTGAGGGATTCGCGGTTGGCCTCTGTAGGGGGGAGGAAAGCCTGGATGGCGAGGTAACTGCCTTCTTGCCTGTGCTTTTCGATAAAGCTGGTCACGCTTTCCCAGGTGAATGGTGAGGTATCACCCTCCGGCAGGGTCCCTTCCTTTTCATAGGTCTCGACCATCTCTCTGGCCCGGATCTTCGCGCTTTCCACATTAGGCTGATTGAAGGGGTTGATGCCCAGGTGGTACCCGGCGACCGCGGTCGCGAATTCCCACAAATAGAACTGACCTCCCAGATCGTATATATCCTCGATCTTGATCTTAATTACCGGGTGACCGGCATCTTGGAGGGTGTCAAGAAGTGGGGGAGCAGTGGTTTCGTGCCCCACGGCGAGGTGAACGAAGACCCGGTCATCCCTGTAGAATGCGGGTTTTGCCAGGGGTTCGTCCACCACAGGCAAAATCCCTCTTCCTTCTTTTCCAGTGCTTTCCGCCAGCAGCTGTTCAATCCAGTTCGGGAAACTTGCCAGAGCGGGTTGGGTGGAGAATGTGACTTTGTCGCGCCCATGCTTCGCTAAGATGCCCAGCGTGTTCCCTAATTTAGCACCGGGATGGTTTTCGGGATCCGCTTTCCGGCTGCAGTCGTCCATCATCTCCCGGGCAGAAGAGAGGAGTTTCTTTATATCCACCCCGGCCAATCCAGCGGGGACCAGTCCGAAGAAAGAAAGAGCGGAATACCGCCCCCCGATATTTGGATCGTTGAGGAAGATATCGCGAAAGCCTGCCCTTTCTCCCATTTTAATCAGGCCGCTTCCCGGATCGGTGATACCCAGGAAGTGTTTCCCCGCTTGCGTAGCCCCGAGCATTTCTCGCGTCCAGTTGTAAAAATATTTGAAAAATGAGAGTGTCTCCACAGTGCTGCCAGATTTGGTGGCCACGATGAAAAGGGTTTGGTGAGGGTCAAGCTTGGCCCTGTATTTACGAACCGCCTGGGGGTCTGTGCTGTCCAGCACCTCCAGAGAAAGGGGAGAGGACGGACCATCAAAGATCACACTGAACAATTCGGGAGCCAGACTGGATCCACCCATACCTAAAAGAAGAGCATTCGTGAATCCCTCTTCTTGCATGTCATCCAGCAGGGATTGGATCCTGGGCACAGAATTCCGGATGCGTTTGGGGATGTCCAGCCATCCTAAACGGTTGGTGATCTCTGTGGGTTCGGGTTTCCAAACAGTATGGTCGCGATCCCAGATCCGTTGGGGGACTCCATCCTCCCCGAGTTTTAAAAGGCCTTTTTGTACTTGACTTTGATAGGCTCCAAGTTCATATGTAATTTGCATCAGATCCTTTGCCTTTTTTATTTTCTTATTTGACTCCATTATAAATGGAATTATGATCAATCCGGGGAAGTGAGCTGGCTGGTGGTCCCAAAGATGTTCTGTGAAGTCCGCCTGTGATGCACGTTTAAGAGAGACAGATGGGATGGGATCTTACCTGTCTGAGTGTTTGATTGAAAAACAATTTGGCATCGGGAGTGAGTAAAAAGGAGTTGGGTTTCCGCCTGGAAATCGACCGTATGTTCCTTCGAAGATGGGCAGCCGCCAGTATAGGTACTCCCACAGTTTTTCCGGGGATTTTTGGAACATCATTCCCACTCGATGGTGCCGGGAGGTTTGCTGGTGATGTCATATACCACCCGGTTTATACCCTCCACCTCATTGACGATCCGGCTTCCGATCCTGGCCAGCAGGTCTTGTGGAAGACGGGCCCAGTCTGCGGTCATGAAATCATCCGTGGTCACGGCCCGGAGAGCGATCACATCCTGGTAAGTGCGTTTATCACCCATGACGCCCACAGATTGGACGGGGAGGAGGACAGCGAAAGCCTGGGCAGTCCCCCGGAGACCCTTCCTGGAAACGCTGTCATCCGATCGAGTCTTCAAGCGCAGGAGGTCTGCTTTCCTTAGCTCATCTAAAAAAATGGCATCAGCTGCGCGCAGCCTTTCCAACCGTTCCCAGGTCACCTCGCCAATCACGCGGATGGCTAAACCGGGTCCGGGAAAGGGTTGGCGCCAGACAATGCGGGGAGGGAGTCCCAGAGAAATCCCGATCCGGCGTACTTCATCTTTAAACAAATAGCGGAGGGGTTCAATGAGTTCAAAATTCATCTCTTCGGGGAGACCGCCCACGTTGTGATGTGTTTTTATGCGAGCCACCTGGGATCGATCGTGACCCCGGGATTCAACCACATCGGGGTAAATCGTACCCTGGACTAAATACTCCGGCGTTCCCAGGGCCCGGGCCTGTTCTTCAAAGATCCGGATAAATCGATTTCCTATCAAAGTACGTTTCTTTTCGGGATCCGTGATCCCTTTCAGGTCCGATAAAAAAGCTTCAACTGCATGCACGGGATGGAGTTGAACGCCAATGTGGTCCTGAAATGTGGTGATGACTTGTTCTGCCTCCCCTTCCCGCAGCATACCGGTGTCCACGAAAACCGCATGGAGTTGGTCTCCCACCGCTTTATGGACGAGCGCAGTTGCCACGCTGGAATCCACTCCACCACTTACCGCAGAGAGCACACGCTCTTTTCCAACACGATCCCGGATTCTTTGGACGCTTTCATTGATGATAGAGTTAGGGGTCCAATCCGCTTCCGCGCCGCAGATCTGGATCACGAATCGGGCTAAAATGTCTTTTCCCTTATCCGTGTGTCGGACCTCAGGGTGAAATTGGACCCCGTAATAATCGCGGGAAGTGTCCCCCATGGCGGCGATAGGGGAATTATCTGTGTGGGCCAGGATCCTGAACCCTTCCGGCGGGCGCTCTATACGGTCACCGTGGGACATCCAGGCCTGGTATGTACCCACAGGGAGTAGGGGATTCTTCCGTTCCACCTGCAGCGCAGCGTGGCCATATTCTTGTTTAGCGCTGGGAGCGACCTCGCCGCCCAGGGAGTGGGTCAGGGCTTGCATGCCGTAACACACGCCCAGGATGGGCACTTGGGATTGGAAAACGTACTCCGGGACATGGGGGGCGCGGGAGGAATACACGGAGGCCGGGCCCCCGGAGAGGATGTAGCCTTTAGGGTTCAGGGCCAGGACGCCCTCAGCAGGTGTATTCCAGGGCAGGAGTTCACAGAAAACATTCTTCTCCCGGATACAACGGGCGATGAGCTGTGCGTACTGCGATCCAAAATCAAGGATTACGATCGTATCGTGCATGGTTTCCTAATCAAAAAGGATTTCATCCCCTTCCATGGCTTTAATAGAAGCCAAGGAATGGATGGGTACGCCCACTTCCTGGAGGCGCTCTCTGCCTTTTTCAAATGACTTTTCAATCAATGTGCCGATCCCCACGATCTCGGAACCGGCTGTCATGGCCAGGCGGACCAAACCTAAAATGGTCGCCCCTGTAGCCAAAAAGTCATCGATGATCAGCACCCGGGCACCACCGGAAAGGTACTCGGGGGAGACGATTAATTCCACTTTTCGACCTTTGGTGTGGGATGGTGCCAGGGTGAGCAAGACCTGATCCGGCATGGTGATGGGTTTATGCTTCCGGGCGTAGACGACCGGGAGCCCCATATGGAGTCCCGTGGTCACGGCGGGTGCGATCCCGGAAATTTCCGCGGTGAGAATCTTGTTGGCCCCTACATCTTTGAATATTCGCGCGAATTTTTTTCCAGCTTCGTTCATCAGATCAGGATCTACCTGGTGGTTGACGAAGCTGTCGACCTTGAGAATTCCGCCTCCTAAATTTTCCCCCTCGGCCAGAATCCTTTCTTTGAGCAACTCCATGACCTTTCCCTCCTGGTGGCGTTAAATGACAACTACAGCTTTTTCCGATTATATCGCAGAGAAGGTGTTCAATCCCTGCTTTGCAAAGATTCCCCCTTAAAAATTCCCCAATTATTTTTGAAAAAATCAATCACTGCCCTCTTCCTGATTGGAGAAAGAGGACAGTGAAAGACAAAGAATGTTAGCTGCTGGAAGGCATGTAGCGGGATAGTTTTGCAGCCAGATTTGAAAGAGGTAAACTCTGGAGCCAAATTTTTCCCGGTCCTTTTAAGGTGGCCAGAAACAAGCCCTCTCCGCCAAAGAGCACATTTCGAACCCCTTTGACGCGGTCAATGTCGTAATCCACAGTGGGTTCGAACATGGCGATATGGCCGGGATCGACTTTGATGATCTCCCCTGCAGAAAGCGTGTATTCTCGGACCTCTCCGGGCACCTCGATGAAAGCCACGCCGGGGCCGGTAATCTTTTGCAGGATAAACCCTTCTCCCCCAAAAAAACCAGCTCCAAGTTTTTTACGGAAGTGCATCTCTAATTCCACGCTGTCCTCTGCGCACATGAAAGCGTCCTTTTGGCAGATCAAACTCTGACCAGCATTTAACTTCATGTCCAGGATTTTACCGGGTGCTTCGGGGGTGAACGTGATCAGTCCGTCGTTGCTTTCGCAGGTGTAGGTGGTGAGAAAGAGGGACTCTCCGGAGAGCATGCGTCCCAAACCGGACATCACACCTCCGCGGGTGGTGGTGTCCATATCAATAGCTCCCCTCATCCAGGCCATTCCCCCTGATTCTGTGTATATGGCTTCTCCTTTTTCAAGGTGGATGTCCACGGATTCCATGACTGAGCCGGTGATTTTGTATTCCATGGTTTTCCTCCGATTGTGTGTCTTGGTTTAAGAGTTACTGGAAAAAGTATAACATGGTCGTTTCCACAGAAAGAACATATTTCGGTACAATATAAACTTGTTGGCTTGAGTTAAACGTATCTTAAGTTTGTGTTACCAGGATGATTTCATGGAGATTTTGGGAGAGTTAGCTGCTTTAGCGACATCCGTGACCTTCGCGGTCAATTCTACATTTTTTACCGTGGCAGGCCGCAGGGTAGGGTCAGTTATCGTAAATCGGGTGCGGTTGATTTTTGCTTTTTTGTTCCTGATCCTGGCCCATGCCCTTTTTCTGGGCAGCCCCCTGCCGTTGGATGCAGGATGGGACCGCTGGCTCTGGCTGGGTCTATCCGGCATCGTGGGGCTGGTGCTGGGGGATGCTTTTTTATTTCAAGCCTTTGTATGGGTGGGTCCCCGGATTTCGATGTTGATGATGAGTCTGGCACCCATCATCGCTTCCTTTGCGGCCTGGATATTCCTGGGTGAAGCCCTCAATCTGCTGCAGATCATGGGGATCGGATTGACCATCGGGGGGCTGGTGTGGGTCATCTTGGAGAATAACCACCACCGGAATCTGGAAAACCGCGACTACCTGAAGGGGATTCTCTTTGGTCTGGGAGGAGCGACCGGTCAGGCTGTGGGTTTGGTGTTGGCAAAGAATGGGATGGGGGGGACCTTTTCTCCCCTTTCTGGTAATTTGATTCGGATGGCCTCCGCCATGATCCTGATGTGGTTGATCACCTTCGGTCAAAAACGGGGAGTGACCACTATAAAGGCGGTCTTTGAAAACCGGAAAGCCCTGCGGTACATCGTATCCGGCGCTTTTGTCGGGCCCTTCCTGGGGGTTTCCTTTTCCCTGCTGGCACTCCAACATGCCGATGTGGGCGTGGCAAGTACGTTAATGGCCCTCCCGCCCATCTTCTTGCTGCCAGTGAGTTATTTCTTTTTCGAAGAGAAATTCGGTTGGGGAGCTGTGGGAGGTACCATCCTGGCTCTGTCCGGCGTGGCTGTTTTATTTTTGGTGTGAATGCTGGATCCGGATCCGGAAGAGGTACTTATCTGGCGGATCCTGTGGGATATCAAGAGATCTGGTTTGGATCTTAGAAGTCTTTCCAGTTTAATGTCCGGTCAGGTTCCCGGGCGATCAGGACAGGCTTTGCAGACTCCGCTAAAACCCGGTCAGCGATATCTTCCTGGACCAGCTCACGGAGTTCTTGCCAGGATTTATGTGGGGCGACTTCCAAACCGCCGATGACAATCAAATCGTAATTTCCCCGTTCGCTTTCCTCGATGATCTTTTCTACGGTCAAGCCGTGGCGGACGATCAGCTGGCAGTCTTCTGACAGGTTCCCCCGCTCGCGCAGGCTTTCCAGGGCATCTTCCAGATATTTTCCCTCTTTGCTTTCATGTTTGATCAAAGATTTGGCATCTCTTTCCAGGTCTTCCATGTCAGCGCTGGCCCGGAGCGGGATCTGGGACATGACATGGAGAATACTGCACTCTGCCCCTGCCTGTGCTGTTAACGCTCCCCCCTGGTGAAGGACAACTTGATCTGATTCTGTTCCCCCGATGCACATCAGGACCCGACTTAATTGGTCCTGGGGGGCAAAGATGACCAGCATGGGGATGGATATCCGTTTGGCTATCTGGCGGGCGTCATGTTTGGGCCGCAGATTTTTGAAATGGGGGTGGAGCGGGCTTCCGAAAACCATTAAATCGTACTCTTTGGCCCGGGTTTCATCGAGGATGACATCCTTGGTTTCCCCCTCCCGGACGACCACCCGGACTGCGCAGTTCGTGAGCAGGCGAATTTTCTCTTCTAAAGAATCGAGTTCATCCAGGGCTTCCTGTCGGTCTTGGTCATTCTGATAGGCATACAAGAGAGTGACGGCTGCCTGTTCCGCGAAGAGCACAGTATAGTCGACAGCTCTTTGAAACGTATCTGTGTTTTGACTGCTGAGTAGGATTTGCATGGATGTGGCTCCTACGTGAAAATCAGGACCAGAGGAATGAGAAACAGCACCGCGGAGAAAATTAGCAAGCGGGAACTTTTTTCATTCATCCACAACGCGGACCGGAGGATGGCTTTTTGGAAATATCTGTAAATAAAAAATAAGATCAAGAGGGAGATGATGGTGACGCTGAGCGTTTGGAGAAGGACCAAGTTGGCAGCTTCAGGGTTTCTGAGCAGCAAGCCAGCGATGACCGTGTCCAGAAACGTTGAGATGTTGCTGCCCATGATGTAAGGGAGCAGGTTCTCCCGCTTGATGTAACCGCGCACAGAGAGGGGGACCAGGAGGCCCAATGAGATGGAAACGCTCATGGTAATCAAAGTAAAGGCAAAACCGAGCAAAAAAGAGATTAAGGGCCGGTAAAGCAGGTCGGGAACCTCTCCAAAGACGTTCTCTTCCAGCTCAAATTCAGGGAGTGCTTTATCGATCAATTCAAGGCTGATCAGGGTCAGCACCACCCCCAGGCCAAATATGACCCACTCTGGAAGATGTGTGACCATCAAGTTCCGTATTGGGCCCAGAAGCCGGTCCACAGGAGACTTGCTCAGTGAGCTCGAAGAGGATAAAAAGGGGATGGGAATGGACACCCGGTTCAGAAGGAATAAACCTAATGGGGTGGCCGGGATATAAATCAAGCCGGTGACCATGAAGGAGAGGATGCCTGTGAGCAGGCTTGTTCCCCGGTCATGTCCTTGTAGGATATAGATCACGCCAATAAAGATCACGATTAACGAGCCGCCTATGCGGGACCCTACGATCATTCCAAAGGTGGCTACTTCATTAATGGAGGCGACGTCGAAAAGCGTCAACGAGATGGCGGCGATGGGGGAACCGCTCAACGTCAAGTAGGAGGTAAGCCAGCCTAAACCTATACCGCTGAGCAGGTCATCCACACCCGACAAACGGCGGGCGAACCCGGTCATTTCCTGGGCCCCGGTTTTCACCGTTTCCAGCGCGATGAAAAATAAGAACAGGCTGAAGATAAATAAGAGGATTTTGATCCAGGGAACATATGTGAAGGGAAGGATCCCTTTCAGGTTCTGCGCGCTCCTTCTGGGGTGATCTTCTTGGGATGGAAGTGGGGAGGACCCTGCTGTCATCGGTTTGCGTGTCCAGTATATTCTGAGTTAGAGATAAGCTGATTTGTATTATAGTGCGAGCTTTCTGGCTGAGCAAGAAAGGGATTTCCGGCACAATGAGGAGTGTAAGGCGGGCAGAGATGGAAACTGGGGCATTAACAGCGGGCGCTTTCCGGGTGGTTTGACCCGTGCTATAATGCAGAAGATCAATTTGAGATTGGTCTGAGATTTCATGTTCAATATTTGGAGGGCCGATGTATAAAACACATACCTGTGGTGAATTGCGGAAAGAAGACGTGGGTAAAGATGTCAGCCTGGCGGGATGGGTGGACCGCAGGCGGGACCACGGCGGCGTGACGTTTGTGGACCTCCGGGATCGATTCGGGGTTGTCCAACTGGTCACCAATCCGGATATTTCCCCGGCAGCTCATCACGCACTTGACCCTGTACGGATGGAGTGGGTGATCAAGGTGGAGGGGAACGTCCGGCGTCGTCCAGAAGGAATGGAAAACCCTGATATCGCCACTGGAACCGTGGAAGTTGAAGTCACCAAGGTTGAAATTCTAAATCCCGCCAGGACCCCTCCCTTCATGATCCAGCAAGAAGAAGAAGTGGATGAGCAGACACGCTTGAAATACCGGTATCTGGATTTGAGAAGCGATCGAATGCGGGACAACCTCATCTTACGCCATAAGGTGGTGAAATACATCCGCGATTATTTGGATGAGCGGGATTTCATAGAAGTGGAAACCCCGATCCTTTTCAAAGCCACGCCGGAGGGTGCCCGGGATTATCTGGTCCCTTCCCGCGTTCATCCAGGTGAGTTTTACGCCTTGCCTCAATCCCCGCAGCAGTTGAAGCAGATGTTAATGGTTGCCGGGGTGGAGCGTTATTTCCAGATTGCGCGCTGCTTTCGAGATGAAGACCTCAGGGTCGACCGCCAGCCGGAGTTCACCCAGCTGGACCTCGAGATGTCGTTTGTGGAGCGTGAAGATGTGATGGAACTCATTGAGGACCTTTACACCCAAATGGTCCAGGAGATCACCCCTGAAAAGAAAATTTATCAAACCCCTTGGCCGCGTTTGAGCTACGAAGAAGTCATGAATCGATTTGGGAAGGATAATCCGGATATCCGTTTTGGGATGGAATTGGTAGATGTCACGGACCTGGTGGCGGAAAGTGAGTTCCGCGTCTTTAGCAGTGTGGTCGAAAAGGGGGGGGAAGTTCGGGGGATCAAAGCGCCGGGCCTGGGGGGATACAGCAGAAACCAGATCGACGAATTTACCGAATTTGTGAAACAATACGGCGCCAAAGGTTTGGCGTATATTGCGATCACAGAGAGTGGCGAGGAGCGCTCGACGTTCTTGAAGTTCATTGACGAAGACATAAAAGCGGCTCTCTATCAACGCATGGGCGCAGAGGATGGGGATTTGCTGCTTTTCATCGCTGACCAGCGGGAAATCGTCCTGGATTGTTTAGGCCGCCTGCGGGAAGAGCTGCGGGACCGGATGGACCTTGTCGATGGGGACACGCTTGCCTTTTGCTGGGTGATAGATTTCCCCCTCTTCACTTGGAATGAGGAAGAGGATCGGTGGGATCCAAGCCACCATCTTTTCACAGCTCCCATGCCGGAGGATATCAAGCACCTCGACGGTGACCCTTCTCAAGCCCGGGGGCAGCAGTACGACCTGGTCTTGAATGGATATGAGATCGGAGGGGGATCGATCCGGATCCATGATGGCGAATTACAGGAGAAAGTATTTGATCTGATTGGCCTGGACCAGGACATAGCCCGGGAACGGTTTGGGCACATGCTGCAGGCTTTCTCGTATGGGACACCGCCCCATGGAGGGATCGCACCCGGCATTGACCGCCTGTGCATGCTGCTGGCGAATGAACCCAACATCCGCGAAGTGATCGCCTTTCCAAAAAACCAGTCAGCCCGGGACGTGATGGGCGATGCGCCTTCACCGGTGACAGAGGAGCAGCTGGAAGAACTGCATATCAAACTGGACTTAGATTAAAAATTTACCTCTGGAGGGCTTTTACCCTATTCATCACAAAATTCATATGGTAAATTGTTATTGCCCTACTGTGTTCGCGTTGTGACAGATGTGTTTTGGGCCAACACCTACTTACAGGGTTCCTAGATTGCGGAAGTTACGCGATAGGCCTGAGCCAAGGCGGAGCTTGCGTTGCGGAAACCCACTCTGCGAAAGCAGGTTCAAGACTAAGTCACACACGGCATGGTGGGGCTTTCCTGTTAAGTATGAGGGGGTAAGCAACAGAGATCTTTCCTCTGCGCTGGATGGGGATTAATCTCAACTATTGATTTCCTCAAATGGGGATGGGTGTTGCACCGCAGGTTGAGACGCTTTTTCAATCCTCTATTTGATCGGCCAGGACTTGGAAGGCTGTCTGAATAATTTCTGCATGGTCAAATGCCAGGGCGGGTAAATCCGAGAGGGGGTGCCAACCTGCATCTTGAGCATCGCTGGCAGCCCGGAGGCCCATGTCAAACTCTGAGGGGAGAAAAGCGCCGTAGGCAATGGATATGGTTCGTCCCCTTGGATCCCTGCCGGGCGTACCGAAGGCCTTGATTTGCTCAAGTTCTACACTGTGGATGCCGGTTTCCTCCTTTAATTCCCGATTCGCTGCCGCTTTCAGGGGTTCATGGATGCCCACGAAACCTCCCGGAAGGGCAAAATCCCCTCGATAGGGTCTTTGAGCTCTTTTAATGAGCAAAACATGGGGATCTCCCTGCATTTTTTTGAAGAGCACGATGTCTACTGTCAGGGCCGGGCGCGGATGTTTGTAATCAACCATGATCCAATTTTACGGTACAATAGTGTAGGTAGGAAGAAAATCGTATATAATTCTAGTATAAATGACGCCAATCTGCTGAGAATCACTCTAAGGAGAGGTTCCTGTTATGAAGAAATTATTGATATATACTTCCTTGATATTTACTCTTGCCTTTACGCTCTCAGCGTGCACGTTACCCGGGTTTTCTACCCCCACACCGTTTGATTTCCCGACCCCGGATAAAACGATGACCGCACTGTTTGAACCCACAGAACCGCCACCTGCTACCTCAGCAGCCACGGAAACGCAGGCAGCGGAAGGCACGGAAGCTCCCACCAACACCCCCATGCCTGAGGTCACTGACACCGAAGCGCCCACCGCGACCTTGAATCCCACGGATACCCCGGAACCGACGGAATCCTACGCGGGCCCTGCTGCCCGCCCTGGCCCCAATCTCAATGCACATTATTTGAGCGATCCTCC
>Ga0207797_1000840_pt1 | contig 23017 bp, 21 predicted proteins | sample PRCRCaboRojoPR_6_FD_187275 | JGI IMG/M metagenome (GOLD analysis project Ga0207797, IMG submission 187275) | Marine sediment microbial community from Cabo Rojo, Puerto Rico - PR CR 10% Liquid 1 (SPAdes) | ecosystem: Environmental > Aquatic > Marine > Coastal > Sediment | place: Cabo Rojo, Puerto...
GGTGATCCGTCGGGTCGCCCGGGCCGGCTGGCCCTTGAGGTGGACGATGAGGGCGTTGTAGTCGGTGTCGAAGCCGTTCTCCACCAGCCGGTCGCGCATCCCACCCGTCTCCACACAGAGGATGAAGTCGATGTCGTGGTCGAGAAAGTCGATGGTGTCCGGGTTGTTCGGAATCTGGTAGCCGCCCTCGCCCACGTCCTCCTGACAGTGGATGTCGCGCTCGCCGCGACGGGTCTGTTCTCGCAACTCCAGCGGCCCCATCAGCGTCGCCCCCGACTCCTCCGGGCGCATGTGGAAGTCCTCGCGAGTGACCTCGGAGACGATTTCGAGGTCCTCGATCAACTGATTCGACTCGTCCTGGTCCGAGAAGGCGGCTTCCTCGGCGTCCCACGACTCCGAGAGGTAGTAGAGTTCACGGAGAGTGGAGGAGCGCCCCTCCTCCAACTGCCGGGCGAGGAAGTCGATGGTGTAGGTGGCTTTCAGCAACTTGCGGGCGCCGCGGACGGAGTTGGCAGACCGCGTCGAGGTACGGTCGCCGTACACCCACACCCCGCTCTCCTCGTCGTACTCGATGTTGCTCTTCGTCCGGGTCGGGAGGGTCATCTCCGGCACCTCGCCGCGGGCGAACTGGTCGTAGAACTCCGCCGCGAGGTCGATCAACTGCTGTCTGGCGCGTTCGTCTTGCGTGCTCATGCATTCACCGTGACTTTCTCGCTCTCGACGCCCTCGACGTCCACGTCGAAGGTCGCCTCGTCGCTCACCTCGTAGGTGAGCGTCGCCGTCTCACCCGCCGACACCGACGGGGACCACTGCACGAACCACTCGCCATCCAGGTCGACGACGGACGCACCGTCGCTCACGGCCGTCGGCTCCGCGCTGACGATGTCGGTCACCTCCGGCGTCTCCTTCCGGTCGGAGTGGTTCCGCACCGCGAGCGTCACCGTGCCGTCCTCCACCGCTCGCTCGACGATGACGTTGTTCATGATCCGGCCGAGCGCGCCGTCGATGTTCGGCCGCTCGCGACCGGTGACCGCGGCCAGTTTGTCGGCCATCTCGGGGAGGATGCGCCCGAGGACGTCCTGTTTCTTCCGGCGTTTCTCCAGCGACCGCCGGCGGTTGAGATAGGACTTCAACTCGCGGGCCGCCTCGCGGATGGCGAGTTCGATTTCGTCCTCGATTTCGGGGACGTTCGCCACGGCGTCCTTCGACTCGCTGGTGAAGGGAACGTTCGTCGAGGCGACGTGGACCATGATCACCGCGGGGCCGGAGGGCAGGCCGCTCCCGCCCGGCTGATCCAGCCCGTAGTTGCGCCAGCCGATGCCTTTCACCACGTCGGTGATGGCACACGCACCGCGCTGGTAGACGAGGGGAACGCGGTTGGCAAACCGCATCACGTCGACCGAGCCGTCACTCCCCAGGTCGCCACCGTAGGCGATGCCGGCCTCGACGATGAAGGGGTCGCCGCCGTGGACTTCGGCGTCGCGGGTCGCCGCCGCGAAGAAGTCGGCGTCGAACTCCTTGCGGAGGCCCGCCTCGACCAACTCGGCGGTGATGGGCGAGAGACAGTCGGTCGGCGGCGCGAGGATGTCCGTCCCGCGCATCGCGTCGAGGAGTTCGGAGGCGGTGTCGCGGTCGTCGGCGATATCGCGGACGCGCGGCAGGTCGTCGGGGACCGTCCGCATGTGGTTCCAGACCGCCTCGACGACGTTCTCGCGAGCCGTCTCGCCGACCGTCGCATCCTCGGCTTCCTCGACCCGATCCGCGGAGCGGTCCACGTACGTCGCCAGTTCGTCCCGGGTCGCCCGGTGGCGGTGATCCTCGCTCTCCGCGAACTTGTCGGCGAGACGCTCCGCGAGTCCCTGCACCGTCGCGTCGTCTTTCTGGGTGCTCGTCGCGTCGTCGACCCGTTCGTACAGCGACGCGACCAGTAGTTCCGGGCGCGTCAGTTCGGCCCACGCGGCCTCGACGGCGTTCTCGCGGACCGTGGTGCCGAACGTCTCGTCGAACTCGTCTTCGGCCGCGTCCGCGAGGTTCCCGACGATTTCGCCGAGTTCGTGGTGGGCGAGGCGCTCCCGGTCACCGACCGTCTCCGCCACGCGTTCGGCGAACCACGTCGTCGCCTCGGCGCTCTTGTTGGCGACGGCGTCGATGACGGCGTCCTCCACGTCCGCCTCGTCGTGCGGGTTCGGCGTCGTCCACGCCATCTCGCGCCCGAAGTGGTTGTCGCGGAAACGGTCACAGACCTTCGTTGCCGTCTTCCCGCCGACGCGCGTGAACTCGCCCTGCAGGAAGCCCGACACCGAGTACGACTCCGTGGCGTCGAGCATCTTCAGGAGCGTCCCGAGTTCGACGCCGTGGGGGTGGGGGCGAATCTCCTCCGTCTGGGCGGGCAACTGGTCGGTGCCGCGTTCGAACTTCAGGGGTTCGTCCAGTCCCGGTTCTCTGAGTTCGACGCGGGCGTGCGGGTTGACGACCGCGGTGTGTTTGATGTAGTCGTGGAGCTGGTTGCGCGCCCGCATGTTCGCCTCCATCTCCAGTTCGATGCGGGTGCCGTGGGGGCGGTCCCACGAGGTCGTTTTCTCCTTTCTGATCTCGGGTTCGTTGTCGTCGGTGTCGACGATCAGTTCGAAGTACTGGGCGTCGGCGCTCCCCTGCGTGCGGCTGGTGATCTTGGCGGGTTTGCCGGAGGTTAGCTGGGAGTAGAGAACGGCGGCGGAGATGCCGATCCCCTGCTGGCCACGTTTCTGCTCCCTAGCGTGAAACCGGGACCCATACAACAGTTTCCCGAACACGCGCGGGATTTGATCTTTCGTGATCCCCGGCCCGTTGTCCTCGACGATCAGTTTGTAGTAGTCGCCCGCCTCCGCGATTTCGACGTAGATGTCGGGGGCGATGCCGGCTTCCTCCGTGGCGTCGAGGGCGTTGTCCACCGCCTCCTTGACGGCGGTCACCAGCCCTCTGGCTCCGGAGTCGAAGCCGAGCATGTGTTTGTTCTTCTCGAAGAACTCGGCGATGGAGATGGCCCGCTGGTTCTCGGCCAGCTCCTCGGCGATCCCCCCCTCCTCGCCGAGCGTCGACTGGAACGATGTCATCTGTGGCCTTCTACCGCCACGACGTTTAAAAGGCCACCGCCAGCGTGGTGAAAGTGAAACGGGGTGCCCGGAGCGCGCGCGAGTGCGCCCGAGACGGCAGACAGGGGAGTTCGAGTCCGTTCACGACGACTGTCGTCGTGGGTGTCCGACGAACTGCGAACTCAGCTTGGGGAATTCGAAGCGGAAGTTCCCGCTGTAGAAACAGTATCTTCCGACGCGCGCACGCGTGCGAGCGTTTAAGAGGCGTGGTCGTCTACGCCGGGTAGGTTCTATGGCTGACGAACAAGAGTACGGAGCCGGGCAGATTCAGGTACTGGAGGGACTCCAGGCAGTTCGGAAGCGTCCGGCGATGTACATCGGCTCGACCGACACTCGTGGTCTCCATCATCTCGTCTACGAGGTCGTCGACAACGCCATCGACGAGGCGCTTGCGGGCTACTGCGACGCCATCCAGGTGACCGTCCACGAGGACGGGTCGGTGAGCGTCACCGACAACGGCCGCGGCATCCCCGTCGACACGCACGAACAGTACGACCGGCCGGCGGTGGAGGTCATCATGACCGTCCTCCACGCCGGCGGGAAGTTCGACAACAAGTCCTACCAGGTCTCCGGCGGCCTGCACGGCGTCGGCGTCAGCGTCGTCAACGCCCTCTCCAAGCGTTTGGAGGTCGAGATCAAACGCGACGGCGCCGTCTGGCGTCACCGCTTCGAGCGCGGCGAACCCGACGTCGACGCCTTCGAACGCGTGCGCGATCTCGACCCCGACGAGGACACCGGTACGACGGTTCGGTTCTGGCCCGACGACGACATCTTCGAGGGCACCGACTTCTCCTTCGACACGCTGTCCACCCGTCTACGCGAACTCGCCTTCCTCAACTCGGGCGTCGAAATCGGTCTCGCCGACGAACGCGACGGCGAGTCCGTCACCTTCCGCTACGAGGGCGGCATCCGGGAGTTCGTCGAGTACCTCAACGAGACCAAGACGGCCCTGCACAGCGACGTGATCTACTTCGAAGACGAGGACGACGACATCGCCGTCGAGGTGGCGATGCAGGCCACCGACGAACTCCAGGGGTCGATCCACGCCTTCGCCAACAACATCAACACGCGCGAGGGCGGCACCCACCTCACGGGGTTCAAGACGGCGCTCACCCGCGTCGTCAACGACTACGCGACCGACAACGGCCTCCTCGGTGACCTCGACGGCACCCTCAAAGGCGAGGACGTGCGCGAGGGACTGACGGCCGTCATCTCGGTCAAACATCCGGACCCGCAGTTCGAGGGGCAGACCAAGACCAAACTCGGCAACAGCGAGGTCCGGGGTATCGTCGAGAGCGCCGTCCACCAGCAACTCGGCACCTACTTCGAGGAACATCCGGACACGGCCCAGGCCATCATCGGCAAGGCCGTCGAGGCGGCGAAAGCCCGGCAGGCCGCGAAGAAGGCAGAGGAACTCACCCGCCGAAAGAGCGCGCTCGAGTCCACCGCCCTCCCCGGAAAACTCGCCGACTGCCAGTCGAAGGACCCGAGCGAGTCCGAACTGTTCGTCGTCGAGGGCGACAGCGCCGGCGGGAGCGCCAAACAGGGCCGCGACCGGGAGTTCCAGGCCATCCTCCCGCTGAAGGGGAAAATTCTGAACGTCGAGAAACACCGCCTCGACCGGATTCTGGAGAACGACGAGATTCGGGCGCTCATCACCGCCATCGGCACCGGCATCGGCGAGGAGTTCGACATCGAGGACGCGCGCTACCAGCGGATCATCCTCATGACCGACGCCGACGTGGACGGCGCCCACATCCGCACGCTCCTGCTCACGCTCCTCTATCGGCACATGAAGCCGCTTCTGGAGGCCGGGTACGTCTACGCGGCCAAACCGCCGCTCTACCGTGTCCGCTACCGCGGCGAGACGTACGACGCCATGAGCGAGGAAGAGCGTGATCGGATCGTCGAGGAGCGATGCAACGGCAAGCCGGATCAGGTCCAGCGATTCAAAGGCCTCGGTGAGATGAATCCCGACCAGCTCTGGGACACGACGATGAACCCCGAAAACCGGATTCTGAAGCGAATCACCGTCGAGGACGCCGCGGCCGCCGACCGGATGTTCTCCATTCTGATGGGTGACGCGGTCGGCCCACGGAAACAGTTCATCAAAGAGCACGCTGGCGACGCGGAGTGGGTGGACATATGAGCTCTGACGTCCCCGACGCCGGCGACGACGCGTTCGCCGCCGAGATCGAGACGGCGCGCATCGAACAGGAGATGGAGCAGTCGTACATCGACTACGCGATGTCGGTCATCGCGGGGCGCGCCCTCCCGGACGCCCGCGACGGCCTCAAGCCCGTCCACCGACGCATCCTCTACGCCATGCACGAGGCGGGCGTCACCGCCCGCGCCTCCCACCGGAAGTCCTCCTCCGTCGTCGGCGAAACGATGGGTGATTTCCACCCGCACGGCGACTCCGCCATCTACGACGCCCTCGCCCGGATGGCGCAGGACTTCTCGATGCGCGCGCCGCTGATCGACGGCCAGGGGAACTTCGGATCCATCGACGGCGACCCGCCGGCGGCCATGCGCTACACCGAGTCCCGCATGTCGCCCATCGCGGAGGAGTTGCTGGCCGACATCGAGAAGGATACGGTCGACTTCTCGCCCAACTACGACGGCCGCAAGGAGGAACCCGAGGTGCTACCCGCGGCGTTCCCCAACCTCCTCGTCAACGGCTCCTCGGGCATCGCCGTCGGGATGTCCACGAACGTCCCGCCACACAACCTCGGCGAGGTCATCGACGCGACGATTCACCTCATCGATAACCCCGACTGCACCGTCGAGGACCTGATGGACCACGTCGTCGCGCCCGACTTCCCGACCGGCGCGAACATCGTCGGCCGCAACGCCATCTACAAGGCGTACAAGACGGGTCGCGGCCGCCTGCGGGTTCGGGCCGAGATGGAGGTGAGCGAGGAACGGATCGTCGTCACCGAACTCCCCTACCAGTCGAACAAGTCGCGGCTGATCGAGCGCATCGCCGACGACGTGAACGAGGGCAAACTCGACGGGGTGCGCGACCTGCGCGACGAGTCGGACCGGGACGGCATCCGCATCGTCATCGAACTCAAGCGAGGGGCGAACCCCGAGGTGGTCGAGAACCAGTTGCTGGAATCCCACCTCGAGACGACCTTCGGCGTCATCAACCTCGCCCTCGTCGACGGCCAACCGCGGGTGCTGGACCTCAAGGAGACCCTCGAAGTCTACTTGGACCATCGCCGCGAGGTCGTGCGCCGCCGGAGCGAGTACGACCTCGAAGAGGCGGAGGACCGCGCGCACATCCTCGAAGGCCGCCTGACGGCACTGGAGAACGCCGACGAGGTGGTCGAACTCATTCGGGACGCCGAGGACCGCGACGCCGCCAAAGCGGCGCTTCAGGCCGCCTTCGACTTCTCGCAGGATCAGGTCGACCACATCGTCGCGATGCAACTCGGCAGCCTCACGTCGATGGAGGCGGCCGAAATCGAAGACGAGTACGAGTCGGTCCAGGATCGGATCGAGCGTCTGACCGAGATTCTGGAGGACGAATCCGAACTCTTGGGCGTCATCGAGGACGAACTCCGCGAGATCAAAGACGAGTACGCAGACGAGCGCCGGACCCGGGTCATCGAGGACACGGGCGAGGTGACCGACGAGGACCTCATCCCGCAGGAGGACACCCTCGTCGTCGTCAGCGAGGACGACTACATCAAGCGGATGTCGCTGTCGACCTTCCGCGCCCAGAACCGCGGCGGGAAAGGGATCATCGGTGCCGACCTGAAGGAGGGCGACCGAGTCTCCTCCGTCTTCCTCGCCAACACCCACGACTACCTGCTCTGTTTCACCAACCACGGGCAGGTGTACAAGCTGAAGACGTACCGGGTGCCGGAGATGAGCCGCACGGCGCGGGGGAAATCGGCGGTGAACCTCCTCGACCTGGACGACGGCGAGGAGATAGAGGCCGTCGTCGACTGCGAGAATCTGGAGGAGGGCGCCGGACGCTACCTCACGATGGCGACCCGGAGCGGCCGGGTGAAGCGAACGGCCGTCGAGGAGTTCGGCAACATCCTCTCGACGGGCATCCGCGCCATCCGTCTGGCGGAGGGCGACGAACTCGTCGACGTGGAGTTGACCGACGGCGAGAACGACCTGATCGTCGCCAGCGCCGGCGGCATGAGCATCCGCTTCGACGAGTCGGAGGTGCGACCGATGGGCCGGAACGCCCGCGGCGTCGGCGGCATCAAGTTGGAGGCTGACGACGAGGTGGTCGGCCTCGCGGCCGTCGATCCCGACGAGCATAGCTGGGTGCTCACCGTCACCGACAACGGCTACGGAAAGCGGACGGCCATCGACGCCTACCGCCAGCAGTCCCGGTACGGCAAGGGTCTCATCGACATCAAGACCAACGAGCGCAACGGGCCGGCGTGTGCCATCGACGCCGTCGCACCCGGCGACCACCTCGTCGTGATGAGCGAGGACGGCCAGATAATGCGAACCCCGGTCGAGGACGTCTCGACCGTCGGTCGCAACACGATGGGCGTTATCGTGATGGATCTGGACGAGGGCGACTCGGTGGCGTCGGTGGCCGTGATTCCGGCGGGTCGGATCGAGAGCGACGACTGACCGCCCTACAGAATTCGTTTTCCCAGCGCGCTCGCGGCGAGTTCGACCGCGAGTTCGGCCGTTCGGTTGTGGTCGTCGAGGATGGGATTCACTTCGACGAGTTCGAGCGACCGCACCGTCGCCGCTTCCGCCACCCGTTCGAGCGCCGCGTGCGCCTCGCGGTAGGTGACGCCCCCACGAACGGGCGTCCCGACCCCCGGTGCCTCCGTCGGATCCAGCCAGTCCAAATCGAGGCTAACGTGGACCCCGTCGTGGCCACTCGCGGTTTCGAGGGCGTCCGCGACCACCTCGGTGACCCCACGGTCGTCGATGTCGGAGATGGAGTAGGTCGCGATTCCGTGGTCGTGGATCGCCGCGCGTTCGCCGGGGTCGAGGTCACGGACGCCGACGAGGGCGACGTTCCCGGGGTCGACGCCGGCGGCGTTCGCCCACGGGAGCGACGCGAACTCGCCCAGACCGAGGACGGCGGCCAGAGCCATCCCGTGAACGTTGCCGCTCGGGGTCGTCGCCGGCGTGTTCAGGTCGCCGTGGGCGTCGAACCAGAGCACCCCGACGTCGGCGTCGCGGGCCGCACCGACGACGCTCCCGATGGCGACGGAGTGGTCGCCCCCGAGGACGAGTGGCCGTTCGCCCGCGGCGAGGGCGTCACTCACCCTGTCGGCCAGTCGGGTACAGACGGATTCGATGGCCGGGAGGTACTTCGCGTCGGCGCGGCCGGGGTCGTCGTTCTCGGCGTGTGTGACCGGCACGTCGCCGCTGTCCCGCGGGTCGAAGCCGAGGTCGGACAGCGCGGCCGCGAGGTCGGCGTAGCGAATCGCGGAGGGACCCATGTCGACGCCGCGCCGATTCGCCCCGTAGTCGGTCGGCGCACCGACGACGCGTACCGTCTCGGTCATACGTGCCGTAGTGTGGGTGGAGAGAAAAGGACGCGGGCGGCGTCAGGCGTCGCGGTAAGGCGCACACACACGCGCGACGCCCACCTCTACTCGTCAGGCGTCGCGGTAAGGCGCACACACGCGCGCGACGCCTTCCTCGAACCCCACCTCCGGCTCCCACCCCGTCGCCTCGTGGAGTTTCGTCGCGTCGGCCATCGTGTCGTGGACGTAGACGTCGAGGGGGTTCTCGACGTACTCGGGGTCGATATCGGTGCCGAGTTCGTCGTTGATCATCTCGACCATCGTGTTGAAGTCGTAGCTCTCGCCGGTGCCGACGTTGTAGATGCCCTCTAACTCGTGGTCGGCGGCGAGTTCGATGGCCCGCACCACGTCGTCGACGTGGGTGAAATCGCGGGTCTGCGTGCCGTCGCCGAAGAGGACCGGCGCCTCGCCGTTCGCGATGGCGTCCGCGAACTGCGCGACGGTGTTGGCGTACTCGCCTTTGTGCTCCTCGGCGCCGCCGTAGCCCTGATACACCGAGAAAAAGCGGAGGCCAGCGAGGGTCATGTCGTAGTGGTTGCCGAAGTACTCGCCGTACCGCTCTCGGGCGAGTTTCGACGCCTCGTAACAGGTGCGTGCCTCCACGTCCATCTCCTCCGGCGAGGGTTCGGTCCGCGAACCGTAGATGGAGGAGGTGGTGGCGTAGACTACGGTGTCACAGCCGTCCTCGCGGGCCTGTTCGACCGTGTTGACGAAGCCCTCGACGTTGACGCGCGTGGCCTCCTGCTTGTTCTCCTCGACCATCGTGTACGAGGAGTAGGCCGCGAGGTGGAACAGGACGTCCACGTCGGTCGGCAGGCCGTCGTCGAGAACGCTCCCGTCGACGAACTCGACGTCGTCGTCGAGGTTCTCGGGCGTGCCGAGGTGACAGTCGTCGAGTGCGATCACCTCGTTGTCGGCGGCCAGTCGGTTCGCCAGGTTCGATCCGATGAATCCCGCTCCGCCCGTAACGAGGACACGCTTGCCTCTCATAGATGGCGTCACGTCAGACGAATGGAAAGCGGTACCGCTTTGCTGTCCACGGCCGAACCGAAAATCGAAACGGATCGCAACATCCATCGAATTTAATAACGCGAGAAACCTACCGTGAGGTATGTCATCAATCGAACTAACGTCGAGTCAGAAGACGATCCTCACGGCCCTCATCAATCTTCACCGGGAAACCGAAGACGCGGTGAAAGGGGAGGATATCGCGGAAGAGGTCGACCGGAATCCGGGGACGATCCGTAACCAGATGCAGAGTCTGAAGGCACTTCAACTCGTCGAGGGTGTACCGGGGCCGAAAGGTGGCTACAAGCCGACGGCGAACGCCTACGAGGCCCTCGACGTGGACCAGATGGACGAACCCGCCGCCGTTCCGCTCCTCCACAACGGCGAACCCGTCGACACCGCGAACGTCGGGGAAATCGACCTCTCGTCCGTTCACCACCCCGACCTGTGTCGTGCCGAGATTCACGTCCAGGGTTCGGTTCGGGAGTTCCACGAGGGCGACAAGGTCCGCGTCGGCCCGACGCCACTGTCGAAACTCGTCATCGACGGCACCGTCGACGGCAAGGACGACACCGACAACATTCTGATCCTCCGCATCGACGACATGCGGGCGCCGGCGGAACAGCCGGAGCACTGAACGGCCGTACTACCCCGTAAAACCCCGTTCCGTCCGCCACACAGAATCGTTCTCGCTCACGTGCCGCCGTCGCGGGTCGGCGTCGCGGCGTGGACTGCCCCGTAATTCACATGTCCGGCCAGGCGTCGATGGCCCGGCCGATAGAGGAGACGTCCGCGATCCACCGAGCGGCGACGAACTTCTTGAGCGTCTCGGCCCCGAAGCCGCCGAACGTGTTGATCGGGAGGACGTCCACCCCGTGGGCGACCGCCTCGTCGCCGACGGAGACGAGCGTCCCCTTGTCGTCGTACGTCCACGTCCGGAGCGACTGGTTCTTCGCCGCCCGGAAGAGGTTCTCGCCGGCCACTTCGGCGGCCTGCCACGCGGCCTGAGCCGTCGGCGGTGCGAACTCCTCGGGCCCCTGTTCGATCAGCGCCGTGTCGCCGATGGCGAACACGCGCTCGTCGCTCGTCCGGAAGTCGCGGTCGGCGTACACCCGGTTGCTCCGGTCGTCCTTGTCGACCGCGGCGTCTTCGAGTTCTTCCTGACCCGTGATCCCGCCGGTCCAGAGGAACACGTCGTAGTCGAGTTCGGTCGGGTCCTCGTCCTCGCCCCCGCCGATGTAGATGGTGTCTTCGTCGACTTTGGAGACGAACTCGCCGCACATGATGTCGACGCCGGCCTCTTCGAGGCGCTTGCGGAGTGCCCCCTGCAGTTCGGGGTCGTTGCCGGGGAACACCTCGTCCAGCCCCTCGACGAGCGTCACGTCGATGGGTGCGCGGTGTTCGTCGCGGTAGGCGGCGATTTCGCCGGCTGACTGGATGCCGGAGAGCCCCGCCCCGCCGACGACGACCTGTGCGGGGTCGGATCGGGTGGCGTCGGCCGCCGCCGCGACCACGTCCTCGTGGATCTCGCGGGCGTCGTCTAGCCCTTTGAGCGTGTGGGCGTACTCTTTCAGCCCCTCGATGCCGTAGAAGGCGGTGCGACTCCCCAGCGCGACGAGGAGGTAGTCGTAGTCGACCGCGTCGCCCGATTCGAGTTCGACGGTCCGGTCGTCGACGTCGATGCCCGTGACGCGGTCCTGTCGGAAGGTCGTCTCCGGGGATTTGATCTCGTCTACCGGAATCGTGATCTTCGGTGCGACGCTCGTGTCGCGGATGACACGGTGGGACTCGTGGAGAACGAGATGATAGTCGTGCTCGGAGATCCAGGTCAGTTCGGCGGTCCCGTCGTCTACCTCTTCGAAGCGTTTGACGGCACCCGCGCCCGCGTAGCCGGACCCGAGAACGACGACCTGAGCAGTCATACGCACCACTCGTGGGGGGTCCGTTATAGGGATGTTGAAACGGTTGCGAGAGCCGCTGAATCGCCTGTCTGTCGAATTTGCTGTCGACGACCGTCGACTTCTACAGGGAGAGGTCGGCGTGCCACGCGCCGGCGTCCGACTCGGTCCGTCGTTCGTCCATCTCGTGGAGGAGCGCGGCGGCGAGACTGCCGACTTCGGCCGCTCGGCCCTCGCCTTCGGTACGGAACTCGCCCGTCGTCCGGTTGGCAAAGACGGTGCAGACTGCGCCGGCGCGGAGGCCGTACACGTTCGCCAGCGTCAGGATCGAACTCGCCTCCATCTCGACGTTCTTGACGTTCGCCGCGCGGAGGTCGTCGAGCAACGACTCGCTCCCGGCGGCCGCGAACCCCTCGAACCCCTCGCGGGCCTGGCCGGCGTAGAAGCTGTCGGTGCTCATCGTCACGCCGCAGTGGTAGTCGTAGCCGAGGCGTTCGGCGGCGGCGACGAGCGCCGAGACGACGGCGTGGTCGGCGACGGCGGGGTAGTCCTCGCGAACGTACTCCTCGCTCGTCCCCTCGCCCCGTACCGCACCGGTGGTGATGACGAGGTCACCGACGTCCATCTCGGGCTGGAGGGCGCCACAGGAGCCGACCCGGAGGAACGTCTCCGCGCCGACGCGGGCGAGTTCCTCGACGGCGATGGCCGCCGACGGACTGCCGATGCCGGTGGAGGTGACCGACAGCGGCGCGCCCTCGTAGGTGCCCGTCGCCGTCCGATACTCGCGGTGTTCGGCGACCGTCTCCGCGTCGTCCCAGCGGTCCGTGACGACGGCGACGCGGTCCGGGTCGCCGGGGAGGAGGACGGTGTCGGCGACGTCGCCGGGCGTAACTTCGAGGTGGTACTGTCGGTCGTCCGCGTCGCTGGTCATGCTCGACTCCTACGACGAGGACGGTAAAGTATGGTCGCGTTACCGGTACTCGGGGGCGACCCAGCTACAGGTCGAGCAGGTGAAGATGCCGTGGACGTTGGTCACGTCGCTCTCGCAGGACGGACAGGTCGAGAGCGTCACCGGATCCGTTGTTGGGGTCATGAGTTCTGCCATCTCGTTAGTACGATGACAGGCCACTTATAAAAATCTTTTCCCAATTCTTCACGCTATATAGCGATATTGTGCATGATACTTAATCGCAAACGGGCCTAATTGTTCAAATGTTTTGACTATTTGCCACTTTTGCCACGTTTGGCTGATTCTAACGTCTCCGGGCCGATGGTTTCGGGGAGCAGTTCGCCGAGGGTGTACGTAGTCGTCGATTCGTCACCCTCGTCACAGACGACGGGAAGGGCGTCGTCACAGAACTCCGCGAGCGTCTGTCGGCACATGCCACACGGCGTGACGCCGTCGCGGGCGCCCGACGAGACGGCGAGGCAATCGAACTCCCGGTGCCCGTTTTTCACCGCCTCCGCGATGGCGACTTCCTCCGCGTGGAGGCTGTTGCTGTAGTTGGCGTTCTCGATGTTACAGCCCGTAAAGACGGTGCCGTCGGCGGTTCGGAGCGCCGCTCCGACCGTGTAGTCGGAGTAGGGAACGTACGCCGCGTCGAGGACCGCACGGGCCGCCTGGATGAGTTCGTCGGTCACGCTCGTCGTCTACGACCGGGGCGGCCATATACGCTCGCCTCCGCCCGCCAACGGATCGTCGAACCCTCGTCCGACGGTATATATCGCCGCCGGCCCAACGCCGTGTGATGCCCTCGTATCGAACCCTCGTCCGGCGGCTCTCCGTGCTCGGCGTCCTCGCTGGCGTCGTCCACCTGCTCGTCCCGTCACGACTGCTCGCGACCGCCCGGTGGGGGTACGACCGCGTCCTCGCCGTCGAGTTCGCTCCACGCCCGAACGCGGCCCGTCGCGTCAGGCTGATCGGGCTACTGATGCTCGTCGCTGGCGTGCTGGGGTATCGCGCGACCGACCGCTGAGGCATCCGCGGGGCTTTTGGTCACCGAACACCCAGGTCGTGTATGGCACTCTCACAGGGAGGAGAAACCAGCCCCAACCGGCGGCGTGCGCTCCTCGCGGTGACGCCGTTCCTGTTGCTCGGCCTCGCCGACGTGTTACTCCTCCTCTTCTGGGGGATCGAACCGCTCTGGGCGTTCGCCATCCTGCCACCCATCCTGTTCTGTACGGTGCTCGCGTGGCTCGCGTTCAGCACCGACTTCCTCGACGGCCGGACTTAGCGCCCGGTGTCGTACTTGTAGGTGGCGCTGTCGGGGTCGATTCCGAAGTCCTCGGCCTCCTCGACCGTCGACTCCTCGCCGGCCTCGTGTGGCGCCGCGTTCTTGAACGCCTCGCGCAGGCGTTCGGGCATCCTGAAGTCGTCGACGGCGATGCTCGTCGCGACGGCGTCGGGCTGGACCGTCTCCCGCTTGATCGCGAGTCGGTCCCTGATCTTCGTGGGCAACGCGCTCGATTCGACCGGCTCGAACCCGAACTGCGTCAGATACCCCGGCTCGTCGGTCAGCGAGTACACCGTCTCGAACCCCTCCGTCGTCGCCGTCTCGATCAGGCGCTCGATCACGTGCGCACCGACGCCCTGTCCGCGCCACGCGGGTAAGACGCCGATGCCCGTGAGTTCGCAGTAGTCGCCCTCGTCGGTCTTGTGGATCCGAATGCGACCGAACCCCGCCCGGTCGTTGGTCTCCTCGTCGACCGCGATGACGTAATCCCGTGACCGGAACGCGGCGTCGTCCAGGGCCATCTCCTCGATGTGATCGAGCAACCAGACCTCGTCGCGGTTCTTGGCGTCCCGGACGTACATGGTCCGAGGTAGTCGACGGGAGACAAAAAGGATTTGCTGGAACCCCACCCCGATTCTCACCGACTGGTAAGCACCGCGACACATTTGTCAATAGGAGTGAATTTCTTCGCCGTATGCCAGTCGAAAACCTCGCAGTCGACGTGGTGACCGCCCGGAGAGACACGCCCCTCACGGAACTGGCCCAGCGGATGCTCGACGAGGAACTCGGTGACCTCGTCATCGCCGAGGACGACCGGCCGGTCGGCATCGTCACCGACCGTGACGTCGCCCTCGCGGTGGCGCGGTACGACGACCTCTCGACGCTCACCGCGGCGGACGTGATGACGCCCGATCCGGTCACGATCCATCGGGACGCCACCGCGGTCGACCTCCCGGCGACGATGGCCGAGGGCGGCGTGCGCCGCATCCCCGTCGTCGACGACGACGGCCGTCTCGTCGGCATCGCGACGCTCGACGACGTGGTCGCGACGCTCGGCGAGATGTTGAAGGACGTGGCGACGGTCATCGAGTCGCAGTCCCGGGAGTTCGAACCGGAGGGGTGACCGCGGTGGCGTGCCGGCGCGAGCGGCGTCCCTCGGTCCCGACTACTCCGGTGACGACTCCGTTTCTGAGGACGCCGTCTCCGTGTCGCGCCACCAGACGAGTTCCACCTCGATGCTTTCTTTCGCCTGCGCCGCGCCCGCCGACTGGTCCGACTCCGCTTCGAGTTTGAGCGTGATCGGATCGGTCGGGTCCATCGTCGTTTGCTGACCGCCGAGGTCGAGGTTCACGGCGCCGTCCGCGTCGAGTTGGTCGGCCAGATCGCGGAGGTACGTCGCCGCCTCGGCCCGCGTCGTCTGCGCTTCGGTTTCTATTTCACCCATACTGGCTGACATTATTGTCGGTCGTATTAAATCCGCCTGCCGACGCGCCCGGGATGCGCGTGATGGCTCCGGTATCGGATACGCTCCGAACGGATCGCCCCACGTGCTGAAAAGCGGTGAGCGGACCGCGTTGCTCGGATCGTACGTCCGACGGACGAGAACTGCTGAGACGGCCGATGCGCCCGGATCGATCCGGGCGCCAGCGGCCCCCTCAGTACGGCAGGAAGTACAGCCCGAGGGCGAACACCGGGAACAGCACGACCATGACGATCATGGTGTAGCCGAGGATGTCGCGGGCGCGGATCTTGGTCAGTCCCAGCAGGGGGATGGCCCAGAACGGCTGGAACATGTTCGTCCACATGTCACCGACGCCGTAGGCGACGATGGCCTTGCCCGGTGCCACGCCGAGTTCGACCGCCGCGCTCCCGACGACGCCGCCGATGATGCCCCACTCGCCACCGCCACTCGGGACGAACAGGTTCATGACGCCGCCGAGGAGCCACGCGACGACCGGGAAGGTCTGCGGCGTCGCCACCGCGAGCAGGCCCTCAGCGATCAGGTCGGAGAGGCCGGAGTTGCTGATGATGCCCAGAATGCCCGCGTAGAAGGGGAACTGCAGGATGATGCCCGCCGCTCCCTCCGTGGCGTCGCGAATCGTCTCCATGTACGCCGCCGGTGTCTTGTGCAGGATGAGGCCGAGCGCGATGAACGTGAAGTTGAAGACGTTCAGGTCGAGTGCCTCACCGATTCCGCCGGCGCTGGCGAAGTACTGCCCCACGTAGACCAGCATGCCGGCGGCGATCAGGTAGGCGATGGCCCGGCTGTCGTTGAGACGGTCGGCCGGCGACCGAGTCACCCGGTCGGCCCCCGTCGTCGCCGTGCCGCCGTCGGAGACGGCTTCCTCCGGGTCACTTTTGAGCAGGCTCGGGGCGTACTCGTCGATGCCCGTCGCGTCCTCCTCCTCGGGGGCGAGGAAGGCCAGCACCGGAATCACCGTCACGAACACGAGGACGGCGATGCCGAACGCGTAGATGGTGAAGACGCTCTCGTTGAGCGGGACGATGCCGATGATATCCTGGAACGGGTGCCCGTCCGTCGCGGAGAGCAGTCCCGCACTCGTCGACGGGCCGACGTGCCAGATGGTCTGGCTCGTGTAGCCCGCGGCACACAGGATCGGGTAGTGGAACGTCTTCCCCCGTTCGTGGCCGGCCCGCGCCACGAAGATGGCGAAGATGGCCCCGACGATGAGGCCGATTCCCCAGTGGAAGTACCCGAAGATCAGCGAGATGGCGGCGACCAGCGCCGCCGCCTGCGTGTTGTCGTTTGGAATCGATGCCAGCTTGTTCAGATAGCCGCTCACGAAGTCGGAGTCCGCGACGGCGTAGCCCGTCACGAGGATGAGCACCATCTGCATCGCGAAGGTCAACAGCGTCCAGAAGCCGTCGTACCAGTTCACGATGTTCTGATACGGCCCGTCCGGCGTCAACGCAACTGCCGCCACGTACGCGATGAGCGTCAGGATCACCGCGAACAGGAACGGACTCGGTACCCACTTCTCCGACCAGTCCGCCATCGACCGGCCGAACGACTGCACGCGCTGTCTGGCTGTCATAGACGTTCACACACACCACAACTATGTGTGATAAACCTATCCCCGCCGGAGACATCGGCCGCCGTCGTCCAGTCGTGCGGTCAGAGAGATACGTCACCGAGATGGTAGGCTCGCCGACCGTCGCCCTCGTCGTCGCCGACGACCACGTCCACGTCCGCGTCGGTCGTGCCGTTCGGCAACACGACCGTCCCACCCACGACGAACGGGGCGACGACGCCCGCGACGACTGCCCGTGGATCGGTCAGGGGGGCCCGCAACGCCACCGACGTCGCCGAGTCGAGACTCGCCTCCTCGGCGACGGCCGCCGCCGCCGTGAGCACCTCGCGGTGCGTGTACGCCGCCCCGTCGGCGTCATCGGACCATGTCCGACTGTCACCGGCTTCGCCGGTTGCCCGAGGCGTCGGAGACGCCTCGCTGCCCGCGGAGCGTGGCTCCGCGCTGTCGTCGGCTGTCAGCCGACTGCCCGAGGAACGTGGTTCCTCGCCGTCGAGAACCACCTCGTCGGCCGAGCGGTCGCCCGGCGGTCGCACGGGGTTCTCGCTCCAGACGGTTCCTTCCCAGTGGGTCACGCCCGGATCGTCGGGCGCGTCGCCGTAGACGACGACTTTTCGCCCCGGACGACTCTCCACGTCGTCCTCGCCTTCCGCCGGGACGAGGACGGCCCGTGCCTCCGCCGTCGTGTCGAAGGTCACCCGGGCGCCGAGACACGCGGCGCCGAAGAGGGTCAACAGGGGTTGGGGCGCCGGGTCGGGGGCCAGTGCCACCCGTGCCCCCGCGTGGACGCCGAGGTGACTGAGCGCGTGCCCCGCCTTCCACGCGGTGGTACAGAAGTCGCGATAGCTGTACTCGCGGCCGGTCGCGTCGACGCGAAGCGCTACCGCGTCGCTCCGCCGGTCGCGTGCGACGAGATCGTCGACCGTCCCCGTCGCAACCATCAGAAACTGCTCTTGATCCGCTCGAAGAAGCCCTCGTTCACGTCGACTTCCTCGCCGCCGGCCTCGGCGAAGCGCTTCAGCGCCTCGCGCTGTTCCTCGTTCAGGTCGTCCGGCGTCACGATCTGCACCTGCACGAAGAGGTCACCCCGGCCACGGCGGCGGAGACGCGGCATGCCCTTCCCCTTGAGGCGGAACGTCTCGCCGCTCTGAGTCCCTTCGGGAACGTCCATCTCGACGGTGCCGTCGAGGGTCGGGATTTCCACGGTGTCGCCGAACGTCGCCTGCGGGAACGAGATTGGGTGCTGGTAGTGTAGGTCGTCGCCCTCGCGGTCGAAGTCGGGGTGGTCCGCGACCGACACCTCGATCAGCAGGTCGCCGTTCGGGCCACGGTTCTGCCCCGGTGCGCCCTCGCCCTCCATCCGGAGGGTCTGGCCGTCGCGGATGCCGGCGGGAATCTCGACCGAGAGCGTCGACTCCTCGCGCACCTGCCCGTCGCCGCCACAGGTCGAACACGTCTCGCTGTAGAGGGTCCCCTCGCCCTCACACCGGCGGCAGGTGGTCGTCTGTTGCATCCGGCCGAAGGGCGTCTGCTGGACCTGCGTGGTCTGGCCCTGCCCGTTACACTCCGGGCACGTCTCCGCGTCGGCGTCGGGCGGGTGCCCCCGGCCGTCGCAGTCCGAACACCGCGTCGGCCGAGTGACGGTGAACTCGCGTTCGACGCCCTCGAACGCCTCTTCGAGGTCCAACGCGAGCGAGGTGCGGAGGTCCTGACCCTGCCGGGGTCGGTTGCCGCCGCCCCCGCGTCCGCCGCCGCCGAAGAACTGCTCGAAGATGTCGCCGAAGCCGCCGGCACCGCCACCGAAGGGGTTCCCCTGCGCGCCGGCGCCGCCAGCCCCGGCGCCGCCGTCGAATCCGCCGCGCTTTTCGGCCTGTTCGAACCGTTCGTGACCCATCCGGTCGTACGCCTGCCGTTTCTCCTCGTCGGAGAGGACCTCCTTCGCCTTCTGTATCTTCTTGAACTTCTCCTCGGCGTCGGGGTCGTCGCTCACGTCGGGGTGATACTCCGTCGCCTTCTTCCGGTACGCCTGTTTGATCTCGTCCTCGTCGGCGTCCCGAGACACCCCGAGCACGTCGTAGAAGTCCTCTGTCATTTGGTGTGAGTTACGATGATTCCGTATTTGTAAAATCCGACTCGGTGACGGTTACGCGTCGTCCTCGTCGTCTTTCTCCTCGAAGTCGGCGTCGACGTACTCGTCGCCGTCGGCGGCGCCGGCGTCGGCACCGGCACCCGGGCCGGCACCGCCCATGCCGCCCATGCCACCCATGCCGCCGGGGTCGGCACCCGCGCCGCCCGCGCCGGCCTGGGCCTGCTGCTGGTACATCTGCTTGCCGATCTCCTGGAGTTCCGACGAGAGCGCCTCGGTGACCTCCTGCAGGTCCTCCGTCGTCGCGTCGTCGTCCGCGAGGGTCTCTTCGACCTCGCCGATGGCGTCCTCGATGGACTCCTGCAGGTCGTCGTCGACGTTCTCCTCGTTCTCTTCGAGCAGGGTCTCGGCGCGCTGGACCGCGCTCTCGGCCTCGTTGCGCGCCTCGATCCGTTCGCGGCGCTGCTCGTCCTCCTCGGCGTGTTCTTCGGCCTCCTGTTGCATCTGCTCGATCTGCTCGTCGGAGAGGCCGGCGCCGCCCTCGATGGTGATGGACTCGGCGTTGCCCGAGCCCTTGTCCTCGGCTTCGACGTTGACGATGCCGTTCTCGTCGATGTTGAACCCGACTTCGATCTGGGGCGTGCCGGCGGGCGCGGGCGGGATGCCCGTCAACTGGAACTCGCCGAGCAGTTCGTTCTCCTCGGCGATTTCGCGTTCGCCCTGGAACACCCGCACCTGCACCATCGTCTGGTTGTCCGCGGCGGTGGTGAAGATCTTCGACTCCTCGGTCGGGATCGTGGTGTTCTTCTCGATCAGGCGCTCGAACAGGCCACCCTTGACCTCGATACCCAGCGAGAGGGGCGTCACGTCCAGCAGGACGATGTCGTCGACCTCGCCGCCGAGGACGCCGCCCTGGATCGCCGCGCCCAGCGCGACGGCCTCGTCCGGGTTGACGTTCTTCTTCGGTTCCTGCCCCACGAGGTCCGTGACCTTCTCCTGGACCTGCGGCATCCGGGTCGACCCGCCGACGAGGATCACCTCGTCGATGTCGTCTTTCGTGTAGCCGGCGTCTTCGAGTGCCTGCTCCGTCGGCGCGACGGTGCGCTCCAGCAGGTCGCTCGTCAGCGACTCGAACTTCGCGCGGGTGAGCGACGTCTCGAGGTGGATCGGGCCGCTATCGGTCGCGGTGATGAAGGGCAGGTTGATGTCCGTCTCCTTGCGCGAGGAGAGTTCGACCTTGGCCTCCTCGGCGGCGTCTTTCAGCCGCTGGAGCGCCTGTCGGTCCTCGCGGAGGTCGACGCCGTGGTCCGACTCGAACTCCTCTGCGAGGTGGTCGATGATGGCGTGGTCCCAGTCGTCGCCGCCGAGGTCGTTGTCCCCGTTCGTGGCGACGACTTCGTAGACGCCACCCCCGAGGTCGAGGACGGACACGTCGAAGGTGCCGCCCCCGAGGTCGAAGACGAGGACGGTCTGGTCGGACTCGTCGTCGAGGCCGTAGGCCATCGAGGCGGCCGTCGGCTCGTTGACGATGCGTTCGACCTCGAAGCCGGCGATCTCGCCGGCGTCCTTCGTCGCCTGCCGCTGGCGGTCGTTGAAGTACGCCGGCACCGTGATGACGGCTTTCTCCACCTCGTCGCCGAGGTACTCCTCCGCGTCACGCTTGATCTTCTGGAGGATCATCGCCGAAATCTGCTCCGGCGTGTACTCGTCGTCACCGACGTCGACGGTGTAGTCCTCCTCGCCCATGTGGCGCTTGATCGACTGGATCGTGCGCTCGGGATTCTGGACGGCCTGGTTCTTCGCCGGTTTGCCGACGAGTCGTTCGTCGTCGTCGGTGAACGCGACGACGGACGGCGTGGTTCGGTCGCCCTCGCCGTTCACGATGATCTCCGGGTCGCCCCCCTCCATCACCGCGAACGCACTGTTCGTGGTCCCGAGGTCGATACCCAGAATCTTGTTGCTCGCCATCTTGTCGGTGATTACCGGTTTTGGTCGGTTAAAGGTTACTAGACGGGGTGACGTTCCGGCACAGTCCGATGCGTCGCTGTCTTGCGATTAGGAATCGTGTGAACGATTCACACTAAACACGTTTATATAGAACTGCAATGTGGCCGCGGCCGTATCACTCGCCGTCGCTGACCGTCACCTGCGCCTCTTGGATGATCGACCCCGCCATCTCGTAGCCGGGGCGGTAGAGGTCGACGACCGTGCCTTCGGGCTGGTCGCTCTCGACGCGCATCATCACCTGGTGGCGAGTGGGGTCGACCTCGTCGCCGGGCACCGGTTCTATCGGCGTCACGCCCTCCTCTTCGAGGACCGTGTCGAACGACGACAGCGTCGATTCGACGCCGTCGCGGATGTCGACGCCCTCCTCCTGGTCGAGTGCGCGCACGAGGTCGTCGCGGACCGGGACCAGGCGCGCGAGGAAGTCCTCGGTCGCCCGCTCTTTGATCTCCTCCTGGCGCTTCTTGGCGCGTTTCTTGTAGTTCTGGAAGTCGGCCTGCGTGCGCTTCAGCTTGGATTCGAGGTCGGCGGCGCGGTCCTCGGCGTCCGACAGGTCGGCTTCGAGTTCCGCGACCCGCGCTTCCAGATCCTCGACTGCCGCACCGAGTTCGGCGTCGTGTTCCGCGACCCGATCCGCGAGGTCGGTCGCCCCGCGCTCGTCTTCGGAACCGCCCGTTGCCGGTCCGTCACCTTCGGAGGACTCGTCCACCGTCGGCTCCTCGGCCGCATCCTCGTGCATACCCGAACGAAACGCCTCGGGTCGCTTAAGACTTGCAGAACGCGGTCACTGATACATGCCGAGCGGGCGGGCCTGCGAACTCGTCTCCTCCGCCTCCTGCATTCGCTCGGCGAGGCGGCGCTTGGCCGCCCGTATCTCCTCCGCGTGATCGACGAGTTCGGCCACCGGCACGTCGGCGTCGAGCAACGGCCCGACGCCCGCGTCGAGGAGATGGGCCGCCGCCTCCGGGTCCGGGAACCCCGGCGTCGCCTCGACGACGAGGCCGACGGCCGTGGCGCCGGTTCGCACCGCGTGGCTCAGGAGCGCCCCGGTCGGCCCCGAGATCAGCCCCGACTCGGTCGGCGGATCGATCCCGACAGCGGAGAGGCGCTCGCTCCCGCCTGCGGTCCCGACGCCGTAGAGCGCCGGCGCCGCGCCCTCCGCGCGTTCGCGCCCGATCCCGCTGAGGTAGATCGGCGTTACCTCGGCGTCGACGCTCCACCCGCCGAGACACTCCGCGAACTCGAGCGCCGCACCCGGTGAGACGGGCACGTCGCTCTGGAGGACCAGCAGGTCCTGCTCCGCGTCGGCGTACAGTCGGACCGGCGTCGTCAGCTCCCGGTCGCCGGTCGCGTACGTCGTCACCGGCGGCAGGCCGTCGCAGTGGACGTTCGCGTAGTGGACCATCCCGAACGCCTCGACCAGGTGGTCGGCCGCGAGTTTCCCCACCAGGCCGACGCCCGGCAGTCCCTCGATCAGCGTCGGTTCGTCGAGCGATACGTCGTCCCGTAGCACGTCGATTCCACTCATGTCCGTCGATTAGCGCGGCGTGCGTGTAAACGCTCGCGAGTCGTGTGACGATCACACACGCTCGACACTCCCAAAGGCACAAATCCACCCGCCCGCTACCCGGGGCATGGTTACGTTCCTCGCCGGCGGGACGGGCACGCCGAAACTGCTCGACGGGGTAGACGCGGCGTTCGACCCCGAGGCAGTCACCGTCGTCGCCAACACCGGCGACGACGTGGAACTCGGCGGCCACCTCGTCTGTCCCGACCTCGACACCGTCCTCTTCGCCGGCGGCGGCGTCCTCGACCGCGAGACGTGGTGGGGGATCGAGGGCGACACGACCGAAACCCACGACGAACTCGGGCGCCTCGCGGACGCCGCCGGGATCGGCGAGGCGTCGGGGACGCCTCGGGCAGACGGCGAAACCGTCGACGCCGGCCCGCGCTACCTCCCACCCGACCGCCAGACGGCCGGCCGCCGCATCGCCCGCTGGCGACGCTTCTCCGGCGTCGCGGAGTTCATGGAGATCGGCGACCGCGACCGGGCCGTCCACGTCACGCGCACCAGCCTCCTC
>Ga0207797_1000841_pt1 | contig 23011 bp, 21 predicted proteins | sample PRCRCaboRojoPR_6_FD_187275 | JGI IMG/M metagenome (GOLD analysis project Ga0207797, IMG submission 187275) | Marine sediment microbial community from Cabo Rojo, Puerto Rico - PR CR 10% Liquid 1 (SPAdes) | ecosystem: Environmental > Aquatic > Marine > Coastal > Sediment | place: Cabo Rojo, Puerto...
CGTAAAAAGCCATCAGCCTTGAGATCGGCCATCAGAATATCAATAGGTTGCAGCGATTCCAGCGATGGGTGAGCGGATTTTTGCGAATCCGTCAATCGTTTGTCATTGAAATTCCACTGGTGAAGCCCTCGGGGAAAAGCCCCTTGTGTTGCGCCTCCACCATTCGCCGGAGGGGAGCGTTCTCCGGCTGCTCCAGCACCGGGTCGGCCTGGAGGATCGCCTCCGCCGCCCGCTTGGCCTCGCGCAGGAGCCGCGGGTGGGCCAGGACGTCCTCCAGGTCGAGCTCGCCGGAACCGGCCTGCCGCAGGCCGGTGAGCTCGCCCTGCCCCCGCATGAGCAGGTCCTGCTCGGCGATGCGGAACCCGTCGGAGATCTCCACCAGGGCTTTCATGCGCGCAAGCCCCCGCTCCGAGAGCCCCGGAGTCTGAACCAGGAAGCAGGTTCCCTGCACCCGACCCCGGCCCACGCGCCCCCGGAGCTGGTGAAGCTGGGCCAGGCCGAACCGCTCCGGGTGCTCGATCACCATGATCGTGGCGTTGGGCACGTGCACGCCCACCTCGATCACCGTGGTGGCCACGAGGAGGTCCAGCTCCCCGAGACGGAATCGCCCCACGACCCGCAGCCGCTCCTCCTCGGGGAGGCGCCCGTGGACCATGCCCACCCGGTACCGCCCCCCGTAGAGTCGCTCCAACCCCTCCGCCATGGACACCACGTCCTTGAGGCCCGCCTCCTCCGGAGCCTCCACCGCGGGGCAGACGACGATCACCTGCTCGCCCGAAGCCATGCGCTCCGCGAGGAAACGGGCCAGATCCCGTTTCCGGTCGTCCCCGACCAGCCGCGTGGCCACGGGAAGACGCCCCTCGGGACGATCCTCGATCAGGGAGATGTCCAGGTCGCCGTAGGCGGTCATGGCCAGGGATCGAGGAATGGGGGTGGCGGTCAGCACCAGGAGATGGGGGCTCTCGCCCTTCCCGGCCAGGCGCACGCGCGCGCGGACGCCGAATCGCTGCTGCTCGTCGATCACTGCCAGGCCGAGATCCTTGAAGACCACCCCCTCCTGAGCCAGGGCATGGGTGCCGATCACCAGGTTGATCTCCCCGCTTCGAACTCCCTCGAGGAGGCGATGCCGTTCCGGGGGCTTCATGCCGCCGGTGACGAGCCCCGGCCGGAGGCCCAGCGTCTCGGACAGCCCCTCGAAGGTTTCCGCGTGCTGCTCCGCCAGAAGACGGGTGGGGGCCATGACGGCCGCCTGGGCGCCCGCCCGAACGCACAAGTGGACCGCGGCGGCGGCCACGGCGGTCTTTCCGCACCCCACGTCGCCCATGACCAGCCTCTGCATGGGCCGCTCCCGGGCCATGTCCCGCATCACGTCTCGAAGGGCGGAGTTCTGGCCCGGGGTGAATCGAAAGGGGAACCGGGAGGCCAACACCTCCAGGGAGCCCTCGGGAAAGGCGAAGGGACGCGCAGCGCTTGCACAGCGGGACGATCGGAGTATGGAGAAGGAGAGCATGACCCCCAGGAAGCGATCGAACAGGAGACGGAGCTGGGCGGGGGTCCCGGACCGGTTCCAGGCCTCAGGAGACGCTTCTCCCGCGGGCCGGTGCACCCGCTCCAGGGCCTCGGCCAGCGGGGGAAGGTCAAGCCTCCTCAGAACGGTCTTCGGAACCGGATCGACGACCTCGGGGGCGTACCGATCCAGTGCGGTCTGGATGGCGGACCGGAGCACGCCGTCGGGGACCCCCTCCACGGCGGGGTAGACGGGGTGAACCCCCGGGGGATCTGCGCTCGAGCCCGCCCCGACGGGATGCACTTCGGGGTGCGCGATCTGCAGGGAGCCCCCTGCGCCCTGCACGCGGCCGTACGCCGTGAGCTCGGCCCCGGGGACGGCCAAACGCTGCAGGTGGGCCTTGCGGTAGCGGAACCAGACCAGCGCGATCTCACCGGTCCGATCGCGGAGCACGATGCGAAAGACCGCCGCCCTGCCCTTGCGGGAGCCGACCTCCCGGCCCGAGGCCACCGTGCCCCGCACCAGGGCGGGCGTTCCGGGTCGAAGCTCGCGAAAGGGCGTGAAACGCGTGCGGTCCTCGTATCGTGAAGGGGTGTGGAAGAGAAGATCCCCGACGGTGCGGATCCCCTTGCGTTCGAAGCATTCGGCCCGCGCCGGGCCCACGCCGCGAAGAACCGACAGGGGCCGGTCCAAGGTCTGTGCGTCCTTCAGGGGATGGCGCTTGCTTGGGTTCTTCAGTCCTTCCACCCATGAACGCCGATCAGGTCCACGAACCGACAGCCTCCGAGATAGGACTCCTCGAAGCGGTCGCCCGCCCTCCTGATCCTCAAGAGCTCCTGGCTGTGGCGGCTGCCCACCGGGATCACCAGCCGGCCGCCGTCCGCCAGCTGATCGCGGAGGGGCCGGGGGACCCCCGGCGCTCCGGCCGTCACCAGAACGGCGTCGAACGGTTTGTGCTCTTCCCAGCCCAGGGTTCCGTCGAAGGCCTTGAACCGGACGTTCGCACAGCCGAGACCGCTCAGAACGGCCTCCGCCCGCACGAGGAGTTCGGGGATCCGCTCCACCGTGAACACCTCCCTGGAGAGCTCGGCCAGGACGGCCGTCTGGTACCCGCTCCCCGTGCCGACCTCCAGCGTCCTCTCGCGGCCCGTCAGGGCCAGGGCCTGGGTCATCAGGGCGACGATGTAGGGCTGAGAAATGGTCTGGCCCCGCCCGATGGGCAAGGGGTGATCGCTGTAGGCCTGGCCCTGCTGGTCCTGACCGACGAATCGATGCCGGGGCACCTTCCGCATGGCGCGGAGCACACCCTCGTCTCGAATGCCTCGGGGAACGAGCTGGGTCTTCACCATGCGCTCCCGAGCGGAGCGCGCTTCCCGTTCCGCGGTCATGCCCTCCCTCCGCCCGAAGTCCCCGCGAAGCCCCTCCCCCGGGGAGCCGTTCAGAAGGAGGCGCCCCTGAGGTCCCTTCCGCAGGCCGGGCAGAAGCGGGACCCCGCGGGAATCGATTCCCCGCAGGCGGAGCACCTCGCCTCGGAGGCGGCATCCGGCGACATCCGATCCTTGGCCTCCCTCAGGATCCGGTTCACCTGCGCCTGGCTGACGCCCACCTCCTTGGCAAAGGAGACCACCTCCGGCTTTTCCGCACCGGAAAACCGCCCGTCGCAGACGGCCACGAAGACCATGTCCTCCAGGTTCCGGACACCATCGGAGAAACGACCCACCGGCGCAATGCTGTGGACGCCCCGGGCCACGGACTGGAGCGCTTCGGCCAGATCGTCCGCCGGCGCGCCCAGCTCCTCCCGCACCCTCTCGATCGCCTCGCCTTCCCGGGGGCTTACCTCGCCGTCGGCCCCGGCCACGTGGACCACGTTTCCCAGATAGAGGATCCGTTCCTCCCGCGTCATGAAAACGCCTCCTTCCCGTTCCGGTTGCACCCGCCTTCCTTCACTCGACAACGGCGGCGGACACGTATCCCACCACACGCCCCCGGTCCCCGGTCACATCCCCGGAGTCGGCACGGTCGAGGATCACGCATCGCGTCGCCCCCAGCCTTCGGGTCGCCATCAGGAGGGCCGCAGCGGGGCCTCCCCCGCACGCTTCGCATCGCCCCGAGGCCAGGGCGCCGGTCAGGCCTTCGGGATCGAACCGCTCCAGGTGCCGGATGAAGACGCTGTCGAGGGCCCGTGCGGTTTCCCGGTCGTGGTAGTGGGAAAGGTCGGTGCTGGCCACGATCAGGGTCTTCCCTCCGTCCCCCAGCGCACCCGACAGGGCTTCCGCCAGGGCCGAGCAGCTGTCCAAGCCCTGCCGTCCCATGATCACCGGAACGATGCGGAAATCCCCCAGCACGACCTGGAGAAACGGCAGCTGGATCTCCAGGGAATGCTCCACGGCGTGTGCCTCGGGCACGAATCGGATCGAGGGGCTGGAGGCGATGAGGCGGTCCGCCGCGGCCCGGTCCACGGGCACGCGCCCCAGCGGGGTCTCGTAGGCATCGTGGCGGGCCACCGAAACGCCCTCGAACGCCCGGCGGTGGCTGGGCCCGATCAGGACCACCCGATCGAACCCGCTTCCCCGGATCAGCCGGTAGGCGTGGGCCGCGACCCCGCCGGAGTACCGATACCCCGCATGGGGGACCACCAGGCCGAGGATGCGGTCCCCGACCTGCGGAGGCGACGCCTCCGAGAGGCGGTTGCGGATCCACCTGCGAAGCTCGTCCGGCTCCGCCGGATACCAGCGCCCTTGAAGGATGGACCGGCGGACGTCTGTCTCCTCGGACCCTTCTGCACCCGCTTCCTCCGCCTGGAGGCCCCACCCCGGGAGGGTGCCCAGAATCAGCGCCATCAGGCAGGTCATCACACGCTGCATGATCTTCTCCTCGACCCCACAGGTCCAACCCGGCCAGCGTCCCACGTCGTTTGCCCGAAAAGGATAGGGTTTCCTGGAAATTTTCTCAAGATGAAACCCGAGCCTTGGCTTTGCACCGTGAGGGGCTCCGGCTTGACAACCCTCCGCCCCTCCAGTATCCCCGTACGAGGCCCCCCCTGGAGAAGACACGGGGAGCGGCCGAAGGAGCCTGGATGAACCTCAGAAGCGACCTCACGGGGGCCTTGGATCCGTTTCGACCCCTGGCCCCCATGTTCCGGGAGAACGCGGGCCGGCTGGCCGCAGGCCTGTTCTTTCTCCTGCTGGTGGATTTCCTCCAGCTCCAGATCCCCCTCATCCTTCGGTCCGCCGTGGACGCCTTGACGGCCCTCGAGGCCTCGCCGGCCCTCCTCCTCCGTCACGCCGGCGCCATCCTGGGACTGGCCGCCGCCATCGCCGCCTTCCGCTTCATCTGGCGGCTCGCCCTGCTGGGGCACTCCCGCATGGTCGAGGAGAAGCTCCGCAACCGTCTCTACGATCACCTGCAGTCCCTGAGTCCGTCCTTTTACCGTTCGGCTCGCACGGGCGACATCATGGCCCGAGCCACCAACGACCTCAACGCCGTCCGCATGGCCGCCGGCATGGGGCTGGTGGCCCTGACCGACTCTTTGGTCCTGGGAACCGCAGCCGTCGGGTTCATGTTCCACATCAGCGTCAGGCTCACCCTGCTCGCCCTCATCCCCATGCCGTTCATCGTCTACTTCTCCCGCAAGCTGACCCGGAGGATGGCGTCGGGCTACGAACGGGTTCAGCAGGTCTTTGCCGACCTCACCGAGCGGGTCCGGGAGGCGGCCTCCGGAATCCGGGTGGTCAAGACCTATGCCCGGGAGCCCTGGACCGTTGATCGCCTGCGGCGGGAAGGCCGGCGCTACGTGGACGAGAACCTCCGTCTCGCCCGAACCCTCGCCCTGCTCTTCCCCCTGATGGTGGTGTTCACGAACCTGGGGCTCTGCGCGGTGGTCTGGTTCGGCGGGCGCCTGGCCATCCTGGATCGCATCTCCACCGGGGACTTCGTGGCCTTCACCACCTATCTCAACCTCCTGGCCTGGCCCCTCATGGCCATGGGCTGGGTGGTCAACCTGCTCCAGCGGGGCGCCACCTCCATGAAGCGGATCCGCCGCATCCTCCAGGAGACGCCCGACATCGCGTCGGCCTCGAACCCCGAGCCGCTCCCCGAGCCCCTCCGGGGGCGCATCCGGGTCGAAGGGCTCACCGTCCGCTACCCCGGGCAGCGGTACGACGCCCTTCGGGACGTGTGCCTGACCGTCGAGGAAGGCTGGACCGCGGCGATCGTGGGGCGGGTGGGGTCCGGCAAGACCTCGCTGCTCCTCTCGATCCCCAGGCTGCTGCCGGTCCCCGAGGAGACCGTGTATCTCGACGGCGTGGACGTCACCCGAACCGACCTCGGGGCGCTTCGAAGCCGCATCGGGGTGGTGACTCAGGAGACCCTCCTCTTCTCGGACACCTTTCGAAACAACCTGCTCCTCGGGAGGCACGGCGTCCCGGACGAGACCCTCGTCGACGCCCTGGAGACCGCTCAGCTCTATGACGAGCTCCAAGGTCTCGACCGCGGTCTGGACACGCTCGTCGGTGAACGGGGACTCTCCCTCTCCGGCGGTCAGCGGCAGCGGTTGACCATCGCGAGGGCCCTGGTCTCCGACCCGCCCGTGCTCATCCTGGACGATGCGCTGTCCATGGTGGACACCCGCACCGAGAACCGCATCCTGAACCGCATCCTGGCCCGGCGCACCGGCCGGACCACCCTGTTCGTCTCCAACCGGCTCTCGACGATCCGCCGGGCGGACCGGATCTTCGTCCTGGAGCGGGGCGGGATCATGGAGGAGGGAAAGCACGCGGACCTGCTGGAAAAGGGCGGGGCATACGCCACGCTCTACGCCCGGCGCCGCCTGGAGCGCCGGCTGGAGGACGGCGGCTCCTGAGCCGCTGTCGGGCACCCGGGGAGGATCATGTACGGCGAGTACGGATACATGGAGGAGGGAGAGCTCGGCAAGCCTTACAACCTGAGGCTCCTGAGGCGCCTCCTGCCCTTTGTCCGGCCCTACGGCCGGATCGTCCTGTGGGCGCTCCTGCTGACCCTCGCCGTCACCGCCCTGGACCTGGCCCCGCCCTACCTCTCCAAGGTGGCCATCGACCGGTACATCCTGGCGTCCTGGTTCCGGATCGAGCTGGACCCGGACCGACCGGGACCGGTCTCAGGTTCCGATCTCGTCGAGCCGGGGGAGACCGGCCGGTTCGGTCTGATCTCGGGCGGCTCGCTGGACTCGCTGGCCCCCCGGACCGTCCACCGGCTGCGGGAATCCGGCGCCCTTTCCCGGGAGCGATACTACCGGGTGCCTGCGGAACGGGCCGCTGCGCTGGGAGATGAGAACCGCTCCGCCCGGGTGTTCGCCCTCGAGGGAGGCGGGCTCGCGGTCCCCCTGGAGGTGCTGAACCGCCTCGACTCCTCCGAGCTGGAGCGAATCCGCCGTTCGGACCTCCGCGGGGTGGCCGGGATCGGCGTGCTCATCCTCGCGATCCTGGCCCTGGCCTTTGGCTTCGGCTACGTCCAGCACGTGCTGCTGGAAAAGGCCGGGCAGTTCATCATGCACGACCTGCGGCTCAGGCTCTTCGAGCGGATGCAGGGCCAGGCCATGCGGTTTTTCGACCGCCACCCCGTGGGCCGCCTCGTCACCCGGGCCACCAACGACATCGAGAACCTGAACGAGCTGTTCAAGTCCGTCCTGGTCACCGTGTTCAAGGACGTGTTCCTCCTGCTGGGCATCGTCGTCATCCTCCTGGCCCTGAACTGGAAGCTGGCCCTGGTCTGCTTCGCCCTGCTGCCCGTGATCTTCGGGCTGACGCTCCTGTTCAGCACCATGGCGCGAGAGGCCTTCCGCCAGCTGCGACAGAAGATCGCCAAGCTGAACGCCTTTCTCCAGGAGCGGATCACCGGCATGCGCATCATCCAGGCCTTCGCCCGCGAGGCGGAGCAGATGAGGGCGTTTGCCGCCATCAACCACGAAAACTACCTGGCCGGCATGAGACAGATCCGGATCTTCGCGGTGTTCATGCCCCTGATGGAGCTGCTCGCGTCCTTCGCCGTGGCCCTCCTCCTCTGGCACGGGGGAGGGCAGGTGCTCCGGGAGCAGCTCTCGCTCGGTTCCCTGGTGGCCTTTGTGAGCTACATGCAGATGTTCTTCAAGCCCATCCGGGACCTGAGCGAGAAGTACAACATCATGCAGGCGGCCATGGCCTCCACCGAACGGATCTTCGAGTTCATGGACCACCCCGGAGAGGAGAGCCCCGATCCCGAAGAGCGCGGGGTGCCCGTTCGTCCGACCGGTTCCCTGGCGTTCCGGGGGGTGACGTTCGGGTACCGGCCGGAGCAACCCGTCCTCAGGGAGATCTCCTTCGCCGTGCGGCCGGGGGAGACGGTCGCCCTGGTCGGCCCCACCGGCAGCGGAAAGACGACCCTGATCCACCTGATCGAACGGCTCTACGAGATCCAGCGGGGGGAGGTCCTGGTCGACGGCGTGGAGCTGCGGAACTGGCCGCGAGAGGCCCTGCGGAAGCAGATCGGCCTGGTCATGCAGGACGTGTTTCTCTTTGCCGGGACCCTCCACGAGAACGTGACGCTGGGCCGGGCGGAGGTGTCGCAGGAGGACGTGGAGCGCGCCCTTCGCGAGGCGAACGCCCATCATTTCGTCGCCCGCCTCCCCGGGGGGCTTCACCACGAGATCGGGGAGGGGGGCGCCACACTCTCCGCGGGGGAGCGGCAGCTCCTCTCCTTTGCCCGCGCCCTGGCCGGCGACCCGGCCCTGCTCATTTTGGACGAGGCCACCTCCAGCGTGGATCCCGAGACGGAGCGGCTGATCCAGGAGGCCGTCACAAGGATCTCCCGCCGGCGCACCACCATCGTGGTGGCGCACCGGCTCTCCACGATCCGGGAGGCCGACCGGATCCTCGTCATGCAGGCGGGGCGCATCCGGGAGGAGGGGACCCACGAGGAGCTCATGGCCCTGGGAGGGCTCTACGAACGGCTGAACCGGCTTCGCGGCGGGGACGCGGATGCGGAAGGGCCGAAGGGCTGAGGAAGCGGAGGAAGGCCTCACCTCCGGGTCGGACTACTTCTGCCTCGCGGGGCCCCGGAAAAAGTCAAAATTCAAGGCCTGACCCCATTCGCCGCCCTGCCGGCCGGCGCGGAGGTCAGCTCCTCCAGGCGCTCCGCGACCCGCCGCCAGAGGGAGCGCACCGCCTCCGCGGCCTCCCCCTCCGGCGCGTACTCCTCGATGCTCTGCTTTTGGATCATGGCGCGGGTGAAGTCCTCGTGGAAGGGGATCGTCCCGGCGAAGGTGTGGCCCTTTTGCTCCGCCGTCCTGCGGATCGCCTCCGCCGTCTCCGGGTTGATGTCCGCCTTGTTCACGCAGACCATGACCGGAACCCGGAAGAAGGAGGCCAGGTCCGAGACCCGGTCCAGGTCGTGCACGCCGGACACCGAGGGTTCCGCCACCACCAGGGCGGCCGTGGCCCCTCCCAGGGAGGCGATCACCGGGCACCCCACCCCCGGCGGCCCGTCGGTGATCAGCAGGGACCGGTCCTCGCTCTCCGCGATCTTCCGGGCTTCCTGGCGCACGAGGGCCACCAGCTTGCCCGAGTTCTCCTCGGCCGGCGCAAGCTTCGCGTGGACCATGGTGCCGAACCGCGTGTCGGAGACGAACCACTCACCGCAGACGTTGGGCGGAAAGTCGACGGCCTTTTCGGGACAGAACCAGTAGCAGACCCCGCACCCCTCGCAGTCCAGGGGTTCGATCTGAAAGTCCTCCCCGATGGCGTCCCAACGGCAGAGCTCCCGGCAGAGGCCGCACTCCGTGCAGTCCTCCCGGCGGATCTGCGCCGTGTTCCCGCTCTGAAACGGGGTCCGCACCCGGGTGGAAGGGTCCAGGATCAGGTGCAGGTCCGGGGCGTCCACGTCCGCGTCGCACAGGACGGCGTCTCCGGCGAGGGCGGCGAACGCCGCCATCAGGCTCGTCTTCCCGGTTCCTCCCTTGCCGCTGATGACCACCAGCTCCTTCATGAATTTCGCTCCGCCTTCCGCTGCTCCACGATGTCCTCGATGCGCCCGTAGAGGTGGAGAAACCGATCCCGCCACTCGGACGTCCCATCGACCAGGGCCTCGCCTCGCGAGTAGGCCTCGGCGATCCTCCGGTCGAAGGGGATCTCCATGAGGATCGGGATCCCCTTCTCCTTTGCGAACCCGTGGACGTCCTCGTACTCCAACCCGGCCCGGTTGACCACCAGACCGCACGGGATGTCCAGGATCCGGACCACCTCGGCCGCGAGCTTCAGGTCGCTCAAACCGAACGGTGTGGGCTCCGTGACCATCAGCACGAAGTCGGTCCCCTTGACCGCCGCAATCACGGGGCAGGAGGTTCCCGGCGGGGCGTCGATGATGACCTTTCTGTCGGGAAGGGTTTCCGATCGAACCCGCCGGATCAGGGGAGGAGCAAACGCAACCCCCACGTTGAGCACGGCGTCTGCAAAGGCCAGGCCGTTCCGGTTCCCCATCCGGATCACCCCCAGAGGCCGGCCCGCTTCCGACACGGCGTCCTCGGGGCAGACCCGCACGCACCCTCCGCAGCTGTGGCAGAGCTCGGGAAAGGTGAGGACGGTGTCCCCGATCACCGTGATCGCCTTGAACTGACAGAGCTCGGCGCACTGGCCGCACCGGGTGCAGGCGTCCTCGTCCACCTCGGGGACCATGGCGTAAAAGGTCTCCCGGCTCGTCCATTCCGGCTGGATGAAGAGCGCACCGTTCGGTTCCTCCACGTCGCAGTCCAGGAGCTGCACACCGGATTCGAGGGCCAGGGCCAGGTTGGTCGCCACGGTGGTCTTCCCGGTCCCGCCCTTTCCGCTCGCAATGGAAAGAATCAATGTCTCTCCCTCGTCATGTATTGACCGCATTTCGGGCACTTGATCTCGAAGCAGGGCACTCCCCGCTCGTGCGGCGCCGTGTGTCCGCAACCGGGGCAGACGCAGCGGCCTCCCGGGCCCAGGGCGCTGCCGCCCCCCATGCCCCGGCCCTGTCCAGGCCTGCCCTGACCTCCACCCTGTCCCCTACCCTGTGCCGGCATGACGTTCCTCCCATGCGGTGACCCGCACCGGGCGGCGGCACCTCGCTCGCATCGGTCCGCACCGATCGATCCGGGAGGACCGTCCGCCGGCGCCCTCCGGGATCGGACCCGGGTACCGACGCGCCGCGAGGCGATCGGGGCGTCGCCCGTGAAGGTCCGCTCTAATGGTAGTCGTGTGTTCCCTTGACGACCGGAAGGCCGGTCTTGCTCCGAATGATCTCCGCCAGCTCGTCGGCATCGGCGTAGGGGCATCCCGGCCTGGCGTTGACCAGGCAGCTGCTCAGATACACCCTGTCCGGCTTGATCTCCGAGAGCTTCACGGCCATGCCCAGGTTGGGCGCCAGCGACCGGCCCGGGCACTCGCACTTCACAAAGGACACCACCTGGGAGGGGCTCTCGAACGCCCCCTCCCCCAGGGCGGCGGCCTTCAGGCACCGCCACTCACCGGGACAGCCGTAGCCGCTCTCCATGTAGGCGCCGCACCCCACGATCGCCACCTTTTCCATGTCTCCCTCCTTGGCCGGGGTTCAGTGGTCGCAGATGTTCTCGCCGGTGACCAGGGCGCCGGACAGGTACTGGTTGACCAGGGCCTCCGGCGCGTCCATGGGGGCCCCGATGATCACCTTGATCCCGTTCTCCTCGAACAGCCCCTGGGCCCTCGCACCCATGCCGCCCGCGATGATGACGTCGGATCCCATCTCGTGGAGCCACCTGGGGAGCACCCCCGGCTCGTGGGGCGGGGGGGTGTGCATCCGGGTCCCCTTGATCTTTCCGTCTTCGGTCTCCACCAGGGCGAACTGCTCGCAGTGCCCGAAGTGGGCGCAGAGCTTGCCCCCGGCGACCGGGATGGCGAACATCACCTTTTCCATGTCCGTCTCCTTTCTCTCCTCCGTGGATGGGGTTTCCTGAATCCGTCCGGCCGACGTCTTCTGAAGCACCGCGTCGACGATCCCGTTGAAGGCCTGCGCGAAGCGGGACGATTGCATGTCCAGGGTCTTCAGGGCCCCCTGGTCCCCCAGGCGAACCACCTCGGGATCGATGGGCAGGGTGCCCAGGAGATCGACGTGCTCCGTCCCCGCGAGCAGGGCGGCTCCCTTCGAGCGGAAGAGATCGATCACCTCGTTGCAGTGGGGGCACTGCAGGCCGCTCATGTTCTCCACCAGGCCCAGGATGTCCATCTTCACCTGCCGGCAGAAGTTGATGGACTTCCGCACGTCCGCCAGGGAGATCTCCTGGGGCGTGGTGACCACCACGGCCCCGGCGTCCGGAATGGTCTGGGCGACGGTGAGGGGCTCGTCGCCCGTTCCGGGCGGGGAGTCGATGACCAGGTAGTCGAGCTCCGGCCACTCGATGTCCGAGATGAACTGGCGAATCACGCCGATCTTGATGGGGCCCCTCCAGATCGTGGCGGCGTCCCGATTCTCCCCCATCAGGAACTCGATGGAGATGGCGTGCAGGTTCTCCGAGCAGGCCACCGGCAGGGCCTTGCCCGACGTCCTGGAGAGCTGAATTCCCTCCGTCAGCCCCAGCAGCCGGGGGATGCTCGGCCCGTGCAGGTCCACGTCCATGAGGCCCACCGCGTATCCCCTGCGGGCCAGAAACAGGGCCAGGCACGCGGCCACACTGCTCTTGCCGACGCCTCCCTTGCCGCTCATGACGAGGAGCTTGTTCTTGATGTGCGAGAGCCGGTCGCGAATCTCCACATCCTGCTGATCTTGCTGTTCCTTGCGGCCCTTCGCGCCGCAGCTTTCATGACCATCCGACATTGGTTTTCTCATGCCTCCTTTTTCGGTGGATGCTCCGGGGATGCGTGAAGCCGGCATCGGCCGCCGCGTCCCTTCCCCGGGCTCTTCTTTCTGCATCCGTCGCCCTCGGGGGGAATCGTCCCCCCCGCGGCTCCCCGCTTGCCCCGGGGGCACCCGGGCAGACGAAAGGCCTCCTGGTACAGGTTCCCCTTCAGGTAGGCCTGAAGGATCTCCTCCTTGGCTCCGGAGATCCCCTGGATCACCTCGATGTTCTCGGCCCTCAACCTCCGGCGGAAAGGGTTCGAGATGGCGCCGCAGATCAGCGTCTCCACGCCGAGCTCTTTCATGCGGGCGCATCGCCTCTGCAGGTCGTCCCCTTCCAGGCTCACGCTGGTTCGTTCCGGGGACCCGCATCCCGTGTCGACGACCATGAGCTGCGTCGCCGTGTCGAACACGGGGGAAATCTTGTCGCCCCAAACGGGTATCGCCACCTTCATGGCCCAGCCCTGTACCTCGGAAGCGGGTGTGTCGCACGCGCTCCGCCTGCGATCACATCCAGTGGCCCTCCACGTTGGCCGCTCCGGCGGTCCGGTAATCCCCGCGGACGTACGCCTTGACCGCGTCCTCGACCTTGCCCCGGACATCGACCACGACACCGATCCCTGCGGCCTGAAGCACCTTGAAGGCCTTGGGGCCGCAGTTTCCGGTGAGCACCACGGCGGGCTTCCGCTTCGCCAGGTTCTCCGCGGCCTGGATCCCCGCGCCCTGGGGCAGGTCCAGGCTCTGGGTGTTTTCCACCACCTCGTACTCCAGGGTCTCCGGGTCCACCAGGAGAAACCGGGGGGCCCTCCCGAACCGGGGATCCACCTCCCCGCTCAAGTCGTTTCCTGCGGACGTGACAGCGATTCGCATCCTCACGTGTCCTCTCTTCTTTCCGTCCCGGCGCGTACATCCGAAGGGGTACGCCCCGGGGATGGGGTTGAACGTCACCGAAAACGTAAGCATGAATCAACGGATTTCGAGGCCCCGGGGTTCCGAAACAGATGGATTCAGAGGATCAGGGGGTTCCAGACCCGGCACCCGGCGAGGACGGCCCGCCCTGATCTCCCACCGGGCCCGGCAGGCCGCCGCCTCCGGTGGTGCGGCCCGGGTCGCATGGCCCAGACCCCGACGCCGCCGCAGGTGTCGGTTGTGCATCGGGCGTGCCATGCTCGACCGCAGCCCTGGCTTGGGACTGAACCCCTCGGTATCTCAGCGGATTTTTCGATGGCGCCCTCCCCCGGGGTCCCGGAGGAGCGGGGCGAGTCGACCGGAAACGCAATGGTCAAGGCGCTGGGTTGTTGCAACAGTGCAACGCTCCGACGCCCCGTGCCGTCCGGCCGAACCGTCCGGCAGGAAGGCCGCGTGAGCGGCCCGGGGGGGGACCGGAGGAGAGCCCGCGGGAGTCGCAGGTCCCCGGTCGCGCGCAGGGGGATCAGAGGCCGCAGTCCTCGGCGTACTCCGGGCAGGCTTCCTTCAGGGAGGCCTGGTACCGGGCCATGCACTCGCCGCACTCCATCTGGACGTTGGGCACGTCCCCGAACCTCTCCCGGATCTCCTCGGCGCTGAGGTGGGAGACCGCGCTGCAGCCGCACTGGGGGCAGGCCGTTCGAACCTGGTAGGTCTTTTTCCCTGCACTCATGATTGCCTCCTGGATGGTGGATGATCGCCGGAGCACCGGCCCGAAAGGACCGGTCCCGGTTCGAAAAAAATCCCGCCCGGACCCCCGGGCGGGATTTTGCAGCCGTGCAATGATCCGGGCTCCTCCCTACTCGAGCCCGACCTCGGCCAGGTCCGGTCCCAGGTACGCCCGCTCGTTCTCCCCCAGGACGCCCATGGAGAGGCAGATCAGGGTCCAGAGGTGGACCACGGGGAACCCGCCCTCGAAGTGCTCCGACAGGTCGTGGATCTGGGAGTGGCAGTTGTGGCAGGGCGCGATGCAGTAGTCCGCCCCGGTGGAGATGACCTGGTCGAACTTGATCTTGCCGTACTGCCTCCGCTCCTCCGTGTACCCGCTCTGGAGGTAGCCGCCGCCCCCGCCGCAGCAGAAGTTGTTGGAGCGGTTGGGCTGCATGTCGATGAAGTTCTCCTCGCCCACCACCTTCTTGACCACGAACCGGAGGTCCTCGGCCACCGGGTCCCCAAAGGACTTTCGCACCAGCTGGCAGGGGTCCTGGACCGTGAACGTGGCCTTGAGGTCCTTGTTCCAGTCCGAGCTCACGGGCAGCTTGCCCTCTCGGATCCACTTGGCGTAGAGGCGAATGATGCTCTCGATCTCGAAGTTGTGCTCGACGTTGAATTTCTGCAATCCGACCCGGAATGCAAAGAGCTCGTGCCCTCATTCCGTGTTGAGCCAGTACTTGCACCCGAGGTCGTCCACGGCCTTGGCCTTGACCCGGGTGATGTGCTCCCAGGCCTCCCAGTCCTGGGCGAACATGCAGTAGTTCTCCGCGGCCCACCCCTTGGTCCCGTAGGTCCAGTCGCACCCGGCCATGTGGAGGATCTTCCACAGGGGCACCATCTCGTCGGGCTCGGTCACCGGCTCCCGGGAGTTCTGGTTGAGGAAGTACTCCGCCCCCTGCTTGTTGACCGGGGCCTGGAGGTCCTCCCAGCCGGGCTGGGTCTCCCGCACCTCTTCGAGGACGTCCTCCACCACGAACTGGAAGTCCTCCTCCCCGGCCCCCATGGCGCTGCAGGTGTCGTTTCGAAGGGCCATGTCGCAGGAGCCGACGATCCCCTTGGGACGCTCCTCTCGGGGCCAGGTCTGCCGCGCCAGCCCCACCATCTGGGGGATGTCCACCTTCATGGGGCAGGCGTGGATGCACCGCTGGCACATGCTGCACATCCAGACCCACGGCGAGCTGGTGGCCTCGTCGTAGAGCCCCAGGGCGAGCATGCGGACGAACTTCCGGGGATCCATGCCCTCGAGCCCGGTGGCCGGGCAGCCGCTGGCGCACGTGCCGCAGGTGAGGCAGAGCTCCAGGTTGCTGTCGGGCAGGAGCTCCTTGACCTTGTCCCGGAACTCGTGCTTCTGGTCACGTAGTTCTAAAATCTCCTTCTCTTCCATGCACCGATCCTCTCTCGTGTTGGAATATCCCTCTCGTACGCCTCGGGCCGCCCCCTCCGCCGGAAAGCCTTCCCTTCCCGTGGAAGGCACCGCACTTCACGCCGTCTCGTGCATTGCCGCCTGAGTTCACACCACCCAGATAAATCCTTGTGAAATAATTGTCAAGGATTAAGGCCTAGTCCCGCACGTGGCACTCGCCGCAGGTGATGGGACCTTTTTTGATTTCTTCGTGGCACCCCTTACACCTTTGATGATAGGCCCGAAGGCGATCCACCCCGTCGTCCGCCTCCAGCTTGTGGCACTCCCCGCAGGGGACCCCGTCCGAGATCTCCCCCGCCACCAGCTCGCCGTCCCGGTACACGTGGTGGCAGACCCAGCAGTCCTCGATGGCGTCGTAGACCATGTGCTCCTCGTGGGGAAACCGGGACAGCGGTCTCTCGGCGTCCGGGAAGAGGTCCGGCGGAAAGACGGAGAACTCGTCCTGCGGCACGGCCGGCGGGACGGACAGGAACAGGAACAGGCACGTGGCGGCCGCCGTGGCACCAACCCTTCTGATGGTCATCTCCTCCCTCTCTCCTTCCCGCCCGAATCGGGGCCGGGCCTCTACGCCTCCACCGCGTTGGGCTTTTCCATGCACTCGTAGATGATCTCTGAAAAGAAGGACAGCTCCATGCCCACCTCGTGGGCCTCGATGACGTCCTTGAGACCGCTGTGGCAGTTGTGGCAGGGGGCGATGACCACCTCGGCGCCCGTGTCCTTGAGCTGGTCCGCCTTGACGCGGTTTCCCTCCACCCGGACCTTCTTGTAGGGGGGACCGCAGTTGATCACCCCGCCGCCGGCGGCGCAGCAGTAGTTGTGCTCCCGGTTGGGGTGCATCTCGATGAAGTTGGAGCAGAAGGTCCGCACGATGTCCCGGGCCTTCTCGTGGAGGCCCCGGCCACGGACGATGTTGCAGGGATCGTGGAGGGTCACCGGCCGCTCGAACTTCTGCTTCACCTTGAGCCGGCCCTCCTGGAGCATCTGCCAGTAGAAGTCGATGGCGTGCACCACCTCCACGGGGAAGTCGCGCCAGCCCAGCCACCGGTTGCCCACGTCGTACACGGCGCGGAACGCGTGCCCGCATTCCCCCATGACGATGCGCTTGACCCGCAGCTTCTGGGCCCGCTCGAAGTGGCTCCGCTTGAGCCGTCCCATGAGCTCCACGTCCCCGGTGAACATGGCCATGTCGCTGTTGTCCCACCCGGGCATGGACGGCATGGTCCAGTCCATGCCGCACTCGTTCATGATCACGGCCGCCAGGTAGATGAGCTGGGGCTGGAACTTGGGCTCGGGCGCGATCACCGAGTACATGATGTCCGCCCCCTCCTTGTCCAGGGGAATGCGCAGGGTGGGGATCTCCTCCCGCGCCTCCTCCTCCTGCCAGAGGAGGCTGTCGATCCACTCGTCCTCCTTGACCCACATCTGGTTCATGGTGACCGAGTGGCTGTGGGCGGTGTCCTGGATGTACTGGGGCGTGATCCCCAGGAGGTGGCAGAGGCGCCGGACCACGCTGATGATGTACGCCGTGTCGATGCCGATGGGGCAGTACATGGCGCACCGGCGGCACAGGTTGCACTCGGTGTACGCCACCAGGGCGACCCGCTCCAGCTCCTCGGGGGTGATGCGGCCCCGCTTCTTCAGGAGCTTCCAGAGGGTCTGCTTGACCTTGGCCACGGGCGCGTAGGTGGGATCGCCGTCGTGGGAGAGGTAGTAGTGGCACCCTTCCGCGCAGAGACCGCAGCGAACGCAGATGTCCTCATAGGCCTTGAGCCTCGCCCCGGTCTCGGCGCGAAACACCCGGTCGATCACGCTCTCGATCTTCTCCGGGGTGAGGCGCTCGAGACCCTTCCGGATCCCGGGGTCCATCTGGCGCTGCTCTTCCGACTGATCAGCCTTCGCTTCCATGAACGCCTCCTCGAGGACGTGTTACCAGTCCCTGGCCTGTCGCACCCCGCCGAACTCGGAGCCGATGTAACCGCGGGAGAAGGGGGTGAGGAACATGTGGCTGAGCCGCGTGAAAGGGATGGCCGCCAGCATGATCTCCCCGAACAGGATGTGCAGGACGATCATCACCTTGTAGGGCCCGACCTGGTGGTAGGCCAGAAATCCGGTCAGAAAGGGGAGGAACACGATCAGCAGCACCACCCAGTCCAGGACGGAGGTGACATAGCGCACCTGCGGGAGGAAGATCCGGCGTCCCGCGAAGAACAGGCAGGCGAGGATCACCAGGACCGTCATCACGTCGGCCACGCCCTCCGGGAGGCTCCAGAACCGGATGCCGTGGTGGTAGTCCCAGAGCACGACGTGGGCCAGGAGGAAAATGGGGACGAGCAGCAGGCAGATGTGAAACGTGAAGGTGACGACCGTCATGACGGGGTGGCGCCTCGAGTTGACCGGCCAGAAAGGGACGGACCAGTGGAGGATGGATCGAAGGGCGTACTTGAGGTTCCAGTAGGCCAGGACCTGACCGTCCTTGGTCTTGGCCGAGCGGTACATGGCCGCCACCTTCCAGATCGATCCCAGGACGAACACGGCGAAGGCGACCCAGGCCAGCGGCCCCACGACGATCCCGTAGACTTGGTGCATCCCCTTCCCTCCCGATGGTGCAGTCCGTGCTAGAAATCCCCCACCCCGGCGACGATGCGAAGGTAGGTCCCGTCCTGGACGCCCCGGATGAGGACCTTGTCCCCCTCGGGGCTGAAAACGGGATCCCAGGCGCGCTCGAAGGTCTCCCCGTACTCCTTCCCGTCCAGGACGATGAAGAACCGGCCGTTCCGCTCCGCACGGACCGCGGCGTGCGTGCCGTCGGGGCTGATGGCGATGGGATAGACCATGTCGTAGCGGCCCGGCCAGGGGCGGTCGTCCACGATCACGGTCCAGTCGCCGTCCTCCTTTCCCAGCGCCCCGATGCGCCGCCCGTCGGGGCTCACGGCCAGGTCGGTCACCACGCTGAAGCTGCTCTTCCAGGGCCGATCGTTGACCGCCACGGTGAACCGCCCGTAGGACGGTGCGGCGACGGCGGCGAGCGTCGCCCCGGTCTCGTCGAAGACCTGGTGCCAGAGCTGGCTGTACCGGGCCGGCCAGACCAGGGTCCCGTTCTCCGCCAGGCCCCACTTGCCGCCGCTTCGCACCGGGGCCACCACCGCCCCGCTCTTGGGATGAAAGGCCGGCTCCCAGACCGAGGCGAAGGTCCGGTCCCAGGGCGTTCCGTCCACCACGACGGTGTAGTCGTAGAGGCTCTGCCGGCTCTGGGCGGCCACCCGTCTCCCTTCCGGGTCGAACACGGGGGACCAGACGTTGACGAAGTTCCGGTCCCAGGCCCGGGCGTCCACGGCGACGGAGTAGCACCCCTTCTGGAACGCCTCGACGTCGGCGGAGCCCATGGGCTCGGTCTGCACGACCGCCGCGGAGTGTTGCCCGTCGGCGCTGAGGGCGAAGCTGCCGGCGTTGTCGAACAGCTCCGGCCAAGGGACCCCGTCCACGGCCACGCCGTAGCTCATCTCCTGCTGGACGGCCGCACCGATCCGTTCGCCCGACCGGGAGAAGGAGAGGTTCCAGACGAAACCGAAGGTGGTCTCCCAGGGGGTCCCTTCGACGGCCACCGTCCACTCCATGTCCCGGCTCACGACGGCCGCCATGCGGCCGTCCGGCGAGAAGCGGAGGCTCCAGATCTTCTCGAAGGTCTCCTCCAGGAGCTCCCCGTTCACGCAGAGGCCGAACACCGCGTCCTCCAGGTTGACGACAACCGCCAGCCTCTCTCCGTCCGGGCTCGCCACCGGCTCCTCCATCCAGACGACGTCGCTGGAACAGGCCGCGGCTTCCTGGATCCGCCGCTTCCCCGGCTGCCAATCCCAGGAGCTTTGTCCTATCATCCCCGGCTCCTTTTCGTAGTGCGGTTCCTGATTCAGAGTACGCCCCGGCATGGCCCGATCAAGCATGGAAGACGGCAGGGAGGAGGTGCGGGCGCTCGAACGTTCACGTCGTCGGTTCCGGTTTCGCTCCAGAAGGCGGCCAGCGATTCACGGTGAATTCCTATCGGGCTAATGGGTAGCTTACCATAGACCAGACCGAAGGGGTTCGTCAAGACGGAGTTGTCCCACGGCGACCGGCCACATTGCGTCTGGCCACGTTGCGTCTTGCGCCGCCCGGGCGATCGTTGTACATTGTTCCCGTACCCGGGAGCCGGTCTTGCAGCTCAGCCCGCGGAGGGGCCGGAGAACCCTCGACCCCCCGGCACCCTCGCGCGCGGTTCGTGTCCGACGCTCACCCTCCGGGTCGAGGGAGTGAATGCGCATGCCGAAGCCCACCGTGCTGATCGTTGGAGGGGGCGTGGCCGGCCTGACCGCCGCCCTCGAGCTCGCCAGGTTCGAGGTCCACTCGGAGGTCGTCGAGTCCTCTCCGTTTGCAGGCGGGTACGCGATCGGCTTCTCCTGCAAGGCGACCGACGCCTGCGTTCGTTGCGGCGCCTGCCTGGCCGAGGACCGCCTGCAGAGCGCGGTGGAGGCGCCCGAGATCCGCCTCCTTCCCTCCAGCCGGGTGACGGAGCTGGAGCGCGCCAACGGGTCGTTCCCCACCGTTGTCCTCCGCTCCCCTCGATTCGTGGACCCCGATCGCTGCACGGGGTGCGGCCATTGCCTCGACGCCTGTCCCGAAGGGGCGGTACAAATGGCCCCCTCCCCGTTCAACCGCCCGCCCGTGGCCGTGGACCCCGACCGATGCGTCCGCTTTGCGGGCGGCGACTGCAGGGACTGCCTGGACGCCTGCCCGGAGTCCGCCCTGGACTTCGACCGGGAGGAGGAGCGGCTCGCGCTGGAGGCGGACGCCGTCATCCTGGCCTCGGGGTTTCGGGCCTTCGATCCCCGGGACAAGCCTTACGGCTACGGCGTGCTCGAGGACGTGATCACCAACCTGGACCTGGAGCGGATGCTCCGGGAGCAGGGAGGTCCGACCCGGCCATCGGACGGCCGCCCGCCGCGCAGCGTCGCCTTCGTCCAGTGCGTGGGCAGCCGCGACGAGCGGCTCGGCCACCTCTGGTGCTCCCGGGTCTGCTGCGGCTCGGCCCTCCGCATCGCCCGGCGTCTCCGGTTCGAGGCGCCCGAGGTGGAGGTGACCGTCTTCTACATCGACATCCAGACCTTCGGCCGGGACTTCGATGCCGCCTGGGAGGCGCTGCGCCGGGAGTTCCGCTTCGTTCGGGCGATCCCCGCGGATGCCGTGCTCGCCGGGGACCGCCGCGTGCGCGTGGGCTACTTCGACCCCGAGACGGGCTCCCCGGACGCCCTGGACGTGGACCTGCTGGTGCTCTCCGTCGGTCTCACGCCGGGCGGGGACCTGGTCCGGACCGCCGATCTTCTGGGACTCGGGTGCGGGGAAGACGGCTTCGTGGAACCCGGCGATTCCGGGAGGAGGCGGCCTGCCGGCGTGACGGCCGCCGGCACGGTCCTGGGGCCCATGGGCATCCTGGACGCGGTCAAGAGCGGAAAGGCGTCCGCCTGGCGGACCCTGGGGCACCTGGGGCTTGTCTGACAACGGACGCAGGGATCGGGCCCCCGGCGATCGGGCCCGATGGAGGGAGGAGCAGACGAGGTGAAAGGCGAAGCTCGGTTGGACATCCTGGTCGTTGGAGACGAGGCCGCCGGTCCCGGTGTCGTGAAGGGGTTGGAGGAAAACGGGCTCCGGGCGGTTCGAGCCGACGTCCCCGTCCCCCGGCGACGGGAGGGCGCCCTCCCCGTTCTCTCCGAGCTCTCGGGCTGCTTCGGCACGTACGAGGCCGGGCTCCGGGCGGGGGAAGGCCCCCGGCGCAGACCCGTCCGGGGCGGGATCGTGGTTCAGGCCGGAAGACGCGAGGCCGCGTTCGAGCCCCTGGAACTGGAGCCGGGGGACCGGGTGGTCACGCTCTCGGCCTTTCTCGAGGCCCTGCCCGGCCTTCCGCGCCCGGAAACGGGAGACCGCGCCCCCCTGGCCGTGTTCCTCCTGGGGCTCGGCGGGGAGAGCAGCCCCAGGGCCACCCGGGAGGCCCTCTCCGCCGCCGCCGTTCTCCTGGAGGATCTGGGCTGGCGCGCGGCCCTGCTTTACGGAAACCTCAAGGTGAGCGGGGCCGGCCTGGAGGCCGCCGTGCGGGACGCCCGGCGAAAGGGGGCCCTGCTCCTCCGGTTCTCGGGCGGCCGCCCCACCTTCGTGCGACAGGGAGAGGGCCGGGTCGCCGTCGACTGCCTGGACGAGAGCAGCCGCTCCCGCCTGACCCTCCACCCCGACTGGATCGTGGTGGACGAGGCCCTGCGGGCCGGGCCCGAGGAGCGGGAGCGGGCCGAGCGGGTGGGGGCCGATCCCGGGCCGGACGGGTTCCTGCCCTCCGACAACGTCTACCGCTTCGGCCTGGAGACCAACCGCCGGGGGATCCTCGCCCTTCCCCCCGGCGCCGACCCCCTGGGCCGGGAGACCCTGGAGGACGACCTGGCCGCCGCCGCGCTGGAGATGCGGGCCCTCGAGCGGTTCGAGTCCCGGGAGCCGGACCGGGCCGCCGTCATCGACCCCGGCCTGTGCGCCCGATGCCTCACCTGCTACCGCGCCTGCCCCCACGGGGCCGTGGCGCTCGGGGAGCGGGTGGAGATCGTTACCCGGGCCTGCTTCGCCTGCGGGGTCTGCGAAGGGGCCTGCCCGGCCCGGGCCATCGCCCTTCAGGGACCGGGCCGTGGAGAGGGGCCCGGCGAAGCCCCCCGGGACCCCGAGCGCCCGCACATCCGTCCCGGGGACCTGGTGGTGTTCGGGTGCCGCAGGAGCGCGGATCGGGCCCGGGCCCTGTGTAGACACCTGGGCGAAGAGCCGCCCGGGGACCTGGAGTTCGTTCCCGTGGACTGCGCCGGGTGCATCTCGCGGCAGACGATCATGGACGCCCTGCTCGCCGGGGCCTCCGGCGTCCTGGTCCTCGCCTGCCATCCGGGAAACTGCCACGCCGAGCGGGGCAACCTGGAGGCCCGCTCGCGGGTCGAGGCCGTCCGGCGGTTTCTCCAGGAGGCCGGGATGGACCCGGGGCGGGCGGGCTTCCACACCCTGGCCGCCAACATGGGCGTGGAGTACGGCCGCACGGTGCGGGCCTTCCGGGAGGCCCTGGATCGGGGTTGAATCAAACGCCCAAGGGCGGCGTCCGGCTTCCGGTCACCCCCGCTGATGAAAACCGGTGTTTTCGCAGGCGGGGTGCACACCCCGCCGTGCTCGGCAAACCTTGCGGCGGCATGTGAAATGCCGCTCTACGGAGGCCCATCGAGGGACGTTTTCACGGCCAATCACCCCTTTCCCCGACAGAGGTGGACATGGAAGAACCCAAATCGATCCTCACCCTGGAGGACCTGGACCCGGGGGGGTTTCAGGCCCCCGACCTCCTCCAGGACACCTGCATGACCTGCGGGTACTGCGCCTCGGCCTGCCCCGTGTCGGGCGTGGACGGGTACGACCCGCGCAAGCTGGTCCAGATGGTGAACCTGGGTCTGGAGCGGGATGTCGTGGACGCCCGCTGGCCCTGGATCTGCACCATGTGCAGCCGCTGCGAGGCCGAGTGCCCCATG
>Ga0207797_1000842_pt1 | contig 22977 bp, 12 predicted proteins | sample PRCRCaboRojoPR_6_FD_187275 | JGI IMG/M metagenome (GOLD analysis project Ga0207797, IMG submission 187275) | Marine sediment microbial community from Cabo Rojo, Puerto Rico - PR CR 10% Liquid 1 (SPAdes) | ecosystem: Environmental > Aquatic > Marine > Coastal > Sediment | place: Cabo Rojo, Puerto...
AATGGTAAACAGGTTGTATCCGTCCTGAACAATCCGATCGTTGACCTCGGGGATAAGATTTCCCCAATCCAGCTGGAGGGTCCATCCGAAAAAGAGATCCTTCCATCCGTCTGGTGTGACCGCTGCAATGTCCGCCGGAGAGATTTTTGTAATGGCGATCCAGCCCACCACAACCGATCCGATTGCCAGCATGACGAACTGGATCACATCGGTCAGAACCACGCTGTACATCCCGCCGAGTATGACATAGATAGTGGTGATGGCCATGAGGATGATCGAGTAAGTGGACGGCGCCCAGTCCCAGGGGAGGAACACTGCTGCAAACCGACCGATACCTTGATAGACATAGGTCATGAATCCCACCACACTTACCAGAGCAAAGATCACCACACTGATCCGGGAGAGTTCGCCGCCCCGGCCGGCGCCGAACCGGGTGGTTATCCACTCGGCACCTGTGATGACGTTGGATCGCCGGATCCAGACGGCGAGGAAGATCATAAGGAACACCTGGTTAAACGTGGGCCAGAGCCAGGGGAGCCAGGCACCTTTTAAACCATATACGAAAATAACGTAGACAAGCCACATGGTCCCGGTGATGTCGAACATGGAGGAAGCGTTTGAGACCCCGAGCACATACCATGGCACTTCACGACTCCCGAGAAAGTAGGAGGCAATATCTTCGCTCGCGCGTTTCCGAAGCCAAAATCCGATGAGTATAACGCCAATCAGATACACAATAATAATGGTGATATCAAACCAGTGCAGTTCCACGGTGATGGCCTTTCAGGTCTGCTCAGTTTCTGTTATTCCCGCAACAATGCCGGAGAGTGTTTCTATGCGTTTCCATCCGCTTCCAAAAATTCCTTCGTCCAATTACCAGCAGTATGTGACTTGACCAAGCTAGTCGCCATCCCGGGGATTTCCCCCGTCCCAGGGATACAGGCCAGAACATCCATGGATGGGAGTGTGAATGAGTCCTGTGTATCCGTGGGCAATGAAAAGTGCAAATTCGAATTCGTGAAGTAATTATCGGATGATGGGGTGTAGATAATGGCAGACAACCGTTATTCGATCTTGGCGACCTTCTGCCAAGTTCCGCGCCCGTTCCTGAATAGTTCTCATGTGAAATCAGGTGTTATCCTCAGAAAACAGTTATTTGCTGATGTTGGCAGTTACACTTCTCACAGATTTCCTTTCTATGAGTTTCACCGGTACGACGGTAGTCACAGGCTCCTTTTCGCCGTTGCGGATCCATTTGAGAAGATTGCGCACAGCCAGTGAGCCCATTTCTTCTTTATACACCCGGATTGTAGTGAGTGCGGGTGAGGAAAACCGGGCCAGATCCACATCATCAAACCCGACAATACTGATATCTTCCGGGATTCTCAGTCCGGCATCCTTGATTGCTTTCGCCCCGAAAAATGCGTTGTTGTCATTGGCGGCAAATATGGCAGTCGGTTGTTCATGTTCGTTGAGTAATTTGCGTACATTGGTATAGCCCGATTCGATCCCCCCCGCCTTCACCCATTCTTCCCGGAATGGGATATTGCTGAATTCCAGCGCCTTTTTATATCCTTCGAACCTTCGGTGAAAACTCAACCTGCTCAACTCTCCGGATACGAATCCGATTTTCTCGTGTCCCCGTTCAATCAGGTAATTGACCGCCTTAAAGGCACCGTTTTCATTGTCAATTAAGACCTGGGAGCAATCTGTAAACGAAACTTTCGGATCGACGAGAATTACCGGAAGGTCCGTATCAAGGATACGCCGGACAAAGTCAACGTCAAGCACTCCCACCAGGATGAGCCCGTCCACGGTACGTTCTTTAATCATTTTCGGCAGTTCTGCCGTTTCATCACCCGGGATTAACTGGAGCACCAGATTATGTTTATTATAGGCAATTTCCGCCTCCAATCCTTCCAGGACACGTGAATAAAAGGGGTTTCCGGACAGGGGTTGCTGCTCACGACAGAAGATGGCACCGATATTCCCGCTTTTCTGTGATTTTAACCCCTTCCCGAATGCGTTCGGCGAGTAGTTGTGTTGTCTTGCAAGTTTCAGAATCCGCTCCCGGGTGGAATCACCGACACCAGGACGTCCATTTAATGCTTTGGATACGGTCGACTTGGAGACGTCGGCGAGTTTGGCTAATTCATTAATTGTGACCATGAAATGATTCCGTAAATAGTTGAGTGGTTTCTCTCATGTTTCTCGTAATCTGACCTGGCTGTGATTGTTATTTGCCGAACACATGCACGGATAAATCACACAGCGAAAACGGATTCGTTATTTTTGTTATATATACAAATTTTGATAGCGAAACACAATATGTTTTCATGCGTTCCTGCAGGTGTGACAGTGCGGGGAAGAGTGGTAACAGCCTAATATAAGCGGGGATTGCATGATACTGTCCATCCGGGGAAAAACCGTTTTTTGCACTGGAACCGGGAAACAGGTGACAAACCTGGAAGGCATGCGGTAGCGAAAGGATGAAAATTGGCAGCATATCCCGGCGAAAGTGATAAGTCACAGCCTGGACAGTCATCATGTTGTTGGTCCTGGCAGTTCTGGCGCTTGTAGTAGTGCTTCAAAATACCGAAACAGTTGAGACTCACGTACTGTATTTCACCGTGTCCATGCCCAAACCGCTGTTATTGTTTTTAACGTCACTGGTGGGATTGATTCTGGTGTTACTGGTGTATCTTCGCCGGAAACACGGGGCTGGAAACGGAGTAATGACCGGCAGGTAGCAAATGCCGTTTATTCGTGAGAGGTTGTCAGCTTGACATGATAAATTATATTGATATATTTAAATACATGAATAATCAGAGAATTCACAGAATCGTCAGGACGGCAAAAGTACTGAGTGATCCCTCCAGGGTGAGATTGCTCATGGAGATCTACGATCAGGGAGAGCTGTCCTGTGGGGAGGCTGAGGAAATCATTCAACTCTCGCAGCCGACTGTTTCGCATCATTTGAAACTACTCGGGGAGAGCGGACTGATCAGGACGGAAAAGAAGAGTCGCCATCTGATGATGTTCCCGAACTATCCGGAGATGGAAAACTTTATGAATCTGTTTCAGTCACTCGTGAATCAAAAGAAAGCCACGTAAAAAAATTTTTGCAATTATATTGATATATTTCAATACGTCAATATATGGAAGGAAAAAGAGTCCTGAAAATGAGTCGTAACGTAAATTGTGATATACATGAAGGAGGTTTCCTATGGATGTTTTACTATTGATTGCCAGATTGCTTTTCTCGGCGGTGTTTATCACTTCCGGAATCAGCCACTTCACCCAAAATTCAGGCATGGCCCAGTATGCCGGATCCCAGGGAGTCCCAGCGCCGAAGCTTACAGTCGGATTGACCGGACTGATGATCCTGCTCGGAGGGCTTTCGGTGTTGCTGGGAGCCTATGTGAGAGTGGGGACGTTGTTATTGATTCTCTTTCTGCTGCCGGCGGCGTTTATCATGCATAATTTCTGGGCGGTCGAGGATCAGAGTATGCAGGCGGTACAGCAGGCCCATTTTATGAAGAATATCGCTCTGGCCGGTGCGGCGTTCCTGATCTGGTATTTCGGTACAGGACCGCTGAGCCTGATGTAACGGTCGACACACTCAAGACACATAGATTCATCCACCTGACTCACAATTCTTAGTTAGGGTGATGAAGTTTTCATCTCCCCTGCGATCCCAACGACTGAACGGGGGGATCGCAGGGGAGCTCTGTATATGACGATAACACTGATATCACAGGGTCTCCCGGCAATTTAAGCGACTGATCAGATTGCTTTTCTGTCGGAATGGGTAATGCCGCATGTCGGCAGCCCCCGGACATTGGCATTCCATATCTACGAAACTCATGATATACCAGGTAGAGGATCTCGAAACACAGGGCCCGAAACAGCTATGTTTGTTCTTGCTTTTCCTTCACATCTCTCTTAAAATCAAGAAAACGATTTTTTAAACTATCCGAGTAGTTATTTCAGGCAAACCTTGTTCCGGGAGGACTGGATTAGCAGGCAATTATTGAGGCGTAAGTAACGGTCGTTTCAGGCGGGGGAACGCGAACGTCTGTCCGGGGATACAGAGAAAAACCAGAATCCGATCAGACAACTGATTTGTATGGTGTATTGCCGGCGAGGATCTGCCAGTATGATAGTTTGCAGTACTTGGTAAAGAATAGGATATCAACACACAACACAGGAGGTTTGGGGATGCGATATTCGTTACGATTAGGATTTGTACTAGCAGTACTTGCATTTTTCGTAAATCCCGTTTCAGCACAATTTTGGGATTTTGAAGAGGATACTGTGGGGAGCTGGATGACTTATGGCGGAACTGCGGAAATTCAGGATACGCTGGTCTATAATGGTACCTATGCGGTGACTGTGACAGCGGATACACAAAATGCCAATGTTGGTTTTCATAATGATACGTTCAAAGAGCTCGGGTATGGGGACACCCTGAAAGCCATGGTATATGTTTCCTCTGCCGATACCGCGGCAATAAACGGGATACAACCGTTTATTCAATACGGAGCAGCCTGGGCCTGGACTGACCAGTGGTATGGAGCGGGTGATCTGCAGCCCGACGCCTGGAATGCCATCACGTTTCCCATCCCTGCCGAAGCACAGGATTCACTGATACAGCGGTTTGGTATCCAGCTCACCGGATTCAATGCAGCGGATACACCTTCCATGGTTGTTGATTATGTTGCCACCGGTCCATATCCGCCGACCGGCGCTGCCACCTGGACTTTCGAAGACGCTTTAGGCAACTGGGGACTGAATCCGGATATGGGCGGGAATATCTCCCTGGTGGATTCGCTCTCCTATAGCGGCAGTCAGTCTGTACGGGTAAGTACCGATGAGAGTAACAATCAGGTGCAGTTGAAAAATGATGAATTCTCGACGCTTGCTCCGGGAGATACCATCTGGTATAAAGTGTATGTTTCTGAAGACGACACCGCCGATATCAATGGAATCCAACCCTTTATGCAATATCAGGAAGGCTGGGGAGGATGGGCAAGTCATTGGTACGGTGTTGGCAATATGGATGTAAACGACTGGACGACTATGTTCCTTGCGGTCCCTGAGGATGTGGAGGGGGAGGTTATTCAGCGTATCGGTATTCAGATGGATGCACTGGAAGCCTCAACAACTCCCGCCATGTTTGTAGACCAGATCAGCACCATTCCCTACGACGAAACCCAGGAACAGCCAACTGTTTCGGCTCCGTCCAATGTTGTCGTCGATTCTGTCGGGAAGTCCTGGGTATCTCTGAGCTGGGAGGCTTCCCAGGGAAGCGGGCTGAGTCAGTATATGGTGTATCGAAGCACTCAAAGTCTGTTTCCCGTCGGGGCCGAATCTCTGGTAGATTCCACAGTTGATACGACGTACATGGATACCGGATTGTCGAGTAATATGGAATATTATTACAAGATCACGGCTGTGGATCAGCAGGGCAGAGAGACCGAACCCTCCATGGAAATCGAGGCCAGGACCGATTCGTTCGAAACTCATGTCACATGGGATTTTGAAGATGGTGAATCTGGTGGCTGGTTTGCAAATGAAACCAGTGGAATTGGGGGAAGTATTTCAGTATTGGATACACTTGCCTATAGTGGTTCCCATGCGATTAAGGCTGAGAAGGCGCCGGATCTTTCGAAAATCCACCTCTCCTATGATAATACCGATACCCTGGAAGTCGGCCATTTAGTTCGGTTCCAGGTATGGGTACCCGAGGACACTTCTTCTCTGGACTGGTTCCAGCCGTTTGTTCAGTACAATAATTGGAGTGGCTGGACGGGCAATGTCTATAACGTCGGAAATCTCGAGCCCGGTGCCTGGAATGAAGTCTCGATTCGCGTACCGGATGTTGGGCCATTAAACCGGGTTGGTTTGGAGATCCTTTATACTGAGAGTGACGGGCCTCCGATTCTCGTTGATTTCATCACCACGGATCCGAATGCAACGGGCCAGCCAACGGTAGTTGCGCCAACAAATCCTGCTATTGTGACGTACGGTCGGACATTTGCAGTGGTCAGCTGGTCTCCGCCGGCTGGTGCTGTGACGGGATACCGGATTTACCGGAGCACACAGAGCGGAGCGGCCCTCAGCGAAATGACACGAGTTGGCGGCACAACAGATACCAGTTACTCCGACAACGAGCTGTTCAGTGAAACGACCTACTACTTCAGGGTTACCGCACGGGATAATGCCGGGAGGGAATCCGTTGCCTCGGAAGAAGTCTCCGTAAAAACCGCAGGCTTCAGACGGCATCAGACCTGGGACTTCGAACACGACACCACCGAATTCCATACCGAGTCCGGTGGCAGTAGTACGGGAACTGTCGAGGTTACGGATTCCATCTCATACAGCGGATTACATTCAGTGAAACTCACGACAGGTGCTGCGGAAACCTTCTTTTCCGTGGATGCGGCAGAGTTCCCCGGTGAGGGTATTCACAGCCTTGAGCCGGGACACTGGGTCCGGTTCTACGTGTGGATATCGGAAGAGGATACTGCGGGAATCACTGCTTTTAGTCCTTACTTCCAGAATGGCAGTTGGGGATGGTCCGATACGTGGGTGGATATGAGTACTGTCGAACCGAACACCTGGAATATGCTGGCGATTCTGATCCCTTCATCCACTGACGGGTTAAACCGGATTGGAATCGATGTGCGCGGCAGTGACGGTAATCCGGAATCAGTGATGTTCATCGATATGGTTACCACCAGCCCAAGTCCGACAATGCGTCCGCCGCTGACCATCCCTTCAGGCCTCAGGACATCGGCTGTCGGCCCTGATACCCTGATGTTACACTGGAATGCATCCACCGGCCGCACCGACGTTGAGGAATATGTCGTCTATCGCGGCGATGACGATGCAGAAGATATGGGCGATATGGAAGAGGTCGGTACAGTCTCAGATACATCGTTCACCGATACGGGGCTGGATCCGGATACACAGTACTGGTATGCTGTCTCTGCGGTCGATACTGCAGCGCTCGAAACCTTTGCTTCCGCGTGGCTTTCCGTGACGACAACGACGGTGGGAGTGGGTGACGAAACCGGTATCCCCAGCGAATTTGCCCTGAAGAACAACTATCCCAATCCGTTTAACCCGACGACACAGATTCATTATGATATTCCGAAGACCAGTGACGTCACCCTGAAGGTGTATGATATCACTGGCCGGTTGGTGCGCACGCTGGTTGATGCCACCAAAGAACCGGGCAGATACTCCGTGACCTTCGATGCCCGCAATTTATCCAGTGGCATCTACTTTTACCGACTGAAAGCCGCATCCCACACATCGGTGAAGCGGATGGTTCTGGTACGCTAAGTCGGGGATAATAGTGTGAATACTCGCCTGATGCGGGTGATAGCGTAATACAGGATATGCCAGATTAACCATGAAAAGCCGGACAGCCGCAAATACTGTCCGGCTTTTTATGTCAATGCGAGCGGCATCCGGGATCAGTCTTCCGATATATTAACGGATCCATTGCATTGAGTCGATCAAACGCGGTATTTCAATAAGTATTTTCAATGTATTCCGGCGGATTGAGACTGGTCAGGAAGGGAATTAGACAGGATATAAACAATGATTCGGAAAATACTGGTACTGTACGGGCTGTGCATCCTCTCCCCGTTGATCTTACATGGCCAGATTACAGGATTTGCAGATGATTTCGAAGATGGATCACTGGATACAACATGGGAGGGCTCGGCCCATACACTGTGGTCAACTCAATTTCCGCAAACCTATTCACTGAATGAACGGAACGGCCAGCTTGATATCGGTTATCTCAGAGATGCACAGACCGATCCCGATGCCAGTTTTCAATTTTACCCCCCAGCGCCTATAAATGTCAGGGCAAGTCCCCGGATAGTCATTGAAGTAAAAAAATCCCAGTCAGGAACACCTGCTGAGTTTATGCTGGAAACTATCTACTCCACCATTCCAACTATCCGGGGGAGGTTCGAACAGGAGATACCGGGAGATGGGCAATGGCATACGTACACGTTCCTGCTGGAAGAGGAGAACTATTCAGGTCGGACTTTACAGACGCTCAGCTTGTATTTTGACAGAGGAATCGCCGAGGGTCGTGTTGGTACCATTTCTTTCGACAATCTGAAAGTGGCCGGAATCTCGGTGCAAATATCCGAGATAGAGACAAACCTCATTGATAAGACCTCTGTAGAATTAACCTGGGCTACCAGTGATCCGGAAAGGGTTGATCACTACAATATCTACCGGCACACCCAATCCGGGTTTGAAGCGAATGAGGAGCTTAAAATCGGTCAGTCGGAATCCACTATATATCTCGATGAAGACTTACAAAATTACTCGGTGTATTACTATCGGGTTACAGCGGTGGATACGGTTGGAGAGGAATATCTGCCGTCGCAGGAAATCCGGCAGGAAACGTATACCCGGGGAATCACCCCGGTGATTACTGTCCGCAAGGAGAACACGGATACCCCCGGGAAATATGAGAAGTTTGAGGTACTGGTATCGCTGGATAATGTCGTCTACGACAATCCGTACAATCCTGATGATATTAACATATATGCGGTCTTCGAATCGCCTGACGGGGATTCAGTTAGGATCAATGGATTCTATGATAATTATCAGAATCGTGATCAGTGGAAAGTGCGGTTTTCACCGGATGTCACGGGAGTGTGGCGATATCGGGTGTATGCAGAAGATGTATCCGGCACCGGAGATGGGGAGATACGCTCTTTTACGGTGACAGAATCACCATATCACGGGTGGATTAGGCCTTCGGAAACCAATCCGCACTATCTGATTCATGATGACGGGACATCCTATTACGGAGTGGGAGTCTATTCTCCATGGGGAAATAACCAGGACCGATTTGACACGTATTCAATGCACGACGCCAATCTGTTCGCCATCTGGAATATTAATTACGGTGGATTCATAAACAATTACAGCGTTGGAGTAATTGAGAATGATCTGGGCCGTTACAACCAGGAGAAACTGGGCCGGATTGATTCACTGGTTTCTATTATGGAGGAGAAAGGGGTGAAGATCATGTACTGTATCTGGCCCCATGATCTGTTTTCGGCCTCGGTCTGGGCGACTGCGTGGGATATTAACCCTTACAGACATCTGATTGGGGCGGAGGAAGTGTATGGCGATTCTCTGGTATGGGAATATCAGAAGAAACTCTACCGGTATTTGATTGCCCGGTATGGGTATAGCAGGAGTCTGGGTATCTGGGAGATTATCAACGAGATGAACGGGACTGATGGTTGGCAGCAGGGACACACGAATGCCGCGTTTAACTGGGTCCGGAAAGTAGACCGGTATTTTGAGGAGCACGATCCCTATGGCCATCCCACTACAGCATCGTTCAGTGGCGGATTATATGAATACAGGCCCCGGCTGTACCAGGACATTGATCTCCCCAATCTGCATCTGTACGAAGGTGACTGGCCCATGGAATATCCGGATGATGCCATTCGCAGCAGTATTCATAACTATGGGTGGGCCAGCCGGCGATTCTGGAATAATTTTGAAAAACCGGCGATCTTCGGCGAGTCCGGAGCTGACCATACCTATGTAGATGCCGATTCTCCGGAATACTCCGTTATATTCCATAATGCGCTTTGGGCATCGCTTGCCAACGGTCTCGCCGCTGCTCCAGTCTGGTGGCAGTATCCCCATTTGGGGGAACTGGATTGGGACAATTTGCAGCACTTCTCTCATTTCGTATCCGGGATTGATTTCGCAAACCTGCCGTTTGGTCTCACGACAGTGACCGCAGAAGGGGCGGATGCATTCGGGTTGGAAGGGGACAGTGCCGCCTTCGGGTGGCTTCGCACCTATACCCGGGAACGTGTGGAGGGGACGGATATGATTCTGGCGGGATTGGAAACCGGTTCTTTTCAGGTTGTTTGGTATAACACATGGTCCGGGGATACCGTCCGCATTGATACTTCAGTGGCCGCTGCCGGAGAATGGCAACATACGGTACCATCACCTGATCAGGGGCGGAAGGATATGGCTTTTTCTGCCGAACGCATCGGTAACGGCACGGTACCGGAACAGTTAAACTTATTTATTGCAGGCGAGACCGGAGATGTACTTCAGGATAGTGTTTACCGGATTGTCTGTTATGTTAGTGATTCCGGAAACAGGTTAGTCCCTGAATTTTCCCGTGAAGTTACTTTCACACTCACCGGCCCGGGTAATCTGAGTGAAAATACCATAACCTTGAGGAATGGCGTTGGGACGGTGACTTATGAGCTGACCAGTCCGCAATCCGGTGGTATAAGTATCCGGGCTGAGTCTGACGAATTGTCGCCGGCAAACCTGCACCGACAATTGATTACTGATATCACATCGGAGACATCCCGGTTACCGGATCGCTTTGCTCTCGAACAAAACTATCCGAATCCATTTAACCCGGTAACCCGAATCACCTATACGCTCCCCAGGACCAGCACAGTGACTCTTCGCGTGTTCGATGTTGCGGGCCATCTGGTACGGACCCTTATTGAGGAAGAGGCCAGAGATCCGGGACAGCATGAGATCCTATTCAATGGCGGGGATTTATCAAGCGGAATATATTTTTACCAGATCAATGCCGGCTCGTTTACTGCTGTCAAACGGATGGTGGTTCTACGATAAACTGTTCCGAGAATGAATCGCTCAGATCGTCGAGTCGAGGCATGAAGAGAAGCCCGTTTGTTCAGACAGATATTGATCATGGATGGCCAGGAACAGGGTCCAGCGAAACCTGAGAAAGGTCCTTTTTTTGTTGATTTAAGAAAAGGTTTTGATTAACATGAAATCGATGAAATATTCATTTCGATTATTATTTTGCTTAAGCCGTACAGGTTGTATTATAGTTAATAAATAAATAAAAATAATTTAATCTTTTAAAGAAACAACTGCGAAACAGCAATTAATATTATAACCTGACACTTTATCGAACCGGGACAAGACGACATGTATGGATCGGATTCAGAAAGGCATATCACACGAGGCGTATTGTATCTCATCGTTGTGATTCTTGCCGGTGGAATTTTTACGTTCGCTTTAGCGCAATCGAAGGGGCGGATTACCGGATCAGTTCGGGACGGAAGGACCGCCGAGCCACTGCCGGCGGCCAATGTGATGATTCAGGGAACGACGATGGGTGCGGCCACTGATGTGGAAGGACGATATACTATCCGGGGTCTGGATCCTGGAAGTTATACTCTGGTTGTCTCGTATGTCGGCTACGAGCGTGTTGAGCGGGAAGTGCAGTTGCAGGCCGGTGGAACCGCCACCGTTGATATCGACCTCCAGCCGATGAGTGTTCGCGGGGAGGAAGTCGTGGTTTCGGTTCAGGCACAGGGCCAGCGTGAAGCCATTAACCAGCAGTTGGCCTCAGAAACGATATCGGATGTCGTTTCGGAAGCCCGGATTCGTGAGTTACCCGACGTAAATGCTGCAGAATCTATTGGCCGGCTCCCGGGGGTCTCTATTCAGCGGCAGGGTGGAGAGGCCACAAAAGTTGCAATCCGTGGAACGGCGCCGAAGTATAACACCGTGACCGTAAATGGCGTACGTCTCCCCGCGACCGGTGGAAACGACCGGAGTGTCGATCTTTCATTGATCTCCTCGAACATGCTGGATGGTATTGAACTGAAAAAAGCAGTGACTGCTGATATGCCCGCGGATGCCATCGGAGGCGTGGTGGATTTGCGGTTGAAGCAAGCTCCGAACCGGCTGCAATTTACCACCTCTGTCCAGGGAGGGTACAATCAGTTACAGAATGATTACAGTAATTATAAAATTAACGGCAGTATAAGTAATCGATTCTATAATAATCTCCTCGGGGTGATTTTCAGCTTTAATCTGGATAATTATAACCGCAGTGCTGATAAACTCTCAGGTGATTATCGTACACAAACGGAAGTGGGCTCGGATAAAACTCTGATTATTGCGGAAAACCTGGGGTTACGGGAAGAGGCGGTTACTCGCGGACGCCGGGGGGCCAGTCTGGTAATGGACTATCAGATACAGGATGGCAAGATCACCGCAAATACATTTTATAATCAGCTCCGGCAGGATGGTCTTTACCGTATTAACCAAATGATGGTGGATCAGAACCGCCACAATTACAACCTCGAAGATCGCAGCAGCACTACTGCTATATTCACCGGTGCGCTCGGGATTGAGCAGGATTTCGGCTGGCTGAAATACGATGCGAGTGTGGCACAGAGTTTTACGGGAACGGAGAGTCCGGAGGATTACATCTGGCGTTTCCGGCAGGAAGGGCAGGGAGCGTTTGTCGAAACAGGTCGCCTTGGTCCGAATACCCCTTTACGCTTTATCCAGGATTCACTAGTGAATTATGACTCGACAGAGATATCCCTCCAGGAAGTGATGCTTGAAGCAACGGAGCGGGAAGAGAATCAAACCGCAGCCCAGCTCAATCTGCAGTTTCCCTTCAGGATAGGGAATAGAATTAACGGGTATATCAAAACCGGAACGAAATTCCGGTGGCTGGACCGATTTAATGATGTAGATCAGACTGGCCGGGGTGGTCTCCAATATGGCGAAGGCGGAAATGAAATGCTGGAGGATTTACATCAGGCATACCCGGAGTGGGGGGTGGATCAACTGGTAAGTCAGTTCAATCACCTGCCGATGTATCCATTCTACAGTGGTTATTCCCGCTCGGATTTTCTGGAAGGTGAATACCGGTTGGGTCCCACCGCCAATAGATCTATGATGCTTGACATAACCGAAGTGCTGCAGGACAGCGGGCATTTCCGGGATCAATCAATCGGTTCACGTCAAAATGACTATCGTGGAATAGAGGAGTATCAGGCCGGATATGTGATGGGAAGACTGAACATCGGTGACTGGCTTACCTTTATCCCGGGAGTTCGGTATGAACGCAGTTTCACCCGATATCACGGCCAGCGGTTTAAGGAGGTGACCCGGAATAACACCCAGCAACCGCCGATTGATCTCGATAGTCTGACTGTGGAACGCGAAAACGAATTCCTGCTGCCTATGGTCCATTTGCAGCTGGCACCCACCGACTGGCTGAAAATCCGGCTGGCCCGTACAGAAACTCTGACCCGGCCTGATTATATCCAGTACGCGCCTATTACGACCATTAACTCATATAATACCTATGTCAGGGCGGCAAATTCAAAACTTGACCCGGCCCACTCCACGAATTACGATGCATCGATTTCGATATATGAGGATTATATCGGACTCTTCACAATTTCCGGCTTTTATAAAAGCATAGAGGATCTGATTTTCCAGACCAGTTATTTTCTCCATGCGGACCTTGACGAAGGAGATCTCTTACCCGGTCTGAATATCCCTCCGCACTGGCAGAGACAGAGTCCCAATGCGGATACATATATCAACAATCCCTTCGAATCCACATATCAGGGATTCGAGCTGAGCTTGCAGACCAATTTTTGGTATCTGCCATCGCCATTTAAAGGTTTGGTGCTGAATCTGAACTACACCAACATCCATTCGGAGATGACAAAACGGTTATTCTTCCTTGAAAATGACTCTCTTATTACCTTTCCGCCCCCACCACGATGGACCAAAACAATTAAGGATAGTTCCCGCACCTCCCGGATGCCCTATCAGCCGAAGCATCTTGCCAATGTCACTGTTGGGTATGACTATAAAGGGTTTTCGGCCCGATTGTCATTTCTCTTCCAGGACGATCAGGTCACGTTTGTGGCCCGGAAACCGATACTCGACAGCTTCACGGGCCCGTATTATCGCTGGGATCTGACGGTTCAGCAGAAGGTGGGGGGCGGCCTGGAACTCTTTGCGAACTTTAACAATCTGAATAGCAGAGCGGATCGAAACTATCGGGGACATACTCTGGAAGATCCAACCTACACTGAAAATTATGGGTTTACCATGGATGTGGGAGCCCGGTATAGTTTTTAGTCTAATAATCAACCAGAATGGAGGAGACGTATGAGACAGCGCTACACAGTTTTACTGGTGGCTCTCGTCATGGGAGCGCTTCTCTGGCCTGTGCAGCGTGCCAGCGGTCAACTCGATACGATGGTGGTCGAATGGGCGGCGCCTGACGGCACTCCGCAGGTAAACGCGCTGCGTGAAGCGATAATGACAGACACCCTGGAGGACGGCAGTCATGTACAGAATCGGGTGTATAAACTAAGAAGTGGAGGATATTACTGGCTGAATGACCGGATAACAGTTGAAGGGTACCATCTGCGGATTGTTGGCGAACAACCCGGGGATGACATCGCCAGTGCTCCAGCCGTATTGCAGCTTGTGGAGGATGATGAGGGGAATGTGGATACCCGGATGATTGTTGCCAATGATGACATGACCCTGAAGAATCTCTGGATAAACGGACAGACGAATACCGGCGCCCAGAACATCTATCAGCCAATTTATGTGAATGCAAGCGACTCCCGTTTCGTGTTTGAAAATCTGGTGCTTACCCGGAGCAATTTCGCGATTATCGCGTTCGACAATGGGCCGAACAATATTTATTATCGCAACTGTGTATTCAGGAATCTGGTAGGAAGTCCCGCAGATCAGGTCTGGCAGGGTCGTGGGATTTCCATCTGGGATGACCAGGATACGGTTGTGGTTGAGAACAACACCTTTTTCAATGTAAATATGACTGCGCTGCAGATAGAAGGGGGGGCTGCCAAATACCTGCGGTTTAACCATAATACCCTCGTTCATATGGGGCGTGCGTTCTTCACCGGCAGCTGGTGGCGGGAAGCCTATGTCACCAACAATCTGGTCATCAACGGATTCTGGCATGGAGAAGGTGCGGCAAACTATACAGATCCGAATCGTGACGAATGGCCCCCAGGAAGCGGCACCCCGGTCTATACTGCCGGAATGTTCGGCATTGATGATCTGCCGGCACAATACGGACCGGAACAGGGACGCCGGATTGCTTTCGCTAATAACGCCAGTTGGCGTGACCCGTACTTTGATAATAACTACTATGCCGACTCCATCCGGGCGCAGTGGTTTTTCAATGAGATGACCGCCGAAGGCTTCTTTGATCAGTACGATCAGATGGTGGCTCAGGACACCATGTGGCTGGACAGCCAGCCGGATCTTGCCGCCTATCCCACTGATCTCGATGGTAATACAAATGCCCTGCTCGATTCTATGATCGCCTGCGTAAACGAAATTCGAACCGGAGTCACCCCCGCAACAGAGTACTTCTGGAACCTGCCGGAGAATCAAGACGGTTCTGTTTGCAATGTCTGTATTACATGGCCACTGCCCGAGGATTTCTCCTATTCGGATGAGAATCTGATGACCGCAGGTACAGATGGACTCCCGCTCGGGGATCTTAACTGGTTCCCGCAGGAGAAAGAAGAATTTCTCACAAACAAGGAACAATACGTGGAGCAGGTTGAACAAATACCGGGTTCGCGGGTGGAGTTTGAAGTGGCCACCACAGCCGAAGCGGAAACCGGCACTGTTGAGGGAGGAGAAATTGAAAGCGTCGACGAAGATGAATTTCCGCGCTTCCGGATGGAATCAGGCGGGTTCATCGAATGGACCTTCGACCTGGCTGAGGGTGGCGTGTACGATCTGGTGGTCTATACTAATATGGAAGGCAATTCCGAACGCGGTCAGAATATCCTGGTCAATGGCACAAATATCCGGAACGACGAAGGATACGGTGAATACTTCTTCTCCGGTCTTCCCGCCGATGCCTGGGTGGAGGTGACAATCACTCAGGGTGACCTGATCGAAGGGGCGGATGCCCTGAATCTGACTGCAGGTGAAAATACGATCCGAATAGAAAAGTCCTGGGGCTATCAGAGCTTCAGCTGGGTCCAGGTTGTGGATCCAAATTCCGGAGATGTAGTGGAAGAGCTCACTGCACCGGAAGCCACTTACGGTAGTTTGATCACTATGTCTGACGCCGATTGGACTCCCAGCGGATTCAAATGGGTGGATCTGGCTGCCGGGGACGCCGTCTCCTGGGATTTCGATCTTCCGAGTGATGGTATTTACAGAGTGCAGGCCTATTTTGAACCGCCGAGCGCTAACCAGACCGGCGAAATCCAGATGGACGGTGAAACAGTAGTTTCAACCGTCGAATTCAGAGGTGGTGCCAGCGATGTGCTGACTCAGTCATTTGACGCGACCGCCGGCACACACACCATCAAGTTAATTGCCAATGGCGATCTGAACCTGGACTATGCACAATTGGTACGGGAAGTTGCAACTCCGATTGCGCCCGAAACCGAACTCCCTGAAGGATATGCACTGAAGCAGAACTATCCGAATCCGTTCAACCCGACCACCAGGATTAACTACAGGTTGCCGAAGGCTTCCGATGTGCATCTGGGCGTATATAATCTGCTTGGGCAGAAGGTGGCAACACTGGTGAATACCCGTATGGAAGCGGGAAGTCATACCATCCACTTCGACGCCAATGAGTTTCAGCTGGCTTCCGGAATCTATTTCTACCGGATTCAGGCGGGTGATTTCACCAACCGGAAGCGGATGATTCTGCTGAAATGATAGTTTAGATTATCCCCCCAAAGCAGACACGGCTCTGCTTAGAAAAAAGGCCGGCATCATTATAATGCCGGCCTTTTCTATATCATGAATTTTCAAAAGCCCTGTGATCCCGGGAAACATGAGAAGTCAAAAGGGAAGGTCCCGCCGGTATCCTCCTGATGAATTACTACCTTACTTTAATTCTCTCCTGCTGGATCATATAAATACTCTTTATATGATGGGTCGACGGTTTTGATGAACGGATTTTCAATAGTGAATATTTTTCGATCATTGAGGTTCACAGCCTTAATGTTATCAAGGTAATATCGGTTCCATAATTCCCGGAAAGACCCGTCTTCATAAGCGATTTTAATCCCGGTTTCCACCCGTTCCACCGCTTCGGTATTACCTTTGGTTGTGAAGAAAAACCGTGGCATGGGATAAAAAATGCAAATGTTGTCGTCGATCACCAGATTTTCCATTTCCTTCCGGGAGGGGTATTCCTGCATGACCTCATTCGCTCCCCGGGGGAAAAGATCAAATCGCTTCGCCGTGACCATCTTAAAGAGCGATTCATAATTGCTGACGGTCTGAACCTGGAATCCGGCATGTTCCAAAATCTGGACATCAACCCAACCGGATCCCTGACCGATTGTATACTCTTTTAGCTCTGCAAGGGTCTCAATACCGGCCAGTTCCTCTTTGACATCCGGATGCGTAAAACAGACTCGATATCCGACAATTCCCAGATCGACCGGAAAAGAGACATAGTCATATTCCCTGGCGAATTCATCGGTGACGGATGTTTTGAACATGGGATTTTCCAAATTCCCGCTCTTGAGCGCTTCGTACGCTCTGGTGAAGTTCATTTTCGGGCTGGGAACCATTTCATAAGGACCGTATTCGTCCACAGTCTTCTCCAGTGCAAGTTCCAGCAGATCCTGCTCGTAGTCATACCGTCGGTCCAGCTCACTTTCCGCCGACCGGTACGTGAAGACTGTCTGAGCTCGTCCGGCCACACCGAAAACCAGCACGAGGAGAAATATCCAGGTGATTTTAGTTCCGCGCATTGCTGACTCCTTACTCATGCTCTGCGATTTTATTGTTTCCACATATCTGCTTTTGCGTTGTACTGCTCCCGTTATTTTTGCTGCCGGAGCAGCTGGTTGATGGAGAAATCGTAACTATTGAGTTCGGGGTTCAGGGCCTTTGAGAAAGCCCGGAAATCTATTTGTTCGTAATTTCCTTCTCCAAAGAGACTGTAATAGCGATCGATATTATCGGCCGTGAGCACGTCCATGGGAGTTTTCATCACGGTAGATTCAGAGACAAAGTCATAACCGTGGAGGTAATCATACAGCAGCACGGCTACCCACCCCCCTTCCAGAGAGTGTCCCCCGGCAGCGGCAGTCAGGTGTCCATCCACCACCGCATCTAAACCTTCCCGCGTCCAATCAACTCCACCGAGAAACACATCACGATTCGGGACCAGATTCTTCTCCTTCAGCAGGTCCAGAATTCCAAGTGCCATGTTGTTACTGGCCATCCAAATCACATTAATTTCAGGATATCTTCTGCTGAGTCCCCGGTATTTGTTCTGTGCTTGTTTGCTGGTCCAGTTGGTGGGTACGATCTGATCGAGCACAGCGTTTGGTGCCTCATCCGCCGCCCGTTGTAACCCGCTGTTTCTCAGGATTGCGGCGTTATCGGTAGTTCTGCCGGATAGCCCGATGATATGGATTTTCCCATCAGAGCCATATGCCGAGTGGTCTTCAGCTTTCGCAATCAATGCTTTGCCGAGTTCATACCCCGCCTTTTCATCGTCCGGTGTCATCTGGCCGATCCAATACCCATATTGCTCACGGGGTGCCCCGGTTTCCTCAATATTCAAACTCATATTGAACACAAAACTCGTAATCTGGTGCTGCTCGGCGATTTCGACAAACTGGATTCCGGCTTTTTTCACATTTGGAAACATAAAGGCATCCGGGCTGTCTTCCCGCTTTGCCGCCTTTTTCATTTGCTCCAGCATTATCAGGTGATCATCATCCCCATGATAGACTTCAAGCGTAAGATTCAGGTCATTGCATGCGGCACGGGTGACCTCGATAATCTGACTCCAGAAGGGGTTATCAGAAGCTCCCGGCGAGAACAGCGCAATGGTCCGTTGTTGTGGTTGCGACAGACCGGAGGGGGGACCGATCAATAGCAGCAGTAGTATGCAAAGCAGGGATGTAATAGTTCCTGCTGTTCGAATGGGTGTCATTCGTTTTCTTTTCAGTAATAACACAGCAGGGATCTTCCGGGGAATCATGGTTCCTCCCGTGTAAGGGGTAAGGTAATCCCTCCCCCTTCAGATAAATTTAACTCTCCTGCGATATCGAATCCCGGGATGGTTCCCGTTCGCGGGTTTGTGGGCCACTGTCATTTTGACCTTCGCTGTACGGCCCGGGATTGGTATCCTTCCTTCCTGAAAAATCTGTTTGCTGACCGTTGTTCTCCGAATAGGCCTCTTTACCTGTTAGTCTGAGCAGGGCATGCACAGATTCCTGAAGATCGTGAGCCAGTGAACTCAGTTGTTCCGCGGTATCAGCGGATTCCTCAGCGCTGAGCGCATTGGCCTGGGTTACCTGATCGATGTCAGCGATACCGGAGTTCAATTGGTCAATACCCCGGCTTTGTTCCTCGGAAGCAGCGCTGATTTCGCTGACCAGATTATTCATTTCCGAGATCTGGTCATTAATTGTTCCCAGAGAATCGGCTACCTCCCCGGCAATGTTCACGCTCCGTTTGGTGTGCTGAATGGAGCCTTCGATCAATTCCGAGGTTTCATGTGCTGCTTCAGCGGCCCGCTGACTAAGATTCCGGACCTCATCCGCTACGACGGCAAATCCCTGACCAGCTTCACCCGCACGGGCAGCCTCCACGGCCGCGTTCAATGCCAGCAGATTGGTTTGGAAGGCAATCTCATCAATAGTCTTAATTATTTTTGATGTCTCATTGGATGACCTGTTCACATCGTCTATAGCCTCTTCCATGAGTTCCATCTTCTTATTCCCGGCACTCACAGCATCCTGGGCATCATCGGCCAGAGAATTCGCTCGTTTCGCATGCTTGGCGTTCTGGCGGATCATGGCCGACATCTCCTCCATAGATGAGGATGATTCCTGCAGAGATGACGCCTGCTGGGAAGTCTGACTGGCCAGTTCCTGGCTGTCCTGGGTGATTTCATCCGACATGAAAGAAATCTTTTCAGAAGCATTGCTCAAACCAGAAATGACCCGGTTTATCGGACCAATAATGTTCGTCCTGATAGCAAAATACAATGCGACCAGTAGTGCAATGTTGAGCACAATAATGGTAAGGATGATATTGACCATGGATTGGTGGAGGGACTGGCGCATAAACTGTGGAGTGAAAAACACATCCACTGAGCCAATTTGTTGATTATTACGCCGGATTTGCTTGTTTTTTTGGATATATTCTCCACTTACTGTTTTTTCAGCAGTGACTATTTCCCAGCTTGCGTTGCGTTTTTTCCCGAGATACAGCTTGTCCTCGTTCTTTTCCCAGACCAGGATGGCGTAAATGTTCTTATCCATCATTTCGGAAACCAGGAGCTCCTCAACACCCTCCTTCTCGAAATTCCAGAGTGGAGTGACCAGGGTTTTCGATAAGCGGTTGGCCACAATTTCGGCACTGTAATGAAGCTCCGATTCCATTTTGGATTTCGTTGTGAGATAATTAAATCCGGCATACGCAATCATGACGGTGGTAATCACCAGCCCCAGTATTATATTGATCCGGGTCTGTATGTTTCTGTTGAAAATCTTCCTGAGAAAGGATAATTGTTCCATAAGATCAGTGCTTCCTGTTTATTTTAACGATCTTTCCGGGTCGTCGTTGAGCATGATCAAAAGAAAATCGTGCATCCCATCTCCAGAGAATTCTGCAGTTTTCGTTTGTGGAATTATTCTGCTTTCATTCTGCGGTGATTATAGCAGATCCGGGACCTCAAAGTTATTTCCGGCATAAACTGAAAAATCTTTAGTGGGTATTTCCTTACAGATGGCGCGATATGGGCGAATCAGGTGAAGAATTGGAATATGAACAACAGGAGTGTCCTAAATTTTCTGAATCTCCAGCAGAATTGAGAGGTGAGGACGAATGAGCAGAACCCTTTCCGGGGTTATTAGCCCCTTTTCATGTAGCTGCCACAAAGTCGTAGATGTGCATGGCAATGGGAGAATAACGGGACTGCCCCTCCCTGCAGTAAATTTTCTTGGAATCTTTGCGTGTTTTTTGCATTTTTACCAAATAAATGCAGGGGGGATTTATTAAATATTTCTATACCAGTTCACCAGTAGGTAAACGGAATCCAGGATATGAGTATTTATATCGGCCTTGATTTAGGCACTTCCGGAGTGAAAGCTTTGGCTATGCGAGGTTCAGGAGAGATTATCACCACCACAACTGCCGGGTATCCACTATATCAACCCCGGGCAGGATGGACCGAACAGGATCCAGCTGAGTGGTGGGAGGCGGTAGTTTCAGTCCTGCGTGGTCTCGCTGAACACCCGGCGGTAGAAACACAGTCGATTACAGGGCTCGCAATCAGCGGTCAAATGCACGGATCCGTGTTTCTTGATGCTGACAATGAGGTAATTCGCCGTCCGTTGCTCTGGAATGATACGAGGACAGCACCACAGTGCAAAATGCTGCGGGAAACTGTTGGTGAAGAGACGTTTCTGCAATATACGGGGAATCCGGTTCTCGAAGGATTTACCGCTCCAAAAGTGATGTGGCTTAAAGAGAATGAACCGGAACACTATCAAAAGTTAGCAACGCTGTTGTTGCCAAAAGATTACGTTGTGTACAAACTGACCGGGCGACTCTGCAGCGAATACTCGGATGCGGCCGGAACTCTGCTGTTTGACGTGGAGCACCGGGAGTGGTCTGAGCACCTCTGTAAGGAACTTGATATCGATCCTTCAGTTCTTCCGGAAGTCGTGTCGTCAATTGAGACGGTAGGACCAGTGACCGGTGAGGTGGCGGAGACCACAGGATTACCCCGGGACACGAAGGTCGTAGCGGGGGGTGCCGATAATGCCTGCAGTGCTGTAGGAAATGGTGTGGTCACCGAAGGCACAATCCTCACCAGTATCGGCTCCTCGGGAACAGTAGTGGCCCCGAGTCCGCAAATGCAGCGGGATATGGAAGGACGGATTCACAGTTTCAATCACGCAGTGCCGGATCTCTGGTACCTTATGGGGGTTATGTTGTCAGCGACACTTTCCCTGACCTGGTTTCGCGAAACATTTGGGACGGCGGAGAGTGCAGTGGCCAAATCGCTGGACACTTCACCGGAAGAATTGCTCACTCAGGCTGCTTCAAGGGTCTCACCCGGATCCGAGGGCGTGATCTTCCTACCGTATTTGCATGGCGAGCGAACCCCACACGCCGATCCCAATGCCAGAGGTCTCTTTTTCGGACTGTCAGGTACTCATTCCAAAGAACATCTGGCCCGGGCTGTGTTCGAAGGCGTGGCCTTTGGTCTCCGGGATTCTCTCCGGTTGATCAGGGAGCTGAACGTCCCGATCAGTGAAGTCCGGCTGACCGGGGGGGGAGCCAGGAGCAGTCTCTGGAAACAGATGATTGCAGATATGTTTGATCAGGAAGTGGTAACCACCTCCACCACAGAGGGGCCGGCTTTCGGTGCTGCACTTATTGCAGCAACCGGAACCGGTCAGTTCGCTTCCCTGGAAGAAGCCACAACAGAGCTGGTCACCCTGCAGGAACGAATCTCCCCGCAGCAGGAGACTGTCCGAATCTACGACCAGATCTACCCATTATACCGAGCACTGTATCAATCGTTGCGGGAGAACTATGCTGAGGCGAAATCCATTTACGAATCGATCAACCCTACCGGTTGAAACGGAAACCTAATAGCGGAGGAAAGAACAGAGATGTTACACGAATATTTTCCCACAATTACCGACCCCATTCCTTTTGAAGGAGCTGAATCAGAGAACCCTTTGGCATTTAAGTATTACGATCCGGATCGTACAGTCGGTGACCGAAATATGGCGGACCATCTCAGATTTGCAGTCGCGTACTGGCATACATTCCAGGGCGGGGGTGAAGACATGTTCGGCGTATCACCGGTCTATCAGCGACCCTGGTGGGAGTACGAGGACCCAATGGACCGTGCCCGGGCCACAGCAGATGCCGCTTTCGAGTTTTTTCAGAAGCTGGGAGTGAAGTATTTTTGTTTCCATGATGTGGACATTGCTCCACCCGGTAATTCTCTGGGTGAACAGCAAAAAAACCTCCAGACCATTCTCGAACATGTGAAACCGTTGATGAACGAGACCGGTGTGAAGCTTCTGTGGGGCACGGCGAACCTCTTTGGAAATCCTGTCTTTACTCATGGTG
>Ga0207797_1000843_pt1 | contig 22967 bp, 18 predicted proteins | sample PRCRCaboRojoPR_6_FD_187275 | JGI IMG/M metagenome (GOLD analysis project Ga0207797, IMG submission 187275) | Marine sediment microbial community from Cabo Rojo, Puerto Rico - PR CR 10% Liquid 1 (SPAdes) | ecosystem: Environmental > Aquatic > Marine > Coastal > Sediment | place: Cabo Rojo, Puerto...
GCTGGCGCCTGCACAGCAGAAGCGGCTTCGGAAAGGGGCCAACCGCTGGCTCGAGCTCAGCCCCGAGGAGCGGAAAAAGGTCAGGAAGCGGCTCCAGAGATGGAAGGCCATGACCCCGGAGCAGCGTCAGGAGGTCCGAGAGCGCTTCCGGCGATTCAAGAGCCTCCCGCCTGAGCAGCAGGAACGGCTCAGGCGCGCCCGGCGCTGGTTCAAGAGCCTGCCCGAGGAGCGGCAGAAGCTTCTGCGCAAGCGCTGGGGGCAGAAATCGCCCGAGGAGCGGCTGCGTATCAGACAGCGCCTCCGGAGCCTCTCCGATGAGGAACGCTCAAAGCTCAGGGAGCGGTTCCGAGAGGACCGTCCGCCTTCCAAGGGCGGGGAGCAGCCTTGATCTAAAAACTGACTAGGACTGGGGCCTGTGGGACTGTTACTGGTGGGTCGGATTTGTGCAACGTATTCATAATCCATGCCCGCCCCGGCGACAGCCGGGGCGGGCTGCCAAGCATCCCATACGCTGTCTTCAAGAGAATATCCCCGGAAGACAGACGATGAATGGACGCGCTAATCTTCCCACGAGATGCATTCCTCCGGGCAGGAGTCGATGGCTTCCTGGATGTCGTCCTCCGGGCCGCCTTCCTCCATCTTGACGTATGCCGTTTCGGTCTCCTCATCGAACCCGAACACATCGGGGCAGATCTCTACGCAGGTCTGACATCCGGAGCACTCATCCTGATCGATGACCACCTTAGCCATAACGCCTCCTTTAGCGATTTGCGAGGGCCAAAGGGGACCGGCCTCGTTCCGTGGGGCCGATCCCCTCGTACCGCTCGAAGCTACTCGCTTTGGCTTTTCTGCTGTTGTGCCTCGAGCTCAGACTGCCGCTGTTTGAGCTCCTGGAGGGCATCTTCGAGATACTCAATCTGATTCTGCAGCATCTCCTGCTGCTCGCTCCGACTCGGAGGACCATAAAATGCCGGATGCTGAGCCGGCCCGTAGCCAGGTCCCCAAGCAGCCCATGGATGGAATCCCGGCCCCCTGAAGCGGCCGCGCCTGCCGCCTCGGAAGCCGCGGCCAAAACCGAAACCCGGTCCACCCCAGGACCCAGGCATACCGAATCCGGCGCAGTACCCCATAGCTCGTCCGGTCATGGGCCCTCCGCCAACTGGTCCTGTACCGTCACCACCTGGCATATGACTTCCCTCCTTTCTTTTGTATTGCGTGCTTCTCGATGATCCAAGATACCGCTGTATCCTCACTCTTCATATTAAGCAAATTTTATACCAAGAAAAATAGTCAAAAAAGTACCTAAAAAACAGCGTACTATAAAAAAACACCAGCATCGCCGCCTCACTGGTGCAACACGAAGGCTTGTGTGCGTTGCAAGAATGCAATGAAAAAGACCTGGGATCTGCTCACGGACACAGCCAAGTGGCCACTATGGGGACCGACCCTGCGCAGGGTGGTCTGCTCCGATCGGCACGTTTGAAGGGGCTCCTGGGGTCGGATCTCCCTTCCTGGCTGGCTCTAGGATGCTGAGACTCTTTCCAAACAGTCCTCATGGGCGGGCTTCAAAAAGCGAAACCGTAGCAAAGATGGAGGTAGTTGATCCCCTCGTTCTTTTCATGCAAACCTGCATTGGAGTAATGCACAAAGCGCAGCCCGAGGGAATGTTGGCGCTCGCGCCCAAGCCGGCAGCCCAGGCCGAAGATGTCGACGAACTGGACATGCCCCCCGAGATCGTTTCCCTCAATATGCTCCTCGGTCAAGTAGGCCCCGCCAGCCCCGCCTTCCAGATAGACCTGGACCGAAGAGTCTGTCTTGAAGATGTATTTGAAGAGCGGCAAGGCCTCAAAAGCGAACACATCGCTGGATCCGTCCTCCAGAAAGAAACCGACCCCGGCCTCGAGGGTCGGACTGACCAAGCCTATCCCGCTTTCAAGCCAGCGCCAGCCGAGATCCCTTGAATAGGTTACCTTGAACCCGGCTGAGGCATCCGGCGACCCCCCGCCTTCGAGGAAGAGGGTGTTGCTCCAGGCCCAGACGGCGCTGCCGCAGAGCAGGACCCCTAAACAGACGAATGCCGCAGAAGCATGCTTTATTGATGGAATCAGAAACGCTCTCTTTTCCCTGGCCATGTTTTCTCCCATAAGTTGAACACTACCGGTCCGCTGTCAGCATCCGACAGGGAGTATAGAAAAGGGTTGGCGGGAAATCCAGTATGTTCGAACAGATTTGCTCAAGCCACACATGCAGGTACATTGAAAATACAATAACCTGACAAGTTCCGACCCCATTTGCATTCTTCCTACAGTCCCATGAACTTGGCCGCAATACCCTTCATGATCTCGTTGGTCCCGGCGTAGATGGACATAACCCGGATGTCCCTGAAGGCCCTGACTATCGGACAGTCTTCGCTCAACCCCTCTTCGCCCCAGAGGTCCAGGCACTCCCGGGCCACCTTCCAGGCCAGGTCGGTCGTCCAGTACTTGGCCATGGAGGTCTCGACAACCACCTGCTCGCCTCTGATATGCTCGGCGATCAACTTGTCCACAAATGTCCGCCCCATTTTGATCTCCGTAGCCATTTCCACCAAGGCGAACTGGACATCTTGAGCCTTGCTCTTGGGCCTGCCGTTGTGCCCGGCCTGCTTGCAGTGCTCGACAGTCCGCTCCCAGACGAACTCCGCTGCTGCCAAAGCCCCGATAGAGCAGACCAGCCTCTCCTGCTGGAGCTTGTCCATAAGCATGAAAAAACCGCGGCCCTTTTCGCCCAGCCGGTTCACGGCGGGTATCCGGCAGTTCTGGAAGAACAGCTCGGCTGTATCCTGGCTGTGCATGCCCATTTTGTCCAGCTTCCTGCCTTTTTCAAAGCCCGGAGTCCCGGCCTCGACCACATATAGGGAGACCGCCTCATAGGGATTGTCCACTTCGGGATCCCTTGCGGCCAGCACGACTAGATCGCAGCTGATCCCATTGGAGATAAAGGTCTTGGTCCCATTGATGACCACCTCCTCCCCCCGCTCCTCGGCCGTGGTCTGGAGAGAAGACAGGTCGCTTCCCGCTCCAGGCTCGGTCATGGCCACGGCAGCTATCAGGTCCCCGCTGACGCATCCTGGCAGGTATCTCTTCTTCAGCTCAGAGCTGGCGTAGGACTCGATGTAGGGGACGACCACATCACTGTGCAATCCGGCCATCAGCCCGGAATGGTTCGTCTTGGCCAGCTCCTCAATGACGATCACCGAATGGAGGAAGTCCTTTCCCGGACCTCCGAACACCGCCGGTACGGTCGGACAGAGAAAGCCCCGACGGCCCAACCCCTTCCAGGCCTCTCTGGGCACCTGCCTCTGCTCCTCCCAGGCATCGACGTGCGGCATTACCTCATGAGCCAGAAACTCGCGCAATTGATGCCTGAAAGCGGCATGCTCCTCGCTGTACTCCAGGATGTGCATAACGGTTCCCTTGCTTGGTTCGATAACCCGCTTTGAGGCCGCATCTCATTTCAGACCGGCTTTTTTGGAAAACCCCGAGGCCACGGCATCGAGCTGGCTTCCGGCCCTGCCGCCAAGGATCTCGCAGGCCTTGGCCTCCCTGCAGAAACGCTCCACATCGTACTCACGCATATACCCGTACCCGCCGAGGATCTGGATGGACTCGTCCGCGACATCGCGGGCCGTTTCTGCCGCCTGCAGCTTGATCATGGCTGCATCCTGATCCTTCAAGCCGCCCCGGTCGAAGCAGGCAGCACCGTGATAGACCATCAGCCGGGATTCTGCGACCTTCACGGTCATCCGGGCCAACTTGCGCCGTATAGCCGGGAAGGAGCCGATCTTTCTGCCGAACTGCTCCCTTTGCCCGGCATAGTTCAGAGCCCGGTCCAGAGCCCCCTGGGCCAACCCGAGGCAGCTTCCGGCTATCTGGAGCAGAAAGACCTGGTTGAGGGTGCGCTGCAGCTTGGATAGAGTGCCGACCTGGACACGATCGGCCTGCTCCAGATCCCGGAGCTGAAAGCCAACCCGGGCGGGCGGACACAGATTGAGCCCCAGGAAGCCGGTCCGACTCTCAGCCGAGATCCTAGCCTTCTCCGCCGGCAGAATGACCATGCACCTCTTCGATCCATCGCTCCGAGGGTCTTGCCAGGGTACGAAAAAGAGATCCGCCTCGCGGCAGTTCAGCACGTGCGGAAACTCCAAGACCTTGTCCGGGTCGATTCCTTCCCCCTCGGACTGCTCCGGGTCATACCGGCAGGAGGCGGTCACTATGTCACCGGAGGTCAAGGCCGACAGCCGTTCCCGGTCTTTCCCGGACTGCAGCAGGCCTTCCGCACCACAGCTGCCCATGGACAGAGCCAGCCCAAGGCTGGGATCCCGCATGCACCAAGCCTCCTGAACCAGGAGCTGCTCCAGGAGCCCCAAGCCGGCTCCGCCGTCCTGCTCCGGGTAGTGCACGCCGATGAAACCCAAGTCCCCGGCCTTCTTCCAAAGCCCTCTGGGGAACCGGCCCTCTTGCTCCATCTGCCTGGCCTGATCGGAATCGAACTCCCCCTTGGCGAACTCTCCGGCCGCCTTGCTGATATCTTTCTGGGTCCTGCTCAGCACATACATTCAGGCACCTCTCGATACTCGAAGAAGCCCTCAGCATGAAGAACATGACGACACTGGTCCTGTTACCGTGCCCCTTCATGCCCTTCGTGCCCTTCAGGTCCTTCATGGTAAGCGTTTTTTCATCTGCCTATTACTGAGAGAGAAAATGCTTTGCCCTGTGCTCGACGGAATAGCCAAAGGAGGGGATCGAAGGAAAGGCCACACGAGACAACCACCCCCGGCCCCTCCTTGGAAAGGAGGGGAGGTCAGAGGACAAGGATGAAGGATCAATCACCTCCCTTCAGGCCTTGGGAAGAAAGGGAGTAAGTCGTCGGGAGCACGTGGATATCAAACCAATACCAGCGGTCAGGCCGATCCGGTTTAAGGGAAATGGCCGCGAAACAATCCGTGATGTTCACCCGCTCCGAAGGAACAATGGAGCATGCAGAGCATCTCCTGATCTCTGGGGCTTGTTGCAGAGAGATCAGCTCACTGAGCCTCCTGGAAGAGGACCTGCTGGACCTGCTCCAGCTGTTTGATTTTCGCAGCGATGTCCCGGCGGCGGCCCGGGTCGGAGACCTCCTCTATCCTGCTCACATCCCAGCCCTGCGCACTCCAGCCGTGTTTGAGCTCGAGCACCAGGCCGGGCACCAGGGCATAGCTGCAGCCCCCCACACCGCAGCAGGAGCTGTCCACGACTCCGAAGCCCGTGAGGTACAGGACCTGCCCATGAGCAGTCTCCAGAAGCTTCTCCTGCTCAAGCCGGTAGTAGCCGCTTATGGTCTGGACCTGCCGGGGCAACGGGCTGTGCTCGTACTCAATGGCCATAGCTTCCCAGGATGGAGATGGCGCAGATGTTCTGAAAGGGGAACCCGCCCAGGTTGTGGGTCAGGCCATACCTTGGCCTCTCCAGCTGCCGCTCTCCAGCCCGGCCCAGGAGCTGCAGGTAGACCTCGTAGATCATCCTGAGCCCTGAGGCGCCGATGGGATGGCCGAAGCACTTCAGCCCGCCGTCGATCTGGCATGGCATCTGACCATCCCGGTCGAAGAAGCCGTCCATGGCATCCCGAACCGCCTGTCCTCTCTGTGAAATATGCAGGTCCTCGTAGGTCACCAGCTCCGTAATGGAAAAGCAGTCATGCACCTCCAGGAGGGACAGATCCTTCCTGGGATTGTCTATTCCGGCTTCCTGATAGGCCATCCTGGAGCACTTGCTGGTGGTCAGAAAGTGATCCCCGTCCCATTGGTTGAGACCGAGCTCTTCACCGCTGCTCACGGATATCTGCAGGCTCTTGACGCTGACCAGATCCTTTTTGCCCAGGCTTTTGGCCATCTCCGGCGTGGTCACGATCGCGGCCGCAGCCCCGTCCGAGACCCCGCAGCAGTCGAACAGCCCCAAAGGATGAGCCACGATGGGTGCGGCCATAACCTGGTCCTCGGTCACTGCCTTGCGCAAGTGCGCCTTGGGATTGTAGGTGCCGTTGAGATGGCTCTTGGCCGAGACATGGGCCATGGCCCGCTTCAGGTCCGCGTCCTTGATCCGGTACTTGGCCGCATAGGCTGAAGCCAGCTGAGCAAAGGACCCCGGAGCGGTCAGGTTGGGCCACCACTGCGAGGTCAGGGTTCCGGGGCTGATCTGCGGCAGCCCGCCGTAACCGGTATCCTTGAGCTTCTCTACGCCCAGGGCCAGGCAGATGTCGTACGCCCCTGAAGCTACGGCGTAGCAGGCCCCGCGAAAGGCCTCAGTCCCTGTGGCGCAGTAATTCTCAACCCTGGTCACGGGGATCTTGTCCAAGCGCAGGGTGGTGGCCAGGGGCATGGCTGTCTTGCCCACGTTGACCTCATCCATGCAGGTCCCCAGCCAGGCCGCCTGGATGTCCCTCTTTTCCAGGCCGGCGTCCTGGAGGCATTCCTGGAAGGCCTCGACCATGAGCTCCTCCGCGCCAACATCCCATCGCTCGCCGAACGTGGTGCAGCCCATGCCCAGAATGGCGACTTTATCCTTGATTCCCGAAGCCATTGTGCTCCTCCTCGCCTGCTTCTCTTCTGTATCGGCCTGCTCGAACAGCCGGATCAGATCGCAGGTAGCTTCATCAGCGTCTTCCCCATCCAACGCGGCAACTCTGATTTTTCCAGGGCTGGCAAGAAGCCAGCCCTGGAAAAATCAGAGGAACATATCCATCAAGGCCGAGTTGGCCTCGCTGTACTCCCTGGCCTGATCCAGGCTGCGTATTTCATCGAAGTGCTCGGCTACCTGCTCCACCGAGGGTGGGCTGTGCGCGTCGCCGAGCTGGACTCCCCGGCCGGTCAGAAAGGCGGCCCGGCTGTAGTATCCCAGGGCGCAGTTAAAGATCTGTCCGTTGCAGGAGCATTCCGGGCTGGAGAGATAGAGGACCAGGGGAGCCACGTACTCCGGCTTCATCCTAGCGAACAGATCCTCGGGCATGATGTCTTCGGTCAGGCGGGAAGCGGCCAAGGGAGCAATGGTGTTCACCATGATGTTGTGCTTACTCCCTTCCAGCTTGAGGGTATTCATCAGGCCGACCAGGGCCATCTTGGCGGACGAGTAGTTGGTCTGCCCGAAGTTCCCGTATAGACCTGCGCCCGAGGTGGTCATGACCACCCTGCCGTACCCCTGGCTGCGCATGATCTCGAAGGCCGGCCTGGTCACGTGGTAGGCCCCGTGCAGGTGGACATCCTGCACGGCCTGCCAGCTTTCCGGCTCCATCTTGGCCAGGGTCTTGTCCCGGAGTATTCCGGCATTGTTGATGACGATATCCACTCGGCCGAAGCTGTCCAGGGCGGCCTGAATCAGATTGCGGCCTCCCTCCTCGCTGGCGATGTTGTCGTAGTTGGCCACGGCCTCGCCGCCAGCCTGCCGTATCTCCCGGACCACGCGGTCGGCGGCCGAGCTCGAAGCGCCGGTGCCGTCGCTGGCCCCGCCCAGATCGTTAACCACCACCCTGGCTCCCCGTTTGGCCAGCTCCAGGGCATACACTCGGCCCAGTCCGCCGCCGGCGCCGGTAATCACGGCCGTCTGGCCGGAAAAGTCGAGCCTGTCCAGCTCCTCCAGGGCACCGGGCACCGGTCTGGCCTTCCAGAAGTACTGCTTGAAGCCCCGCTTCTGGTCAGTCATTCTGATCCGAAAGACCATCTCTACCGGCAGGCCGACCCGCAGCTCCTCCAAATCGCAATCGGTGAAGTCCGCCAGGAAGCGCCCCCCGGCCTCGAACTCGATCAGGCCGTATGTGTGCGGCGGCTCCAGGGAGGCGGCCAGCATATCTCCGGTATAGGTCTTGATTCTGGCCCTCTTGCCCGCAAACTCGTAGTCCTCCTGGCTGCGCTCCGCCCCGCACTCCGGGTTGACGCAAATATCCTGCCTGGGGAACTGGGCCGTGCCGCAGGCCGTGCATTTGCCCCCAACCAGCCCGAGGAGCATCTTGCGCTTTCGCCACAGGACCGACAGGGCCGTAGGCTGGTCCACCTCCCCGCGCAAACCCAGATCCGGCTGCAGGAGCTGCCGGAAGACCAGATACTTGTTGTAGTTCCGGACCTCCTTCCTGTTCTGGAGGCAGCCGCTGACCGCATTTCTAGGCTTGAGGTCCCTTATCCTTTCCGTGACCCGGAAGGCCAGGGCCTCACAGCCATGCCCGAAGCCGGCCGCCAAGAGGACGTCCCCCGGCTCGGCCGTCTCCAGGGCGTGGACCAGCAAGAGCAGGGCATGGGCGCTGCCTGTCTCGCCGCAGGACTCATGGAGGTTGTCCGCGATCTTCTCCGCGGGCAGACCCAGCTTCTTGGCTATCTTCTTGTGCTCCCGCTTGAAGACGCAGGGGAAGATCACCCGGCTGACCTCCTCTCCGGACAGCCCGAGCTTGTTCATCAGGCCCAGGAAGGCCTCGGGGATGAACTTGGTATAGCCTTCATCCCTGGCCCAGCGTTCCTCCCAGACGTAATCGAAGGCCTTGAGCTCCCCCCTGAAGTGGTCGTTGAAGTCATAGCTCAGGGAGGAGGAGCCCAGGAACTCGGCCAGGACCTCGCCGCGGCCAACCTGGAGGGCAGCCGCGCCGTCGCCGTACCACATCTCATAGAACGAGCCGGGCTTGGTCCGCCTGGCATCTGCGGCCGCGACCAGAACATTGCTCCTCAGCCCGCTGGAGACGTTTTCCAGGGCGGTAAGCAAAGCTGACATGCCGGCCTTTTGCGAGCCGGACACGTCCATGGCCTGCAGCTCGGAGGGGAGGTTCAGGGCCGCAGCCACAAGGCCGGCATTCTGTCTGTCAGCAAAAGGGTGCGTTGTCGAGGCCAGGTAGACCCCGTCCAGACAACTCTTGTCCTCGCCCTCCAGGCAGTCCATGGCCGCGGCCACGGCCATGGTCAGGGAATCCTCGTCCCAGTTGCTCATGGAGCGCTCCCCCTGGGCCACGGCCATCAAGGCCGGGGCGAACCAGCCCATGGCCTGATAGATGGTCTGGCGGTCCAGCCGAAGCCTGGGGATATATGCTCCAAAGGATGTGATTCCATACATACGAATGGACCTCCTTCATACGGGTCTGGATTCTCCGCAGCGACGAGCAGCCCGGCCTCTTGGGGCATTCAGTTAGAGCTTGAAAAGCTTCTCGATCAGCTGCGACTTCATCAGGTCACCGGATATGTTCAGCTTGCCGCTGGTGTAGGCTTGCATGGCCGGCAGCCTGCCGTTCATCATGTCCAAAAAATCCTGGGCCGAGATGTCCAGAGTGGTTGTCGGGCTGTCATGCTGCCCGGCAGAGACCTCGCACTGCCCGTTTTTGACCGCGACCTGCCAGTCTCCTCCATCAGTGCCCTGAATGCGGAACTGGAAGACCACATCCACACCTTCGGCTTTCTCGGGCTGAAAAGCTTCGGGCATGGCCTCAAAGACCTGCCCGGGCTCGCTGAACCCGGCCTTCTCGGCAGCCTGTCCCTGCTGCGGTGCGGAAACCCGGCTGACAACATCAGCCACCTGCTCATTCAGGTCATGATAGGTGCGCCAGGTGCTCAGGTCTGAAATCCCGGCCAGGGCTTCCTGGATCTGCTCCGGCTCGGGTACTTCGCCGCTTTCGGAGAGCACTTTGCCATTGCCGACGGCCAAAGCCACCTTGTTGAAAAAGCCCAGGCCGGCGTTGAAGATCTCCCCGCTCACGGGGCAGTCCCTTGAAGCCAGATAGACTGTCATGGGGACCACATACTCCGGGCCGGCCCTGTCCAGGATCTCCCTGGGCAAGACGTCTTCAGTCAGCCTGGAGGCAGCCAGAGGGGCCACTGTGTTGACCTTGAAGTCGAACTTGGCGCCTTCCAGCTTCAAGGCGTTCATGAACCCCACCAGCCCGAGCTTGGCCGCGGAGTAGTTGGCCTGGCCGAAGTTCCCGTACAGACCAGCCGCAGAGGTGGTCATGACCACTCTGCCATAGCCCTGCTCCTTCATGACCGGAAAGGCGGCCCGGGTCACGTGGACGGCCCCGTTGAGATGGACATCGATGACTGCCTGCCAGCCGTCCGGGTCCATTTTGTGAAAGGTCTTGTCCCTGAGGATGCCGGCGTTGTTGATGAGCACATCCAGCCGGCCGAAGCTGTCCAGGGCGGTCTGGACGATATTTCGCCCGCCTTCAGGCGTGGCCACGTTGTCATAGCTGGCCACGGCCTGTCCGCCGGCAGCCTCGATCTCCTGGACCACCTGCTGGGCCGGGGTCTCTGAGCCCGATCCCGAACCGTCTCTCGCTCCTCCGAGGTCATTGACCACCACCCTGGCCCCCCTTCTGGCCAGCTCCAGGGCATAGGCCCGGCCCAGGCCTCCACCGGCCCCGGTCACCACAGCCACCTGATCCGTAAACAAGCACTGCTCCTCAAGCTCGCCGTACTCGAAGACTCCCTGATCGATGACCACCTCGCCGGTCTCCGCGTTGACCACCTGCCAGACTGCCCTGCCCGGCTCAACATTCCAGATCCTGGTCTGGATCGGGGTGCCGGGGTACAGGGGTTTGGAGAAACGGCAGGACATCCGCCTGACCTTCTCAGGCTCCCCTGGGACCAAGCTGTGCAGGCAGGCCCGGCAGGCGAAGCCATGGGTGCACAGCCCGTGCATGATCGGCCTTTCAAAACCGACTTGGCGGGCGAACTCAGGGTCGACATGCAGGGCGAAGGTGTCGCCAGAGAGGCGGTAAAGCAGGGACTGGTCCTTGGAAGGCTGATCAAAAACAGTATGATCGGGCTCGCGCTCCGGAATCTCAAGCTGCTTCTTCGGGGGCTTCCGCCCGCCGAATCCACCGTCCAAACGGGCAAAAATGCTCATGGTGTTGGTGAACAGCCTCCTGCCCTGCTCGTCCCTGGTCACACCCTCGGCCACCACCAGGGCGCCTTTGTCGCGGCCCAAGTCGAAAATATCCCTGATCTCTCCCGTGGTCACAAGCCTGCCTTCTCTGGGCAACGGCCTGTGGAACAGGAGGTCCTGTTCACCGTGAAGTATCCCGGCCAGGGTGACGTTGGCCTTTGATCCGACCTCGAAGAGGAAGTCGAACACGGCGGCAATGGCGAAGCTGGGCAGGACCTTCAGGTCCTTTTCATAGACGAAGTCCAGCTCATCGGCTCCAGCACCGACACCCAGGGCATACAGAATCACGTCCTTCCAGGTATACTCCGTGGTCAGGGGGCCGATCCGTTGACCAACGGCTTCAAGATTCAAGACCATAACCGCCTCCGTAGAGCTTTTGTCTGCCGGCATGACTTACTGAGCGCTTGCTCAAAGCATTCAGGGTATATGCCTCGTTGACCAAGAGTCCTCGAAGGAACAACCACCCCCGGCCCCTCCTTGGAAAGGAGGGAAGCCGACGAATGCGGCTGATATCGTATCCCGATGAGCTCGACTGGCAGCCGTTATGCCCTGCCCGCTTCATTCCTCAGCCTCCGGCGCAGATCATTCTTCAGCAGCTTGCCCACGGGATTCCTGGGCAGGCTCTCGACGAGATGAAGGCTCTCGGGGTACTTGTACTTGGCCAGGCCCTGCTCTTCGAGGAAGGAGGTCACATCCTCGAGGGTGATCTCCTCTCCCTGCCTGGGCACTACAAAAACGCAGGTCCTTTCCCCCAGAATCTCGTCCGGTTGCCCCACAACCGCGGCCTCCATGACCTTGGGATGGCCCAGGACGGCGTTCTCCACCTCCTGGGCGCTGATATTGAAGCCGCCCCGGACAATGATATCCTTTTTCCTTTCAAAGAACCCGATAAAGTGGTTGTCCTTGATGACAAACAGGTCCCCGGTGTAGAAGTGTCCGCCGGAGTCGAAGGCCTTGTCCGTGAGATCCGGTCGCTTGAAGTAGCCCGGGATGACATTCGGCCCCTTGTAGGCCAGCTCACCGACCTGGCCCACTTCCGTGACCTCCTGACCGGTATCCGGAGCGACGAGCTTGGTCTGGACCCCCTCGGTGACCAGCTTTGACGACCAGGCGGCTCCCCTGGCCCCGAACTGCGGCAGATGGTCCACCCGAACCTCCATGTCCGGCACGTCCTTCGGCCCCGAGACAATGCCGGTCCCCTCATTCTGGCCCCAGATATTCCCGATATCGATGTCCCAGCGCCTCTTGAACTCCTGCATGGTGAACAGGGAGGGTGGGGCGGAGCCCAGGGTAATCGATCGGACCGAGCTGAGATCAAAGGCATCCACCTGGGGATGCTTGACGATCATGTTGGCCACAGCCGGCACCAGGAGGGTGTAGTTGACCTTCTCCTGCATCATTTGCTGCATGAAGATCTGGGGGTCGAAGGGATGGTGCTGGACAAAAGTGCCGCCCTGGAGGATCCAGGGCATGAAGGTCGTGCCCGTTGAGGCCATGTTCACCAAGGGGCCGGCTGTAAGCTGCACATCTCCCGGCCTGATGCCCACAACCTCGATCTGCATCCTGCTCTGATTGATCCAGTTGTTGTGGCTCAACGGGCAGCCCTTGGGCTCGGCCTCGGTGCCGGAGGTCCAGCAGAGGGTAACGATATCGTTGGCATCCACAGAGACATCCGCCAAGGCCTGCACATCCGGCTCAGCCTGGCTCATCTCCCTGATCTCCTCCAGAGTGAGTACGTGCTCCATGGCAGGCGAGCCGGCCTGGACCTTGCCGGCCAAGTCCAGGTGGCTGAAGCCTTTGAACTCGGGAATGGTGATAAAGAACCTGGCCTGGGACAGCTCCGCGACGTAGGCGAGCTCCTTGGACCTCCACTGCAGAGGCACAGGGGAGATCAGGCCACCGGCCTTGGCAATTGCCAGATAGAGCATGGCCAGCTCCCAGCAGTTGGGAAGCTGAACCATGACGATATCATCCTTGCGCAGACCCTTTTTGACCAGCTCGGAGGCTGTGGCTTTCATCCTCTTCTCAAGCTCGAAATAGGGAATCCGCTCAGGCGACAATCCAACCAGGTCATGCTTGTTCGGGGGATCCACCAGGGCCTCATGATCCGAGAATCTCTGCACATTGTCCTCAAAGTAGTCCAGCAGGGTCTTGTCCCCCCACCAGCCCTTCCCGGTATACTCCTCGATCTGCTTCTTCGAAGCCAGAATCATGCCCTCCCTCCTTCTGATGGATTTTCATCCGCTAGTGTCGTGTTCCTTAAATAAGTTTATTCAAAATTCCCTTTTCTTAACGCGACACTTGGCCGGACGAACGTCCGGCCCACCCCGTCAAGGGGCGTAAGCGAGCCGGAAACCACATTTTCCGGCGACGCGATCCTTCCAGAAATACCTATGTATTTCTGGAACATTACACTAAAGGCTCTTCCCTGAAAGGCTCGCGGGCTACCCTTGCTTGCTCCGGGCATAGTAGTCCTGATACGTCTCCCGGATATTTTTCTTGGAGAACTTGCCCACACTGGTCTTGGGGATTTCCGGGACAAAGAGGATCTCGTCCGGCAGCTGCCACTTGGCGAAGCCAGGGCTGATAAACTCCTTGACCTCGTCCTGGGTGACCTCTCCCGCCTCGGGCTTGACCACAACCAGGGCCAGGGGGCGTTCTTCCCACTTGGGGTGGTTTATGCCGACCACCGCTGCTTCGAGGACCTGGGGATGGGCCATGATGGCATTCTCCAAGTCTATGGAGGAAATCCACTCCCCGCCGCTCTTGATCACGTCCTTGAACCTGTCGGTAATCTTGATGTAGCCGTTTTTATCCACCACGGCGGCATCGCCGCTCCGCCAGAACCCGTCCGTGGTGAAGCTGTCCTCGCTTCTGGAGTCGTTGTAGTACGAGCTGGCAATCCAGGGCCCCTTGACCAGGAGCTCCCCCACCGTCTTACCGTCGTTGGGTATCTCCTCGTCGTTATGGTCCACCACCTTCCAGTCCAACCCGGGCACGGGCAGGCCCTGCTTTTTGCGCAGCTCCCACTTGTCGCCTTCCGACAGGTCGGCCAGGCTCGGCTTCAAGACATTGGCGGTAACCAGGGGCGAGGTCTCGGTCGCCCCGTAGGCGTGGACCACATCGGCCCCAAGCTCCGCGTACTGCTTCATCATGGCCTGGGGCGGCTCGGTGGCCCCGGAGAGCATCCTCAGGTTCTTGAACCTGGGTTTTTCCTCCAAGGTGTTGATGTAATGCAACATGGGCAGGAAGATGGCCGGAGCGCCGCAGGTAACGGTGACCTTTTCCGAGATGAGCAGGTCCACCAATACATCCGTGGTCTCGGCAGTGTAGCGTCCGGGGAAGATCAGCCTCGCGCCGAGCATCGGGGCGGCGAAGAACACGCCCCAGCCGTGGCAGTGGAACATGGGCACGGTCTGCATGAGGGTATCCTCGCAGGACATCCTGGCCGCCCCGGCAATGGCCAGGGTATGCAGGTAGATGCTCCTGTGGGAGTAGAAAACCCCCTTGGGCTTGCCCGTGGTGCCCGAGGTGTAGGCCCCGCTGTAGGCGGACCGCTCGTCGATCACCGGCCAGACGAACTCCTCCCCGGCCCCCTGGAGGAGCTGCTCATAGCTCGAGACCGGTGCAAGGGAGGTCTCCGGCTGCTTATCAGGGTCGTCGCTCAAGAGGACGTATCCCTGCACCTGGTCGAGCTGATCCTTGATCGCCTCCATGAGCGGCCACATGGAATCGCTGACACAGAGCAGCTTGGCCCCGGAATGCTGAAGGACATAAGCCCTGTCCTGGTGGGAGATCCGTGGATTGAGCTGCAGAAGGACCGCCCCGATTCCTGAGAGGGCGAAGTAGAGCTCGAAGAACCTGAAGGTGTTCCACTCCATGACCCCGACCCTGTCTCCCGGCTGAACCCCCATGTCAGTCAGGGCATTGGCCAGCCTCTTCACCCTGCGCATGGCCTGGGCGTAGTCATAGCGGAACATCCTGCCGTCATCCAATCGCGAGGCGACCTCCACCTCCGGAAAGGTTCCGGCTGCGTACTTCAAAAAGGTGATCGTGTTCAGCTGGAAGTCATCCCCAAAGGTCGAATCGAATCCCTTGACTACTGCATCGCTCATACACCCCTCCTTATGGCCGACGATGAAGCGGGCAGCCTGATCATGATCCATGGCCTTCTATTTTGGCGGCATCCTCAGAGCCGAGTCCAGGCGGACGGTCTCTCCGTTCAGGATCGGATTCTCGATAATCTGGGCGGCAAGCTGAGCGAACTCGGTCGGCCTGCCCAAGCGCTTCGGGAACGGCAGTATCTGGCCCAGGGCCTGCCTGGCCTTGTCGGGCAGCCCGGCCAGCATGGGGGTCTCAAACAGGCCGGGGGCTATGGTCATGACCCGGATACCCAGATCGGCGAACTCCCTGGCGATCGGCAAGGTCATGCTCACGATACCCCCTTTGGAGGCGCTGTAGGCGGCCTGGCCGATCTGACCCTCATATGCGGCCACCGAAGCCGTATTGATGATCACGCCCCTCTCGCCGTCCTGATTGGGCTGATTGCCCTGCATCCTTTCGGCAGCCAGCCTGATCACATTGAAGGTTCCGATCAGATTCACCTCGACGGTCTTCCGAAAATCCGCCAGCTTCATGGGGCCGTGCTTTCCCAGAACCTTGGCGGGTGTGCCTATCCCGGCACAGTTAATGGCTGTCTCCAGGCTTCCGAAGGCCTGCAGCGCTTGCTCCAGCCCCTGCTGACAGCTTCCCTCGCTGGTCACGTCAACTTCCTGGTACAAACACCTGTCCCCAAGCTCTGCAGCCAAGGCTTGGCCAGCCTCCCGCTGTAGATCAAAGATACAGGCCCAGGCTCCGCTTTCCACCAGCATGCGCACGCAGGCCTCGCCCAAACCCGAGGCTCCGCCGGTGACTATGGCTGAGGTTCCCGCTAGCTGCATTGCTCTCCTCCTGCATTCGGTTTGACCACTCCATTCAGATACATATCAGCGATCTGGCCAATCACTTCCTGGAGGTTCAGCCCTTTCTCCGGCCTGAACCAAAAGTACAACCAATGCAACTGGCTTATTAATGAGAAGGTCATCACGGTAGGATTGAAAGGTTTGAGCATTCCGTTTTGTATCAGGCTCTGCAAGAATAATCTTAACTGGTGGATATTTTGTGTCTCTTTATCCAGAATGATGCGCTTCTTTTCATCTGACAGGAACTCGATCTCATGCAGAAGGATCTTGTTGAAGCTTACATTCTTCAAGTAGGTTCGAGCATACTCCAGCATAATATCTGTGATCTGCTCCTTTACCGTCGAAGCAGATGAAATGTTCCTAGCTATGGCCTTGCGCATATTCTCAATGAGCTCGTCTGCAGCATACACGCATATTTCGAACAGAATTTCCTCTTTATTTTTAAAGTAGTGGTAGACCGCTGCATTGCTGACACCGGCCATCTCGGAGATCTCTCTGGTCGTCGCTTTTTCATAGCCTTTTTGAAAAAAGAGCTCCTGGGCTGCTTGCAGTATGTGCAGAGCGGTCGCATGCCTGTTTTTCATCTTGTGACGCTCTCTTCTGATATGATTCCCACAGAAAGCTTACCGGGCGCTCACTAAGATTTGAATGCCATGCCCGCCTGCCTTTGTCAACGAAAACCGGCATCAAGTCGGCCCGTTCCCAGGGAAAGCCTGCTACGAGGCCCTACCAGGCGGCTCAAGCGCTTGAGCGAACCAGGTTCGATCCGAGCCGACTTCAAGGGGAGCAGCCGGGGGTTTTCTCAGACGTTCCCTCACTCGCCGGTCGTCAGCCCCTTTCCAGGCAGCGGTGCGCCGCAGCTCGTGCAAACCCCATGGCGCAGACCCCGCTTGCTGGCGGCAAACCCGGAGCGTTCGATGAGCAGCTCCCCGCAGGAGCTGCAGTGGGTGTCCCGACCTTCAACCCCGGGGATGTTCCCGACATAGACATAGTGCAGGCCCGCATCCAGCCCGATGGACCGGGCTGTATACAGCGCATCCGCCGAGGTGGGCGGACGGTCCTGCATCCGGTAGGCGGGATGGAAGGCCGAGACATGCCAGGGCATATTTGCGTCCACCGACACCAGGAACTCAGCCATCTGACGCAGCTCCTCGGGGCTGTCGTTCAGCCCCGGAATGAGCAGCGTGGTCGCCTCCACCCAGATCCCGCCGTTCTTCAGCTCCTCAATGGTCTTCAGGACAGGCTTGAGACTGGCTCCGCATTGCTCCCGGTAGAAGTCTTCGCTAAAGGCCTTCAGGTCGACGTTGGCCGCATCAACAAGCGGCATGGCCGCTTCGCGCGACTGTCTGGTCATGTACCCGTTGGTCACGAAGACATTGGCCAGGCCCTCGCGCCTGGCCAGCTCGGCCACATCCAGAGCGTACTCCAGAAAGACGACTGGCTCGGTGTAGGTATAGGCGATGCTGGCGCAACCGGACTCCTTAGCCCCGCTGACGATCTTGTCCGGTGCCGTTTCGCCACCGCGAATGCGCCTGTTGACCTTCGGTCCGTGGGCGATGTCGGCGTTCTGGCAGAACAGGCAGCTCAGATTGCAGCCCTCGGTGCCGATGGAGTAGCTCAAGGTGCCCGGTTGAAAATGATAGAGTGGTTTCTTCTCGATCGGGTCGGCATTCATGGCCACAGGTCGACCATAAACGAGCGTCCAGAGCGTGCCCTCCCGGTTTTCGCGCACACCGCACATACCGCGGTCTGCAGGCTCGATGCGACAATGCTGGGCGCAGAGGAAGCACTGGACCTCGGAGTTCTCCAGCTTTTTGTAGAACGACGCTTCACGCATGATAGACCTCCTTTGACTCTTTTCATCTTCAATCATCATCACGAAGACGCGGCTCGAGGTCAAATCCGAAGACGGGAAGCGCTCAGACACGCACCTGTATGGTAGTGGAAGAACAGGCATACCGAACCATGGGAGAGTCCTTACGGCAACCGCCCACAGCGGTTCCCGTCATGTCGCGGACCGCTCTTCCTCTCGACCTCAGAGTGCCGGCCTGCAAGGCTATCTGACCGTAATCCGCAGGACTCTATCGTCGCCTGTCCGCGAGGAGCCACGTCCATCACGGTTGCTGGTCAGCACATACAGAGCCCCGTCAGGTCCGGCAACGGCCGCGCGCAGACGGCCAAAGCGACCGCGGGCCCGGCCGGAGGCAAAGAGCCCTTCGATGTCAGTCACTCGAAAGGCGCCGTTTTCCTGCTCCAGGGTGATGCGCATGAGGGTTTCGCTGCGCAGGGTGGCCAGGTAGAGGGCTCCCCGCCAGAAGGCCATGCCCGACGGCGGTGTAGTCGCTTTCCACATGACCAACGGATCCTCGTACTCCTCCAGCCCGCCAACTCCGACCTCCAAAGGCCAGCCGTAGTTCTTCCCCTTTCGGATCACATTGATCATGTCGTGCCCGCTCAGGCCGAACTCCCCCGAGGGGCCGTGCTCAGAGGCAAAGAGATCCCCGGTGAGGGGATGCCAGTCCAGGCCTTGGGGATTCCGATGCCCGTAAGACCAGATTGGCGATCCCTCAAAAGGGTTGTCCTTGGGAATGGAACCGTCAGGGGTCAGCCGCAGGATGCTGCCGGCCAGGGTGCTGAGATCCTGGGCCCGATGGGCCCGGAAGTTCTCTCCGGCGGTAATATAGAGCATCCCGTCAGGGCCAAAGCCCAACCGTCCGCCATTGTGATACCGCGAGCCTGGGATGCGGTCGATGATGACCTTGTCGGGCTCCGCCCAGCTGCCCAGATCTTGGAAACGCTGGACGCGATTGTACAGCTCTCCTTCCTCCCGATAGGTATACATGGCGTAGATATACGGCGCATCAGGGAAGTTGGGGTGAACCTCCAGGCCCATCAGCCCGCCTTCGCCCACGGCGGCCACATCGAGGCGCAGATAGGGCTCCCGGACCATGCTGCCGTTGCGGATGAGCCGAACCCGGCCGGGCCGCTCGCTGATCAGGGCCCGACTATCCGGGAGGAAGACCAGAGACCAGGGTGCCTCCAGGCCCTCAACCCAGCTCTCGGTTTGGAGCTGTTGCGGGTCTTCGACAAACCGGGTCTCAACTCGCTGGGGCTCTCTCCCGACCTTCGGCCCGTCCTGGGCGCAGGCCATGCCGCTGGTCACAAGCAGCGTCAGGACAAGACAGACGATACAGCGCATGATTGACCTCCTTGGCATAACCTGTGCATTAGCTGACAACAGCCTCGCGGATCGAACGCGGGCTTTGGCTCCAGACAGCTCGGCTTCTGGAGTGCCATGCCGGAGAGGAGCGTTAGCCGACGGCTCCGCTTACTGACGAAATGTTGTTCTCCGCGGCCCCTCTCCGGCAATCCTGCTGTGCCCATGAAGGATCGATGTCTTGAAACCGAGGATTTGCGGAGTCGTCGGCCATGCTTCCTGAAGAGAAGGATACCCCAATGCCCGCACTCGAAAAAGTCTTCCAGGCAGCCGTGGCCAACAACGCCTCCGATGTCCATGTGGTCACCGGCGAGCCCATCATCTTCCGGCGCGTTGGACGGCTGATCAAGATCAAGAGCCAGCGGCTGAGCCAGAAGCAGGCCCAGGCCATGATCTTCGAGCTCTTGACCGAGCCACAGCAGCAGCGGCTGGAAGCCGACCTGCAGCTCGACTTTGTCGTCGAGTTCCCCGATCTCGGCCGCTTCCGCGGCAGCGCCGTCATGCATCAGCACGGCATCAGCGCCATCTTCAGAGTCATTCCCAGAGAGATCCCCCAGCTGGACTCCATCGGAGTGCCGGAGGTCATCCACACCGTCCTGGAGAATCACCAAGGCCTCATCCTCGTCACCGGCGCCACAGGAGACGGCAAGTCCACGACCCTGGCCGCCATGGTCGACGCCCTGAACTCGAGCAGGTCCCACCATATCCTGACCGTCGAGGACCCCATCGAGTTCGTTCATCCCATCAAAAAAGGTGTCGTCAACCAGCGGCAGGTCGGTCGGGACACGCACTCCTACACCAACGCCCTCAGGGGGGCTCTGCGCGAGGACCCGGACGTGATCATGGTCGGCGAGCTGCGCGACCTGGAGACCATCTCGCTGGCCATCACGGCAGCCGAGACAGGCCATCTGGTCCTGGGCACCCTGTCCACCTCTGGCGCGGCCAAGACCGTGGATCGGATCATCGACTCCTTCCCGGCCAAGGAGCAGAGGCAGGTTCGATCCATGCTCAGCGAATCCCTTCGGGCCGTGTTGACCCAGCGGCTGATCCCGGCCCTGGACGGCAAGCGGATGGTTCTGGCCTCGGAGGTCCTCATCGGCTCGCTCTCCCTAAGCAACCTGATCAAGGACGGCAAGACCTACCAGATCCATTCCATCATCCAGACCGGCAGGAGCTCGGGCATGCAGCTCATGGACGATTCCATCCTCCAGCTCTACCAGGCCGGAGAGATCGGCGAGGACATGGCCCGGAAGCAGATGAACAACCCGCAGCTGCTCCAGGAAGCTGCAGCCTGAGACCCGCACCGGAGACGAGCGCATGGCAGTCATCGACACGTACTTCACGGAGCTCCAGGAGCGCGGCGGCAGCGACCTGCACATGATCGTGGGTTTTCCGCCATTGATACGTCTGAAGGGCGAGCTGGCCGCCCTGGATCATCCCGTTTTGACCGAGGAATCGAGCCGGGCGATACTCACGGAGATTATGACCCCGGAGCAACGCACCGCCCTGGATGAGGGCCTTGACTTGGACATGGCCTACGAGGTGGATGGAGTGGGGCGCTTCAGGTGCAACTTCTTCTTCCAGCATCGGGGTCTAAGCGGAATATTCAGGATCATCCCCACGGAGATCATGTCCATAGACGAGCTCAACCTCCCGGAGGTCATCAAGAGCATCGCCATGTACAATCGCGGCCTGATCCTGGTCACCGGCCCGACGGGCAGCGGCAAGTCCACCACCCTGGCCGCCATGATCAACCATATCAACGAGAACCGGCCGGCGCACATCATCACCATCGAAGATCCTCTCGAGTTCGTCCACCAGAATAAGTCCTGCATCTTTACCCAGCGCGAGATCGGTCAACACGCCCACAGCTTCGCGGACGCCCTGAAGGTGGCCAGCCGGGAGGATCCGGACGTCATCCTCGTCGGAGAGATGCGCGACCTGGAGACCATCTCTCTGGCCTTGACCTGCGCCGAGCTGGGCATTCTCGTCTTCGGGACCTTGCACACCAACAGCGCGGCCAAGACCGTCGACCGGATCATCGACGCCTTCCCGTCCGATCAGCAGGCCCAAGTCCGGACCATGCTGGCCGAGTCACTCAAGGCCGTGGTCGCTCAGCAGCTTTTGAAGAAAGCCGACGGCAAGGGTCGCTGCGCAGCCAACGAGATCCTCCTGGGCACCTCGGCCTTGCCCGCGATCATCCGGGAAGGCAAGATCTCCCAGATCAGCTCCTTCATCCAGAGCAACACCCGTTTGGGCATGCAGTCCTTGGATCAGCACTTGCAGAAGCTCCTCAACCAGGGCTTGATTACCCGCGAGGCCGCCCTGGAAAAGGCCGAGAACAAGGACCTGTTTCGCTAAGACCCGGTCCGGGCTTCCGGCTGTCTGCCGCACTCCAGAGCAACGCGATGTGCTTCGCTTCGACTCGAGTCCAACCCGGCTCTCGTTGGAGACCGTTCGGTCGATCCATCCATGCATTGTGCCCCTGCTCGGTCCATCCCATCTTCTCCAAGGAGGAGATCAAGGGGTGGTTCCTCCTTTTCCGGCAGAAACAGCCCGCCTGAAGCGGAGTTGCGGGGCTGGCCGAATCCGGCGGCTCGTTTTTGGACGGCTGCACCTGCCGGCTTGACCGGGAGCAGAGCTTGGAAAACAATGGGCAGCAACCGACCCGAACCGATCTGTTGTGGTCCCGCGCCGCTCGAAGACGGCAAGCCGGGAACCTCCCTAGAGCTTCACGTCACCGGGAGCCCGAACATGCTGCACACCATAGCCCGAAGCCAGGTTCTCCCGATCAGTCTTGAAGAGAGCTGGGCCTTCTTCTCCGACCCATCCAACCTCAGCCGGATCACCCCGGCCTGGCTCTGCTTCGAGATGACCTGCCTCACGCCTGAGCCCATGTACGCGGGACAGGTTCTGACCCATAGAGTCCAAGCCCTGCCGGGCTGGAAGTCGGACTGGGTCACCGAGATCACCCATGTGGATGCCCCCCGCTACTTTGTCGACGAGCAGCGCCTGGGCCCATTCGCCTTCTGGCACCATCAGCACCGCTTTGGAGAAGACGGCAGCGGCACCTACATGGAGGACATCGTCAGCTACGCCTTGCCCTTTGGCCTCCTCGGGGACCTGATCAACCGCTGCCTGGTCAAAAAACGTCTGGAGGCCATCTTCGACTTTCGCCGCGGGACCCTGGAGCGAATCTTCCCGAAATCAGCCGCCGGGATTCGATGGAGGAATCGCCCAGCCTGAGGGGAACCTGCTAGTGAGTGATATCTTTTTCGATCTTCCAGCCGCCTTCCTCGGCCGGCCGCACGACCAGCCGCTTCTCGAAGGACCGAGTAACCGGGATGAACCAAGCCTTGCCCCGGCCTTCAATCCGAAACTCCAGGACGGCCTTGTCCGGCTGGACATCGATGCGGCCGATCTCCAGAATGGACCACTCGACCTCGTACCTGTCCCAGGTTTCCAGGTTCTCGACCAGGTTGTCCATGAAGTCGCCCTCCAGAGGCTCTCCCTCCTGGATGACGACCGGCTGCGGGGCATACAGGGAGGCCAGCCCCTGAAGATTGCGCTGGTTGCTCAATTGAATATACTTCTCAATAAAGGCCTTGAGCGCCGGCGCCCTTCCGGGGCTTGCGGCCGAATCCCCGCACAGGAGCCCGGCTCCGGCCAGATGCAGAGCGAGGCAGATCGCGGAGGCGATGACCGCTTTCACAGACGGGCTCTTTGCCATGGTTCAATCCTTATGTATACAACCCTCATGCCTGCGACGCCCTAGGTACAACCAAGCCTGAAAAAAGCGGGTTTCGGCCGGGGCGCCGAGCGCAGGTTCCATGGCGACACAGACCAGAGAGACAGCCAACGGCTGAG
>Ga0207797_1000844_pt1 | contig 22962 bp, 16 predicted proteins | sample PRCRCaboRojoPR_6_FD_187275 | JGI IMG/M metagenome (GOLD analysis project Ga0207797, IMG submission 187275) | Marine sediment microbial community from Cabo Rojo, Puerto Rico - PR CR 10% Liquid 1 (SPAdes) | ecosystem: Environmental > Aquatic > Marine > Coastal > Sediment | place: Cabo Rojo, Puerto...
TGGTTTAGGCGGGCGCCCTCGATCTCCAATAGGGCTTGATCCAGGCGCTGTCGGTTCCGGGCGACGATGGTCACGTTGGCACCCCGCTGAGCGAGCAAGCGGGCCGTGACCTTTCCGATACCGCTCGAACCACCGGTTACGATGGCGTTCTTACCCGCAAGTTCCATGGATGGCTCCCTTCCCGGCCTGCGGCAGCGCGACGCCTCGATCTAACAACGTGCCCAAGTCACGCCGATCCGACCAGCTGACCAGCGATCGCCACGCGCCCTTTGGTTCCACGCGGGGTGCGGGTCCGCGGCGCCCTGGAACAGATTGGTGAGGCTCCTGAGGCGATCAACCAGATTCCTGTCGCGCTAGGTTTCTCTGATACCATAGAGCCGCCCTTGCCGGTAGCTACCGGCAAGGGCGGCTCTGTGGGTTACGCATCCTTCGGGCAACTGGTGCTGCCCGAGAGTGCGACGCGGTTAGTCAGTTGTGTCTAGAAGCCAGTTGGCTCTCCGATGGGGACCACATCCGTGGCTCGCAAGCCCTTCGGGCCCTCTTCCACGTTGAACTCAACTCGCTGGCCTTCATTGAGGGTCTTGAAGCCCCCGCCCTGGATGGCGGAGTAGTGCACGAACACGTCCTCCCCCTCCTCGCGCGAGATGAATCCATAGCCCTTGTCGTTGCTGAACCACTTGACGGTTCCGGCCTCTTTTCCTTCCATCCTCCAGATTCTCCTTTGATGACTCTTACATCCTCTACGGCGGCAAGGAGAGGTGTCACACAGACTACCCAGGCCTCGTAAGCCTGGGCAGGATGATGCATCACTACCTAACTTACCGCGTCCTGTGGGGCTAGTCTATCATATCTCAGAGGAAAGGTCAAGCCCCTACAAACGAAAATGACGCCCAAAACCGGCCCTAGACGGCCTTCGAATCTTAAAATTCCACCGCAATTGGCCGTACGGCCTTGCCGATAAGGCACCGGCGAAGGCCGACCGACCTACGGGCTCCCCTTGACTATCTAATAGGTGGGCAGGGAAAGCCGCTCAGGGCGAGGCTGTGGATCAGACATCAACCCGGTAGCGGCGCGGGCTAGGGTCGCCCTCGACCGCCGCGCTGGGGTCCGCATCCTACGTGAGTGCGGCGGACGCTGTTTGGCGACGGCGGCGCCGTCGTGTATAATCCTGGCCGATGCGTGTCTCCGTCGTCGTCACGGTGCTGAACGAGGCCCGAAGCCTCCCCCGGCTGCTGGATAGTCTAGCCGCTCAGGTCCGCCAGCCTGAAGAGGTGGTGGTCTGCGACGGGGGATCCACGGACGGCACGCTTGAGCTACTCAATGCTGAGGATCGATTTGATCTTCGCATTCTAGAGCGCCCTGGGGCCAACATCTCCCAGGGCAGGAACGCGGCCATCCACGCCGCCACGGGCGACGTGGTCGCGGTGACGGACGCGGGCGTGAGACTGGACCCGGTCTGGCTGGACCGTATTGTCGAGCCGTTGGAGGAGGACCGTGCGCGGGTTGCTGGCGGCTTCTTCCGACCGGATCCCCAGAGCCTCTTCGAGGTCGCCATGGGTGCGACCGTGTTGCCGGAGCTCCGAGACATCCGTGCCGAGCGCTTTCTCCCGTCCAGCCGCTCGGTTGCCTTCTTCAAGGCAGCTTGGAAGGAGGTGGGGGGGTACCCCGAGTGGCTGGACTACTGCGAGGACCTCATCTTCGATCTCCGGCTCCGCTCGCGATACGGGCCCTTCGTCCTGGTGCCCGAGGCCCTGGTCTACTTTCGCCCGCGTCCTAGCCTGCGTGCCTTCTTCCTCCAGTACTATCGGTACGCTCGTGGGGACGGGAAGGCGGACCTGTGGCGGCTGCGCCACGCCATTCGGTATCTGACTTACCTGGTCGCCTTTCCAGGCATCGTCCTGGCTGGGATCCTCGCCAGTCCTTGGTGGTGGGCCCTGACGCTGATATCGATCCCCGGGATGTTCTGGGTTCCTTGGCGCCGGCTTGGACGATTGGGGAAGGATCTCCGACCGCTTCAGAGGGCAAAGGCGGCTCTTCTAGTCCCGGTGATTCGTCTCACCGGCGACGTGGCAAAGATGCTGGGCTATCCCGCAGGTCTTCTCTGGCGCTGGCGCCACCGGGAGGAGATTCCGGACTGGCGCAGCCTCTAGGGCGTCCCGCCAAATTCAGTTAAGCTCTCCGGGTTCCTCTCCTCGAATCGGTAGGGTCACGTGGAACGTGGATCCCTGCCCCGGCTCGCTCTCGACCCAAATCCTTCCTCTGTGGCCCTCAACGATCTTCTTGGCAATCGCCAACCCCAGCCCCGTTCCCTTCTCCCCGTCCGGACCCTTCGATTTCGTCGTTTCGAAGGGTTGGAACACACGATCAATATCATCGGCCGGGATACCCGGGCCGCGGTCCTGGACGGACATATGGGCTCGGTCGTCCTGGCGCCCGAGTAGCACTTCTACTGTTGTGCCGGGAGGGGAGTACTTTACCGCGTTGTTGATCAGGTTGTTCAGCACCTGGACCATCTTGTCTGGATCAAGAACGACCGGCGGAAGGGTCTCATGCTCCAGGCGGATGTCCACGTCTTTTCTGGCGGCCAGCGTCCGATTCAAGGAGACGTTCTTCCTCACCAGCGCCACGAGGTCCGTCGAATCAGGGTCCAACTCGAGCTTGCCTGCGTCGATCTTGGCCACGTCGAGAAGATCATTCACCAACCGGACGACAAACTCGCTGGAGGAGCGTATGATCGACAGGAATTGCATCTGCCTGTCGGTCAAGACCCCCGACGCCTCGTCCACGAGGAATTCGCTGTAGGCCAGGATGAATTGGAGTGGACTGCGGAGCTCGTGGGCCGCGATTCCCAGGAAGCGGTTCTTCTGTTCGTTGAGTCTCTCGAGCTCCTCGTTCTTCTCAGAAAGCTGGACTGCATAGCTTGCTAAGGCTTGCTCCGCCCGAGTGCGCTCAGTGATGTCGCGAATGGTCCCCTGATACCCGACCACACGGTCACGCCCATCCACGCGGAGAACGGCGCTGATCAAGGCGTGGATGATGCTGCCGTCCTCGCGCAGCAGGTCGACGGGATAGTCCTTGACGGCGCCCTCGCGCTCAATTGTGCGCGTCATAGCTCCCCGGTCGTCCGGGTCCGCGTAGAGATCGCGGACATTGATCCTCCGGAGCGCTTCCTTGGTGCGGTAACCGAACATGCGGACCGCCGCCTGATTCATCTCCAGCCAGCGGCCCTCGCGCGACGTAATGAAGGTGCAGTCCCGGGAGGTCTCGAAGAAGCCTCGGTACTTTTCTTCACTCTCCCGGAGGGCGCGGCGGTCCTCCCGTCTCTCCACCGCCCGGCGGATGGTCAGTAGGAGCTGATCGACTTCATACGGCTTCTGGAGGTAGCCGTAGGCGCCCAGATTGACGGCCTCAATGGCCGAGGTCTGCGACGCGTGCCCCGTCAGGACAATGCACTCCGTCTCGGGGGAACGCTCCTTGATTCGGCGCAGGACCTCTGTACCGGAGAGCCCTTCCATCCTGAGATCGATCAAGGCCACCGCGGGCGGCCGATTCACAGAGAGAGTCCGCAGAGCTTCCCGTCCCGTGGCGGCCGTCTCGGTCTCGTAACCCTTGGCTCGAAGGATATCGGAGACGGTCTTACGGAGGTTGGCATCGTCGTCAACGACGAGGATGCTTTCTGATCGCATAGGTCTCCTGTCTCTCAGCGGTATGCGCCCCGATGTCACGTTGTCAGCGTTGGTCGACATCGCCACGATAGGCTAAGCCAGAGCACGGCCGTCTGCGGCGGGCAGGAGCACGGTAAACGTGCTGCCTGCGCCTTCCTCGCTCCGCACGGTGATCGCGCCGTCGTTAGCCTCAACTAGGTGTTTGGACACTGCCAGGCCCAGGCCGATGCCCTTCGCCTTGGTGGTGAAGAGCGGCTCAAAGAGCCTCTCCATTGTCTCTGGGGACATCCCCGTCCCTGTATCGGTCACGGAGACGGCGACCCTACCGTCCTCGCTGCCGGCCTCGATGGTTATCTGCCCGCCCCGTGGCATAGCCTGATGCGCATTGGTGATTAGGTTCCGAAGCACCTGTACCATCTGCTTCGGATCGACGAATAGGTCAGGTACCGGCTGAGGTATCTCGAGTTCCACCTCCACCCCCACCTCCTGGGTCGTCCCACTCCTCGCGACGGCTTCACGGACGATCTCGCTGACCGACACGGGCCCCCTGGAAGGTGATTTGATCCGCGCGAAGTCGAGCAGATCAGAGATGATCTTCTCGGCGTTCTGAACCTCCTGCGAGAGGATATCAAGGTACTCCTCGCTGACGCTTCCGCCTTCGTCCTGAACCATCCTCAGATAGTAGACGGCGTTCGACATAACGCCCAGGGGGTTGCGCAACTCGTGGGCGACGCCTCCGGCCAACTGGCCCAACATGGCCAGCTTCTCACGACGGAGGAGCTGTTCCTCTGCCTCCTGGAGGGCAGCCTCAGCTCGCTTCTGCTCCGTTATGTCCTCGAAACCGCCCTCGTACCGGCTTATAGCGCCGTCCGCGCTCCGCACCGCCCGCGTGGTGTCTCTGACCCAAATCAAGGAATCGTCGTACCGCTGCAGACGCGCCTCGAAGCTGCGCACGATCCCCTCGTCTTCCATCATTTGCTTCCAACGGCGGCGGGCATCCGGGTCGGCATATAGGTCCCCGATCTCGGTCTGGCATAGCTCTTCTAAGGTCGGGTAGCCCAGCATGTTGACCAGCGTTGGGTTCGCGTCGAGGATCACCCGGCCCTCGGAGGCGCGATAGAGGCCAACGGGCACGCCTTCGAAGAGTGTCCGGTACCGGCGTTCGCTCTCCTGCAGTGCGTCGTGAGCCCGCCTCCGCTCGGCGGCACGGCGGAGGATGACTCCGCCCAATCCCAGCCCCGCCACGGCGGCGACAACAGTGGTGAGGATCAGGACTGACGTGGCCTGGTTGATGAGACCCTTTGAGGTCGAGTTGCGGGACTGGTAGGCTTGCTCGACGCTGTAGACGATGTCCGAGGCGGCGGCGCTGATCTGAGGCTCCAACACTCCCTCCATCTGGTCCAGCAGCTCGTCCAGTCGCGCTTGGTCTTCTCTGATGGTGTTGATGCCCTCATGGTAGAGGCTGGCCGCTTGCTGTGCCTCCGCGAAGTTACCCCGCTGGGCGGGGTCCTCCAGGGTGGCTTTCAGGCTCGAGAAGGCACTCTGTGCCTCGTGGTAAGCCATGTCGAACTCGACAGCATACTTCGGATCCCGCTCCACCAAGAACTTAAGGGTGCTGGTGCGCATCTGCTCCAAGGCGCTCTGAGCGTTGCCGAAGGCCAGGAAGACGCTGGGGTCGTTGACGAAGACGCTGTGCACCCGAAGGGCTGTCAGCTTATCGCGCATCACGTGCTCCTGGATGTCCAGCACCTCGGCATTGATGCGCTGACGGTTCCTGATTAGCGTCACCAATGTTTCGAAGGTCTCCTCGTAGTCGTCAGCTGCCGATCGAATCCGTCCGAGCATCTCTGCGCGATCGGGGTCGGTGATCTGGGCCTCAGCGCTGACCAGGAGCTCTTCGAGTCGGGCAAACTCCCGGCGGAAGCGGTCCACATCGCTCTGCTGCTGGGTGCGGACGTAACGCTGAGCGTAGAAGCGGGTCAGCAGGGCTTGGTGGACGATGTCCTTCGCCAGGCCCCGCTGGACCGCGAGGTCACCCGTGAGTTCGTCGACCGTGGAGCTGATGCGTCCGAGCTGGACCAGAGCCAGGATGCCGATACTTATGACCAGGGCGATGGCAAGGAGGTACGCCAGGAGAGCTCCCAGGCCGAATCGCCCTCTACGGACGTGTTCCATGGATCTCCTCCTCTTCCCATCTGGATGGGCGGGTTTCAGCCAGGATCATCTGTCGCACGTGCGGGCAGGCTGGTACCAAGTCGCGAGGCCGTCTTGGAGCGCATCAGCCGCTTGCTGCGGTGTTTGGTCCCCGCGAATCACCTCCAGGGAGGCGGTCTGTACGAGGGTGTACCCGCTCGGAGTGCCCTCCCCCAGCTTCTCCCACACGAAGCGGATATCCGTCTCCCGTCCCTCATTCAGGTCAAGAAATGCGTTGGCGTGTCGGTTCTCCAGGGACGGCGGATTCCGATGCATGGGGAAGAAGCCCGGCATTGCGTTGCCCAGTAACGCGCCGAACTCAGGGCGCGCCATCCATTCGAGGAACACCCGTGCCTCATCCTTATACTCGGACGTCGCATTGAGTCCGATGCCCACATCGAGGTGGAACGTCACACAGGGGGACCTCCCCGCAGGCGGTGGAATCGCGAAGACACCCCAGGCAAAATCGGGATCCGCCTCCTCGAAGTACGGGATGTCCCAGGATCCGCTCATCCACATAGCCGCTTTCCCCTGTACGAACAGTTGTAGGCTGTCGATGTAGCCCAGCAAGTGGTGATCCTCGGGAAAGAACTGCGCCACCTGCTCGACGGCCTGGAACGCGGACACCATAGCCTTGTCGTTGAAACATCTCTCCCCACTCAGATATGCCATCCGACCGTCCCGGCAGCCAAGGAAGCTAGGCGCGAGGTTCATAAAGATCGTCTCGGCCGCAGTCCACTTGGCCTTGGTGCCGTTGGCAAAGGGCATGATTCCGGAGACCTGCAGCGACCGGGCGACCTCCATCAGATCGCTCCAGGTCTCCGGGACCTCAAGTCCCAGCTCCTCAAATATCGCCTCATTGTAGTAGATGCCGTGGGAGGTCGCGGTGAAGGGAACAGCGTAAGGCACGCCCGCCTCTGTCGCCCAGGCTTCAAGCACCTCCGGATCGAATTGCTCCCGGAGTACCGAGAGATCGTCCAGTGTCATCAGGTGGCCCTGGTCGAAGAGTGCCGACGAAGCGGAGTAGGAGCGGAGGTACATTAGGTCGGGTGCCGTATCGGCATCGAGCTGGGCCGCGATGACCGAATCATACTCGGCCGAGTCTGATGGCTCGAATCGCACCGTGATCTGTGGGTGATCCTCGTGGAACGCGGCTAACAGCTGGTTCATGCGGTCGGTGGATGTCCGCCAGCCACCGAGGGTCAGCACCACTTCCTGAGCAGTTTGAGTAGGTGTGGGTGAGGGTGTCGGTTCTGCCGTAGGCAGCGGTGTTCCGGTCGGCGGCGGTGTTGAGGGGGTCGTGCATCCTGTGGCCGTGGCAAGGGCTAGGAGGACGGCCAGCCCTCTCAGCGCAGCTCTTCGCAAGTGCGTCATCCCTCTCCTTTCTTCCACGCGGCGTCAGACGCGATCACGCGCCTGTGAACTGAACGGCTGAAGCGACGGGCACGGGTGAGTCTCATCTGGTATCCAGGGCCCGACGCACCGCCTTGCCCAGGGTCCCGATGTCGAGCGGCTTCTGGAGCACCTCGACAGCGATGTCGTGAAGGTCGTCCTCCAAGGCGTAGCCGGTGAAAGCGATGGCCTTCATGTCCGGGCGGGACGCCTTGAGGGAGTCGATCAGCGCTCGTCCCCCCTTCACCGGCATCACCAGATCTGTGAGGAGGAGATCGAAGTCGGTGGTGCGGGCCAGATCCTCTGCCTCGGAACCGTTCGCCGCTGTGACGACACGGTAGCCCAAGGACTCCAGAATCCGTTGCGTCGCGCGCCGGACGGTCGGCTCGTCCTCCGCCAGGAGGATCGTCTCGCCGCGCCCCTGCGATGGGGCGGCCCCCGCCTCGGTCGCGACTACCTCGCCGCCCGCTGCCGCAGCCAGGTAGACGCGGAAGGTGGTCCCAAGCTCCGGCTCCGTCTCGACGTCGATGAAGCCCCCGTGCTGCTTCACGATCCCGTAGACCTGAGCCAGGCCCAAGCCCGTACCCTCGCCAGGATCCTTGGTGGTGAAGAAGGGCTCGAACAGGTGTTCCCGGACTTCGTCGGTCATTCCAATGCCGGTGTCCGCCACTTCAAGGCACGTCCACTCGCCCGGCTCCATATCCGGCAAGGGCTCATGCCCCGGGTCAACCCGCCGCCGTTGAAGCGAGATACGAAGCTCTCCCCCCTCCGGCATAGCGTCCCGGGCGTTGAGCGCCAGATTCATCAGGACTTGTTGAATGCGGGTGCGATCGACGTTGACCGGGCAGGGCCGTGACGTACCGTTCAGCTCAACCTCGATGCTCTCCGGGATGGTCTTGCGCAGTATCCCGGTGACGTCTGCGGTGAGCTCGCTCAGGTCGATCACCTCCGTCGACATGACGGATCGTCGGCTGAAGTCCAGTATCTGCTGAACAAGGTTCGCGGCCTGTTGAGCTTCGCTCACAACCGTGTCCAGGGCCTTCCGGACATCCTGGGTCACCCCCTGTTTGCGCAGCGGGATCTGGGCGTAGAGGATGATGCTCGTGAGGAAGTTGCGGAAGTCGTGGGCGATGCCGCCGGCCATCTGTCCGACTGCGGCAAGCCTATCCTGGCGCCGAAGTCGGCGCTCCAGCTCTTTCCGCTCCGTGACGTCCTCGACGGTCCCCTCATAGTAAAGGACGTTCCCCTCCTCATCCAGAACGGTCCTGGCGCTCTCGCGGACGAACACCGTCGTTCCATCCTTCCTCTTCCAAGCCGAATCGAGGCCCCTGATGCGTCCTGCCTGCTCGATCCGTCGCTTGAACTCCGAACGCTCGTAGTCGGGTGGGAACTCCCCTCGCTCAAGATTGCGTTGACGCAGCTCTTCGGACGAGTCATAGCCGAGCATCTCAACCAGTGTGGCGTTCGCCATAATGACCTGTCCGTCGGGCGTGGTGCGGTAGATGCCTATAGGCGCGTTCTCGAAGATGTTCCGGAAGCGCTCCTCGCTCTCCCGCAGGGCCTCCTCCATCTGGCGTCGGTGCGTCACGTCCTCCAGACCGCCCTCGTAGTAGATGAGGTCTCCGTCCTCGTCCTGGACCGTGCGGCACGTATCCTCAACCCAGATCAGATCCCCTCCATAGCGACGTAGGCGTATCTCGAAGTTGCGCAGTACACCGCCCTGGTCGAGGATGCTCAGCTCTGTCTCCCGCTCACGGGGATCGACGAAGAGGTCTGCCATATTCGTCTCGAGCAAGGCCCGGCGGCTTGGAAAACCGAGCAGACGCACCATGGCTCGATTGGCATCGAGAATCGTTCCATCCGCTGTCGTCCGGTAAAGCCCCATGGGCATGCGGTCGAAGAGCTGCTGATACCGATCCTTCTGCTCCCTGAGCTGCGTCCGTCGATCCGCCTCCAATTCGTCTCTCTGCCGCGTCACGAGCAGGACCAGGATCGATATGGCGAGCGTGTAGAGCAGAGGCCCAAGAATGATGTCAGCAAGGGCAATGTGATCAAAGAAGGACTGAGCCACGATCATCGTGGCTGCGTTGAACAGGATCAGAGCCAGTAGGGTGCGGGCCGACACTAGCATGCTGGCAAAAAGGAGAGGCATGGCTGTGTAGACCAGAAGATTGACGTCTCCGACGTCGTAGTAAGGGGCTCGTCCCGTCCAAACGAATATCGTCCCGCCGTAGACGCTGGCCTGGGGTGCGAGGACGGCCAGGATGGCTGCCGGCGTGTAGTGCCCTGCGCGGTTCAGCGCATAGGCCACCGCCATGAGGCCTAAGGTGACGCCGCCCGCCAAGAGGTCGGCGCCGCCGGAATAGCGCCGTGCCGGGGGGACCAGCCGCACAACGAGCAGGGTCAGTCCCGCGAAGGCGGACATCAGGATGAGGGCCGTGGAAAGAAGGCGCGCGAGCCGCCGCCGATCCGGCTCCTTGACAGAGGCCGGAGGCTCCGTGATTCGATTCCAGAAGCGCTTCAAAGGACGGGTGACAGACGGTGATTGAGGGCTCTTGGGCATAGACTCTCCCGGGGCCCGGTCAGGCGGCTGCACGGCTCGGCCCCGAGACTCAGAGACCCGCTGACGCTGCCCCTAAAACTGAGTATACCGGGCCTCAGCCCTGCGTCAAGACAACCAAGAGCCGACGGCCGCAGGGGATGGACGCTAGCGGCACAGGGCCTCCCACGTTCTCCTAGTTGTCTGGTCCGTATGTGTCCACCCCCCGTGTCTGAGGCTGAGGACGTCTTACGTCACGCTAATGTCGCTCTTATTTCTTTCTTATGCCCCCAATGTATAGTTTACGAGCATCGTGAGAGTTAATGGTAGACGTTTGCAGCTGGAGGTCGAGCGCGCAATTGCGGGTTGCCGCACTGAGGCTTAGAGACGCTTGTCAAGCCCGCATGACTGGGTGTTTCGCCGCCAGGGAGGTGCGGGCAGCTCAATGGGCCCGCACGGGGTCAGTGGTTTGCAGCCACGATGAGCCATTATTGAGATCAAGTAGGAGGGAAACGTGAGTAAGATTATCGGCATTGACCTGGGTACAACAAACTCGGTGGCTTCCGTCATGGAGGGAGGCGAGCCGACCGTCATCCCGACGGCCGAGGGGGGACGTCTGTGCCCTTCGATCGTGGCATTCAACGAGAGTGGCGAGCGGTTGGTTGGGCAGGTCGCGAAGCGGCAGGCTGTGGTGAATCCAGACAACACCGTCTTCTCGATCAAGCGCCTGATGGGCCGCCGATACGACGACGCCGAGGTCGAGAAGGCTCGGCAGGTCCTGCCGTATGAGATTGTGCAGGGACCGTCGAATGACGCACGGGTTTACATCCCGGTCAAGGACAAGGAGTACACCCCCCAGGAGATCTCCGCTATGATCCTTCGCAAGCTGAAGAAGGACGCGGAGGCTTATCTCGGGGAGGATGTTACGCAGGCTGTTATCACCGTGCCTGCCTACTTCAATGACAGTCAGCGTCAGGCGACCAAGGACGCAGGCAAGATCGCTGGCCTTGAAGTCTTGCGCATCATCAACGAGCCGACGGCAGCCAGCCTGGCGTACGGGCTCAACAAAGAGGAAGACGAGACCATCCTCGTCTTTGACTTGGGCGGCGGCACCTTCGACGTCTCCATCCTTGACGTCGGTGAGGGCGTCGTCGAGGTACGCTCGACGAGTGGCGATACGTTCCTGGGCGGCGACGACTGGGATCAGCGGATCACGGATTACGTGGCCGATGAGTTCAGGAAGGAGCAGGGCATCGATCTGCGCGAGGACCGCCAGGCGCTCCAGCGGCTGAAGGAGGCCGCGGAGAAGGCGAAGATCGAGCTCTCCACCGTTCTGGAGACGGAGATCAACCTACCTTTCATCACGGCCGATGCCTCGGGACCCAAGCACTTGCAGATGAAGCTGACCCGGGCGAAGCTGGAACAGCTGACGGAGGACCTGGTCCAGCGCTGCCGTGAGCCTTTCGAGAAGGCACTGGATGACGCTAACCTTTCCCAGGGCGAGCTGGATGAGGTCGTGCTGGTCGGTGGCGCTACCCGCATGCCGATGATCCAGCAGCTGGTTCGAGACTTGACCAGCGGCAAGGAGCCGCACAAGGGCGTCAACCCTGACGAGGTCGTGTCTGTCGGAGCAGCGATCCAGGCTGGTGTGCTTGGCGGTGAGGTCAAGGATGTCCTACTCCTGGACGTGACGCCCCTTACTCTGGGCGTCGAGACGCTGGGCGGCGTCATGACCCCCATCATCGAGCGGAACACCACCATTCCCGTGCGCAAGAGCGAGACTTTTTCGACGGCCGAGGATGGGCAGACCGCAGTCACCATCCACGTGCTGCAGGGTGAGCGCTCCATGGCCGCGGACAATATGAGCCTGGGGCGGTTCAACCTTGAGGGTATTCCGCCGGCGCCGCGCGGGGTGCCTCAGATCGAGGTGACGTTCGATATCGACGCGGACGGCATCCTCAACGTCTCGGCCGAGGACAAGGCGACGGGCAAGGAGCAGAATGTCACCATCGAGGCGACCACCAATCTCAGCGAAGATGATGTGGATGGCATGGTGAAGGAGGCGAAGCGGCACGAGTCCGAGGACCGCCGCCGCAAGGAGCTCATCGAGGCGCGCAATCAGGCGGACCAGCTGATCTATCAGATGGAGAAGTCACTGCGCGAGCTGGGCGATCAGGTCTCCGCGTCCGACCGTAGTCGGATCGAGGGGATCATCGAAGATCTGAAGCAGGCGAAGGATACCGACGACAAGAACCGCATCGAGAGCCTCATCGAGCAGCTGCAGCAGGCTAGCCAGGCCATCGGCCAGGCGATGTACGCCCAGCAGCAGGCTGCTGGAGGCGCCCAGGCAGGACCGCAGGCAGGACCGCAGGGCGGGCCTCGGCCGAGTGGAGACGGCGCCGGTGAGGACGAAGAGGAAGTCGTGGAGGGCGAGTTCCACGAAGTATAATGACGGCGAGGTAGGCTGGGACGCTGGCTCCGGGGTGATGCCCACGGAGCCGGCGTTCCGTGCCACTGGACTTTCCGAACAGGGTAACTATGAGCAATCGAGTACGCGTACCAATCCGCGTAAGGCGGACCGACGATGGGGCAGCTCAGGGGGACGATGAGAGGAAAAGGGCTGTGAGCGAGCCGGAGCCGGCGGTGGTTGAGGGAGATCCGGTCGCCGCGAGGAAGGAGCCCGGGATATCGACGATGCAGAACGCCCAAGACGAGTCCCAACCGGAGATCGGGAAAGAGGAGTTGGACTCGCTGCGCGAGGACGTGGAGATCTGGCGTGATCGCGCACTGCGCCTCCAAGCAGAAATTGAGAACTTCCGAAAACGCCAGCGCCGTCTGGCCGAGGATCGCATCGAGGCCGATCGAGGACGGCTCCTGCGTAACTTCCTGTCAGTAGCGGATGATTTGGAACGGGCGCTCAGGGTCGAGGATGGTGGGCGTGAAGGCCTGCGCGAAGGCGTCGAGGTCACCAGAAGGTCCCTTGAGCAGCTCTTGAGACAGGAGGGGGTCGAGGCGATCCAGGCCAAAGGTGAGGCTTTCGACCCGAATTGGCACGAAGCGGTGGGCACCGTCCCCGAAGAGCGCGTTGATGCAGAGAAAGACACGGTTGTCGATGTGACGCAGCCGGGCTATCGTCTGAACGGCCGGCTATTGAGGCCGGCGCGGGTCATCGTGGCCCGATAGCTGCCGAATAGAGTGGGGTGAAGAGGACGCGGCCTGGTTTGATATCAAACCAGGTCGTGCGCTGAATGGGGGGCGGTCGGGGCCTGGGCGTCGGCGGGAACTATCAGCAAGATCCAGAACCGCCGTGTCGCTCCGGTGTCGCGGATTGTTCCCTCGGTTTGCATCTACAGCCCTGGGAGTATAGTGTGGGTCAATCATGGAATACAAAGACTACTACGACACGCTGGGCGTGAGCAAGGACGCGGATCAGTCTGAGATCCGACGTGCCTTTCGCCGTCTCGCGCGGGAGTTCCATCCGGACGTGAACCCCGACGACCCTGAGGCCGAGGAGCGGTTCAAGGAGATCAATGAGGCGTACGAGGTTCTCTCTGATCCCGAGAAGCGCCAGAAATACGATCGGCTCGGGGCGGACTGGCGGAAGTACGAACGAGCGGGCGGCGGGTCGGGAGGGTTCGACTGGGGACAGTGGACCACCGGTGCCGCCGGCGGCCCCCAGCGAGTCCACGTCCGCCAAGGCACCCCCGAGGACCTGGAAGACCTATTTGGCGGCGGTAGTCCCTTCTCCGACTTCTTCACTCAGATCTTTGGCGGCACCGGGGGCGCGGCGCCCGGGGGAGGGGCCCCTGGTCGCGCAGCTGGGGCAGGGCGCCGTCCCGGCGGCTTCGACTACCAGGTCCGCCAGCGGCGCGGGCGTGACTACGAGCAAGAGGTCGACGTCAGCCTGCGGGAGGCGTACGCCGGAACCACGCGCATCGTCCGTAAGGACGGTCGCCGGCTGGAGGTCAAGATCCCGCCCGGCGCCCGCACCGGGACCCGGGTTCGCGTGGCTGGTGAGGGAGGCGCCGGGGCAGCGGGGGGACAGGCGGGCGATCTGTACCTGCGCGTCAACGTTCGCGACGGACGCCAATTCGAGAGGGAAGGGGACGACCTCCGCGTAAGCGTTCCCGTCGATCTCTATGCGGCTGTTCTGGGTGGCGAGGCCACCGTGCCGACCATGGACGGATCGGTGATGCTGACCATTCCTCCGGGGACGGAGAACGGTCAGGTCTTCCGACTCCGCGGCAAGGGCATGCCGAAGCTCCGCAATCCCGAGGAGCACGGTGATCTGTATGCAGAGATAGACGTGCAGGTACCGAAGGATCTTTCGGACCGCGAACGTGAATTGTTCGAGGAGCTCCGCAGGCTGTCTGGAGGCTCACAGTGATGGCGCGGCGAGAGGAGCGGACATCGATCACCATCAGGAGGGCCGCAGAGCGCGCGGGAGTCGAGGTGCACGTGGCGCGTCACTGTGTTGAGGTCGGCCTGATGAGCCAGGAGTTGACGGAGCGGGATCTCGCTGATCTGCGCCGTGTCCGCCGCTTGATGGCGCTGGGTATCAATCTTCCCGGCATCGAGGTCATACTCCGCATGAGGCGGCGGATCCAGGCACTCCAGGCGGAACTGATGCAGCACGAGCGTCGAAGTCGATCCTGCGGGCGGTGACTGTCCCGCGCACAGCGCGTTCCAAAAGTGAGCGACCCATGAAGCGCGAGAAGATTCTGATTCTGATGATCGTGGCCGCCCTACTGGGCGCAGCCCTGGGGTGCGGCTTCACGAGCCAGATGCTCCTTCCCACCCCGACCCCCACACCCACCGCTACGCCGACGGTGACGCCGGCTCCGCCGGACGACGCGGCGACGCCTTCGGGCGCGGTTAGTGCGTTGGAGGCTCAGGTGGAGGCCGTCTATCGTCAGGCAGGATCGGCGGTGGTGAACATCACCAGCGTGACCTACGCCTACGATTTCTTCTTCAATCCGGTCCCCCAGGAGGGCACGGGGTCCGGTTTCTTCTACGATGATCAGGGACACATCATTACCAACTATCACGTCATCGAGGACGCGGAGGAACTGTCCGTGACGCTGGCCGATGGGGAGACCTACGCGGCCGAAATCGTGGGGGAGGACCCCACCAATGATCTCGCCGTGATTCGCATCCAGGCCGCCGATCTGCCGGCCCCGGTTCCCCTGGCAGATTCCGACGCGCTGCGGGTGGGCCAATTCGTGGTTGCCATCGGCAACCCCTTCGGCCTGGAACGAACATTGACGGTCGGGGTCATCAGCTCGCTGGGCCGGGTGATCCGAGGTCCGGAGAACAACTTCATCGGCGAGGTCATTCAGACCGACGCCGCCATCAACCCAGGGAACTCGGGTGGACCTCTCCTCGATCTAGCCGGTCGGGTGATCGGCGTGAACTCACAGATTGTGAGTCCGAGCCAGGCGAACGCGGGCGTTGGCTTTGCCGTGCCCGCCAACACCGTCCATCGGGTTGTTCCCGAGCTCATCGAGCGGGGGAGCTATCCGCACCCATGGCTGGGCATCGAGCCAATTTCACTGACCGCTGAAAGGGCCCGGGCCTTTCGACAGGCCGGCATGGATATCCCCGTGGATCGAGGCGTGCTCGTGTTGGAGGTCGTGCGCGGTGGGCCGGCCGACGATGCGGGGATACGGGGCGGTGACCGGCTGGTGCGGCTCGGACGGTACCGGGTCCCCCTGGGTGGGGACATCATCACGGTGGTCGACGGACAGACGGTCGACGACTACCAGGATCTCACGGTCTATTTGGAGACAGAGACGAGAGTAGGCGATGCAGTCCAGATCAGGGTGATCCGTGACGGGGAGGAGGAGACGTTCCAAGTGACCCTGGAGGAAAGGCCCACCTAGATACGGGGACAGAGTCGCCCGATTCGATCCTCCGACGGCATCCTCAAGCCAGCGTCCTGTGGGGCGCTGGCTTCTGTCACGGATGGCCGGTCTTCTCAATGGCTGCCGCCAGGTCGCTGACGGTGTCGGCGAGCTCCTGGACCAGAGGATGGGTCCCGAGCTTCTCCTCGCTAACGGCTGCGATCCGTCGGTAGTAGGCTAGCTGCTCCACCGGGCCTTGGTTGAAGTGCTGCCAGATCTCTGCACCGTCTCGGCGGAGGTCCTCCAGGAAGCTCTCGGCATTGTGCAATGCGTCCGCCGCCTTGACCGCTGCCGCTTCCTCGCTGGCCGCCTCCAGCTTCTCCAGCGCCTCGCGCTTGCGAATGGACCAGGGACGCTTCTCCCCGTCCGCGTTGCACTTGCGTTCTGTCAGCGCATCCACGATCGCCGCCACCCGCGGGCCGAACCGGCGATCGATATCGTCCAGATTGAAGTTCTGGTCCTCGACAAGGTCGTGGAGCAGCCCCGCGATGGCTACCTCGGTGGGGAATCCGTGACGGAGGAGGATGACCGAGACGTGGATGGGGTGGACGCTGTAGGGGAGCCCGCTCCCTTTGCGCCTCTGCTCCCGGTGCGCCACGATGCTGAGGCGCAAGGCCTCCTCGTAGGTTTTGGAGTATCCGGTTTGGTGCTTCCTTGTAGGATCCATAGTCGTCTTCACCTTTGGGGCCTGGGGCCGCAGCCTCCGTCAACGCGGATCGCGGCCGGGGCTTGGCGCTCCGATGTCTCCTCGGCCGCGCCCCCTCGTTTAGGCTCCCTTCCGAAGCCTCACGCTGAGACCCGAGTGGCGGCCGCTGACCTTGTTGTTCTTGACTGCGATCCAGATTGCCTTCCGCGTGCCAACCAGGACAACGAGTTGCTTCGCCCGCGTGACGGCGGTATACAGAAGATTGCGCTGCAGAAGGAGATAGTGCTGGGTGAGGATCGGCAGCACGACGGTGGTATACTCGCTGCCCTGACTCTTGTGGACCGATATGGCAAAGGCATGGGACAGCTCATCGCACTCCACCCAATCGTAGATCGCCACTTGACTCTGACCGCTCCCCTCATCGAAACGGACGGTGAGCACCTGTTCCACGGGGTCGAGTCGAGTGACTCGGCCGATATCTCCGTTGTAGACGTCCTTGTCGTAGTTGTTTCGGGTCTGCATCACCTTATCGCCGACGCGAAAGATCCGGCCTCCGACACGCTTCTCCGGGCGACCGGGCGCCGGAGGGTTGAGGGCGGCCTGGAGGATCTGATTCAGGTTCGAGACCCCGCAGTCCCCGCGGTACATCGGAGCCATCACCTGGACGTCGTCCAGCGGGTCGAAACCGAACTTGCGCGGAATGCGGCGCTGGACGATATCGACCAGCAGGTCCGCGGCCTCGGCGGGGTCCTCTTTGGAGAAGTAGAAGAAATCGTCGAACTCGTTGAGGACGGGAAACTGTCCTCGGTTGATGCGGTGTGCATTGACCACAATGCCGCTGTCGGCAGCCTGACGGAAGATCTCCGTGAGCTTGACGATGGCGACGCTCCGTGAGGCGATAATGTCGCGCAGGACGTCCCCCGCGCCCACCGACGGAAGTTGGTCGACGTCGCCCACGAATAGGACGTGTGCCGAGGGCGGAACGGCCTTCAGCAGGCGATTCGCCAGCAGGAGGTCCAGCATCGAGGCCTCGTCCACGATAAGGCAGTCGATCTCCAGCGGTGCGTCCTCGTTCCGTTGGAAGCCGTGCTGTGGAGAGTACTCCAGAAGGCGGTGGATTGTCTTGGCCGGCCGGTCCGTGGCCTCTGAGAGGCGCTTCGCGGCGCGGCCGGTCGGCGCGCATAGGGCGTACCGCCGGCGAAACGCCTCAAGAGCGGCGATGATAGTGCGGACCGTCACCGTCTTCCCCGTTCCGGGACCTCCTGTGAGGACCGTGACCTTATTCGTAAGGGCCGCGCGCACGGCCTGCCGCTGTTCGTCCGAGAGCTCGATCGCCGCGTCCCGGGTCACCTGGGAGAGGAGCCCGTCCCAATCCACGCTACGAAAGGGGGCCAGACGCGTGTCGTCCTCGTCCAGGAGGTCCCGAAGCCGATTCGTGACCCCCACCTCGCCATAATAGAAAGGGGCCAGGTAGACAGCTTCCTCTTCTCGTACCGATCCATGGTCGGCTCCCTCACGGGCACCCGCCCCGGTCGGGTAGGTCAAGGTCTCGCGCTCGATCACCTGGTCACTGTCCAGCACGCCGATTGCGTCTTCGATGAGGTCGGGATCCACCTCCAGCAGCGGCGAGGCCTCGGAGACGAGCTTGTTCACCGGTGCGTAGACGTGACCCTGGTCCGCCATCTGACTGAGCGCGTAGGCAACACCCGCTTGGACCCGCGAGGGGGCATCGTGGGGCAGCCCGAGATCCTGCGCCACCTTGTCGGCTGTCTTGAAGCCCACCCCCCAGATATCTCGAGCCAGCCGGTAGGGGTCTTCCTGGACTATCTGGAGCGCATCATCGCCGTAGGTCTTATAGATCTTGACGGCCAGATTGGTGCTGACGCCGTGGGTCTGCAGGAACATCATGACTTCGCGAATCTGCTTCTGTTCCTCCCACGCCTCGGCCACGGCCGCCGCCCGCTTCGGGCCGACGCCCAGGGCCTCGCGCAGCCGCTCAGGCTCTTCGTCCAGCACCTGGAGTGTGTCCGTGCCGAAACGCTGAACGATCCTCTTGGCGATGACGGGTCCTACCCCTTTGATCATACCCGAGCCCAGATACGCCTTCAGGCCTTCGGCAGACGCCGGCAGGACCTGTTCGCACCACTCCGCCTGGAATTGGCGGCCGTACTGCGGGTGGGTGGTCCAATCGCCCTCCAGGCGGAGGCTTTCGCCCGGCTGCACCTCCGGGAGATTGCCGACCACGGTGACCAGGTCGGATCGGCCTGCTACGTCGAGGCGGATGACGGAGTAGCCATTCTCCTCGTTGTAGTAAGTGATCCGCTCGACTGAGCCCTCAAGTTGATCGGTCATCGCAGAGAATGGTAGCAGAAAAGAGGGGCGTGAGCAAGAAAACGCGCCTTGACGGTGTCGCGCGCCCCCTCGGCCGTCGGGTTCGGTTCTCGTGGACGGAAACCGGTGGGGCCGGTCCCGGGGGGGAGGGAGCACCGGAGAGCGCAAAAGCAAGTACCTGGAAACCAACCGGGGCGGGTCGGTTAGCTCCCAGGCACTATGCAGCTAGTATAGGGCGAAGGGGCATCCAGGAGGATTTCACGTCCATTGCAGAAGTATTAAGAGCCCTCGGGCACGCGGTTCTCGTTCAGGGCCGACGCGATGAGGTCCTGCTTCAGGTCCCAGAGACGCTCGGTGAGGGAGACGTGATACACGTGGGGATTGATCAGGCGTTTCACGCCGGGGTCCAGACGATTGATGTCCTCCTTGCGCCGCTCGCGAATCTGCTCGATGGTGGGCAGGCCGTAGACCAGTTCCCCGTCGTCGAGGATGTCCACCAAGAGCGGCTCAATTCGCTCGATCTCGTTTCGGTCCAGCGTCCGGTACACGGTGTGCTCGGTGGGATGATGGAGTTTGACCTGCTCCATCTGTCGCGGATCCTCCTCATCGAGGCTCAACAGATCAGCCGTCGCCTTGCCGCGCTCGTCATAGATGCGCCAGACGTGTTTGTGCCCCGGGTTGGGCGTCTTGGCGGGCGATTCTGATATCTTGATCGCCGGTGTCCAGTCATCACCGTTCCTCACCGCCACGAGCTTATAGACGCCCCCGAGCGCCGGTTCCCCCCACGACGTGATCAGCCGGGTCCCGACGCCGTAGACCAGTCGCTTGATCAGATGGTCAGGCTCCACGCCGTACCGCGAGGCCTCCTGTTGGATCTGGGTGATGATCTGCCAGATGTTCAGCTCATCAAGGTTACTGGACAGGACGATGGATGTCTCCGGGAAGCCGGCATCATTCAACATCTTGGCGGCCTGGATGCTCAGGTAGGCGAGATCCCCGGAGTCCAGGCGGATCCCGATAGGCTCGTGGCCGTCGCGTCGGAGGTTCTCGAACACCTTGATGGCGTTGGGTATCCCACTCTCCAACGTGTCTATGGTGTCGACGAGCAGGAGGCAGTCGTCGGGGTAGACGTCGGCGTAGGCCTGGAAAGCGGCCAACTCGCCCTCTCCGAGCCCCAGAAAGACCTGCACCATGCTGTGGGCGTGGGTGCCCTTCGGCGGATACCCAAGCACGGCGGACGCGCCCACGTTAGACGTGAAGTCGGCCCCGCCTATGAGGGCCGCCCGGGCGCCGGCATGCGCCCCCCGGTCGTGCGCGCGGCGGAGTCCGAACTCCAGGAGCAGCTGCCCCTGCGTGCTGCTGTGGATTCGCGCGGCCTTGGTGGCAATCAGGGTCTGATAGTTAAGGTGATTGAGCAAGGATGTCTCGAGGATCTGTGCCATCGCCAGAGGCCCCTGCACCACGGTTAGGGGCACGTTCGGATGGACGACGCGTCCCTCCGGGATGGCGCGCATCGTGAGACCGGCGAAAGAGCCGTTCTCGCGCAACCATTCGAGGAAGTCGTCCTTAAAGGTCCGCTCTCCCGTCCGTCCTGTACGGCTCCGCAGGTACTCGATCTCGCGGTCGCCGAAGCGCGCCTCGTCCATCCAATCCAAAAGCCACTCGAGGCCCGCGCAGATGCAGTAGCCGGCCTTGTGGCCGTCATACGCCGGATGGTCCCTGAAGAAGTGGTCAAACTGGACCTCCTTCTCGTGAAGCCCCATCCGATAGTAGAGCTGGGCCATGGTCAGTTGGTACTGATCAGTGAACAGAATCCCCTCAGCTAGAGAGCGATCCGATGCTTTCATCTACCTCCACCTCGCAGCGTCTATCCAGAAACTCGCGTGTATGTGAGGCCCGCGCCCACAAAGCGTGCTCGCAAACCCCCCGGGCCGTGCACGCGGGTCGGCTTCACACCGATGGGCATAGGATAGTACAGGGTCTGGAGAAGTCAAGGGTGTGGCGAATGGTGCCTTCCGGCAGGAGGGGCGGGCGAGGGACTTTGAAAAGCTGAGGCCGCATGGTAAAGTAGGATGAGAGAATGGCCTCCAGGGGAATCAAGGGTTCCGGACCCTGGAGGGCAGCTAGGGCGATCGCTTGGGTCGACCAACAGAAGGGGGATACAAATGGGGACGCTGAGGCGGGTCTGTTCTTTGGCCGTGCTTCTCTTGTTGGTTGTCACGGGGTGCAGCTCCCTGGAGCAGCCGGCAAGCGACAGCGACGCGGTGCTGGAACCGCCCAGTTTCCTCAGCCCTGTGGCACACGGCGTCGCGAAAGGCATCGAGACGGTGGGCATCGGGATCATTCTCCTGGGAGCGATCCTGGCCAGCTATGTCTTTGTCAAAGAGTGGGCGAGAGGGGGGCCGTTCTCTGGCACCTACCGCCGCTATCGCGAAAGGCTCGGACAAGCGATCCTACTCGGTTTGGAGTTCCTCGTGGCAGCGGACATCATCGGAACGGTGGCCGTCGACCCGACGTTTCGGAACGTCGGCATCCTGGGTGCCATCGTGGCGATTCGCACCTTCTTGAGTTTTGCTCTCGAGGTGGAGATCCAGGGACGCTGGCCCTGGGCATCGGGACGTGGAGAAGCTCGGCCTCTCCCAGGCGCAGTGGACGAAGAGACGAACTAGGCTGTCCCAGCCCGGCAGCCGGGGCCCGCGGCTAGAGGAGGGGCAGCTGACCCGTCGGCGGTGAGAGATGATCGCCGCCCACGCCGAGCAGCCGGACCGCCCGGCCCCGTTCCCATGTCTGCTCCAGGAGAACGAGCGCAGCCCGGTAGATGCGCCTCTCCTCCGCGGTGGGGACGTCGAGGCTCATCTGGCGGGTGAGCGTCTCGAAGTCGGCGTAGCGAAGCTTGATGCTGATGGTGCCCGCGACGACCTCGGCACGTTCCATACGACGCGCCACGCTCTGGCTGAGACGCCAAAGCTGACGCTTGAGGTCAGATAGCTTCCCCAGGTCACGCTCAAACGTCGTCTCCCGGCTCACAGACTTCCGCTCGTGCTCTGTGGACACGGGGCGGTGATCGATCCCCCGCGCCCGGCGGATCATCGATGCTCCGTGATCCCCGAAGTGGGCCACCAGCGACGGTTCGGGCAGTTGCGCCAGCTCCCCCACAGTGGTTACCCCCATCGCGGCCAGCTTGTCGGCCGTCACCGGACCCACGCCCCATATCACCCTGACTGGGAGGGGGGCCAGGAATGCCGCCTCATCGCCGGGGGGGACCACGGTCAGCCCTTTCGGCTTATCGTGGTCGCTGGCCACCTTGGCCACGAGCTTGTTCGCGGCCACGCCGAGGGAGGCTGATAGGCCCACCTCCTGATCCACCCGCGTCTGGAGCTCACGCGCTAGCTCCACCGCTTGCTGCCACGTCTCCAGCCCATCGGTCAAGTCGAGGTATGCCTCATCGATGCTGATCTTCTCCACCCTTGACGTGATTTCGTACAGGATCGCCATCACCCGATTCGAATACCGGCGGTAGAGCTCGAAACGGGGCGGGAGCACCACCGCCGATGGGCACAGCCGGACCGCCCGAGCCATCGGCATAGCGGAGCGGGCGCCGTACTCGCGGGCCGCATAAGAGGCGGTCGCGACGACGCCCCGGCCGTCCGGGTTCCCTCCGACGAGGAGCTGCTTGCCGACCAGCGAAGGGTCCTCGAGCATCTCAACCGCCGCGTAGAAGGCATCGAGGTCGATATGGAGGATCGCACGGGGCCGTCCTCCCGAACCCGACGGTGTTGTCTCGGGCGTGGAGCGGTGGCGCTCCGAGTCGAGGCCCAAGGGCAGCTCGGATACCTGCGTCAACGCTCGGTTCCCTCCTCTTCCTCGGTCGGCACCGGGCGCTGTCGATGACGGCAGTCGGGGTAGTTGGAGCAGCCCCAGAAGATGCCCATCTTACCCTTGCGCTCTGCGAGGTCCCCGCCGCACTTGGGACAGGTGCCCACGGCCAGCGGGCCGCTCCAGTCACAGTGAGGGTAGTTGGAGCACGATCGGAATCGGCCGTACTTGCCTCTCCTGATCACTATCTTGCCTCCGCACTTCGGACATCCATCGCACTTACCGGTGTTGACCGCCTCATGCGCACCACGTGCGCTGCCGGCTTCTTCATGCTCCTGCTTGGGCTTGAGGCTCGCGGTCCATCGACAGCGGGGGAAGCGCGTGCAGCCTTTGAACCTGCCGTACTTCCCTTCGCGGATGACCACGTCTGCTCCGCATTTGGGACATGTATCGCCGGAAGAGGCGCCCTCGCCGTCC